>Ga0213881_10000018_pt1 | contig 173119 bp, 168 predicted proteins | sample BarmaccoBMER_R08_FD_160104 | JGI IMG/M metagenome (GOLD analysis project Ga0213881, IMG submission 160104) | Barbacenia macrantha exposed rock microbial communities from rupestrian grasslands, the National Park of Serra do Cipo, Brazil - ER_R08 ...
CGTCGCGCTGCGCTACGCATGGCTCCGCGCGCCGCCGCGCTGGAGTCGCACCGAGCAAAATCTCTCGACCCGACCCAGCCGATTCGGATGCTTGACAACCATGCCCCATATGAGGGTGGGCTAAGGCGGAGCGGAGCGACGCCGTGCCCACGCGCGCACACACGACAAAGAATTCGCGATCTTATAATCACGTGGGCACGTCCGCCTTCGCTGCGCTTCGGCGGCGGTAGGGTGGGCTAAGCCGGCGAAGCCGGCGTGCCCACCGCGGATCGTCACAAACCATCGTTGGTGGGCACGCGCCTGCGGCGCTTAGCCCACCCTACGGCCGCTTCCGCAGCCGATCGGCGACGCGACGCGCGATCTCGGCCGGCGCCTCGTCGGGCATCGGGGACACCGAACTGACGTTGATTTCGCCGAGCACATAGCTATCGGCTCCGTCGGCGCCGGGCGGACCGAGCATGAAGTCGGCGTCCCAGATCATCGGCAGGTCGCGCCGCGGGATGTCCAACAAAGAAATCAGCTGCGGCGTCCACTCGTCTTCCATCAACCGGCGCAGGCGCTGGAAACGCGGGTCGGCCTTCGAGCTGTAGCGCCGCGGGCCGGCCTGCGCGCGCGCAGCCGGATCCTCGACCAGCGCCTTGACCTTGTGATGGCCGAAGCCGGCGCAGCGATCGCCGGCCATGTAGCAGCGCATCACGCCTTCGCTCAGGCGCGCCTGGAACGGCTGATCGATCACGCAGCCGTCGGCGAAATAATCCGCGCAGCGCGCGAGAAATTCATCGAGCGCCAGCTCCTCCGCTGCGTCCTCGGTCGCATCGAGCACACGCACCATTGGCCGGTTGCGCGGAGCTGCGAGCGTCTCGACCTTCCAAACGCCCTGGCCGCCATTGCCGCGGTTGCGTTTGATCACGCGCGCGCCGGCGGCGAGCCGCGCCGGCAATTCGGCGCGCATCGCCTCGGCCGTTCGATAAAGCGCCGTGTCGCAGCCCCAGCTCATCGTGCGGGTCCGATGCAGCACTTCCTTGGTGCCCATCTTGAGGATCACATCGGGGTGGGCGCTCACCCAGACGCCGCGCGCCGCGACCTCGCGCAGCAGCGCGTCGAGATGGGCGCGGTTGCGCCCCTCGTGAATCGGATTGACCCAGACGAGCACGCCGTCGAGCGCAGCAAGCTTTGCGCGCACGGCGTCGCGGATATCGTCCTCATAAACAACCGGTTCGGCATCGACGCCAACATCGGCGAGCGCTGCGAACACGGCCTTGAACCGGTTGTTCTCCGGCGTGACGCCGCGGCGCGCCGCTGCGTCGCCGCGCCAAAGAAGGGCGACGCGGCCGAGGCGGGTGGTGGGATCGGAGGTGGGGAGCGGGTTTATTACGTCCATTGCGCACTCCTCGCATTGCGAGTGGCGCAGAGCTTGGACGCAGGCCGTCTGACGGGGTGTCTGCTTGACCCCAATGTTCCCTCCTAAATCAAATCCACGATCGTCTGTCAATCCAGCGGGCGATTGCGGCGAGGGTAGGGGGGCTTGCCGAAAAGGAAGCCCGGCGCTTTTCATTCAACGCCTGAGTTTGACCAAGGACCACCGCATGACCTCCTTCGACTGGCAGTTCCCGTATCCATCGCAGCGCATGCCCGTGTTGGCGCGCAATGCCGTGGCCACTTCGCAACCGCTCGCGGCGCAGGCCGGGCTCGCCATGCTGCTCAAGGGCGGCAACGCCGTCGACGCGGCGCTCGCGGCGGCCATTACGCTCACGGTCGTCGAGCCGACCAGCAACGGCATCGGCAGCGATGCGTTCGCTATCCTGTGGGACGGCACGCAGTTGCATGGGCTCAACGCTTCCGGCCGTTCACCCGCCGCATGGGAGCCGCGGCGCTTCGCCGATCGGCGCCAGATGCCGACGACCGGATGGGATGCCGTCACGGTGCCCGGCGCGGTGTCGGCGTGGGTCATGCTTTCGCAGCGCTTCGGCAAGCTGCCTTTCGCCGATCTCTTCGCGTTCGCGATCCGTTACGCCGCCGACGGCTACATGGTCTCTCCCACCATTGCGCGCCTGTGGAGCAACCAAGTGCCGCACTTGCGCGACGTTCCGGGCTTCGCCGAGCACTTCCTGCCGCGCGGACGCGCGCCGCAAGCGGGCGAGAAGTTCGTCGCTCCGGCGCACGCCAGAACCTTGGCGCGCATCGCGGAGACCAACGGCGAGGCTTTCTACCGCGGCGATCTCGCCGAGAAGATGGTGGCGCATTCGCGCCAGCACGGCGGCGTCCTCGCGTTCGACGATCTCGCGGCGCATGCAGCCGAGTGGGTCGAGCCGCTCGCACACGATTATCGCGGCTACACCTTGCATGAAATTCCTCCCAACGGTCAGGGGATCGCCGCGCAAATGGCGCTCGGCATCCTTGAGGAGTTCGATCTCTCCGCGTTTTCGGTGGACTCCGCCGACAGCCTGCATCTGCAAATGGAGGCGATGAAACTCGCCTTCGCCGATATCTATGCCTACGTGTCCGATCCCGCCACCATGCCGGTGCAATGCGCGGCGCTTCTCGATAAACAATATCTGCGCAGCCGTGCGCGCCTGATCGACATGAACAAGGCGCAGAATCCCGGGCATGGCGTGCCCGGCCCCGGGGGGACCGTCTATCTCACCGCGGCTGACGCATCCGGCATGATGGTGTCCTACATCCAGTCGAACTTTCACGGTTTCGGCTCGGGCGTCGTGGTGGATGGCATCAGCATGCAGGACCGCGGCAGCGGCTTCGTGCTGCAGCCGAGACATCCCAACGAGGTCGGCCCGCGCAAGCGTCCGTTTCACACCATCATTCCGGCCTTCATCACGCAGAACGGCCAGCCGGTGATGAGCTTCGGCGTGATGGGCGGCTCGATGCAGGCCCAGGGTCACACGCAGGTGATGACCCGCTTTGTCGATTATCGTCAGAATCCGCAGGCGGCATCCGATGCGCCGCGCTGGCGGCTGCTCCAGGGCCTCGACGTCGACATTGAGCAGGGCATGCCCGCGGACGTGATGAACGAACTTACGCGCCGCGGCCACAACTTGCGCCCGGCGGACCGCTGGGCCACGACCTTCGGCCGCGCCCAGCTCATCTGTCGCATGGAGGACGGCTATCTGGCGGCGTCCGAACGGCGCACGGACGGACAGGCTGTCGGGTTTTAACGCCCGCCCACCGGAATGTTTGCTTCAACTCTCAGCTAGCGGCCGATCGCGGCTCTTGCATAACAGACCAAGCGGCAAGGCCGCGATCGGCAACGCAACAAAGTTGGATCGCGTTACCTTGACGTGCAGTGAGAAGGTCGTTATACCTTGAACAGCGTATTTTGGAGAGTGAGACAATTTGGAGAGTGAGACAATGGCTGGTCCGACATTCAGGAATATCAACGTAAGCGGAATCGGGGTGGAAACGGGAATTGGGCCAAATCAAGGGCGGTTGCGCTCGATGCTGAGCACGAGGGCGGAGGCTCCCCAACTCGAGTCCACCCGGCGGAGTCTTGCCAGGTTGACCGATGAAGCGGCGAGCCGGCTCATTTTGCAAACCTACCTCGAGGACGAAGGCGACGGGGCTTTGCGGGAAATAACGACACCGAGTCGTGCCGAATTGGTTCCCGACATGCAGTTGCGCGGTATAGCTCCCCAGCCAAGCTTAAACGCCCAATCGCTCACATATCAGCAATCGGCCTCCAATATTCCAATTTTCGGAGGCCGCGTAGTTGTCGACATCGATGCTCACGACAAAACGCTCGTGTCAATCAACGGCCGTGTTGCACCGATGCCCGATATTTCCTCCGTTGCCAGCGTGAGCCAACTACAGGCGTGGAAAAATCTGGTTAACTGGTCGGGTGCTAAAAACCCACCGAACGCTCCGGAAACGTCCCCCCTCTTGACCTGGTTTCTTGATGAGGGGCAAGAAAAGTGGCGGCTCGTGTATCACTTTGCCGCGGTGCCATTTGCCCCGCCGGACGCGGACTCGGATGAGGGTCATGCGTGCGTCCGGCCGTCCTTCCGTTCCAATAGGGCGTATGATTACTTCGTGGATGCGCATAACGGTGATGTGGCGTTCTGGTTCCCTTCCGCTCCGGGTTTAGATATCCCCTCTCCAATGACCGGAATGGATTGCTTTAATGTGCAAAGACAGTTTTATGGGCTGAGCGGACAAGGAGGATTCTCGCTCGTCGATCCGCTCCGCAACATCGAAACATATGACTACACCTATCAAGATATCGATCAGAATCCCGCGCCACCCTTCCCAGCTGGACCGATCGTCAATCCAACAAGCAATATGGCCGCAGCCTCGCCGCAGGCTGTTTCTGCGCACTATCATGCAGGCCTTGTTTCGGATTTCTACAATAATGAAATGAAGCGCAGTGGCATCGACAATAAGGGAATGAAGCTTGTTTCTGTCGTCAATGTTTATTCCAGTGATCGCAATCCTCTGCCCTCGCCGCAATGGGGTAATGCGGTGTGGTTTCAAGGTAAGATGTGGTACGGGGAAGAGAACGGTGTAAGCTTCGCAAAATACCTCGATGTCATCGCCCACGAGCTCACCCACGGCGTGACGGAATCGTCTTCAAACCTCGTCTATCGAAATATTCCGGGCGCGCTAAACGAGTCATACAGCGATATTTTCGGAGTGATCATTGCGAACTGGTATCCGAGCCAGCCCAATTCGATCGGCACCTGGAATTGGAAGATCGGCGCGGGCCTAGGCCAAGCTGGCGGCCCAATTCGAAACTTCGCGGACCCCGCAGCTGCTGGGCAGCCGGACCACATGAATCAATATCGCCCGATTACTCGGGATTACGGGGGCGTTCACATCTACAGTGGCATCCATAACAAGGCGATCTACAAGCTCCTGACCGCCACCGAACATGGACAGCCGGTGTTTCCGACTCGGGAACTCGCGTTATTGCTGTATCTCACTCTCACGCGGTTGACGCAGATGTCCGACTTCAGTGACAGCCGTAGGACCCTCAAGAACGTTGCGGGGGTCTACTATGCGTCTACTACACCGGCCGATCTCAGTACAAAGCTCGGCGCGATTGACGCTGCCTTCGACTCTGTCGGGATCACATAAACAGGTCGATAGGCCCGTCGGTCGGTGGGCACCGCCTGCGGGTTGCCGGGCATCATGTAACCGTGCAGGCACGCGCCTGCGGCGCGTGGAGTGGCTAAGCGCGCCGATGGGCGCGCGTGCCCACAAACGGCGATTGTTTGTTGGTAAATGCGGGTCGGCACGCCCTAAAAACGAAATGCAATGACATTATTTGTTGACATACTGTGAACAAAGTGACAACATTGACTAATGTCGCGGTGGGCACGGCATCGCGTTCGCTCCGCCTTAGCCACCCTACGGCAACCTACGCATTGAAGGATGCGACGAGGGCATCGACCTCCTTCTGGTCCGGCCCCTTGCACCGGGCGTTGACGCGCGGGCCCGTGGCGTAGCCGAGCCACAGCACGATCTCCTGTGGCCGCGGCGCGTCATGGATCAGCACCGGGGTCGAATCGAAGGCATCGAGATCCCAACCGTCGTCGAGCGGACCGTAGATCAGATCGACGGCCGTGCCGGGCGGGCCGACTTTCGCGTGGCCTGGAATAATGACGCGCCCACGTTTGATCGAGCGGCGCATGGCCATGCCGAGTCTCGGATGGATCATGGCGGCGCCATGCTCGAGGTCGCCGCCGATTCCGACTACCGCCGCCTTGGTATAGGCGCGCAGTTCACCCGGGCTCGCGCCAAGCGTCGCCAGCGCCGTCTTGGTGAGCGAAGCGCCGAGTTCGAGCGAATAGTCGATCAGGGGCTTGAGGTCGGCGCCGGCCGCCTTGCCGGCGAGCGGGTTCTCGAAAACCGCGGCGATAGCGACGCGCCGCAGCGGGGGATTGGCGCGGGCGCCGTATTCGCTGTTGATCTCCTCGACGTGAGTGATGGTCTTACGGATGGTCATGATGTGCTCGCTCGCGATGTTCGGTCCAGGCGGGAACCTATCAGTTCGTCATCGTCCGCGAAAGCGCGGATGCCGTAGGGTGGGCTAAGCCGCGCCGAAGCGCAGAGGGCGGAGGCGGGCGTGCCCACCAACGATGATTGTTTGTTGATAGATGGTGCGCACTGCCCTTCGCCCGAGGAAGTTTCTCGCGGCGCGGGCAGAGGAGCGCCACGCCGCTCAAGAGCGGGTTCACAATATCACAAATAGCTCTTGATGCGCGCTACCATCGCGGCATCGTCCCAGGGCGCGGCGCCGATCACGCGCGCAAGTTCGCGGCCCTCGCGGTCGATCAACAGGGTCGTCGGCATGCCGGACGCTTCGAGGGCGTAAGCCGCGTCGCCCGATCGATCGACGTAAATGCCCAGCGAGCTGAGTCCGAGGTCGTGATAGAAGCGCGCAACCACGTCGCGGCCGCGATGATCGATCGAGAGCGGGACGACCGCGAAATCGGGTCTGCCCATCTTGGCCTGCAGGCGATCGAGCATGGGCATTTCCATTCGGCACGGAGCGCACCACGTCGCCCAAATGTTGAGAAGCACGACCCGGGCGCGAAAATCGGCGAGCGTCATCGCCGCGCCGGCGCCGTCCTCGAAATGCAGAAGCGGCAGCGGCCGCGGCATTGGCTGCGCGAGGAAGGCAGGCGCCTTGGACTCTGCCGCCGCCGATCTTGGCTGCGACAACGATGCCGGCGCCGCGACGAGCCCAAGCGAAATTGCCGCCGCCGCGGCACCGCGCAAGCCTGCTGTGAGGACGCTACGCATGAGCAAAGACGGATAGATCGGATCGGTATCCGGCCGCCGCAGGCTCCATTCATCGGACAAAACGAAATCAGCTAGCCCGCTTCATCGTTCGTGCTATGATCCTAAGGTTGCGGGTTGCGCTGTCAAATCGAACCCGCCGAACCACCCTCCATCAATACCGCCAACTCACGCTATCCATAGTCGGGAGTTCTGCTGATGAAGAGTGCATCCGGTTCGACTGCCCTCTCGGCGGCCATCGGTCTTGCCATGGCCATGCAAGGCGTCCCGGCCGGGGCGCAGGGGATGCAGGGAGAGGATCCCCAGGTAAAGCGGCAGATGATGAAGTTCATGCATGACAAGATGAAAAAACAGCATCTTGAGATGTGCTATGGCATCAATGCGGTCGGGAAAAACGACTGCGGTACCGCCAGCCATTCGTGCCACGGCCAGGCGACACAGGCGCGCGATCCGGCGTCCTTTGTGCTCGTTCCGGCTGGAGAGTGCAGCAAGATCCCCGGCGGTCTTCTCAAGCCTGGGTAAGCGCGAGACGACGAATGTCGCTTGCTTTTGCGTCAACCGCTCGCGTCCCGGAAAAAATCTCCGCGCGTGCGGGCATTGGGCTTCGCTTTCCTCACCATCAGGCGGTGATCGCGGAGCGGCCGCAGGTCGCGTGGTTCGAGGTCCATGGCGAAAACTACATGGGCGGCGGCGCCCCGTTGCGCGAGCTTGAAGCAATCCGGCGCGACTATCCGGTCTCGCTGCATGGCGTCGGTTTGTCGCTCGGCAGCGCCGATGGGCTCGACGCCGCTCACCTTGAGCGCTTCGCCGCTCTTGCCGCGCGCATCGAGCCCGGCCTCGTCTCCGAGCATCTCACCTGGAGCATCAGCGACGGCGAGTATCTCGGCGACCTGTTGCCGCTGCCGCTCACCAAGGAGGCGCTCGATGTCGTCTGCGAGAATGTCGATCGGTTTCAGCAGACATTGCAGCGGCAAATCCTGGTGGAGAATCCCTCCAGTTACCTCGAGTATCGCCACTCGACCATGGTGGAGAGCGAGTTTCTGGTGGCCATTGCCCGGCGCACCGGCTGCGGCATTCTTTGCGATCTCGGCAATATATTCGTCAGCGCCGCCAACCACGACCGGGATGCGGAGACCTACCTCGCGGCGTTGCCGCCGGGTGTGGTCAAGGAGTTTCATCTCGCCGGTCACACGGTGAGGCCGCTCAGCGACGGCACCGCGCTGCGCATCGACGACCACGGCTCGCCCGTCGACCCGGCAGTATGGGCGTTGTTCGGCAAAGCGGTCGCGCGCTTCGGCGCGGTCCCGACCCTGATCGAACGCGACAGCAACATTCCGCCGCTCGACGCGCTGATCGCGGAGGCCGACTGCGCATCCGCAATTCTCTTGCAGGCGGAGGAGAGTTCAGCCGATGCCGACGCTGCGTGAGGTGCAACGCGCCCTCGCGCGCGGCATTTTCTCGGCTGATCCCGAGGAAGCGCTGGCGCATGTTGCCGGCGACGCAATCGCCGCGGCGGAGCGCTTCGCAGTGCATCGCAACAACGCGGTCACGACGTTGGTTGGCGCTCTATGCCGCGTTTATCCGGTGGTCGAAAAGCTGGTGGGAGCGGAATTCTTCGCCGCTGCGGCGCGCGCGTTCATCGACCGCCACCCACCGCGAACCGCTTATCTCAACCATTATGGCGCCGAATTTGCCGACTTTCTCGGCGCGTTTCCGGCTGCTGCCGAGATTGTTTATCTCAGCGACGTTGCGAGATTCGAATGGGCCGTGCACGGCGTGCTCAATGCGCCCGATGCGCCCGCGCTCGCGCCGGCGATGCTCGTCGAGCTTTCCGAAAGCGCGCATGGAGAGGTGCGCTTCGTGCCGCATCCGGCGGTCAGGTTGCTCACCGTAAATTACCCGGCCGATGCCATTTGGCGCGCGGTGCAAGCAGGCGATGATGCCGCGCTCGCCGCACTCGAGCTTGATGGGGCGCCGATGTCATTCCTCGTCGAGCGCCGGGGCGACGCCGTTGCGCTGCGCCGGTTGACGGCGGACGAGGCCCAAATGACTGCGCTGTTGTTCTCCGGCGCGGCGCTCTCGCAAGTCGCGCCCGAGCACGACCGAGTGGCCTTCGTGACGCTGCTCGCCGAGCACTTGGCGCAGGGACGCTTTGCCGGCTTTGCTGCGCCGCCACAAGGCCGCGGCGACAAAGAAAGCTGAAATATCACCTCGCTGCTTTTCCGGCGCGCGAAGTTTGCCTTATGCTCGGTCGGTTGCGCGGGCAGCGAGCGCAAGCGCAGGTTGGCGGCCCGGCGGCTTGACACGTGCCGGGCGACGGTAAGGGGAGCATTGCGTCATGGCGAGAGAAGCGAGGGACATCAGATTCGATCGCGAAGCGCGTGAGCGCCTGCTGCGCGGTGCCGGCATCCTGACCAAGGCGGTGCGCGTGACGCTCGGCCCGAAGGGCCGCAACGTCGTGGTCGGCACCCAATTCGGCCTTGGGGCGCCCCGCATCACCAAGGACGGCGTGACGGTCGCCAAGGAGATCGAGCTGCGCGACAAGTTTGAAAACATGGGCGCGCAGATGTTGCGCGAAGTCGCAACCAGGACCAGCCAGGAGGCCGGCGACGGCACCACCACGGCAACCGTGCTCGCCCACGCCATGATGCGCGAGGGCTTGAAGGCGGTCGCCGCGGGCTTCAGTCCCATGGAATTGAAGCGCGGCATGGAGGCCGGCGCCGAGGCGGCGGTTGAAGCGATCAAACGGCGCTCGAAGCGGGTCGCCACCAAGGACGAGATCGTCCAGGTTGCCACCATTTCCGCCAACGGGGAGCGCGACATTGGCGTGCTGCTCGGGGAAGCCATGCAGAAGACCGGCAGCGACGGCGTCATCACCTTGCAGCCGGCGCGCGGCATGGAGACCGAGCTCGACTTCGTCGACGGCATGCAGTTCGACCGCGGCTACGTCTCGGCATCCTTCATCACCGATCAGCTCAGGCTGATTTGCGAGTTGGAAGACCCGTACATGCTCGTCCGCGAGGGAAAGCTCGCCGAGCTGCCGGCGCTGCTGCCGCTCATGGAAGCGGTGCTGAAAACCGCAAAGCCGCTCTTGGTTATCGCCGACGATTTCGCCCCCGAGGTGCTGGCGACGCTGGTCCTCAACAACGGCCGTGGCGGCATGCAGGTGGCGGCGGTGAGATCGCCGCGCTTTGGCGAGCACCGCAAGGCGGCTGCTCGAAGACATTGCCGTTCTCACCGGCGGCCGGCTGTTCTCGGAAGAGGGCGGTTTCCCCCTGACAAGCGCCAATTTGAACCTGCTCGGCCGGGCCAAGAGCGTGCGCGTGGAGAAGGAAAACACGATCATCATCGACGGCGCCGGCAAGAAGGCCGAGATCGCCGCGCGCACCGATCTGCTTCGGGCACAAATCGCCCGCGCGGACACCGATTACGATCGGCAGCGGTTGCGGGAACGGCTGGCGAAGCTGACGAGCGGCGTCGCCGTCATTCGCGTCGGCGGGGCGACCGAGCTTGAGCTGCGCGAACGCAGGGATCGGGTGCAAGATGCTCTCTGCGCCACGCGCGCCGCCATGGAAGAAGGCATCGTGCCGGGCGGCGGCGCGGCGCTCCTTCATGCCGCCAAGGCCTTGGCCAAGCTCAACCCCGAGAACGACGACCAGAGAGTCGGCATCGACATCGTCCGCCGCGCTCTCAAGGAGCCGGCATGGCAGATCGCCGACAATTCCGGGGCCGAGGCTGCAGTCGTGGTCAACAAGCTTGCGGAAAGCGGCGACGAGAACCAAGGCTTCGATGCGCGCGCCGGCGTCTACACCGATATGTTTGAAGCCGGCATTCTCGACCCGACCCGGGTGGTGCGGCTCGCTTTGCAGCACGCTGCGTCGGTGGCAGGGCTGCTGCTCACGACCGAAGCGATGATCGCGGCTTGACGCGCCTCTAAGATGCCAAATTGCCAAACGGCAGTAGAACGCGAGGATGAGCCCAATTCACAGTATGGTTGACTTCATGGTTGACTTCTCGGCGGAAGGGCGCATACTGACAAAAATGTTATTACTACCTTGAGCGGTACCCCGCTCCGTAGACGACGCCTCCAAGTGTGAGAAGTTGCCATAGGGGGCGCTGCGCGCCGCTAATGGCCACAACCTATGCTGGCCGGAACCACCCGTAAACCGGGCGGTGGATCGATCATCGGGCCGAACCGGCCCATCGGGGAGGATCGCCACCATGTCACGCAAAACCGAAAGCCTGTGGATTCGCGAAGATGCGGACAACGGAAAGCGCCGTGAGGCCGAGGTTGCCCGCAAAAATCGTGTCGAGATTCAAAAGGCGCTCTCGCACGGCGAAGTCTCGCGCCGCGATCTCGTCAAGTGGGGCTTGTTCACCAGCGCCGGCCTGATCGCGCCTATCGGGGGCTTGAGCCCATTCGTGCGCAGCGCCCACGCCTTTGGCGGCGGCGGCGGCACCCGCGGCAGTGGCGTGCCGACCGGATTGCCGGCCAGTCCGACCTTCGGCCAACCGGCGTTCTCCGCGCCGCTCTACCGTTTCGACATTCTGCCGCAGTACACCTATCCGGGCACGTTCGCGGCCAGTTCGACGGTGCCGTCGATCCCGGTCAATCCCACCGCGCCCACCCCGGCGCCCACGGCGCAGGCGAACCAGACGCAGCAGCCGGTCGATCCCTTCCTGGTCAACGGCCAGACCGGTCTCACGGGACCCATCGAAGGACGTCCGCCCGGCGCTATCTGGGGGCACCAGCAGTTCGGGACCTTCCCGCCCCAGGTCGCGATCGAGGTCACGACCAAAGACTCGACCGCCAACGCCGCTTACAATCCGGGCGTCGCGTCCAATTTCAATAACAACATCGTGGCGGCGCAATCGATTCCGTTCGCCTTCAATCCGCATTTCCCGACGCAGACCAACAACTCGGCGTGGACCTTCAACGGGACGGTTCCGCCCAAGCTGATCGTCGCGCGCTATGGCGTGCCGATCATCTTCCGCCACCACAACGGCCTGCCGGCCGACGTCACGAAAAACGGCGTCAACGCGTTCGGGCGGCATACGCTCAGCACCCATGAGCACAACGGCCATCACGGCGCGGAGAACGACGGCTTCACCGGCGCCTACTTCTTCCCCAACCAGTTCTACGACTATCACTATCCCTGGACCTTGGCGGGATGGACCACCATGAACACCGGCGCCACCGATTCGCGCGCCGGCGCTCCCGACGGCAACGGCCACATCCACAATGTTCCCGGCGATTACCGGGAGACCATGAGCTCGCACTGGTTCCACGACCACATGTTCACGTTCACGGACCAGAACGTGTACAAGGGCATCGCCGGAATGACGAACATCTACAGTTCGCAGGATCGCGGCAATGAGGCGATCAACGACGGCGTCAATCTGCGACTGCCCAGCGGCACGCTGCAGGACTACGCCAACCTGCAATACGACATCAATCTGATGCTGGCCGACAAGGCGTGGGACGCAAACGGCCAGCTCAACATGGACACCACCCAGTTCGACGGCTTCCTCGGCGACCAGATGACGGTCAATTTCTGCTGGAAGCCGTTCCTGCAGGTCTATGCGCGCAAGTACCGCTTCCGCATCCTCAACGCCTCGGTGTCGCGCTTCTTCGTCCTCGCGCTGAGCGACAGCTCGCAGATGGTGTATATCGCCAACGATGGCAACTTGCTGCCGCAGAGCGTGACGACCACCCAGCTCGACCAGCTCGGCATCGCCGAGCGCTACGACATCATCATCGATTTCTCGCGCTACACCCAGGGCACGAGGCTCTACCTGGTGAATTTGCAGGAGCAGACGGACGGCAAAAATCCCGGGCAGATTCTTTCGGTCTCGTCGGCCATGCAGGGCGATGCCAACGATCCGGCAGTCGGTCCGTTCCTGCAGTTCCAGGTGATCGGCGCGCCGCCGCAGCAGGATCAGAGCGTCATTCCGACGACCCTGATTCCCAATCCGACCCTGCCGACCGCTAACACGACGCGCACTTTCATCTTCGACCGCCACGGCCAGATCACCACCAACGATCCGGTCACGACCTACACGGGCAACGGCCAAGGCACGGGCGACTGGGGCATCGCCACCATCAACGGCGGCACCAACACCAGCCGCCAGGGCACCGACACCAACAACACCCGGTCCTTCAGCACGAACTTCAGCGGCAACGGCAACAGCGACGAGGGCGTGGGACTGCTGGCGGATTTCGGCCGCATCAGCGCGGCGCCCACCTACAACACGACGGAAGTGTGGACCTTGGTCAACGAAGGCCGCGGCTGGGACCACCCGATCCATATCCATTTCGAGGAGGGCCAGATCCTCGCGCGCAACGGCAGCGCCAATAACGTTCCGGCCTGGGAGAAGGGCCGCAAGGACGTCTATCGGCTCCGCCCGGGCGGCAGCGTGACGGTCGCGATGCAGTTCCGCGATTGGGGCGGCATGTTCATGGAGCACTGCCACAACACCATGCATGAAGATAACGCCATGCTGCTGCGTTGGGAGATCAACAACGCGGGCGGTGTCTTCCTCAACCCGTTGCCCACTCCCATCCCGGCGCCGACCGGGACGCTCTTCTCGAAGCCGGATGAAATCATCGCCGGAGCCTTCCCGCCCTACAACAGCACGACCAACGGCATCGGCGGCGGCGGCGCCAGCGGCGGCAGCCGGTGGAGTGGCCACTGACGGACGCGTTTGCTGGGTATTGCCGGCGAGCGAAGCCAGCAACATGGCGAATGGCGTATCCAGATGCTTGGCGGTGATCGCGGCGGCAGTCTTGTCGCTCGCCGCGGTCATCGTTGGCGTCACCGTGGCGGCGGCCGGGCGGCTGGGCGAAAACGCCAATGTCCCGCTGGTAACTCAGGACGGCGAACAGGTTCGCTTCTACGACGACCTGATCAAAGGCAAGATCGTCGCCGTCAATTTCATCTACACCAGCTGTCTGTTCACCTGCCCGCTGGAGACCGCGCGGCTCGCCCAGGTGCAGAGAATTCTGGGCGACCGCGTCGGCAAGGATATCTTCTTCTACTCGATCAGCATCGACCCAGAGCATGACACGCCGGCCGTGCTGAAGGAGTACATGCAGGAGTTCGAGGTCGGACCGGGATGGACGTTCCTGACCGGAGACCGGGACGACATCGATCTGCTCGCCTTCCGGCTCGGCATGACCGATGACCCCAGCATCACCTCCGGTCCCGGCCCCAATCTCGACGGCCACACGCCGCACCTTCTGATCGCCAACGAAAAGACCGGCCAGTGGCTGCGCAACTCGTCGACCGATAATCCCGGCATGCTCGCCCATTTCCTCACCGATTTCGTCGGCGGCCAAACGGCCGTGCGGCCGGCCGTCAGCAGCAACGCCGGTGCGCCGCTCAAGCTCAACGCCGGGCAGTATCTGTTCGCCAAGGAATGCGCGGCGTGCCACACGCTCGGGCAGGGCGACAAGGTTGGGCCGGATCTCAAAGGGGTGGTCGCCCGGCGCGATCGCGATTGGCTGGCGCATTACATCCGCGAGCCGAATGTCATGCGCGCGGCCGGCGATCCGGTCGCCGTGACGCTCGCCGCCCGATATAAAACCGTGATGCCCAATCTCAACGTCGGCGACCGGGACCTTAACTTCCTGCTGGATTATTTGGACGCGCAATCCTCTTCGCGATAGCGCATGATCCCGAAAAAGCCTGCCCCGCACTTGATGCGGGGTGGCTACCGGTTTCCCGCCTGCGCGAAGCCCGTGGCACGCGGCATCATTTGGCTTGATGCTTCGGCGGGCGAAGGCAGGTCGGAAAAGATCATGCGCCAGCGAGAAGCTAAAGCGCGATGACGATTCGAAGAAGAGTCATCGCGCTTTTGGCGAGCGGGCGCCGGCGGTCGGGAGCGCTGTAAAAGTGCGTGTCGAGGACTGGGCCAGCTTCGATTTCAGCTATTCGCTCGATCTACGCAGCCTCGTGCCGCATATCCTCGCCCTCGAGCAATACAAAGCGGCGGCCTTGAGTCCGGTGCTGCCGCCGCACTGGCTGGAAGTTTCCCAGCCTCCGACCGGCGACGAGAGCGGCGCCGCCGATCCGCCGGTATGGGGAGCGCTACGATCCGCACCATCGGGAATTTCCGCTGCCGAACAGTCCGCGGACGATCAAGCCGCCGCCGGGGCGCGGCCGGTCCCGGTGCGCGACAGCAGCAAGGCGCGCGCCTGGATCAAACACCGCTTCGTGCCGGGCAGCGCGCCGGTCGCGCTCGCCGATATCTTGGAACTGCACCGGATGGTTGCCGAAGAACAGGGCGTCGGCGGACCGACCGCGGGCGCGCCGCGGACCACCAACGTGGAAGTGGGCCGAGAGCTGGTGGGTGGGGTCCACCAGGGAGCGCCGGCGAGGCGCCTGCCGCAGCTGATGGTCGAATATGTGTCGTTCATCGACCGGGAGGACTTGCGCAGCTTGCCCCCGGTGATCCACGCACTGATCGCCCACTTCTTTCTCGATACCATTCATCCATTCGTGGACGGCAATGGCAGGACGTCGCGCTTGCTGGCGGCCGCGATCCTGTCCCGGCACGGCTATAACGTGCACGGCACTTACGGGCTGATCAGGTGCTTTTACCGCCATGAGCTGCGCTATCACACCATGCTGCACCGGATTTGGCAGTGCTGCCCCTTCGCGGTGACGTCGTTTGTGGCGTTCGGCATCGAGGGCTTCGTTCTGGAATTGAAGAGCGTGGATACCTTCATAAAAATGAAATTGAATCGGCTGCGCGCCCCGGAGCTTCGGACGCCCGGTTTGCGGCGAAGAATTCGAGCGGGTCCGCGCGGCCTGTGATCGACATGATGCGGCTTATGAAAGCATGGTCTGCGGCGCTGATGATTGCCTCGCTGCTGCCGGCGGCAGGCCGCGCCGATGGCCCGACCGTTACCCTGTCGCCGGATGACCCGGTCGTCGGCGTGACTCGGGTCGTCATCACGGGCAGAGCGAGCGCGGACGCCAGGGTCACCGATGTTTCCACCTTTCCGGACGGCAGCATCCATGTCTTTTCCGCCACTGCGGATGCGAGCGGAGCCTTTACGGACGGCCCCTTCGTGCTGCACCAACTCGGCACCTATCACGATGTCTTCCACGACGAGGCCACGGGGCTATCGACCGCAATCGCCTATTCCGGCAAAGGCGACTTCCGCATCGCGGTCGACCCGCCGCACGCGACGATCCAGACCGGCGGTGAAACGCGCTTCAAAGTGACGTTCAGGAGCGTCGACGGCTTTGGCGGCGAGGTGGTGCCGCAGCTCCCGGCAGGTTCTGCGCCGCCGGGCGCGGCGATATCCTGGTCGACGTCGCTCCTCAAGGTGCCGCCCAAGGGCTCAGCGACCGCCATCCTCACCGTCCTGACTTTGATCAGCACGCCGCCAGGCGTCTACCCGATGGCCGCGCAGGGCACGAGCGGTTCGGTCACCCATATGGTCGAGCCGCCCATCGCGCTGACCGTGAAGGCTCCGGAGCCCGGCACTATCACGGCGACGCTGGCGCCTGCGAATCCGGTCGTCGGCGTGACCCGGGTTCGTGTCCAAGGCCGCGCGACTGCGGGCCAAATGGTCGTGAATACTTCCACCTTTCCCGACGGCAACAAGCACGAGTTCGTGGCCCGTGTCACCGGCGCGGGAACCTACAGCAATGGTCCGTTCGTGCTGCGACAGCTTGGCACCTATCATGACGTCCTGCTCGACGGCGCCACCGGGGCGACCGCCGAAATTTCATATCAGGGAACAGGCGACTTCAGCGCGGCTGTCGACCGTGCGGACCAAAGCATAGCGCGAGGCGGAGAGGCTAAATTCACGGTGACGTTCAAAAGCCTGTCCGGCTTCGCCGGAGCCGTCACGCCTGCGGTGCCCGACCTGTCGCGCATTAGGGGAGCAACTGCATCCTGGTCCTCGCCGGCGGTGACGGTGCGCTCGGGCGACACGATCGCGGCCGGGCTCACGATCAAGACTTCACCCGAGACGCCGCCCGGCAGGTACATGATTACGATCGAGGGCCGCAATGGCTCTGTCACCCGTACGGTGCCGTGCACGGTCACGGTGACGGCAACGAAGTGAATAGCGAATAGCGAATGGTGAATGGCGAATGGCGAATGGTGAATGGTTTTAGGGAGGGGCACACCACCCTTCGAGCACTCACCACTCACCACTCACCACTCACCATTCGCCCTTCGCCCTTCGCGCTTCGCCCTGGCCGTCTCATTTGCGCAGATAGAAAAGATTGCGCTCGACCTGGAGGTCGCAATCGCGAAACGCCTCGACTAAGGCGTCGAGCAGGTCGGTGGCCGAGATCGTGTTCTCGTGAAGCGCATCGCGGGCGATGTCTGCGGCGAGGCCATGCAGGTGCACAGCCGCGGCGACGTGCAAATCGTCGAGCAGCCGGTGATGAAGCCGTCGACCCGCCGTGCTGCGATCGCCGCAATGGCGCGCCAGCGCCGCGCCGATGATGCCGGCAAGCACCGCGTCCATGCCCGCTTTGGCGAGCGCGGCATTGCCGCTCATATTGATCCACACCTCATCGGCGGTGCCGGTAACCACCGTGCGTCCTCCTTTCAGCACGACGCAGGCGCCGGTCGCGCGAGACGCCAAGCGCACCGCTTCCAGCGTTTCGGCGGCAACGTTGGCGGCCGCAACGCCGGTTAGTCGCGCCGCCTGCTCGGGATCGAGCAGCAGAACCCGTGGCGGCGCCTCCTCGCGCGCAATCTCGTGGTCGCATCCGGCAAACGCGTAGAGGCCGTCGCCCTCGACGACCAGCGGCAGCGCGCATTCCTTCGCCAGCCGCCGTATGAACGCTTTTGTCTCCACATCGGGCGAGAGTCCCGGACCAAGAACGACGACGTCCTTGCCGGCGACGAGGGCGTCGACGCGGTCGCCTGCCGTCGCCGCGATGGCTCCTTCAGCGGTTTCCGGCAAGCCATAAGTCGTGAGCGCGGCAGAGAAACTGCTGACGGTCGCTTCGATCGACTTCGGGCAGGCAACCGTGACCCGTCCCGCGCCGCTGCTGAGCGCCGCCAATCCCGCCAGCGCCGCAACGCCGGCGGTGCCGGATGCGCCGGCAACCACGAGCACATGCCCGAAGCGAATATCACGATCGCCGCCGGTCACGGGCGGAAAGGTCATTCCGACATCGCGGCCGGTGAGCACTTCGATCGCGCTGGCGCCGGGAACGAAAGCCGGCTGCACGCCAATTTCGTTGACGGCGATCGGCCCCTCGGTCAATCGAGCGAACACATGGGCCGGCTTCGGTGCGATCAAAGCGATCACACCGTGGGGAAAAACCATGTTGCCGGCGGTGGCGTGAAGCGGCGTCCTGCTGTCGCCATCGATGCCCGAAGGCACATCGACCGCCACGATCATCCCCGCTGCGTCGTTGATGGCGGCAACCGCCGCAGCGGCCAGCCCGCGCAGCGGCGGCTTAAAACCTGTTCCAACAACTGCGTCGATGACGAGATCCGCGCCAAGCGCCTGCTGCGCGGCCGCGCCCGCCAAGTCCGCCTCCTCGGCGATCCAGATTGGCTTTACGTCGCCGCTCAAGCAGGCCGCAATGTCGGCGCTCAGTTCGTCAGCAGCGCTCGCCAGGATGATCACGGCGACTGTCTCGACGATTCTTTGCAATGCCGCGGCTGCAACCAGCCCGGTGCCGCCCTTCTTGCCTCGGCCGCAGACGACGCAGACGGAGGCGAACTTGAACTGGGACGCGCAAAATTGGGCGACCGCGTAGCCGGCCCGTTGCATCAATATCTGCGGGCTCGACTCCGGCCCGTTTGCCGCCTCGTCGGCTTCACTGCAGGTGAGAATCCGCATCGATGAATCAGGGGGAGGCCACGAAGTATTCGTCCGGCCGGATGCGGATGACCCGGCGCGTTGCGCGCAACGGCACGATGAGTGCCAGTTCCGGGTCGGCGAAATCGCCAAACAGCGGCGGCCGCGGCGCCATCAGTACCGGCTCCTGGAAGAAAGTCGGACCGTACGGAGCGATATGCGCCAAGCTCGGCGCTTCCCGCACCACGCACGGCACGTGCGAGAATCCAGCCTGCATCAGCCGATAGATGCGGTGGTAACCGTTGCTGAGAAACAAACGCCCGGACCAGCGCAAAACCACCACGATATTGGGGGGCGCCGCGACCATGAAACTCACGATCAACGGTCCATCGTTTTGCTGCTGGGTGCAGCGGAGGCTTAGCACCTCGAATGCGGGGTGGATGCCGGAGATGCTGACGGACTTCTGCGGCTGATCGAGGCTGACGTGGAACGGCAAGCCGTGCTTATGCGCGAAGCAGAGTGGGACCGCCGAGATCGGATTCTCAGGATCGAGTCCGGCAGCGCCGATGATCTCCGCGTAGCGGACATCGATGCTCGGCTGAACCGCAATGAGCTTGCCGATTTCGACGAACTGCGCCGTCCAACTGCCCGGCGGAAACGCCGCTTTGCATTCCGGCAATTCCATGATGCGGGCGATTTCAGCGATCGCCTGCGCATCTTGCAGCGGCAGCACCGCCTCCGCGGGAGAATACGCCGGCAGCGCTCTCATGCGCGAGCTGGTGCGCGCCCGCTCCCGCATCAGATCGTCGATCGCATCCGGAGCGGCTCCCTTCTCGAGCAAAAACGCGCGGGTTTGATCCTCATTGAGAGGACCGAGCAGCATGGCATGCGGTCGGTAGCCTGGCGGGATGTCGCGGGGCGCGCCGGGCCCGGCAACCCCAGCGGTGTGGCGTCGATCGGTGACGCGAAAAGTCGTTTGCGGCGTCATGCCGGACCTCCGCTTCGGCGAAGAGCGAGAGCTGTCATGGCAACCCCCCGGCAGGCTGCGAGGTCTTCAGCATTCCGTCTAGCACGGCACCGGAAATTGCCACAGACGGCCGCTCCACGGGCGCCGGACGGCGCGGCGAGCCCGTCGTCGCGCTAGCATGGGCGAAGCTCTGACGGATTTCTTGGGGTTCGATCTGCCGCGTGTGGGGGAGGGAGTTCGCGTGAAAGCGGCCTTGCCGACATTTCAAAAATTATTGAAATGATCCTTGACAGTCGCGAGCATTTCCATATTCTTCGAACTATGGAAAAAACAGAAGCCGTAGCGGCCCTGGCCGCGCTCGCCCAGGAAAATCGCCTCGACGTGTTCCGGCTGCTGGTGCAGGCAGGGCCGGACGGGCTTTCGGCCGGCCACGTGGCAACCGCCCTCGGGCTCGCGCCCAACACGCTCACCTTCCACTTCGATCGCTTGCGCCACGCCGGCCTCGTCACCTGCCGGCGCGCCGGACGATCGATAATCTACGCCGCCCGCTTCGATGCCATGCGGACGCTGCTCGCCTATCTCACCGAAAACTGCTGCCAGGGCACCGAGTCCTGTGCCCCTGATGCGTGCGTCCCGGCCAAGCCGGCGCGGCGCAAAGCCAAGGAGACCGTGTGATGAAACGTTTCCACGTGCACGTCGGCGTCGAGAATCTATCCCAGGCGATTGGCTTTTATTCGACGCTGTTCGCGACCAAGCCGTCGGTCGTGAAGCCGGATTACGCCAAATGGATGCTCGATGACCCGCGCGTGAACTTTGCGATCTCGACGCGCGGCAAGCAGCCCGGCCTCGATCACCTGGGGATCCAGGTTGAGAGCAATGACGAGCTGCACGACGTGTACGATCGCCTGCATCAGGCGGGCGGCACCGTCATCGAGCAGGGCGAAGTCACCTGTTGCTATGCCAAGGGCGAGAAAGCCTGGATCGACGACCCGTCCGGCATTGCCTGGGAAACATTCTTCACCACGGGCGAGAGCACGGTTTACGGCGACGGCACCGGCGAAAACACCGCGCGCCTCGCCCATGCGGCGCCGACTGCGTGCTGCGAGCCGCAATCGGCGAAGGCGACCGCCTGCGGCTGCGGGTGAAACATCCGTAGGGTGGGCGTAGGGTGGGCTAAGGAGCGAAGCGCCGTGCCCACCAACGATGATTGTTTGTTGGAATGGTGGGCACGGCGCTGCGCGCCTTAGCCCACCCTACATCTTCATTTGCGACGGAGGCGATGATGAGCTCGCTCGAAGCAAATTCAATCGCACCGGCCGCAGCCGTAGCGACGCGCATCCGCTCGGCAGTAACGAGCGTTCGCGCGCTTGCGCTCCGGGTCGATCGGGTGGTACTCGCGTTCTTTTTGTTGGTCGTCTTCATTAGCGCGATCGACCCGGCCGTCGGGCAGCGCACGCTCGTGTCCGTGGCCGCGGAACTCCGCGGGCTTGCACCATGGTTCCTGCTCTCGGTGCTGTTCGCGGCCGGCGCCAAGGCGACCGGCAGCGATGCGCTCATCGCGCGCGCGTTCGTCGGGCGCGAAGCGTGGGTCATCCCGATCGCGGCGATCGTCGGCGGGCTCACCCCGTTCTGCTCATGCGGCGTAATTCCGCTGGTGGCCGGGCTGTTCGCGGCCGGTGTGCCGCTCGCGCCCGTCATGGCGTTCTGGATCGCCTCGCCGCTAATGGACCCGACCCAGTTCTTCGTTATTGCCGGAACGCTCGGCATCGGATTCGCGGTCGCCAAGGCCCTGGCTGCGGTCGGCATGGGCCTGTTGGGCGGCTACGGCACGATGGCGCTCACGCGCGCCGGCCTGCTCCCGCGCGAGGGCGTGCTGCGGATTGCGCCGCAAACAAAATCCTGCCGCAGCTCATCGCGCAAAAATGCGGACGTGGCGCAGCCGGTCTGGCGGTTCTGGGAGGACGGCGAGCGGGCACAGGTGTTTCTCACCTCATCCGCGAGCACCGCCTGGTTCCTGGTCCGCTGGCTCGCGCTCGCCTTTGCGATGGAAAGCGCGATGACCGCGTGGCTGCCGACCCCATTCATCGCCCATTGGCTCGGCAACGGGCCTTTCGCGATCCCGCTCGCGGTGCTCGTCGGTGTGCCGGTTTATATGAATGGCCTCGCCGCCATACCGTTCGTCGCAGGCCTTATCCAGCTCGGCATGAGTCCCGCGGCCGCCCTCGCTTTCATGCTGGCCACGACCGCCACCGGCTTTGCCGCCATGATGGCGCTCTGGGCCGTGGTCAAGCCGAAGGTGTTCGCCCTCTACGTCGCCTTCGCGATCGTTGGCGCGCTCATCGCCGGCTATGCCTATCAGTTGGTGCTGTCCGCGGTTTGAACGCCAGCGGCGCCGTGACGAAGGCTCCCTCGCTCGCCCGGCGGCTTGTTGCCGAGGGGCTCGGCACCGCCATCCTCGTCGCCACCGTCGTCGGCTCGGGCATCATGGCCGAGCGCCTTGCCGGCGGAAACCAGGCGATCGCGCTGCTCGGCAACACCATCCCGACCGGCGCGATCCTCGTCGTGATCATCACGATCCTCGGGCCTGTTTCCGGAGCGCATTTCAATCCGGCGGCGACGCTGGTGTTCGCGGCGCGAAGGGAAATGCCGTGGAGCGAAGTCGCGCCCTATATCGTCGTGCAGTGCGTCGGCGGCATTGCCGGCACCGCGCTCGCGCACCTGATGTTTGATCTCGCGCCGTTCGCGATCGGAACTACCGTGCGGAGCGGGCCCTCGCAATGGCTGGCCGAGGCGGTCGCGACTTTCACTCTGATCATCGCCATCCTGGGCGGTTTGCGTTACGCGCCGCAGTCGATCCCGTGGCTCGTCGGCCTGACCATCACGGCGGCCTATTGGTTCACGTCCTCGACGTCGTTCGCCAACCCCGCCGTGACGCTCGCGCGCGGTTTCACGACGACGTTCGCCGGAATTGCCATCAATCACGTGCCGGGCTTCGTCGCCGCGCAATTATTCGGGGCGGCCATCGCTACCCTGGCCGCCCGGATCATGTTTCCCGCGCCCATGCCCGGAGAATAAGATTTGGTCGTTGCTAACGCGGCGCGAACTTGTAACGAAACGTGCAGCTCGGCGCGCCCTTCATGATCGTCTGGGCGCGCTCCAGGCTGACCGCGCCGCCACCGACCGCCGCAACGTCGAAATCGGCCTCGCATATCAACAGCGCGCCCAGCTCGGGCTCGCCCAGCGCGCGGAAGAACTCGGCGAAGCGGCAGCGCGTCACGTCGAGTTCCAGTGCCTCTTTGTCGTGGCGAAGTGTCTCGAACGCGACCTCCGGCGCAGTGACGTCGTTCCAGGCGCTCTGCACCGTCGCCCACTTACGCCGCGCGCTGCCTTCGATGCCGTCGCCGATGGCCGCAAACAGCTCCCGCGACCAGTCGCGTAGCGCCTGTTTGACGATCGCGTCGGCCTTGTCTTTGCCGAGCTCGGCCCGCAGCGCGCGTAGCACCGGCACGAGCACCTGTGCCTGCATGCGCACTTTGTCGAGGAGCGATATATCCGGGACTACCAGATAGTCATCGAGCACGCTCATTGCTAACCTCAATGACGGTGCGAAGATAAAGTCATCATGCTGTAACCGTCTGAAGCCAAGGAGTCGAGGCCATGGCCGATAGCGAACAACACCGCGCCAAGCTGCAGGAGCTCAACCGCAATTATATCCGATCGGTCGACGAATCCGATGTCGCCTGGTTTGACGCCAATCTCGCACCTGACTTCTGCAACACCAATCCCGACGGTACGTTCATCGATCGCAAGACCTTCCTCGCCCAGATCGGCCGCGGCTCATCGGTAAAGAACATCCGCGTGCATGACGTAGTGATCCGCATCCTTGGCGACTTCGCCATCATCCACGCGCGCACCAGCTATCGGAAGCCGGACGGCAGCGAGGGGGCCGGCCGCTATACCGATGATTGGCAGCTGCGCGACGGACGCTGGCAATGCGTGTCCGCCATGTCACGCGGCTGTAGGGTGGGGTAAGGCCCTCCGAAGCGCGTAGCGCGAAGGAGGGACGTGCCCGCCAGAATGTTTGCTTCAAAATCTCATCTAGCGCCCGATCGCGGCTCTTGCATTACGGACGAAGCGGCAACGCCGCGATCGGCGGCATAAAGATGGTGGGCACGGTCTCCGGCGCGATGCGCCGATCGCCCTTAGATTAGCCCAACCTACGGACTCCTGCATAGCCAGGGCGTGAGCGAACCGACGCCGACAAGACGCGGCGCTTGAGCGTTTTCAAATAATGAGCGCGGCGCCGGAGATGAGCAGCAGCACCAGCACCGCCTTGCGGAACGTCGCGTCGTCGAGGCGGCCGTAAAGCTTGAATCCGAGCCAGGTGCCGAGCGCGAGCGCCGGCAGGCCGATCAGGAACAGCTTCATGATGTCGCCGGAGAGTGCGCCTTTGGCGCCGAGCCAGGCCGCGCTCATGATGAAGATAGACACGGCGACCGGTTGAAACACCGCGCGCTGCTCGTCCTTGGGCCAGCCGCGCACGGTGCACCAGATGGTAACGAGAATGCCGGCAAGGCCGGTCATGCCGCCGAGCACGCCATTGAGAAAACCAACGCCCGCGTCGGCCGCGGCCCCGCCGTGCTCGACCGGCTTGAGCGTGGGCCGCAGCAGGGCATAGAGACTGTAGACGATGAGAAAAGCGCCGGTCGCCGAGCGCACATGCGCCGGATCGGCCCAGCCGAGCACGGCGACTCCGGCCGGCACCCCGAATGCCGCGCCCAGCACGAACGGCCACAACCGGCCCCACTTGAGCGCGTGGCGCAGGCGGATCACCGCGTAGCCTGCCACGATCAGGCCGTATGCGATGACCAGGGTCGCGGTCTGCAGCGGCGTGAGAATATGCAGCCACAGCGCCGAAACGACCAGTCCGAAGGCAAAGCCGGTGACGCCGGAGGTCAGGGCGCCGGCGAAAGTGGCGATAAGAAACAGGGTGAGATCGAGAAGCGATCCGTCCATGGGTGCCCGCTCCAATATAAAGCGAGCAGCGCTTGCATGGGATCGCCCACTTCATGGGGAGGCTGCGAGGTCCCCGGCGTCCTGTCTACCACGGACTCGGGCGTTGCCACAAACGGCAACCGCGGGCGCAGGACGCTCGGCTCATCTCCAGCGCGGGCAAAGCCCCACTTTCGGCAGAATTCGCGGTTAGGAATTCAGAGTTCCAATATTTTGATTCGCGGACGAGGTCGGCGCCGGCATTAGGTGCCAGCACTGGCATGCATGCGAAGGGGGAGCCGTGGCACCCAAGCAAGGCGACGCCGTTCGACCGGACGGCACGCTGACCCGGAAAGAGGCGGCGAGCCTGCTCGGCATGAACGACACCGAATTCGCGTTGCGGCTGATCTGGGATTCCGCCTTTCCCAAGCCGGCCCAGGGCGCGTTCCGTGACGCCGACATTCGCGCCTGGCTGAAGAAGCAACCGGCCGGCGCGGGTAAGAGATAATGTTGTGCAGCGATTTTTGACAAATGTTGTAATCCAGCTCCAACACATAATGTTGTAGAGCTATTTTCAGTTCTATTTCCAATCTGATGTCCGCCTAGGTGAAGTGGTGAGCGCGCAGCGAGATATCCGGGAGTCCCGCCTATCGCTCGTTGCGCGGGGCCATGCGGGCTACCGCCTAAGCGTCCTCGAGCCGGCGCGGATCTTGCTCGTGAGCCCGGCCGGCCGCGCCGTAATCCCGACGCTCGGCGACGTGCTGCGCCAAACCGAGGTAGGCGCGGGCGATCTCGAGCAGCTTCGCGCGCTCGCCGGGATCGCGCAGGCGCTCGGCCGTGTGCACGCAATGCAGCGCCTTGCGATGATACTTGTTACGTTCGGTCACGGCGGCGATCCGGGTGTGTCGAATTTGAATCGATAAAGCCGCGAATGCCGCGTTGGTTCCGCCAGCTGGATCGAGCACGGCTAATGCCCGGTTAATTGCACTTCAGCCTCGTCATTCCCCGGCGACGCGAAGCGGCGACCGGGGAATCCAGTAATCACCGCCTGGGACTACTGGATTCCCGATGTCCTCGCTTCGCTCGGCTTCGGGAATGACGAGGTCGTCGGGCAGCGGCTTGCGGCACCGAGCGCCCTTCACCCTTCGCTTCGATCTGGCTAACCTGCCGGCTCACATGATGACGGAAACTTTCGTCAAGCGGATGAGACGAACAGCGGCGCTCCCGGCCCTATGGCTCGCCGGCTGCGGGTCGGCCTATGCGCAAGCGCCCGAACCGCCGGCGCCCGATGTGCCGGCACAGTGATGGCCTCGTTCGGCTCACAACCTTTTTTCACCCGGCCGGAGCTGGTGCGCTGGAGCATTTGCGCGGCGGTTGTGATCGCGGCGCACGGGCTTGTGGCGCTCGCGGTCACCGGGCGCTCGGACGAGGAGGTCGCCGATGCCGGCGCGCCGGTGGTGACGCTTGAACTCGCGCCGGTCGCAACGGCTCCGCCGGCGCCGACGCGCGACCTTGCCCCCGGGCCGCTGATGGAAAGCGAGAGCCAGCAGCAGGTGGCCGAAGAAGCGCCGCCGGACGAGGCCAAGCAGGCGAAACAAGAAAAGGTTGTCGCGGAACCGCCGGCTCCCGATCCCGAGGTGGCGATGGCGAAACCCGAGACCATGGCGGAGGAGGGGCCGATCGACGACAGGCCGGCGCCGGTCGCCGCCCCCGCCGCGCCGGTTCCGACCGCTCCGCAGGCCGTGCCGACGCCCGGCCCCCGTGTCGCTGCGCTCGCGGTCGGTCAGGTGCCGCGGCCGACGTCAGCCGCGGTCGCAACCTGGCAACGGCTGCTCGTCGTGCAACTCGAACGCCATAAAAGGTATCCCCCACGGGCCAAGGGCCACGTCGGTGAGGCCCGGCTCGCGTTCAGTATCGACCGCGGCGGCCACGTGCTGACAAGCCGGATCGTGCACAGCTCCGGCTCGGAGGCGCTCGATGACGAGGCGCTCGCCATGATCAAACGCGCGGCGCCGCTGCCGCCGCCACCGGCGGGGATATCCGAGGATCAACTCTCGTTCGTGGTGCCGGTTCGCTACCACTGACAGGCATCAGCAATCAGCTATCAGGAATCAGAAAGTTCTGATCCCTGATCCCCTGATCACCATGCCGCGAACGCCACCACCACCGCCAATGGGGTGAGAAAGATGCCGAGGTAGGCCCAGGTGCGATAGGCCTGCGCGTCCTTTGGCGGCCGGAATAACTGCACCAGAATGCCGATCGCAACGACGGCACCGAGCACGAGCCGCAGGAGGTCGCCGGGAGTCTCGTAGGCGGACCAGATTGTTTCGCTTTGGGGCGCGCTCACGCGGATGGCGATGGCGATCAGGGTACAAAGGAAGATGGCGCGCAGGATCAATCCTGCGGCGCGGATAAGGAACGGCACTTGCGGCCGTTCCAGCGTGGCCTCAGCGCGCTCCTCCATCCTGGGCGGCATCCATGGGCCTCGTGCGCATCGGGAAGCCCTCGTCCTGGGTATGGTCGCAGCGGCGGGGCCGACGGCTCGGCGCACGATGCTAATAGTCACGATGCTAATAGTATAGTGAGTCCGCGATTGAATAAAACATCCTTGTGCGCCGCACAAAGCGGCAGGGTCACAGCAGTGAGGCAGGAATGACGCCAGCGCAACACTGTCGCGACAACCTTGCGCCCGCGTTGCGGCGTGCCTAATATTTTTTCACTACGAACGGAGGAATGCGCAATGGCCTGGACGACACCGAGCTTGGTCGAAATCTGCATCGGCCTCGAGATCAACGGCTATCTGCCGGCGGAGTTCTGACCACTTTCAATTTCTAGGAGTGACGGCGCGCGACGTTGTTGCGTGCCGGGCGGCCGTCGTGGCTTTTGGAACGCGATGGCTGCCATTTTTTTATTGCGCTGTCGCCGACTGCATTGGGCGTTTTTCGCGGCGCATCCAGCTGACACGCGAACGATCGCAAATTCGGCGCCCGGCGGCGTCCTGCGCCCGAATGTCAACGTGAAAATGCCGGAAAAAACAGCGCGGATTGGTCCCAATGCGTCGGAACCCCGACACACGACTTGCGTTAGCAACCTAGGGGCCACCCAGTGACGCGGGAGAAGCCTATGGGTTCACCCGTATTGAAACGGTCCGTCGTGATCGGCGGCCACAAGACGAGTGTCAGCCTCGAGGACGAGTTCTGGTCGGGGCTCAAAGAAATCGCCGCCGGCCGCAACATGACGTTGTCGGACTTGGTGGCAACGATCGAGCGCGCGCGGGAGAGCGGGAACCTCTCCTCGACCCTTCGCTTGTTCGTGTTGGAGTCTTATCGAGCGCGGGCGGCGGGTCGCGCCGGCGAGGGCCAGAACGGCGCCGGCACTGGCGCCCCGACCGCAGCCGCGCAGCCACCGCGCTGATCCCAGCGAGCAAATCTCGGCCGAGAGCGCCGTGCCCGCATCCGGCGCAGGGTGCGGCGTTGCCAGTTGATGTTCCAACAAAGACAAAAACGGAACAGGCAGAAAATTGTCGCTTTACTGCATGATTCCGCCAAAATCTGCCGCGCCCATGCTTCGGCACGCGACAGTGGGTCGGAAAAGATCACGCTCAATGAACAAGATAGAGTAGGCTCGCGCTTTCGACGGAATACAAAGTCATCTTTATCAGGGGCACCCGGTCAGGGATTGTCATAAGTTTTCGATTGTAATAAATTAGCGATTGTCATAAACTGTCGGAATTGTGATAAACTCTACGAGTCGCAACGAATCAGGGGAGATCGCCGATGGCCAAGCGGGCCAAGAGCGCTAAGAGAGGCCGTAAGCGCGTCGCCTGGACGAAGGCGCATGAGCGGGAACTGAAAGACCATTCACGCAAGAAGACGCCCGTCACGTCCATCGCCAGGGCCATGAAGCGCACCGCGGGAGCGTTACGCCAGAAGGCTCACGCGATGGGACTCTCGCTCGGCCACCGGCGCTGAAACCGCCGCGGCGAAGCGGGCATCGCTTCGTCGAACGCTGAGTTTCCAAAGCATGCCTGTTCCCTAACGGGAGCGGGCATGCTTTCGGCGTCCAGCAAAGAATGCGGCTTGCGAAGGCTCGCCTCCGCTGACGGAGCGCGAGGCGGTTTTGCACGGCCGCGTAGCTGCTCAAATCGAGATCAACGGGAGCGCCGCCGCCGCGCCCGCGTGCGCGCCGCTTCTTTGCTGCTGTCGAGCGGCCGCTGCGGCTCTTGGTGCGCGACGCCTTGCGTGCCGCTGCCGACCGCGCCGTGGCGCTCCGACGCGCCGCCGCTCGTTCGCGTGGCGCGACAGTTCGCCGCGCGAGACCGTGCTGCGCGGCTCGCGTTCGAGCGCACGTTTGACCGCGCGGGCGACTTTCGGCCGCCGCCGGGTGCGCCGCTTGTGCTGGCCAGCCTCATAGGCGTATTCCGCCGAGCGGCGTGTGCGCGCCTTGGCCTTGCCTTTGCCTGGCGGCTTGAGCGGCACTCCCGCGCGCCGCGCCTCCGATAGCCCAATCGCGATTGCCTGCTCGGGCGAGCGCGCGCCGTGTTCGCCGCGGCGGATCTTGTCGATTTCGGCGCGCACGAACTCGCCCGCCTGCGTCGACGGCGACTTGCCTTCGCGGCGGTCCTTGCGCGCGCGCTCGATCGTTGTTTTGTCCGGCATCCTTTCCTCCTGTTATTTCTACTGCCGCGAACCCGAAGTTCGCACCACGATTGCCACGAATCCGATTGCGAACTTCGGGTTCAAAGCGGCACTAGAATCATAGACTTGCTAGTGCCCTTCGATTCCGAAGTTCGCAAACGAACGTACCTCAAAATGATACGAACTTCGGAAGCGGGGCACTAGCCGACCACGCGGGCGACTTCGTAGAGGTGCGGATCGATGTCGTCCGCGAGCTCATCGAATTCGCCCCATTCCTTGCGGAACTCCGGCGACCGGTGCGCCGCCGCCAACAGATCGCGGCTCTCCCACTGCACGTAATTGACGATGCGCCGCCCATCGAGGCTGCGGTGCAGGCTGATCGAGACAAATCCGGGCTGGCGAGCCATGAACTCCGCCCGTTGCGTCATCAGGTCGAGGGCCTGGCCCTGCTTTCCCGGCTCGGCCTCGACCACGGTGATCTGCGTCACCGGCTGCTGTTCGGTGCGAATTTGCGGCATCGTGACCTCCTCGCGGCGGGCGCGGTTGCCCGCTGCTGGAGAAACAACGACGACGCTGTCGCAAAGTTCAGCGGCCCTGATCCGTAGGGTGGGCTAAGGGCGAACGGCGCGTAGCGCCGGAGGCCGTGCCCACCATTTGTTTGCGAGGCACGTCGGTTGGTGGGCACGTTCGCGCCGCTCGCTTGCGCGAGCGGGCGCGCCCTTAGCCCACCCTACGGCGCGTTTGCTTGCATATTGACCCCTGCCGGCCTTACGGCATAAAACTTTGTCACCCAAGATGGGGATGGGGTCCCCCGATAACCGCCGATGTGGCTGATGACTCCTACCAGCAGCGCTTATGGCGCAAGGTGGGAGTTTATGCGCGCATATCTGCTCGTATTCGTTGGCGGAGGCCTAGGCGCTATGGTCCGCCATGGTGTGAACGTCGCATTTGGCCGTTGGTTCGCTACCTCGTTCCCGTTTCACACCCTATTTGAGAACGTCAGCGGCTCTCTGTTCATGGGATTGCTCGCCGGCTATTTCGCGTTCAAGTCGGATGCGTCACAAGCTCTGCGACTGTTCCTCACTACCGGCGTGCTTGGTGGCTACACGACATTTTCCGCTTTCTCGCTCGACACCGCGTTCCTCTGGGAGCGCCACCAGCAGGGACGGGCACTCGTATATATCGGGCTCTCAGTCTTTGGATCTCTCGCGGGGTTGGCCTTTGGCCTCCTTCTTATGCGCCGGTGAACTTCACCAAATGCTCCGTCAAACTTGCCATCTCCATGAACACGGTCCGGGCGCCGGCGTGGCGGAGCTTGTCCGCATGATCCGGCCCGCAATGGCATCCGCCGGCAAAACCGATCGCCGTCATGGCGGCGGCTTTGGCGGCGGTCACCCCGGCGACGCTGTCTTCGACGATGAGGCAGTGCGCCGGGAGAACCGCCATCCGGGCTGCCGCCAGCAGGAATAGATCCGGCGCGGGCTTGCCGCGCTTGACCTCGTGCGCGCTGAAAATATTGGGTGCGAAGCGATCCCACAGGCGCGCCTGCCGGAGCATTTGTTCGAGCATGTTCGGCGAAGCCGACGAGGCGACGCAAACGGAAGCCTCCGCCAGGGCGTCGAGGCATTCATGGATGCCCGGTATCGCCAGGGCCTCGCCCTTCGCGCCGCAGTGGCTGATCTTGAGCGCGAAAGCTTCCGCCACGTGCTCGGGCGGGATCGCTACGCCCGTTTCGATCGACAAGGCCTGATACATCTCGCGATCGGGCACGCCGCTGAAGCGCTCGATCAGCGTTTTGCCGGTGATTGCGATCCCGAGATTGCCAAGGTGGCGGGCGACGACCTCCGATTTGATGCCCTCGCTGTCCACGAGGACGCCGTCGCAATCGAAAATGATCAGCTGCGCCTGGGGCATCGCGGACCCGAAGCTAACACCCGCGGCAGATGTTGCGCACCATGTTGTCCAATTCGACTTCCCACGGCTGCTTGTCGTAAAGAGTTCGGCCCGTGCTCGCTCCCGATGGGCTGAGGGGAGGGGCGCCCGGTGGCTGAACCGTCGACATCTGCACGTTCGAGGTACGGACGACCGGCTCCGCGCGGGTCGCCGCGACAGCCGCCTGGGGCGCAGCCGCAGGCGACCCATTCCCCATTTTAGCCCACCGCCCCGAGAGGGCTTGGGTCTGCGCAATGGTGTCGGGATCGGATGCCGGCGCGAAGTAGTAGTCGGCCGCGAGACGCGGATCGAGTTGGACCGGCGCGCGCTCGATGCCCCCGGGGATTTGGGAGCAACCCGCCATCGCTCCCAGGCCGGCCAGGAGCAACAGCCACCGGCACCGTAACGCCTTACCCATCGAGAGTACTCGAACCGACACTTCATAATGTTTATCGCGGGGCTGACGGCGAAGTCTGTCGCTTTTCGGCAACATACCGGGGAAATCGTTTGGGTGCCGAGCCCGTTTAGGTTTGTCTTGTAAGCCTCGCCGCGCGTCGCGGCAGCTTCTCGGCGGTCCACAGTGAAGGCATGTACCCTATTTTCAGTTCGATTCCCGGCAGTTAAGCGTGCCTGCTGCTTGACCCGAAGCTGAAAAAGCGGCTTAATACGACTGTTCGGTTGTGGAGTTGCGTTTGATGACGCCGGATTATGCGGACGCGGTCCTCAGGCTCGGGACCATCGGGTCGTTCACGATTCTCACGGTCGTCGGCGGCGCCGCCGCGCTGATCGTCTGGTCGATCCTGTTTTAAGCAGCCCGCGCTTTTTTTCCGGGCTCAGGTCCGGGTTTGACTGCCTAAAATAAAGCCGTGACGCGCCGTTTGCTCGGGCGGTTCAGTCTATGCGCGCGGCGCGCGCAGGCCGGCCCCCGCCGCCGAGGCAGACTACCTTTACCCGCTCATCGGCGCGCAACTCGCGCCCGAGGACGGTAGCGGCGAGGTAGGCCTGCCCGTGCAGCATGCACATTACGGCGTTGGCGTTCTCGGGCAGCTGCAGGACGTGAACTGCGTTGCTGCGGTTGCAGTCGCTGAGTTCAGGGGTGATGGCGGTGGAGCAAACGAGAATAATCGCAGTGAGCATCCGCTTTCCTTTTCGGCGCCGGCAGGCACGTAAAGGCAAGCGACGTGCCAAAGGCGTCATTGCGAGCGAAGCCTTTAGCCCCGCGAAAGCGACGCGAAAGCGGGGGGAAGCAATCCAGGGCAACCGGTATCGCGCCTGTAACTCTGGATTGCTTCGTCGCTGCGCTCCTACCAATGACGATCAGCCGTAATACGCATCGATTTTTTCCGTCAGCCAGCTCCACGCTTCCTGCTCGGCGGGGCCGGCGGTCTTGGCAATAGCGATTTGCAAATAGGCGATCTCCTGCTCGATCTTCTCGCGCGGCAGCATACCGAGGCGGCTCACTAGAATGGCGGCCTCCACGACCGCCGCCTTGGCCCGGTTGAAGCCCTCGAACGGCGCGTGCGCGGCGCGATGCACCACGCGGCAGCGAAAGCGCGGCCGCTGCGCGTCTTCCGCGACCGTTTCGACGGCGAGTTCCGCGTGCGCGAGCGTCGCGGCGAGCCGCGGGACCGGTATCGCCTGCGCGTCCGTCGTCGGCCAGTCGTGCCGGCCGGTGAGGCACCCGGCAAAGACCCGCACGTCGTCGGTGTAGTTCGCGACCGCGAACGGCACGGCGCGCAAATTGTCGAGCGTGGTCGAAGGACGAAACGGCGCGATGATCCAGTCTTCCGCTTCGGCGATGATGCCGATTGGGGCGATGTGCACCTTGCCGGCCGCGTCCGCCGTGGTGACGATCGTTTCGCGGATCATCGGCACCATCACGCTCCGCCGGAGAAATTGCGCAGGGTGTGACCGACCTGGCGCAGCCGCGTGAGATCCTCCGGCGCGCGATCGACCGCACAGCCCCAATCGAGCGGCTCGTCCTGCGCGTAGCGCTTGCCCAGGCGCCACGCGATTTCCGCCTTCATCAGCTCGGCGCCGAGATAGAAGGCATGCGGCGCGTCGTTGCCGAGGTTTAGCTGCGGAAACAGCGCGAAGGCATCCTTCGCCACGAGATGCGCGTCGCGGTTATAGACATGGATGCCGTCCTCCGCCGTCTCGATGCGGAAATTGGGGTCGGTTATTTGCGCGGCGAGGTCGGCGATTTCCTGCGGCGCGTTGGGGAACGGCTTCTTGTCATGTAGCTGCAGCAAAGCGCCGTCGTAGCCCTTGGGCGTGCTCTCGTCCTCGCGGGCGGCAAACATCAGCTTGCGCGCGGCGTCGTGCTCCTCGACCGTGCGCCGCGTATGCGGGCTCACTTGCACAACCAACAGGTTGCGGATCAAAAGCTCCGAGCAGATGCCGAGCAGCGCCGCCGTCACCCCGCCGGAATCCGCATCGGTCAGTTCGGTCAGATTCCCGGTGCCCATCAGGATTTCCGCCTGTGGCAGCCGGCGGCGCAGCTCCGCATAGCGTTCGAGCGAAGCCATGAAGCCGAAATGGATCGGGTCGAGCACCGGATCGAACAGCGCGGCGATGCCGCGCTTCTCGGCGGCTTCGGCAGCGCGCAGCAGCGAGGCGAGATCGCCGTGGCGCGCGGGAATGAGCACCGGCGTTGCCCCGGTCTCGGCGGCAACATCGAGAGTGGTTTCGGTGAGGCTGAGCAAAAATCGCGCTCCCGCGCGGGCGCCACGCCGCAGTTCCTCGACGTCCCCGGAATCGACGCTGACAGTGAGACCCGCCTCGGTGAGCGCGCGGACCGCCTCGTCGAGATGGGGGAAGGCCACGTCGGGCAAACAGCCGAGGTCGATCACGTCGGCGCCGGCCGCGGCTAGCGCGCGCGCACGGGCGAGCAGCGCATCGAGCGCGAGCGTCGGTGCGTCGACGATTTCGGCGAACATGCGCATGTCGTGACGCGTCTGGTCGCGCGGGCGGCCGCGTTTGCCGAAGTAAGCTGCCAGATCCTTGAGTTCGTCCGGCCCGCGCTCGAAGGGCACGCCGATTTGCGCGCGCAGGCGATCGAGGTCGGCGCGGCAGCGGCCGGGCAGCAGCACGCGGTCGGCAGTCACCGGACGCGGCAGGCGGCGTAGGATGATCGCTTCGGTCATGAGCGCGGCGACTTTCACGCCCATGTCGATGACCGACCACTCGAATCCCGGCTGGTCCAATCCGGCGAGCACCTTCTCGAGCCGCGCGCGCGCCAGATGGCCGGTGAGAAAGGCAATGCGCTCAGCCATCGCGAAGCTCGCGCTTGCGGCGGTCGAGCGCCTCACTGAGTTCCGCAAGCGTCTCGACGACCCGTGTCGCCTCGAACGATTTGAGCCGCTCGGTATTCTCCAGATCGATGCGCCGGGGATAGACCTTCACCATGCCCTTCGGCGCCTCGGTCTCCAGTTCCGGCGCGGTATCGCAGGCAAACACAATCGCCGCCACGCGGCATTTGCCGGCCTGCGCGAACACGTTGGTGGCGAGGGTGTCGGAGATTCCAAACACGCATTTGGCAACCGTGTTCGAGGTGGCGGGCGCCAGCACCAGCGTGTGATAGACGCCGTAATAAAAATTTCCGACCGGCGCCGCGCTCGCCGTCGTGTCGCGAAACACGCGTGCCGACTTCGGCAAGGCCAATTCCTGCTTGTACATGCGCACCACTTCGTCAGCGGCGCGGGTCACGAACAAATCGACGTGCTCGAGGCCGCCGATCATGTCTAGGCATTCCTTGAAGAAATGCCCGGAGCCGGTGAGCGCCCAACCCCAACGCGGCGTTTTGACTTTGGGCATAAGAACTCCGCAATTCGTAGCCCGGATGAGCGCGTAGCGCGAAATCCGGGATCTGTCCCCGCATATCGCTTCGGTCATGCGGGCTAAGACGTCCCGATCCGCACCCCCACCATCTCTCCACTCCGAACCGAGGTGGCGAACGCCGCATGGTCCTCCGGGCCGGCAAGGTACGCCCGCGCGCCGCTCGCTGCCAGAAAGCGCGGGAAGCAGGAATCGACCACGCCACCCGCGGCGAGATCGGCGGCGCGCAGGCGAGCTTGCGGCGGCTCGCCCGATTTCACCAGCAGCAGCAGTTTCGCGCCGAGCGCACCGGCCAGCCATGCCGCCAGGCTGTCGGAGGTCACGTCCCAGCTTGCGGGCACGTCCTTCGCCTCGAGCACCATGCGGGTCGGCGCCCACACCGGGACCTCACCGAAGCGCAGAGCCGACCGAATGGCAGCAGCCGATTCCGCCAGCCTCAATGACGGTCGCAAGCCCGCGAGCGCGCATCCGAATTGCTCCATCGCGAGCAAGCCCATGCGGTGCGCGGCGCGATCGTCGAAGCCCATCGCGGGTTGTGCCGTCCGCACCGCATCCGCAAACGGCCCGCCGCCGGGGACGATGACCACGCGGCCGGCGGCCAGAAGGAGTGCATCGAGCCAAACGGTGAGGCGCTTCGAGAAGGCGAAGCTGCCACCAATCTTGGCGATAATCAGATTCTCCGACTCTGCCATTCACCGGCCGGTCTTATCGGTGCCGGCCGCGGCGATCGGGTAGAGATGATGCACGTTCGCCATCTCGGTCGGCCGCTCGCGCCGGATTTCCACCCCGACCGATCCCGGCACGATGTCGAGCTTCTCGACGCGCACGATGGCCGCGGATACCCACGGATGGGCGAGCACCAGCGCGGCAATCCGCTCGGCCAGCGTTTCGAGCAGCGCGATGTGCTCCTGCGCGACGATCATGCGGATGCCGTCGGTGATGAGGTCGTAGGAAAACACGTCGCGCATGTCCGCAGTCGGATGGGCGGGGCGCAGGACATCGACCTCGATGTTGAACCGCACGCGCTGGAGCTTGTCACGTTCGTGCGCGTAGGCGCCGACGCGGATCGGCAGCACGAAGTCGCGCACGAAAATGCGGTTGCGCGCGGCCTCGTCCTTGCGCGGGTCGAGCGAATAGCCGCGCGCCGCGAGCAGGCGGTAGTCGACCGATGTCTCGGCCGCACCGGCATCGAGCGCGGGCATCGGCGGAATGAGTTCGCGCACCAGGCGGAACGCGGCAGGATCGAGCGGCCCGGCGCGATCGCCGGCGCAGAGCGCGCCGCGAAAGCCGAGATAATCGGCCGAGAGCGGCAGCAAGCGAGGAATGTCCGGAGGCTCGAGCGCGCCGGCCAAACCCACGAGCAAATCATCGGCGTGACAGGCATCGACGAAGCCGGCGAGCGCGGGAATGTCCAAATTATCGAGCAAGCGGCCGGCGCCCTTGCGCGCGGTGTCCAGCATGGCGCCGGCAAAGCCCGCCGCGCGCATGGCTGCAATCGAGGCGCGGCGCGTGCTCTCGTCCGGCTCGAGATCGGCGAACATCACGCCGACGACTTTGGTAGCGCGAGCGAGCGAGGCGAGGGCGCCGATGCACTCCTCGCGCCGCGCATGCGGGAACAGGCCGACCTTGACGAATTGCACGCCGGTCTCCGCCATGGCGGCAGCCGCCGCCGCGATCGTCGCAGGCTCCATGGGAAGGTCGCCGGTCACCGCGCTCGCCGGCCGGCGGCCGGCAATGGTTTGCACCGCCGCACGCACCACGTCGGGAGCAAGCGCGCCGAGCGCCCCGCGCGCGGGGTCCTTCAGATCGACGATGTCGGCGCCGAGCGTGACCGCAGCCTCGGCCTCTTCCGGCCCGGTAACGCTCGCCAGCATCAAGGTCATGTTTACGACACGTCATTTGGCCGCACCAAACCAACACGTTCGTGCTGGTGGCGCATGCGCAATTGCGCATGATCTGAGCATATCGCGCTCGGCAAGGCGAGGGCGGTCTTGTTCATTATCGATGTCGGCTGACATACAATACGGTGGAGCGAGGATGATATGCGGAGTCGGGTTCTGGCGATCGTGGCGGTTGCGGCGCTGAGCGCTGGCGCGCCTTATGCCGCGTGCGCCGCGGATCCGCGCTATCCCGATTGGCCGTGCAACCAGCTCAAGGTGCCGGAAATCTCGATCGCCGCCGTGTGGGCCGGCCCGCCGATCGACGACGTGCGCGAGACTTGGCAGAACGATCCGCAGATCAGAGATCTCGTGGACCGGCTTTCCGCGCGCCGTACGGCCATGGAAGAAGCGGAGAAATCGATCGCGCAATTCATCGTCGGCGACGCCGCCGCGAAAGAAGACAGAGCGAAGCGCCTGTTCGCCGGCCTGGTCGAGACCCTCAACACGCAGCGCTCCCAGGTGATGACCGGCATCGAACGCACGACGCGCAAGCAGAAGGCGCTCGCCGGCAAGATCCGCGCCGACGCGTTGGAACTGAGAACCCTGCAGGACGCGGCCGAGCACGACCAGGCGAAGGTCGAGGAACTGACCAATCAGGTGGCGTGGTCGACGCGCGTGTTCGAGGACCGGCGCAAGACCATCAATTATGTGTGCGAAGTGCCCGGTCTGATCGAGCGGCGCCTGTTTGGGCTGGCGCGGGCGATTCAGCAGGCAATGGAATAATCTCCGCCTTCGTCATGCCCCGCGAAAGCGGGGCATCCAGTAAACACCGACACCGCAGTTTTATTTGATAGGTCACTGATTACTGGATCGCCCGCTTTCGCGGGCGATGACGAGGGCTTCAAGTGTTACGGCCGGCCCGGTGCGGGCTGCGCCTCCTCCAGCGGGAGCCCCGCTTCCTCCCAACCGTCGCTGCCGTCCGGGAACCAGGCGACGTTGCGATAGCCGAGCGCAAGCGCGCGCTTGGCCGCGTTCCACGACATCCAGCAATCCCGCTGACAATAGAACACGAACAACTTTGTTTGGTCGCCGCCGCTCGCCGCCTCGAGGCCGTCCTTCAGATAAACCTCGGTCGCGGCGGCGAGCGCGCCGTATCCCGTGTCGGGCAGCCAGAGGCTGCCGGGAATATTGTGCCGCGGCTTGTCGCGCCAGATCGTGCCGGCCGGAAGTTTGGGGCGCGGCGCCTGCGGCATCACGTCGATGAACACCGCGCCGCCGGCTTTCCACAGCGCCGCCGCTTCATCGGTGGTGAGAACCCGCGCACCCTTGAGCGTCGCCGGCGCCGGCGCGCGGTAATTCTCCGTACGGTAGCCGTCGGGCTCCGGGACGGCGGCGTCCTGGCCATTCGCCGGAATAACCGCGAGCGCGAGTAGACAAATGGCCGTCCCGACCGCTCTGGGCATCATTGCCGGCGCGCCGGAGCCTCGCCGATCGGCTGGTTCTTGTCGTCGAGCAGCGGCACGCCGAAGCTTGTGAGGATTGCGTTGATCTCCGGCTGGTTCTCGGCGATGAGCCGGTTTAGCTCGCGCTTCCATTCCTGGTCGGCGCCGCGAACGCCCATGGTGATGTAATAGGCGAGCCGCGGGCCCGACCGTTCGTTGGTGAGCGGCACGACCTTCATGGGGGGAGTGGCCTTCATGGCGTAATAGCCGGCCATCGGCCCCCACAGCACGGCAACGTCGATCTCGCCCGCCGCGAGATCTTTCATCATCGCCTCGGCCGAAGAATCAACCCGCGTATCTATGACAAGAGGATATGGTTTGGCGGTGGCCATCAGGCCGTTGACCGCGAGCAGCGTCGCCGGCGGCGTGCCGGCCACGATGCCGATGCGCTTACTCTTGAGCCGCGGGTCGGCGAGCGTGTCGATGTCGTCGAACCCGGTGCCCGGGCGCGACACCAGCGCATAGGCCGTGCGGTAGTACGGGTTCGTGCTCTGCACGATGTCATTCCCTTGGGGATAGCCGATAATGACGTCGCATTTGTAGGCGCCGAGCGTGTTGCGCACGAAGCCAGGTGCCTGCGGATAAAATGTGTAGCCGATGCTTTTGCCAAGCTTGCCGGCAAACAGGTCCGCGATCTTGTTCTCGAAGCCTTCGCCCTTTTCGTTCGAGAACGGCATGTTGCGCGGATCGGCGCACACGCGGAGCACTTTGGGATCGATCAGCTCGATCGAGAGATCGCCGCTCTCCGATTGCTGCTGCGCGCGCGCGAAGACACCGGCGGCGAGGAGGAAAACCGGCGCAATCGCGCCAATGGCGAGAACCAAACGCAATTTACTCATGAGGACTTTGCCGCCTCTATCGCCGCGAATGCCCCCGTTACTGACCCATGCAGCTCGCCTCGGCCTTGGCGGCCGCGTCGGATTTTTCTTCGTGTTTCGCCGGCCGGCCGCGCCCGATCGTGTCATTGGCGCGAGCCCGGATATAGATGAACAGGTCATCCATGTAGCATGAGACGTTCGGATTGGTTCCGAATGCGGGCATGACGTTTTCCGCCGCGGTGTTGACGTTCTTACGGCCGCTCGCCACCACCTCAAGAAATTCGGTGTAGCTCAGCCGCTTGAGCGAATCCTTGAGCGCGGGGGCGAAGCTCGAACCCTCCGCGTCGGGGCCGTGGCACACGTGACACTCGGAGTGATAACGGCGGAAGCCCGAGTAGGTGTACCAATCGACGGTCCCGTCGGGCGCGACTTTGTAGGTCGGATTGCCGTCCTTGTCGTAATACTTGCCGTCTTCGTTTTTCACGGCAGTCGGATCGCCCGAGCCATCGGCGCCCGCGGCCGAAACTCCAGCGATGAACAGGGCGAGGAGCATTCCCGCCCCAAAGATGGTTCGCACGGGCGCGCCTCGTGGTTTCGGGAGCATCAAAGCGGAAATTCGCGCGCGAGCATGGCTGCGCGCGCGCGAGATTCCATTCGTCACGACGCCGCGCGACTTATTGCGGCAGCGCGAACACCGTGAGCTGGCCGCCGAGCGCCGTGTAGTTGCTCAGCGCGGCATAGCCGCCGACCGCGCCGAGGCCGTCGGTCGGATTGGTCAGGCCGGCCGCAAGGCCGATGCCGGCCCAGCCGCCGACGCCCGAGAGCACCGCGACGTACTGCTTGCCGCCGTGCTGATAGGTCATCACGTTGCCGATGATGCCGGACGGGGTCTTGAACCTGAACAGCTCCTTGCCCGATTTGGCATCGACGGCCTTCAGATAACCTTCGAGCGTGCCGTAGAACACGATGCCGCCCGCGGTCGCCAAGGCGCCGGACCAGACCGAGAACTGCTCCGGATCGGACCAGACGATTTTGCCGGTTTTGCCGTCCCAGGCGATGAAGTTGCCCATGTTGGTCTCGCCGGGAGGCGGATACATGGACAGCGTCGCGCCGACGTAGGGTTGACCCGCCGTGTAGCTGACCTTGAACGGTTCGTAGTCCATGCAGACGTGATTCGTCGGCACGTAGAACAGCTGCGTGTCCGGAGAATAGGCCGCCGGCTGCTCGTCCTTCGATCCCAACGCCGCCGGGCAGACGCCCTTCGTGTTGTGATCTTCGCCGTTCTGGTCGGTCGAATACTGCGAGACCACGAGCGGACGCCCGTAGGTCTTCGAGTTCTTGTCCATGTCGACCTTGGTGGCCCAGTTCACCTTCGGATCGTACTTCTCGGCGACCAGCAGTTCGCCGTTGGTGCGATCGAGGGTGTAGCCGAAGCCGTTACGGTCGAAGTGGGTCAGAAGCTTGCGCGCCTGGCCGTTGATCGTCTGATCGGTGAGGATCATCTCGTTGACGCCGTCGAAGTCCCACTCATCGTGGGGCGTCATCTGATAGACCCACTTGGCCACACCGGTGTCCGCGTCGCGCGCCCAAATGGTCATCGACCAGCGATTGTCGCCGGGCCGCTGTTTCGGATTCCAGGTCGAGGGATTGCCCGACCCGTAGTATACCAGGTTGAGGTCCGAATCGTAGGAGTACCAGCCCCACGTCGTGCCGCCACCGATCTTCCACTGGTCGCCTTCCCAGGTGTTGGTGCCGGAGTCCGCCCCGACCGGCTTGCCGAGATGGGTGGTCTTCTGGGGATCGACCAGCGTGTCGCTGTCCGGGCCCATCGAGTAGCCGCGCCACACCTTCTTGCCGTCTTTGATGTTGTAGGCGGTGACCGACCCGCGCACGCCGAATTCGCCGCCCGAGATGCCGACCAGGACCTTGTCCTTGATCACCATCGGGGCCGAGGTTCCGGTCTCGCCTTTTGCCGGATCGCCGTTCTTCACCGACCACACGACGTTGCCGGTCTTGGCGTCGAGCGCCACCAGCGTGGTATCGGCCTGATGCAGGAAGATCTTGCCGTCACCGTAGGCCACGCCGCGGTTCACCGTGTCGCAGCACATCACCGGGATGACGTTCGGATCCTGCTTGGGAACGTATTTCCAGAGGATCTTGCCGTCGTGATCCAGATCCAGCGCATAGACTGGATTCGGGAACGGTCCGTGCACGTACATCACGTTGCCGATCACGAGGGGGGCGCCCTCATGCCCACGCAACACGCCGGTCGAGAACGTCCAGGCCACTTGCAGTTTGCCGACGTTGGCCGCGGTTATTTGGTTGAGTTGCGAGTAGCGCGTATTAGCGTCGTCCCCGGTCGGCTTCGACCAGTCTTGAGCATTGGCGCCACCCGTGGCGAGAGCCGCCAGCGCGCCAAAGCAACTCGAAAGCAGGAATTTTCGCATGCCAAAGTCCTCCCTGCGACGTTGTCGTGGGGCCGGCTACGCGATAGCGCCCTTTAGTTCGGCGCCTCGGCACCGAGCCTTTGCATTGGGAAAGAGCTTCCGGCAGCGTGTCACAGCCTCAGCGAGGCGTAAGGGTCCAAGTCCTCGCGACCCCGCCTAGCCTTCGAAGAAACGTCAGCATTCCCGTAGATACTGGCGTCCTTGAAGCCGGAAACCGCGGAAAGCCTAGACCCCCATTTTGGTCGGCGCAAGCGCAAACATTGTGGCCCTCGCGCGGCGCTATCTCTGGGTCATGCGGTTGCCATGTAGCCTGCCTCGGCTTGATATTGGGATTGGGCCATGGCCCATTCAAGCCAACGCAATGTTCGCCAACCAACTGCTGATATGAGCGAAGTTGCATGCGGATTGTGCACCTGATCGCGGCCGCCGCAATTCTCGCCACCGCACTCGGCCTGTCGAGCGGGACTGTGCGCGCGCAGGCGCCGCCGCTCGAGGTTGAACAGGTATCTCCCGGCGTGTTTGTTCACGTCGGCGCGATCGCGCTGATGACGCGGGAAAATGTCGGCGCCATTGCGAACGTCGGGTTCATTGTCGGCAATGAAGCCGTCGCGGTGATCGACACCGGCGGCAGCGTGCGCGAAGGGCGACGCCTGCTGGCGGCGGTCCGTAGCCTCACGGCAAAGCCGATCCGCTACGTGGTGAACACGCACGTCCACCCCGACCACGTCTTCGGCAACGCCGCGTTCGCGGACGAGGGCGCCGTTTTTGTCGGGCACAAAAACTTGCCGCGCGCGCTCGCCATGCGCGGCCAGCATTATATCGATGCGTTCCGCCGCCTCATGGGCAACGAGCTTCTCGCCGACGTTCGCATCATCGCGCCGACGATGGTGGTCCCCGACGAAGTCGAACTCGATCTGGGCGACCGCATCCTGCGCCTCAAGGCTTGGCCGGCGGCGCACACCGACAACGACCTGACGGTGCTCGATGCAACGAGCGGCACGCTGTTTGCCGGCGATCTTTTGTTCACCCAGCATATTCCCGTGATGGACGGGAGCATCCGCGGATGGCTCTCGGTCACCGAGGAACTGGCGCGCATTCCGGCCGCCAGGGTGATCCCGGGGCACGGCGCGGTACCGAACGACTGGCACCGGGCGCTCGACGAGCAGCAGCGCTATTTCCGGCGCTTGACCGGCGACGTGCGCGACCTGATATCCAGCGGAGCGGATATCTCCGCCGCCGCCAAGCGCGCCGGGCAGTCGGAAAAGAGTTTTTGGCAGCTGTTTGCGGACTATAATGCCCGTAACGCCACGGCGGCGTTCGCCGAATTGGAATGGGAGTGACGCCGTATGCGGATGCGATTCATCTTGGGCATGGCGGCCGCCGCGCTGATCGCATGCGGTGCCGGGACGCTCGCCGCCGAAGAGCCCGCCGACGATCCCTGGCCCGGGCTGGTGCGCGACGCGTTCAACGGCCGCGCGATTGCCGACGGCAGCAGCATCCTCGCGCTCGATCTACCCTATCGCGCCGAGGACGCGGCGATCGTTCCGCTCGCCGTGCGCACGACCTTGCCGGCCGGCGATCCGCGCCGCGTCAAGGCAATCACCCTCGTGATCGACCGCAATCCGGCGCCGGTGGCCGCGACCTTCACCCTCGGTCCGCACGCCGGCACGTCCTCGCTTTCCACGCGCGTGCGCGTCGATTCCTACACCAACGTCCACGCGGTCGCCGAATTATCAGACGGCAAGCTCTACGGGGTTGCGGCTTTCGTGAAGGCCTCGGGCGGATGCTCCGCGCCGGCGGCGAAGAACGCCGACGAAGCTCAGGCAAGCCTCGGCCAGATGAAATTGCGGCAGTTCGCGCGTGCAGGCGACGCTCAGGCCGCTGGCGGGATGCGCGAGGCGCAGATCATGATCCGGCATCCCAACAATTCCGGCCTGCAAATGGATCAGGTCACGCACCTCTATGTGCCGGCTTATTTCGTGCGCGAACTGCGCGTCTGGCAGGGCGACGACCTCGTGCTGTCCATGGACGGCGGGATTTCGATCTCGGAAGACCCGAGCATCCGTTTCACCTACGTCCCGAATGGTGCGAAAGTGTTCCGGGCCGAGGCCAAGGATACCGAGGGCCATGTGTTCACCGGCAGTTGGCCGGCGGCGGAAATCTAAAAATCGTCATTGCGAGCGGAGCGAAGCAATCCAGAGCAAAACGTGACGCTCTGGATTGCTTCGTCGCCCCCTCAGGGGCTCCTCGCAATGACGGTGTTCTAAAAACACCGCACCTCCGCCTCCGCCTGCGCGCGGCGCAGGTCGGCGACCGCCGCCTTCGGTTCCTCGGGCGTGCGGAACATGGCGCCGAAGCGGCCCGGCACCTGGGCGAGGCTCAGCGCGGTTTCTGCCGTCACATAGCGGTCGTACGGCAGGATCGACGCGATCACGTCGATCGAGCAGGAGCATTGGTCGAGCACCGAACGGGTCTCGCCGTTGGCCTTCATGCAGGCGTAGACATAATCGGCGCGCGTCGATGTCGGATAGTCGTTGAGATTCGCGGCGAGCGCAGGCGCGGCCGTCGCGATGGCGACAGCGGCGATAACCATTCCAAGGAATCTGGGCAGCATTTGTGATCTTTTACCAGTTCGCGCGATGTGATCGTATTCTCATCCATGCAAGCGCTGCTGCCGCCGATTGTCTCACCCTACGATGAACCGGCTGCCGTGCAAAAGGGTTGGACCGTGGGAAAACGTTGCCTGATCGCTGCCATGTCCGCGCTAGTGCTGTGCGGTCCCGCCATTGCGGCCGATTCGGTCCGCATCACCGCCCAGAAGACCGGCACCTTCGCCTGGGAACTCGACGTCATCCGCGCGCACGGGCTCGACAAGGAGCACGACTTGACCATCGAGGTGACTGAGCTTGCAAGCCCGGAAGCCGGAAAGATCGCGTTGCGCGGCGGCGCGGCCGACCTCATCGTCTCTGATTGGTTGTGGGTGTCGCGCGAGCGCACGCTCGGCGCCAAGCTCGTGTTTTATCCCTATTCCAGCGCGCTCGGCGCCGTGATGGTGCCGGCGTCATCGCCGATCCGCACGCTCTCCGATCTGCGCGGCAAAAAACTCGCGGTCGCGGGCGGACCGATCGACAAGAGCTGGCTGCTGGTGCAGGCCGCGATGAAGCAGGACGGCATCGACCTCAAGTCGGCGGCCACGGTGGCCTATGGCGCGCCCGCAATGCTCGCCGAAAAGACAGTCCTCGGCGAGATGGACGCGACGTTGAACTACTGGAACATCTGCGCCGAGCTGGAGGCGAGAGGTTTGCGTCGGGTCATCGACGTCGCGGATATTCTCAAGAAGCTCGGCGTCGCCGGCCGCCCGGCCATGGTGGGGTATGTGTTCGACGAAGGATGGGCACGCACCCACGCCGAGGCGCTGACGCGATTCCTCGCCGCCGCCCGCACGGCCAAGGATATTCTCGCCACGTCCGACGCCGAGTGGGAGCGCATCGCCCCGCTCACCGGCGTCCGCGACCGCCAGGCGCTCGCCATCTATCGCGACCGCTATCGCGAAGGCATCCCGCGTCGCCCGCTTGCCGAGGAGGAAGCCGACGCGCGGGTCCTTTATCGCATCCTTGGGCAGCAGGGCGGCGCCGAACTGGTCGGCCCGGCAACCGACCTCGCGTCCGGCACATTCTTTTCTCCGCCGCACGCGGGAGAGTGAGCATGCTCCGGTTCGCCTCGATCGCGCTCCTCATCGGCGCCTGGTACTTGGGCTCGCTCTTCGCCGGCGAGCGCATGCTGCCGGGACCCGCCGCGGTCCTTGCGGCGATCGTCGTGGAAGCACGCTCGGGCGCGCTCGCGCTGAACCTTGCGACGACCCTGGCGCGGGTCGCATTGGCGTTCGGCCTGGCGATGGCGATCGGCACGGCGCTCGGGCTGCTGATGGGCCGGGTGAAGATCGCCGATCAACTCGGCGATCCCTGGCTCGTCGTGCTTCTCAACCTGCCGGCGCTCGTGATCATCATCCTGGCCTACGTGTGGGGCGGGTTGACCGAAGCGGCAGCGATCGCGGCGGTCGCGGTCAACAAGCTTCCGAACACGATCGTCACGATCCGCGAAGGCGCGCGTGCGCTCGATCCCGCGCTCGACGAGATGGCGCGCGTGTTTGCGATGCCGCCGATGCGCGCGATCAGGCATGTGGTGATGCCGCAAATCGCGCCGTATTTTGCTGCCGCCGCGCGCTCCGGCCTGTCACTGGTGTGGAAGATCGTGCTGGTGGTCGAACTCTTGGGCCGGCCGAACGGCGTCGGGTTCGAAATGGGCATTGCGTTTCAGCTGTTTGATGTGACGCGGATTATCGCCTATGCGTTGGTGTTCGTCGCCGTCATGCTGACGATCGAAACCGTTCTGGTGCAACCGCTTGAACGACGCGCATCCCGCTGGCGAGTGCGGGCCGCTTGAAGTCCGCATCGCGCGAAAAATCTTCGCGCGGACGCCCGGCGGTCGTCTGGAAGTGCTGCGCGACATCGCCTTCACGTTGCCGCGCGGCGAGGTCGCGGCGTTTGTGGGGCCGTCCGGTTGCGGCAAGACCACCATGCTGCGGATCATTGCCGGTCTCGATCGCGACTTCGAGGGCACGGTCGCCCGGCGTTTCGACGGCGCCATCGGCATGGTGTTTCAGGAGCCGCGTCTGCTGCCCTGGCGCACGGTCGATGAGAACGTCCGGCTGGTCGCGCCGGGCGCGACCGACGCGAAGCTTACAGCGCTGTTCGATACGCTCGAGCTTGCGCCGCACCGCTGGCACTACCCGGGCGAGCTGTCGTTGGGATTGGCGCGGCGTTGCGCCTTGGCGCGGGCGTTCGCGGTGGAAGCCTCGCTGCTCATTCTCGACGAGCCATTCGTCTCGCTCGACGACGCGCTCGCCGCCCGTTTGCGCGGCGAGCTCATCAAGCTGATCGACAGCCGGCCGGTGACGACGCTTCTCGTCACCCACGACGTCGACGAGGCGATTGGACTTGCCGACCGGCTGTTCCTGCTCTCCGCCGGCCCCGCGCGCATCCTCGCCGAACTGCCGATCAAGCGGCGCGATCCGGCATCCACCGCCGCGATCCGCGCGGAAATTGCCCGCGTGACGGAATCGATGCGGAACGTGTCATGCGCATGATGCTCATCGCCTTCCTGATGCTGCTGGCCGGTCCGGCCGGCGCCCAGGACATGATGCGCAACCTCGATCTTTCCTCGCCCGAGATGACCTCCGCCGAGATGACGCGCGCCGACGTCGAAGCGGCGCTGGCGGCGGCAGCGGGGCGTCCAACCGATTTCACCGGCAAGCGGCTCTCGGGTCTCGATCTTTCCGGTCTCGATCTCTCCGGCGCGATTTTGCGCGCGGCGCGGCTCAACAAAACAAAGCTCGTCGGCGCCCGCCTCGACGGCGCCGTGCTCGATCAGGCCTGGCTGCTCGAGGCGGATCTGCGCGGGGCGAGTCTGAAGGGCGCCAATCTGTTCGCGACCCAGATGCAGCGGGCGAAGCTCGACGGGGCCGATCTGTCGGGCGCGCGCGTCGTCGCCGATATGACGGGAGCGAGCTTGACCGACGCTTCGCTCGCCAATGCCCGCATGGGCGCGGACATGAAGAACCAATCGATGGGCCTGATGCGGGCGGTGCTCACCTCCGCCAACCTCGACGGCGCCAATCTGCGCGGGGCCGATCTCTCCCGCGCCGGCATCGAGTTCGCCTCGCTCAAAGGGGCCGACCTCACCGACGCGTTGCTCGTGAGTGCTGACCTCGGCGGCGCCGACTTCACCGGTGCCCGCGTTGGGGGCGCTGATTTTTCCGGCGCCGACCTGACCTCGACCCGCCTGGTCGGAACGGTCGGGCTCGATGCGGCGAAGAATCTCGACAAGGCACAAAACGTGGGGCGCGCAATACGCGAATGAAATACGGATCGTTTATGCGCACCATCGTCATTGCACTCGTCGTGCTCTTTGCCACGGCGGCCGTCGCCGCGGACCCGAAACCCATGCGGTTCTGGAATCTCACAACGAACACCGTTGTCGATTTTCGCGCCGCGGCGCCGGGAACCGGCGACTGGGGCGCCAATCAATGCGCGAACGACCGTGACGGTGCCGTCGATCATGACGAGCGCCTGCGCATCACCGGGCTTGCTCCCGGCCGCTATGACGTGAAGCTGACCTTCAGGGACGGACGCGTGTGCACGGTGCGCAACATCGAGATGAAGGACGCCGGCGTCTTCTCGATCGAAGATAAGGACCTGACCGATTGCAGTAGATAATAACCACAATGGCCAAACATCACTCGGTCGTCATTGCCCGCGAAAGCGGGCAATCCAGTAATCACAAGTCTTTCAAATGGAACAATGGCGGTGGTTACTGGATGCCCCGCTTTCGCGGGGCATGACGAGTCAGAGCGTTGTGTCACGTAGCGTGAAAAAGGTTTTCAGTGCGGCGGCGTGTTCCGCGACGTCGTGCACGCGGAAGATGGACGCGCCGAGCGTGGCGGCGGCGAGATTGGCGGCGATGGTTCCGGCGAGCGTATCGAGCGCCGGGGCGTCGGACCCGAGGAAGCGTTTGCGCGAGACGCCGACCAGGATAGGGAGCCCGCGCTCTTTCAGCTTGGCGACATGCGCGAACGCGGCGCGGTTCTGGGCCGAGGTTTTGGCAAAACCGATGCCGGGATCGAGCACAATGCGCTCGCGCGGAATGCCGGCCTTGGCGGCAAGCGCCAGCGACCGGTCGAAGAAACGCTCCATGTCGGCGACGATGTCAACGCTTGCTTCCTTCTCCACGCGATTGTGCACGATGACGAGCGCCGTCTCCGCGGCAGCGACCGCATCCGCCATGCCTGAGTCCTTCTGCAGGCCCCACACGTCATTGACCATGACCGCGCCAAGCTCCGCGGCACGCGCGGCAACTTCGCCCTTATAGGTGTCGATCGAGATCGGCGCGGCGACTTCACTCGCGAGCCGCGCCAGCACCGGCGCGATGCGAGCGAGTTCCTCAGATGCGGAAACGGCCGCCGCTCCGGGCCGCGTCGATTCTCCGCCTACATCGATCACGTCGGCACCCGCGGCGACCATCGCGGCTGCGTGCGCAACGGCGGCATCGAAGCTCGCAAACCGTCCGCCGTCGGAAAAAGAATCGGGCGTGAGATTGAGAATGCCCATGACCGCCGGGGGCGAGGCGAGCTTGCGCAGGAAGGCGTCCCGCTGCGCCCGCGCGGAGGCGTGCATCATGCTCTAGATTTTTTGCTTGCCCGGCCAGTCGCAATGCCAGCGCACTGGCTTCCAGTTCGGGTGCTCGCCGATCCACTGGGCTATGTAGGGCTGCGCTCCGGCCGCGCATTGCTGCAGCGATCCGCTGAACATGAATTGGAAATGTCGGTCTTCGCACATACTCGGCTGTGCGGCGGCACACACGGTCAAAATAAGCTCGATCATGTCCTGGCTCCAGTATCTGCTATTTCAGCGCTTGATCATGAACTCCGTTCAGCCAGAAACACCTCACCCTTGCCGAGCACCGCCATGTCGCCGGCGAACCGGCGCAACGACCGCTGCAGGAGCTTGGCCGCCCGGGTGCTGTAGCGGCCGACGAACATCGCCAGAAGCCGCAGCGCAACGAGGTCGTGCCTCCCGCAATCGATGAAGGTGGGCGACAGCTTCGCCGCCGAGGCCAGCACGATGGTGCCGCGCCGCATCAGATAGCCGGGCAACGGACCGGCCGACCCACCGACAAGGATTGTACCGGCAATCATCCGGCTGCCCGCCCACGCGCCGGCGCGGCCTTCGACGATGATGGTCCCGCGCCGCAGGCGATCGCCGATCCGCTCGCCGGCATCGCCGCGCACGATCACGACGCCGCCGCGCATGCCCGCCATTTCACCCGGCAGCGGGCCGCCGAGGCGATCGCCGGCGGCGCCACCAATATCAATCTTCCCGCCGCGCATGCCGGAGGCGGCCCACGGCCCGGCGCTTCCCGTGATCGTGAGGCGTCCGCCGGTCATCAGTCGTCCCGCCTGGCTGCCCACATCGCCGTCGACCTCGATTTCGCCGCCGGTCATGCCGTGCCCGATCCAGTCGAGCCGGTCGCAGCCGTCCTCGATGTGAATGCGACCAACATCTCCCATGCGCATGCGGAAAACATCGCCGACGATGAGCGGCCTGCGCGTCGTCTGTACGCCGATTCGCGCGATCTCGGCGGCGGATTTTCCGGCCAGCAGGTGCGGCAGCAGCGGTGACAGGTCGAGCCGCTCGGCCGGCCGTTCCTTCAGCGTCAGCACCAGCGGCTTCACGGCAACAAATCCTTCAAATGAAAATGATGCGGGCCGAGCTTGCCGCCGTAGTTGCCGGCGCCGACGCGCACGGCGCCGCGGCGTGGCCCGAGCTTCACGATTGCCGCGAGGCCGGCCGCCATGGCATCGGCGACCGCTTGCGGCGTGAGGCCGTCGATCACGATCTCGAGCACCGAGGCGACATTGGCATCGAGCGCGCTCTTCACCGCGCCCTTGAGCGTCGGGCAATAGGCGTCGTTGGTCGAGGCCTTCACGCTCTTGTATTTCGATCCGACCTTCGAGCCCGAGCGCGCGATGCCGCCCGGGAACGGCGTGATCGCGTCGGGTACGCGGGCAATCGCCTTCACGGCGGCCTCGGCGGCGACGAGCGTCGAGCGTGCGCTCTCGCCCATGATCAGCAAATTCCCGCCGCCGACCGCTTGCTTGGTCAGACCCGTCGTCGCCTCGCATAGGAACTCGCCGTCGAGCACGGGGACGCGCCAATAATGTTTGCCGCCGAAGCGCTTTGATATCTGCCAGCCGTCGCCAAAGTAGCGCAACGCGTTGCCGAGCTTGAGGCTTTCTTCGCCCTCAAGACCGGCGTAGCAGGCTGATCCCGGACTGGTGAGCACGCATTGCCCGACGCGCGCCGCCAGCTGCTTCTGCAGTTCACTCGTGGAAACGGCAAACAGCAGAACGCGCACGCCGGGACGGCGGTCGGGCGTTTGTTTTTCGCCGATCTCCCGGTCGATCGCGGCCTCGCACCCGCAGCCGATCACCGAGGTGGCAAAGCCGGTCATCGTCGCCGCCGCCTGCCGCGCCCAAGCGGCGCTGTCCGCCGTGACGACCAGGGCGGTGGCGCGCATGCCGAACGCTTCGGCGAAGGTATCGTCGATGCGCACGCCGTTGGCGATCAGCGCGCGCATGGCACGTGCTCGAACGGTTCGGGACGGCTGATGGCGGCCTCGGGTACCCTCATGAAATCGTGCGCGAGGCCGTAGCGCTCGGCGTAGTAGTCGCGCAGGCGGCGATCGATGTTGTGATCGTATCCGGGTCGCACGGTGAGCGCGCGGCCCCATTGCTCGCGCGTGACCTTGCCATCGCGCACCACGAGCTTGCCGTCCTTGAACACCAGCGCCGCGCCGCCAAACATTTTTGCGCGGTCGGCGTCATCGGAATAAACCACGATATCGGCCACGGCACCCGGGCCGAGATGGCCGCGGTCCTTGAGGCCGAACAGCCGGGCCGGCGCCGCGCGCGTCATGGCGGCGATTTCGCCGAGCGAATACTCGCGCCGGATCGAGGGGAGGGTGGTCAGCTCGATCGCGGGGCGCGGCAGTCGCGCGATCCACTCGGCGCGCAGATCGCGGCTCATCAGCAAGGCGAAAATCTGCGGATACGTCGTGAACGGCGCGCCATTCGGGTGGTCGGTCGTGAAGAAGACGCGGGTGGGATCGTCGATCAGCAGGAACAGCTCGAGCCCGACCGCCCACTGCACCGCGTTATAAAAATTATTGGCGCGGTATTCGTACGGCACGATGCCCCAGCCGTTCGCGTCGCCGTCGAAGATCGTCCATTTGTTCGGATGCGCCTGGCTGCGCGCATTGAACTGGCGCAGCACGTCGGACGAGATCGTGACAGTCGGGCCGAACATCACCTGGCCCACGTCGACGGTCACGTTCTTCGCGCGATTGACGGCCTCGGCGACGCGTGCGGCGGCGGAGGAAAAGCCGCGTTCGCCCTCGCTGCCATAACCGTAGAACTGCAGGTGCGCGAGGTGCAGCGGCAGATCCTCGGCCGCCGCGATGGTGGCGAGGGCGGTCTCGGCATTGCCGGCGAGCCCGAGATTATTGCAATGGACGTGCAGGGGGTGCGGCAGGCGCAGGTCATGCACCGCGTGTTGGAGTGCCTTGACGATGGCGCGTGAAGAGACGCCATAGTCCGGCACCGCATCATCGAGCGAGAATTGGCGCCCGTTCGCTTTGAAGGCAGCGGCGCCGCCCGCGTTGACGACCTTGATCCCGATCGCGCGGGTCGTATCGATCGTCCAGGCGACGTAATCGCGAACCGCATCGGCGCTTTCTTTGTCGCGCAGCAATCGCAGCAGAAAATCATCGTTGCCGAGGATCGAAAGCGTCGCCTTGTCGATGATCGGAATGTCGGCAAGTTCGAGATGCGCATGCAGCGCGTAGTGCGGGGCCACCGCCGGCTCGACCACCATGGTGAAGCCCATGGTGGCGTAGCGGCAGCCGGTCTCGAAGGTGGGCCATCCGGCGTTCGACAGCGGCGTGTCGGCCGGCCGCGCCGCCGAGGCGCGATGCCATTCCGGCAGCAGCAACCGCGCTGTATTCACGTTGGCGCCGGCGATATGCGAGTGGATGTCGATCGCGCCAGCCATCACGATCTTGCCGGCCGCGTCGCAGGTTTCGTCGGGCTGCGTGCCGGCGGGCGGCGGTGCGCTGATGCGCCCGTCGCGCAGCCAGACGTCGCCGATCTCGTCGCGCTCCGCGGTGGGGTCGATGACGCGGCCGCCGGTAATGCGCGTCAACATGGCGAAGCAACCGAAGTTGGGAGCGCGGCCGCGATCCGATCGAGTGCGTCGCTCACGCGGATTATCGTGCGTCTCGCCGCCGCAGCTTCCCACGCTAGCGTTCCAGCCGCCGCCACGTATTCGATGGCGTCGTGATCGACGCCGGGGCAGCCGACCGCGATAAGCACGCGCGGGCGCCGGGGAAGGCTTGCGCCGCCGCTCGTCAATGCGATCGTCGGTACGTCGCGGGTCCACGGCGGCGGGGCCGGATCATAGGTCGAAATCCAAACAACACAGTCGGCTTCGCCGCGCTCGACGAGGCGGCGCGCGTCGAAGCGCCAGGGATCATGCTCGGCAAAGCCGCGGGCGAAGCCGGTGCGCGGCGGCAGCGCTGTCATCCAGCCGCAGACTTGCAGCACGCCGAGTGCATTGTCGCCCGGCGGCAACGGCAGACCGGAAAAACGGGTCTGTACATTGAGGTCCTTGATGAGGCCGCACAGCATTTCGATGGTGAGCGGATCGAGGGCCGCGGCGGACCAGACCGCGACGCCGAACCGCGCCGCTTTCAGCTGATCGCCAAGTGACCTGATTGTCTTGACGCCGACGGGCGCCGGTCCGGCCGGGCGCCCGGCAATGGTTGCGCGGGCGGCTGCGAGAAGGGTCGGGAGCAGATCGGGGCTGCGGCCGATGGCCTGCACCTTTCCGCCGAACACGGTGCCTCCCGGGCACAGCCAAATGACAATTCGTTCGCGGAGCTTTGCCGAAAGCAATTGCGGCAGCGCGTCGGCCGGCAAAGGGCCGACCAACAACAGCATGTCAGCCCGCAGCCGCGCTTCGGTCGGCGTGGTCGTCATGATCCCCGCGTCGCGCACAACATCGAGTACGTGCAGCAGCGCCTCGGAGTGCATGTGATCGACGACGGCGCCGGTACGTTGCGCAAGCGCAATCGCCGCGCGCGCCCCGGCTACGTCAGTGCCCAGGCCCGCGATGACCGGCAGCCGGCTTCGCTCCAACAGCCGCGCCGCCTCGGCGCACGCCGCCTCCAGCTGCACGGGCTGGCCGTCGATCCAGGCGTGATCCATGCGCGCGTCCCCATTCGCACGATCCGCACAATTTGTAGGGTGGGCTAAGCGCGCCGATGGGCGCGCGTGCCCACGCGGAAAAAATGGTGGGCACGCGGTCTGCGCTTCGCTCCGCCCGCTTAGCCCACCCTACGGATTCTCTCAGGCATCATATTTGATGTAGGCGAAACGCTGATCCTTCTCCGGCGTCCCCTCGAGCGCGCCGCCGGTCTTGCCCGGCTGCCAGTGGATCACGTCCTCGATTTTCTTCGCCAGCTCGAAGTCCTTGTCGGTGATTCCCTTGGCGGCATGGTTTTGCAGGCGAACCTCGACCCAGGCGTAGGACGCGGTGATGTCGGGATGATGCCACGCGGCTTCGGCGAGATGCCCGACCGTGTTGATCACCATCAGCGTGCCCTTCCAGCTGTTGGTGCGATACTTGCGCCGGATCCAGCCGTTCTCCAGGTACCAGTGCGGCAACTCTTTCTTGAGCCGCGCCTGGACCTCCTCGTCGTTGTAGGTGCGTTCCTTGGTTTGTTCGTTCATGCGGTCGACCTCCCATAACGGCGCGGCGACTTGTAATTGCCAACGTCGGCGCGTCCAGTCTAAACCCATCCAGCGCGCGCGAAAGAGCCGCCGTGCGAAAAAACGTCGGAGCCCGCGTGAGCCGTTCTGCTCCCATCGTCGACAGCGTGACGGTATCGGTTCCGGCGCGGCTTCATCTCGGCTTCATGGATTTGCACGGCGGGCTCGGCCGCCGGTTCGGCGGCATCGGACTCGCACTCAAGGAATTAGGCACGACGATAAGCATCAAGTCCACGCCGCATACGCAGGTCGAAGGCCCCGATCACGAGCGCGCACGTGGTTACCTCGAAAACATGCGGCGCCTGCTCGACCTGCAAGCGAATTATCATCTCATTGTCGAAGAAGCGGTACCGGCCCACGCGGGCCTCGGCTCGGGCACGCAGCTCGCGCTCGCGGTAGCGGCGGGCGTACGTCGCCTGCACGATCTGCCGCTCAATGTGCCCCGTGATGCGATGCATCTCGGGCGCGGCGTGCGCTCGGGCACCGGCATCGGCCTTTTCACCCGCGGCGGTCTCGTCATCGACGGCGGCCGCAGCGCCGACGATCTGCCGCCGCCGATCATCTGCCACATGCCGGTTCCGGAATCCTGGGGCGTGCTTGTGTTGCTCGATCCGGCGCGCCAAGGATTGCACGGGCCCGATGAGGTTGCGGCGTTCGCCGCCCTTGCGCCGTTTGCCGCCGAGGAAGCCGCGCGTTTGTGCCGACTCGTGCTGATGAAACTTCTGCCGTCTCTGGCGGAACGCAATCTCGCCGGATTCGGCGAAGCGGTCAAAGAGCTGCAGATGCGGCTCGGCGACTATTACGCTCCGGTTCAGGGCGGGCGCCGCTTCATCAGCTCCGAGGTCGCAGCCGCGCTTGAGATTGCCGAGCGCGAAGGCGCGGCCGGCATCGGTCAAAGTTCGTGGGGGCCGACCGGCTTCGCTTTCGTGTCTTCGCACGAAAAGGCAAGCCGAATTGCGGCGATCGCCCATGAGCACCCGGATTGCCGGGGTCTGGACATCCGCGTCTGCACGGCGCTCAATCGGGGCGCCGAGATCAAAACTCGCACCGTCGCCGGTGCGGACCACGCTTGATTCGAACATCCGCCCGCGGGGACACGATGGCCGACAAGCAAATTCTGCACATGGTGACGCCGCTCAAGCACATGAGTCCGTTCGACGTGAACATGGCGCTCGACGCCGGGTATGACGCGGTGCTCACCTACACCAACGTGACGCTCGAGGAAGTCGCAGGCCTCGTGCAGGACGCCATGTTTTCCCGCCCGCCGAAACGCGGCGCGCGCACCGCCATGTTCCTCGGCGGTAAGAATGCGATCGTCGCACTCGACATGCTGGCGGCCGCCAAGAAGGCGATGGTGCCGCCGTTCGCGATCTCGTTGTTTGCCGATCCCGGAGGGTCCTTCACCACGGCCGCCGCCATGGTCGTGTGCGTGGAGAAAATCCTTAAAGAGAAAAAACGGCGTGAGCTGCGTGGATTGAAGGTCGCCGTGTTTGGGGCGACCGGCGTGGTCGGATTCTCCTCGGGCGTCATTGCGGCGCTCGAAGGCGCGGACGTGACCTTGGTCGGCTATGACGGGCCGGCGCGGGTGGGCGCCGCCGCGAAGGAGATCAAGGCCCGGTTCGCGGTTGACCTGCGCGCCGCGGACGGCAGCGACGACACGAAGAAATCTGCGATCCTCGCGCAGGCCGAGGCTGCCCTGTGCACCGGCCGCGCCGGCGTGCGCATCTTATCGACGGCCCAGCTCGCCGCCGCCCCGAATTTGCTCGTGGTCGGCGACGTGAACGCCGTCCCGCCCGCGGGAGTCGAGGGCCTGGAGATGACCGCGAACGGCGTGGAACTGACGCCGCACGGGACGCTCGGCATCGGGCCGCTCGCCATCGGCAACGTCAAATATCAGACGGAATCCGGACTGTTCCGCCGCATGATCGCGGCCGAGAAGGCCGTGCGCTTCGACTTCCGCGATGCGTTCCAGTTTGCCCGCGAGCTCCATGGGTAGCGCAGGGACACTAGTGTTAATTACTGCGATCTCGGGACGCGCGCTGGCCGCTTCGGCGCGTCGCGGCGGCTATGTGCCGCTGGTCGCGGATTTTTTCGGCGACGAAGACACGCGCGCGCTGGCCGAGCGACATGTGCGGCTCGACACCAACATCGCGCGCGGCATAATTGCGGACGAACTGCTTGAGGCGCTCGAAACTTTGGCGTCGGCGCAGCGCCCCGCCGGAACGGTTTGGGGCACGGGCTTCGAGGATCGGCCGGAGCTGCTCGCGCGGGTTTCGGAGCGATGGGGGCTGCTCGGCAACAGCGCCGAAACGGTCACGCGAATCAAGGACCCGCTGGCCTTTGCGGGGCTGTGCAGCGAACGCGGGATTCCCCATCCGCAGACCTCTCTGACTCCCCCCGCCGATTCGCGCGGCTGGCTGGCAAAACGTCGGGGCGGCGCGGGCGGGACTCACGTGACGCCGGCGGCCGACGCCACGGAAAACGACAAAGCCGACTATTTTCAGCGCCACGTCGAGGGCACGCCGGTATCCGCCCTCATATTGGCGGACGGGCGGCGCGCCATGGTCCTCGGCTTCAGCGCGCAGTGGTCGGCACCTTCGCTCTCGCGCCCGTTCCGTTACGGCGGTGCGGTGCGGCCGGCCGCGCTTGCGCCTGGATTGACCGAGGCAATGACTGGCGCCGTGGAGCGGTTGATCGCGGCGGTGCCGCTGGTCGGGCTCAACAGCGCGGATTTTCTCGTCGAGGGTGACGCGTTCTGGTTGCTCGAGATCAATCCGCGGCCGGGTGCGACGCTCGACATTTTCGAGCCGGCGGACGGGTCGTTGTTTGCTCTGCACGTTGATGCCATGCGCGGAAGGTTGCCGCAACGCGCTCCCGTGCTGTCCGGCGCTGCCGCATCGGCGACTGTCTATGCGACGGATGATATTCCGTCGATGCCCGCCATCGATTGGCCCGAGTGGGCCGCCGACCGGCAGAATGCCGGGACGAGCGTCAGCGCGGGCGAGCCGGTGTGTACTGTGCTCGCGCACGCGAACGCGCCGTCCACCGCAAAGGCGCTCGCCGAGCAGCGCGTCACGGCGATTTTGTCGAAAGTCGCGCCGAGGCTGCCATGAGCGATGCCTCGCCAATCAGCGTCAACGCGGCGGCGGCGCGCCTGGTCGAGCGGCTCAAGGCCGACGCTGCGGAACTCAAAGTCGGAATCGCACGCGGCAGCCTGGGCGAAACTTTGATCGATGCCGGACGAAACTCTTCGGGCAGCATCGCGGCGGGCTTGCGGCTCGCGGAAATTTGCATGGGCGGCCTTGGCACGGTCGCGCTTGCCGCGAGCGCCGCAACCCCGCGCTGGCCGTGGACACTTACGACGCAGTCGTCAAATCCGGTGACGGCCTGTCTTGCCAGCCAGTATGCGGGCTGGCGGCTCAAGCATGGCGAAGGCAAGGACGCGTTTCTCGCGCTGGCGTCGGGACCCGGCCGCGCGCTGGCGCGCAAAGAGCCGCTGTTTGAGAGTTTGGACTATCGTGACGTTGCAACCACGGCAACGTTTGTTCTGGAAAGCCCGCGCCCGCCGCCGCCGCCCATCGTGCGCAAGGTCGCCGACGATTGCGGTGTCGCACCCGAGCATTTGACCTTCATCTACGCGCCCACCCAGAGTCTTGCCGGCAGCGTGCAGATCACGGCGCGCGCGCTCGAAGTCGCGCTGCACAAGGCGCATGAGCTCAAATTCCCGCTCGACCGCATCGTCGAAGGATTGGGCGCGGCACCGCTGGCGCCGCCCCATCCCGACCTGGTCACCGCCATGGGCCGCACCAACGACGCGATTATATATGCCGGCCGGGTCCATCTGTTCGTCACCGGCGCGGCGGCCGATGCGCGCAGCCTTGCGGAGCAGTTGCCGAGCGAGCGCTCGCGCGATTACGGTCGGCCGTTCGTCGATGTCTTCAAGCGGGCGAAAGGCGATTTCTACGCAATCGATCCGATGCTGTTCAGCCCGGCCGAGGTGATCGTCACCGCCCTCGGCACCGGCGAAAGTTTTCATACCGGCCACGTGGATTTGAGCCTGCTCGATGCCTCCTTCGCCTGACACACTTGTGGCCGAGCCGGCGCGCGCTGCCCCGCGCATCGCGCTCGTCGTCGACCGGTTCGACTGGCACGCGCGCCAGCTTGAGAAGGAGTTCGCGGCGCGCGGGGCGCGTTGCGTTCCGATGCGGCTGGATGCGTGCCGGTTCGCGACGCAAAGCGCCTCCGGGCTGATGCTCGACGGCTTTGGCGAGCGCCTGCCCGACGCTGTCGTCGTGCGGACCATGTCCGGCGGCACGTTCGAGGCGGTCACCTTGCGGCTCGGGATTCTCCACGCGTTGCGTGAACTCGGCGTTCCGGTGTGGAACGACGCGCGCGCGATCGAGCGCTGCGTCGACAAATCGATGACGAGCTTTTTGCTCGCGCGCGCCGGCATCGCGACGCCGCCGACCTGGACGATGGAGTCGACGGAGGCAGCGCGCGCGATCGTGCGGGCGAAAGCCGGGGAGGGGCCGCTCGTGCTCAAGCCCCTGTTCGGCTCGCAAGGCCGCGGACTGCGGTTGATCCGCGCGCCGGAGGATCTGCCCGCCGCGCGCCACGTCGCCGGCGTCTATTATCTGCAACGCTACGTCGCCGCGGCGCAGGATGGCGTATTTCGCGACTTCCGCGTCTTTGTTTCGCAGGGCCGGGTCATTGCCAGCATGGTGCGGCACGCGACGAGCTGGGTCACCAACGTCAAGCGCGGCGGCCGCCCGATGGCCGGCGTGATCGGCGGCGAGATCAAGGACCTTGCCGTGCGCGCGGCGGCGGCGGTCGGCGCTACCTTCGCCGGCGTCGATCTGATCATCGACGCGGATGGCCACCCTGCCGTGCTGGAGGTCAACAGCATGCCGGCGTGGGCCGGCGTGCAGAAGGTGACGCCGACAAACATTGCCGCGGTGCTCGCCGCGGACCTGATGGCGGCGCTCGATGCCTGGACCGTCCGCGGAGCGCGGGCGTGAGCGCATTGTGCGGCGCGATCGCGCAAGCGTTCCTTGCCGCGTGCCGCGACGAACTCGAAGCGCCGAAGCCCGGCAACGTCCATGTTCTTGCGCCCGGCACGCGGAAGACGGTGGCGGATTTCATCGTTAGCGCCCAGGCGGCGGCCGCGCCGCTCACGCAAGCCGGGGCCCGCGTCGGAACGCGCATCCGCGGCGCGGTCGAGGCGAGCGTCGCGGCGGTGCCGCGCAACACCAACCTCGGCATCATCCTTCTGTGCGCGCCGCTGGCGGCAGCGGCGGAACGCCTTCCGAGCGATTTGCGCACGGCGGTCGCGCGGCAACTCGAAAATCTCGATCGCGAGGACGCGTGCCTTGCGTTCCGCGCCATTGTGCTCGCCGCGCCTGGCGGGCTCGGCACGGCGCCGCGTCACGACGTACATGAGCCGCCCACGGTGACGCTGCGCGCAGCGATGGCGGAGGCGGCGGATCGCGACCGCATTGCGCGGCAGTACGTTTCCGATTTTGCCGACTTGTTCGACCTCGGAGAGCCGGCGCTCGCAGCGGCGCTCGCCCAATCGATGGAGCCGAAGTGGGCGACGCTCGCCGTTTATCTGGCGTTCCTGTCCTCGTTCCCGGACAGTCACGTGGTGCGCGAGCATGGCCCCGCCATAGGCGAAGAGGTGCGCCGCCGCGGCGTGGAGTTTCGCCAGCGGCTGCTGCAATCGGGCGAGCCGAACGCACTCCTGCCTGACCTCCTGGGGTGGGACGCTGCCCTCAAAGGTCGCGGGATCAATCCCGGCACCAGCGCCGACTTCACGGTCGCGACCTTGTTCGCGCATCGTCTCCGCAGCATCTTGCCGCCGGCGCGCAACAGTGATTGACTTCGCGCGGCTGGAACCGGACGATGTTCCGCCGCTATCTGGCTAACCGATCCGGCCCGTTGCGGCCGGATGCTGACAACAAGGATAGCTATTCTGCAAACCACCGGACGCCTCGGCTCCGGAGAAAGATGGTTTGCTTTTCCTTGGGAGGGAGTTGGCGATGGCAAAAGTCACTAAGCTGTGTGTGGGTGAATCGCTCGTCGGCGACGGCAACGAGATCGCGCACATCGATCTTCTCATCGGTCCCCGCGGCAGCGCCGCCGAGACCGCGTTTGCAACCGCCCTGACCAACAACAAAGACGGGTTCACGTCGCTGCTCGCGGTGGTCGCCCCCAACCTGATCTGCAAGCCCGCGACCGTCATGTTCAACAAGGTCACGATCAAGGGCGCCAAGCAGGCGGTGCAGATGTTCGGGCCGGCGCAGCATGCGGTCGCCAAGGCGGTGGCCGACAGCGTCGCCGAAGGCGTGATCCCCGCGGACGAGGCCGACGATCTGTTCTGCTGTGTCGGCGTGTTCATCCATTGGGAAGCCGCGGACGACAAGAAGATCCAGGACTTCAACTACCGCGCCACCAAGGAAGCGATCGCGCGCGCGGTGGCGGGCGAGCCGAAGGCGTCCGAGGTCGTGGCCAAGCGCGATCAGGTCAAGCACCCGTTCGCGGCATAAGCCTTCGCGATCTCGGCACCAGTCAGCCTCCCGTCGTGTAGGCATGACGCAACGAGCGCGCCGGCGATCCCGGCGCGCGCGAGCGCGATGAGATCGACCGCGTCACGTACGCCGCCTGCGGCGTAGATCATCCGCGTTCCGGCGGTTTTTCGCACCGCCCCGAGAAGATCTATGTCGGGGCCGGCGCCGCTGCCGACCTTGGCGAGCGTCATGGCGATCACCTTGCCCGGCCAGCAATCTGTGTCGGCGAGGAGTTCGCTCGGACCCTGGAACGCGGCACCGCGAAAATCGAGCGAGAGTACGACGCGCGGGTCCGCCGCGAAGCGTCGCACCAGCGCCGTGTCGGCTTGGCTTTCGCTGCCAAGAACGAGATGAGCCATTCCCGCGGCAAGCCAGCGCTCGGCCTCGGCAGGTCGCGCGACGCCACTATCGACCCATAGAGTGAGCTCGGGAAATGCTGCCTTGAGGCGCTCCAACGCAGCGCGGTTGTCACCGCTGCCTTCGATGGCATCGAGATCGGCGACGTAGAGCGTCGGGAAGCGATAAATCGAGAAAAGGCCGCGGACGATATCGACCGGGTCGCTGGTGCGCGCCAAGTTTGTTTTGATCGGGCGGTATTCATCACGCCGGCCCATGCGCGCGTGCACGACGACACCGCCGCGCAAATCGATGACCGGGATGATTTCCATTGCGCGGCAAACATTTGTAGGGTGGGCTAAGCCCGTAGCGCGAAGCGCGAGGGCGTGCCCACGCGTGGGCACGGCCTTCCTCGCTTCGCTCGGTCGGCCTTAGCCCACCCTACGGCAACAAATGTTTTTGGTCCAACCGCAGTCAATCATGCGCACCGCCGTCGGATGGGATATCGGGGGCGTCCATCTCAAGGCCGCCCGAGCGCAGGACGGCCGCGTCGTCGACGCGGTGCAGATAGCGTCGCCGTTGCGGCTCGGGGTCGGCGCGCTGGTGGATGCGTTTGCGCAAGCGGCCGCGCGCATGGGAAGTGCCGATTGCCACGCCGTCACCATGACGGGCGAACTGGCCGACACCTTCGAATCGCGTGCGCGCGGCGTCGAAACACTCGCGGCTTTGGCGGCGCGCGAAGTCGCCGGCGCGCCGGTGATGATTTACGCCGGGCCGCTTGGCCTCATTCCTCCCGAGCGCGCGGGCGCGCACGTGCGCGAGGTTGCTTCGGCGAACTGGCACGCCACCGCGTCGCTCGTCGGCGTCGCATGCCGTGCCGCGCTGTTCGCCGACATGGGCTCGACGACCACCGATCTCGTGCCGGTGATCAACGCCACGGTTGCCGCACGGGCTTATACCGACGTGGAACGCCTGGCCGCCGGCGAACTTGTCTATACCGGCTTGGTGCGCACGCCCCTAATGGCGGTTGCCCGGCGCGCGCCGTGGAACGGACGCATGACGCCGCTCATCAACGAGAACTTCGCCACCATGGCGGACGTCTACCGCGTGCTCGGAAGGCTGCCCGAAGGCGTCGATCAGATGGCGAGCGTCGACGGCCGCGCGAAAACGAAAGAGGCATCGCGCGCACGGCTTGCCCGCATGATCGGCTGCGATGCGGCGGATGGTGGCGAAGCAGCGTGGACCGCGCTCGCGTGCTGGTTCGCCGAGGCGCAAACATGCGCGGTCTTCGAGGCGGCGATGCTGGTCTTGTCGCAGCACTCGCTGCCGGGGGAGGCGCCGATCGTCGGCTGTGGCATCGGCGAGACGGTGCTGCGCGAAGTCGCTCGTCGCCTTGGGCGCACCTACGTCGGCTTCGATACGCTGATCAGCGTTGAACCCGCGGCGCGCGCGGCAGCGCTCCAGTGTGCGCCGGCGGCGGCGCTCGCCGCCATCTTTTCCAAAGGCTGAGCGTGCGCGGGTTCCCGGCCCTCATCTCCGCGCTCGTCGCAATCGCCTCGGGCCTGTCCGCGCAGGCCGCCGATCGTCCGCGCGTGGCATTCTTCGGTTTTTCGATGATCAACACATCGCTCGAGCCGACCAGGCCGGAAGAGGAAGGGCGCCTGCGCCTGCTCGACAACCTGCTGCGGGAAAAACTCGCGGCGTCGGCGCAATTCACGCTGGCCGATATTCCACCCGACCTGCAGAAAGAGATCGCGGGTGGGGCGGAGATCCGCGACTGCAACGGCTGCGAACGCGACTATGCGAAGCGCGCCGGGGCGGAGTGGGCCGCGTGGGGGACCGTGCAGAAGGTCAGCAATCTCATCCTCAACATCAATCTGTACATGGAGGACGCGCAGACCGGGAAGCTCACGTTCGTCAAGAGCGTCGATATTCGCGGCAATACCGACGAGTCGTGGCGGCATGGGTTGGAGTATATGCTAAGGAACTATTTGTTTAATCAACCGACGCCGTAGGGTGGGCTAAGCCGGCGAAGCTGGCGTGCCCACCGTGAAATCGTCACGAATCATCGTTGGTGGGCACGGCGCTTCGCGCCTTAGCCCACCCTACGGGTGCCCGGACCGAGGTTCACTCCGTTTTCGGCGGCCTTACGCTCGGCCCGGATTTGTTGCCCGGTTTGCCCTGAATCCCGCTCGTGTCCTGCGGCGTGGTAGTGGTGGTGGTTCCTGGCGAGGTCGTGCCCGATTGTGGCTGGGCCGGGCCTGATTTGTTGCCCGGCAAGCCCGGTTGTCCGGCGCCGCTGTTCGGCGTGGTTTGCGCGAAAGCCGCCGGACCCAGCAACAGTGTCGACAGGGCGACCGCCGCGATTGTCTTCGTCCGCATGGCGTTACCTCACGTTCTTCTCGTTCGCTACTGGCGGCGTACAGCCGTCCGTTGAGGAACGGGGGGCCCGGCGCAAGGTTCCCGATGTTGCGGCTTACCACTTCGCCCGCAGGCCAGCGTAAGCGGCGAGCGGCATGCCGGGCGTAAACGTGCGCGGATCGGTGAGGTTGAGATAGGGCAACGCATCGGTCTGGAAAAACGTGCCGAACGCGTAATAGCGCTGGTTGAACAGGTTCTGCACCAGCCCGAATGCCTCGAGGTTCTTGTTGATCTGATACGAGGTGTGGGCGTTGACCACCCAATAGGCCGGGATCTCCGGATTCTGGTTCGACTGGTCGCCGAACAGATATTGGCTGCCGACGACGTTGAGGTCGGCCCCGACTTTCCACCTTTCGGTGATCGCGTATTCGGCCCCCGCCTTGAAGCGATACTGCGGGACCACCGGCAGGTGATCGCCCGGCGTCACCAGGATGTGTCCGTTCGCGTCCGCCATCGGGTTGTTGGGCGAGGAGAGGAGCTGCGTGCCCTGGAAGGTAGCGTCGATCAAGGCGTAGTTGGCGTAGGCCGACCAGCGTTCCTGCTTGTAATTGAGGCTCGCCTCGATCCCCTGGCGCAGCGTGGCGGCGACGTTCTGGAAGAAGCCGCGGCCAGGCAGCGAGCTTGCCACGTTGATGATGTCGTCGTCGCTGCGGGTGTGGAATGCGCCGAGGCTCCAGGCGAGCTTGCCGTAGTCGGGGCCGAAATTGAAATTGCCGCGAATCCCCGCCTCATAGGTGTGGCCGATCACCTGCTTCAACGGCGGGTCGGCCACCAGGAAGCTGTCGATCAGGCAGGGCCGCAGCGGATCGGCGCAGGACAGTTCGAGCGGGGTCGGCGCCCGGTTCGATTCCGAATAGCCGCCGTAGATCGTGACGTTGGGCGCGACCTTGTACGTCGCGCCGATCACCGGGTTGAACCGCATGTACTCGTTGAAGCCAGTGAGCGCGTTCCCCAGCTCGTCCTGCAGCTTGATCAGCGCGATGTTGTAGCGACCGCCGGCGGTGACCGAGATGCGGGAGGTGACATCGAACGTGTCGGTCGCATAGACGCCGAGATACGTCGTGTCGGCAAGGAGACTCACCGGCGCGAGATCGCCGGTCGGCTGGTCGATGATGACGCCGGTGCCGTAGACGAAGGGGAATTGATCCGCGTTGACGGTCCCCAGCTCGCTGGTGCCGGTGAACTGCACGTGGCCGCGATCGACACTGGTGCCGATCACCAGATGGTTGTCGTGTGCGGCGAGCTTGTCGGTACTCGTCGCCTGCAATGATCCGCCGTAGCTGTTGGTCGAGTTCCAGGTCCGGTCGATTTCGCCCAGCACGTTGGGCGCGGCGAGCGGCCCGGCCGCAGCCACCGGCTGGCCGTTCGTGGTCGTCAGGTTGGTCAGATTCCCCATCAGGTCCGGAAAGCAGACGAACGCCGGATCCGGGCAGCCGTCGTTTTGCGCGTTGGTAGTGTTGGCGTCCACGTGCCGCTGCCAGAAGCCGCGGTAGTAGAGGATCGCCTGGAGGGAGAGCGTGTCGGTCGGCTTGACGTTGGCGCTGGCGGTGAGGAAAGCGAGCGAATTTTCCGTCGTCTGCGGCACCGTATAGATGCTCGACCAGCGCTGCGCGAGCATCTCTACCGGCGTCGGTCCGATCGCGCCGAAGAAATTATCGGCGTCGGTGAAGTTGACATGGAACTCGCCGCCGTCGCCGCGCATGCCGAGGTCGAGAAACATGCGCCGCAGCCGCGAGGGGGATTGGTCGCGCCAGCCGGCGTCGTTGAGCGCGTCGGCCGCAAAGTAGGTGGCGAAATCGCCGTTCTGTCCGCCCGCCTGGACCGTGGCACCGATGCGTCCGTAGGAGCCGCCGCGCAGCTCGGCCTCGATGCCGTGCCAGGTGAAGCCGTTCTTCATCTGGATCGAGAGCGCGCCGCCGAGCGCATTGAGGCCGTACACCGGATTGTTCGGCACCAGCTCCAGCCGGCCGATCGCGCTCTCGGGGATGAAGTCCCAATTGACCGTATCGCCGAACACCTCGTTGATGCGCACGCCGTTCTGATAGACCGCGAGGCCTTGCGGCGTGCCGATCACCGGCGAGGCGGTGAAGCCGCGGTAGTTCACGTCGCGTTGAAACTGGTTGCCGGTTTGATCGCCGATCGACACGCCCGGCAGGAACTGGCCGACGGTGTCCAGAAAACCGGCCGACCGCGTGTGATCGAAACTGCTCGCCGGCAAGACCGCGGCGTTCGACGGCACCTTGTCGCGGGGGACGCCGCTGCCGGGAACGGGCGAGGCGCCAATGGTGTCGGCTCCCTCTGCTTCGCCTGCGTTTGTGGCGGTCGCTTCGGTTACCGCGGGTACCACGGGTGCGACGGGCGTGGCGCGTCTCGCGGTGGGAGCGGCCCGTGCCGGTGTGCGCGCCGCCGCGGCCCGCTTGGGCGGCGCTCGCTTCCGCTCCGCCGTGTGCTTGGGCTTCAGCTTTTGCTTCGGGACGGGGACGTTGATGGTTGGCAGATGTGCCGGCGCGGTCGCAGGTTCACTTGCCGGCGCGGCGGTTGCCGGCGCGGGCGTATTGCTCTGGGCCCATACGCTCCATGGCACCAGCAGCGCCGCAACGACCACGCACACACGCGGCATGAACTTCCCCCGACACAGCGTTCATGCGGAACAAACTTCCCCCGCGGCTCAGCCCATGCTCCCCACCTCACCGTAGAAGTCCGCTCTGTTTCCAGCAAGGCGCGGCGCCTGATCCTTGATTGCCCGGCAAAATTCTCGGCCCGCGTGACATTTGCGCCACGCTCGCGTGTGACCCGTGAGCGAGTGTTGCACCCAATGGCTCGCGCTGCTAACGTGTCGGCAACAGAACGGAGGAGATGCACAATGGCCTGGACAACTCCGACCCTCGTCGAAATCTGTATCGGCCTCGAGATCAACGGCTATCTGCCGGCGGAATTCTAAGCGTCTCGAACGGCTTCCGCCCGGCGCTTCGGGCGGTCTCGCAAAAACAGCCTGACCGGCTGGGGTTCGCTTCGCGCGGGCTCCAGCTTTCGCGCGTCTACGGCTGCGTTCTTTGCGAATGTAGGGTGGGCTAAGCCCGTAACGCGAAGCGCGAGGGCGTGCCCACCAACGATGATTGTTTATTGAGCGGCGGTGGGCACGCCCGCTCCGCTTCGCTACGCGGCCTGAGCCCATCTACACCCACCCTACGAAGAGTCGCATTGTTATTGCTTGAAGATCGTTGCTGAATCGGCGCATGCGAAACGGAAAAGACGACGGCTGGAGCACGCCGCAATGACGAGCCGCGCGCGCATCGCCGTGGCGCTGTGTCTCTCCGCTGTCCTCCTGACGGCCGGGCTCGCGCGCGTGCAGGCGCAAGCGCCGCCCCCCGCCGAGTTCACCATCGGATATCTGCACCGGCCGCCGGCGAAATCGGCGATTTCGCTCCTCGAAGTGCCGGCGCCGAACGACGGCGTTGCCGGCGCCGAGCTGGCGGTCGCGGACAACAACACCACGGGCCGGTTCCTCGGCCAGCACTTCACGCTCGCGCCCGTCGAACTCAAGGACGGCGACGACCCGGCCGCCGCGGTCGCGGCATTGGCTCAGCGCGGCGTAACGCTCCTCCTCGCCGACCTCCCGGCCGACGACCTCATCAAGACCGCGGATGCGGGCGCTACGCGTATGCTCGTGTTCAACGTGGGCGCGACCGACGACCGGCTACGCGAAGAGGACTGCCGGCGCGCGGTCGTGCACGTCGGGCCGACGCGCTCGATGCTCGCCGATGCGCTCGCGCAATATCTCGTGTGGAAGCGCTGGAGCCGCTGGCTGCTCGTCACCGGTTCGCACCCGAACGACAAGCTGTTCGCCGACGCCCTGCGCCGCGCCGGCGGGCGGTTCGGCGCGAAAATCGTTCAGGAGCGCACGTTCGAGGACACCGGCGGCGCGCGCCGCACCGACAGCGGCATCGTCCAGGTGCAGCGGCAGATGCCGGTGTTCACGCAATCCGCGCCCAGTTACGACGTGCTGGTGGCCGCGGACGAGAGCGACGTGTTCGCCGCCTATCTACCCTATCGCACCTGGGACGCGCGCCCGGTCGCGGGCTCGGCCGGTTTGGTTCCCACCAGCTGGGACGCTTCCTTCGACCAATGGGGCGCGGTGCAGCTGCAGAACCGCTTCATCAAGGCGTTCTCGCGCCGGATGAGCGCGCTCGACATGCAGGCGTGGACCGCGGGCCGCATGATCGGCGAAGCGCTCGCGCACATCCACGCGGCCGACGCCAAGAGCGTGCTCGATTTTCTCAACAGCCCCGCGTTCGCGCTCGCCGCCTTCAAGGGACAGAAGCTCACGTTGCGCGACTGGAACCAGCAACTGCGCCAGCCTATCCTGCTTGCTGACGGACGCACCGTCGTTTCGGTCTCGCCGCAGGAAGAATTTCTGCATCAGGTGTCCGAACTCGACACCCTCGGGGTCGATCGGCCCGAGACCAAGTGCCGGCTCAAATGACAGTAACGGTCACATCCTCTAACTCGTCATGCCCCGCGAAAGCGGGGCATCCAGTAAACACTGACCTCGCAGGCTTACACGATAGGTCAGTGGTTACTGGATCGCCCGCTTTCGCGGGCGATGACGAGCGTGGAGGGTATTGGCGTGCCCTTCCTTTTATTTGTTTTATCATCGCTATTGCATTCGCGTTCGCCGGCGCGCCGGCCGCGCGCGCCTATACCGCCTACGTGTCGAACGAGAAGGGCAACACCGTCACGGTGATCGACACGGAGAAATTCGCGCCGGTCAAGACCATCAAGGTCGGCCAGCGCCCGCGCGGCATCGATATCACGCAGGACGGCAAGTTCGTGCTGGTGGCGGTGGGCGACGACGACACCATCCAGATGATCGACGCCGCGACCGGCGAGATCACCGGAACGTTGCCCTCGGGTCCGGATCCCGAGTTCTTCGCCCAGGATCCGGCCGGGAAGTATCTTTACGTCGCCAACGAGAACGACAACACGGTCACCATCATCGATATCGAGAAGCGCGCGCAGGTCGGCGACGTGCAGGTGGGGGTCGAGCCGGAGGGCATCGGCATCAGCCCGGACGGCAAGACCCTGGTCAACACCTCCGAGACCACCAACATGGCGCATTTCATCGACACGCAGACGCGCCGCATCGTCGCGAACGTGCTGGTCGATGCGCGCCCGCGCTTTGCCGCCTTTAAGAGCGACGGCTCGGAACTGTGGGTCTCCGCCGAAGTGGGGGGCACCGTCAGCGTGATCGATCCGGCCAAGCACGCGGTCACGGCGAAAATCAGCTTCGCGGTTCCAGGCCTGCGCGCCGAGGCGATCCAGCCGGTCGGCATCAATATCACCAAGGATGGCAAGACCGGCTTCGTGGCGCTCGGCCCGGCGAACCGCATCGCGGTCATCGATGCCGTGACGCACCAGGTCGAGAAATATCTGCTCGTCGGGCAGCGCGTGTGGCACATGGCGTTCACGCCGGACGAGAAGTATCTTCTCGCCACCAACGGCCTGACCAACGACGTGTCGGTGATCGACGTGCCCGCGCGCAAGGTGATCAAGACGATCCAGGTAGGCGATCTGCCGTGGGGCGTCGTCATCGGCAATCGATGAACATGATTCTGATTTTTGGCGCGCCTTCATGATGCATGGAACCGACCCGCGGCCGCCGGCACTCGCGGTCTCCGCGGTGAGCCATTTCTACGGCCGCCGCAAGGCGCTCGACGATGTGAGCTTTGCGATTGCGCCTGCGACCTTCACGGTGCTGCTCGGCCTCAACGGCGCCGGCAAGACCACGCTGTTCTCGCTGATCACGCGGCTGTTCGCGACGCGCCGCGGCGCGATCCGCATCTTCGGCCACGATGTGGACGCCGAACCCGGCGCGGCGCTGCGCGTGCTCGGCGTCGTGTTTCAGCCGCGCACGCTCGATCTCGATCTTTCGGTGATGCAGAACTTGATGTTCCACGCCGCGCTGCACGGCATGGGCGCGCGCGCGGCGCGCGAGCGCGCGCACGCGGTGCTCGACGAGATCGAGCTTGCTGCTCGCGCGAACGACAAGGTGCGCGAGCTTTCCGGCGGGCAGGTGCGCCGGGTCGAGATCGCGCGGGCGTTGCTGCATCGACCGCGCCTTTTGGTGCTCGACGAGCCGACCGTCGGGCTCGACATCAACGCGCGCGCGGCGATGCTCGCGCATGTGCGCAGCCTCGTGCCGGCGGGCGTCACCGTGCTGTGGGCGACCCACCTGGTCGACGAGGTTGCCGATGCCGACGACGTGGTGATCCTGCACCAGGGCCGCGTCCTTGCGCATGCGCCGGTCGCGCGCATCGTGCAGGAGGCGGGCGCGGCCGATATCCGCGCGGCCTTCACGCAAATAACCCGCGGCGCCGGCGCGCAAGCGGGCGAGGCGGCCGCATGAGCGTCGCCGCGGTGAGCGCGACCGAGCGGCCGGGCTTTTCGCTCGCGCAATACGCCACTTGCCTCAAGGGAATTGTGTGGCGCGAGGCGCTGCGCTTCCTGCATCAGCGCGAGCGTTTCGTCTCCGCGCTGGTGCGCCCGCTGGTGTGGCTGTTCATCTTCGCCGTCGGCTTCCGCCAGGTGCTCGGCGTCTCGATCATCCCGCCCTACGACGTCTACGTGCTCTACGAGGTCTACATCACGCCTGGGCTGATGGCGATGATCCAGCTGTTCAACGGCATGCAGTCGTCGCTCTCGATGGTCTACGACCGCGAGATGGGCAACATGCGCACCCTGCTGGTGAGCCCGTTCCCGCGCTGGTATCTGCTCGCCGGCAAGCTTCTCGCCGGCACGGCCGTGTCGCTGCTGCAGGTCTACGCCTATCTGCTGATCGCCTGGTTCTGGGGCATCGAGGCGCCGCCGCTCGGCTATCTCACCGTGCTGCCGACGCTGGTGCTCTCGGGACTGATGCTGGGCTCGCTCGGCATGCTGATCTCGTCGGCGATCAAACAATTGGAGAATTTCGCCGGCGTGATGAATTTCGTGATCTTCCCGATGTTCTTCGCCTCGTCGGCGCTCTATCCGCTCTGGCGCGTGAAGGAAGGAAGCCCGGCGCTCTATTGGGTGTGCCAGTTCAACCCGTTCACCCACGCGGTCGAGCTGATCCGCTTTGCGCTTTATCTGCAGATCAACTGGCTCTCGCTCGCCGTGGTCGCCGGTTGCACGGCCGTGTTCATGCTGGGCGCGGTCATGGCCTACGACCCCTCGCGCGGCCTGCTGGCGAGGCGGGGGGAGGGAGGGTGAACGGTGTTAGAGACCGAGAGAGACCGGCGGCAGCGTATCGTGGAGCGCGGCCTTGGCTAGAGCGTGTGACTTTATCTTCGAATCGTCATCATTCTCTAACTTCTTCTTGGAGCATGATGTTTTCCGAAAACCGGTACCCACTTTTCGGCATCATGCTCTAATGCGGACGATCTTCCATATCGTCATCGCCCCCGTCCGGCAGGAGGGACGTGGCTCCGGCATCACGTGCGGCCCCAACACGTTTTTGCCTGTGGGGAGCGAGTGATGAAACTTCAGCGACGCGCCCTGCTGAAGACTGGAGTGACGGGTCTGGCGTGGACTGCAATGCGTGGCGTAGCCGCTGCGTCCAATTCCACAACAAAGTTTGTCTTCCACGTCTCCAGCACCTGGGGCGGCCTGCTCGATTGGCTAGTAGATCGCGGCTACGCCCCCATCATTGCTGAATTGGAGAAACGCGGCTTTGCGTCGATGCTCGTGCGCAGCTCGGTGAGAGGCTCCGACACGCCCAATGAAGATCGCGCTGCAGCCGTTGTCAAAGCGCTTCAGAACGTCACGGATGACATCGCGATTGTTGGAATATCCAACCAAGGGAATTTCCTGCCGTTGGTTGCAGCGGCACGGCCGATCAGGCGGGCCGTCTATGTCAACGCGGTCATCCCACGCCCTGGGAAGGCGTTCATAGAAGTCTGCCAAACGGAGCAGGTCGCCGTCGCCGGAAGCTATCTTGATAAGCTCCTCAAGGCGTCCCAAGGCGTGACGGATGATTTTCTAAAACTGATTCACGATCCGAATACGACTAAGGCGCAGCTCAAGGCAATGCAGGAACGCATCGACGCCTCTTCATCCGCTCATACCATGGTCGGCTTTTACGAAGTCTGTCCGCTCAAAGCGCTGCCGAAGGTCGACAACGTGTACGTTTCCGGGTCGGCTGATGACCAGATTCGGCCAGAGTGGGAGCAGTCGGCGGCACGTCGGATCCTGGGCGTCGAGCCGGTCGTGGTTTCTAATGCCGGCCATGCAAACATCTTTACAAAGTATGCGGCTCAGCTTGCGGACGCTTGTGTCAAGGGCCTTTGATGACGCCGATTGCGAGACCCGCGTCATTGCTCGGCACGGCTTCCGCAGTTTGTCACCGCGAGCCACCCGCTTATGCTGGCTACGCGTGGCGAAAACGCCGCAACACCTTCGCACAAATCCCCTGGCAAACCGGAGGCTTCCCTCGATGATTTACGAAGTCCGCACCTACACGCTGCACACCGGAACCGTGCCCGAATTCGAGGCACGCTATGAGAGGCGTCTGCCGGCGCGTCTCAAACACGCGTGAAGGAAGGAAGCCCGGCGCTCTATTGGGTGTGCCAGTTCAATCCGTTTACCCATGCGGTCGAGCTGATCCGCTTCGCGCTTTATTTGCAGATCAACTGGCTCTCGCTCGCCGTGGTCGCCGGCTGCACGGCCGTGTTCATGCTGGGCGCGGTCATGGCCTACGACCCATCGCGCGGCCTGCTGTCGCGCCGGGGCGAGGGAGGGTGAGCGGGGGCGGCTCAGGAAACCGCTGCTCTATCCAGCTGAGCGACAGGACCGCGTTGAGTTCATTGAACAAAGTTTGGTCCGATCCCCTTGGGAGATTCGAATAGGCCAAAGGCAATCATGCCTTCCGCTCCGCCACACGGTTGATGTAGCTTAGCTTCCGGCTGACAAGCACGACGTGACGCCGCGCCGGTTTCGAGTGGCCCCGCGCCGCTGCGGTGGGCGAGTGGAAGAATGGGAAGGTTAGCGCCATGGGTTATGAAACGATCGCAGTGAAGCCGGTGACACCCCGCATCGGGGCCAACGTGGAAGGGCTGACGCTGTCCGCGCCGTTGAGCAACCGTCAAGTCGAGGAGTTGCACCAGGCGCTGGCGGAGCATCAGGTTCTGTTCTTTCGCGACCAGCCGCTGGACATCGACGCACACAAAAGATTGGGCCGGTATTTCGGCGAATTGCACATTCATCCCAGCACGCCGGGGCCCCAAGGCCATCCGGAAATTTTGCCCATTCATGCGGATGCCAAATCCAGGCGCATCAACGGGGAGTACTGGCACTCGGATGTCTCGTGCGACGAGGAACCGCCGATGGGCAGCATCCTTTACCTCCATACAGTGCCGGCCTGCGGCGGCGATACGCTCTTTGCCAGCCAGTACGCCGCCTACGACGCGCTGTCCCCGCAGATGAAGGTTTATCTTGAAGGGTTGACCGCGACACACTCCGGGGAGCACGTCTATCGCAGAAACAATGCGCTGATGGGCCTCCCCGAAACGGGCAAAGTTTACCCGCGCGCGTCGCATCCCGTTGTTCGCACCCATCCGGTGACGAAGCGCAAGGCGCTCTATGTCAACGGCGACTTCACCACTCATATCGACGGACTGCCGCGCGAGGAGGGCCGCGCCATCCTGGACTTCCTGTGCGAGTTCAGCACGCGCGAGGAATTTCAAGTGCGGTTCCGCTGGCAGCCTCATTCGATCGCTTTCTGGGACAACCGCTGCGTCCAGCATCAGGCCCTGTGGGACTATTACCCGCAGACGCGCTCGGGTCGCCGCGTGACGATCAAAGGCGAGCGCCCGTCTTGATCCGAGGCACGCCGTAGAGCGGCACAGGGCCGGCCTCATGCGCGGGCGGGCGTTGGTGTGTGCTGCGATCGCGATTGGCGTCGCGCTCTGCGCGCTCGCGGCCCCGGGCCCCGCGGCGCAGGATTGGCCGACCCGGCCGGTGACCCTCGTCGTTCCCTTCGCGGCCGGCGGCGGGGCCGACGGCAGCGCGCGGGTGCTGGCCGGAGGATTGTCGGAGGTGCTCGGCCAACAGGTGATCGTGGAGAACATGGGTGGCGCGGGCGGCACCCTCGGCGCCAACCGGGTGGCGAAGGGGTCGGCCGACGGTTATCAGTTCCTCGCCGGCTCGACCGGGACTTACGCGCACAGCCAATCGCTCTACAAACATCCGCCCTACGACACGTTGAAGGACTTCGTGCCGATCGCGCTGATCAGCCGGCAGGTGATCGTGCTCGCCGCGCGCAAGGATCTGCCGGCAGACGACCTGCCATCTTCTAAGTCACTTGCAATTGTAACCGAGATTAGAGACCCGAGGCGACTGCCGGCAGCGCGTCGTCGAGGGCGGCCTTGAGGTCCACCGTGGTCGGATGTTTGCGCGCGAACTTGAGGGCGCGTTCGTAGACGTCGCGCAGGTCGGCCGGGACGAGCCCACGCACGAGGTTGTCGCGCCACAGCAGCAGGCGCTTCCAGCCGCGGGTGTCGCCGCCTTGCCTGGGAAGCTCGTAGCCGAGCGCGATGAGCTTGCGCGCGAGCGTCTGGGCCGCGGCGGATTCGTCCGATACGGCGGTGAGCACGTCGATGTAAGCGGCAGCGACCGCATAGATCGGCCGATGGTCGCGTTCGTCGGCGTGCGCCTTGGCCGCCTGCGGCGAGTGGAGGAACGCGATGAGTTCGCCGAGTGTCGCGGCGTCGGCGGCGTTGCCCGCTTCCGCGAGTGTTTGTTTGATGCGCGCGAGGCAGCTTTGGAAATGGCAGAGGCGCTCGTCCGGTTCGACGGGAGGAATGACCCGGGCGGGGGGCGGCGGCGGGGGCGCCGACAAGCGCATGCGCACCGGCGCGGCCGGTTGCGGGACGGGCTGCGGCAAGAACTCGCCGCGGACTTCGTCGAAAATAGGAAGCGCACTCATCGCCGGACCCCAAATTGTTTCCTATCAGACATAGCTGACAGCGATGAGAAAAGATTTAAAACTGAATCAATTGACTCGATAACGACAATTTACCATGTGCTATCCGTAAAAAGAGAACTCCGACCGGGCCGAGGCCCGGCCGGAGCCTGCCGGGCGGCTTAGGGGCTTTGGGGGGCACAGCCCGGCACAACCGAAACTACGTGGTTAGAACGCGGTTCCACCGTGTTCAGATTTTTTGCGACCGGCGGGGCCGGGTGCGTGCTCCAGTGTCCCGATTCCGAAGTTCGCCTATACTTGCAACGCGCTCCGATGCGAACTTCGGAATCGAAGGACACTGGGAACCCTATGATTCTAGTGCCGCAAGTTCGCAACCGGACTCGCGGCAATTTTCGTGCGAACTTCGGGTTCGCGGCACTAGGCGGATGCTCTATATAGGCGGCAATGCCCGACATCCGTTGAGGCCGTACAAGCGAACGAGGCGATGATGACGTATCCCCAGGTTTCCCTGCACATCGATGGCGCGTGGGTCAAAGGCGCGGGCGGCAAGAGCGAGCCGGTGCTCAATCCGGCAACCGGCGATCCCATTGGCGACGTGCCGCATGCTGACAAGGCGGACCTCGATCGGGCGCTGGCCGCCGCCGACAAGGGGTTCAAGACTTGGCGCAAGGTCTCGGCCTACGACCGCTATAAGCTGATGCGCAAGGCCGCCGATATTCTGCGCAGCCGCGCCGATGACATCGCGAAAATCCTCACGCTGGAGCAAGGCAAGCCGGTCGTCGAGGCCAAGGGCGAGACGCTCGCCGGCGCCGACGTGATCGATTGGTTCGCCGAGGAAGCGCGCCGCGCCTATGGGCGCGTCATTCCGGCGCGCGGCGAGGGCATTTATCAGATCGTCGTCAAGGAACCGGTCGGTCCGGTTGCGGCCTTCACGCCGTGGAATTTCCCGATCAATCAGGCGGTGCGTAAGATTTCCGCCGCGGTCGCGACCGGTTGCTCGGTCATCATCAAAGGCCCGGAAGAGACGCCGGCAAGCTGCGCGGCGCTGGTGCAGGCCTATCTCGACGCCGGGCTGCCGGCGGGTGTGATCAATCTCGTATTCGGGGTGCCGGCGGAAATTTCCGAATATCTCATTCCGCACCCCACCATCCGCAAAATTTCGTTCACCGGCTCGACCGCGGTCGGCAAGCATCTCGCCTCGCTCGCCGGCGCGCATATGAAGCGCGTCACCATGGAGCTAGGCGGTCACGCGCCCGCGATCGTGTTCGAGGACGCCGACGTCGACGTGGCGGTGAAAATCCTCGCTTCCAACAAATTCCGCAACGCCGGGCAGGTGTGCGTGTCGCCCACGCGGTTCCTGGTGCAGGAGAAGGTCTACGAGCCGTTCGTCGAAAAATTCGTCAAGGCGGCGAAGGGGCTCAAGGTCGGCGACGGCCTCGATAAAGACACCCGCATGGGCCCGCTCGCGAACGGCCGCCGGGTCGAGGCGATGGAGCGCTTCATCACCGACGCCAAATCGAAGGGCGCGAAAATCGAGACCGGCGGCAACCGCATCGGCAACAAGGGCTTCTTCTTCGAGCCGACCGTGCTCACCGACGTGCCGCAGGACGCGAAGATCATGAACGAGGAGCCGTTCGGCCCGGTGGCGCCGATCGCGCCGTTCAAGGATTTCGAAAGCGTGGTGAGCGAGGCGAACCGGCTGCCCTACGGGCTTGCCGCCTATGCCTATACGCGTTCGGCGAAGACCGCGGCGGCGATCGGCGCGGCGGTCGAAACCGGCATGATCTCGATCAACCACCACGGTCTTGCTTTGCCCGAGGTGCCGTTCGGCGGGGTCAAGGACTCCGGCTACGGCTCGGAAGGTGGATCGGAGGCGATCGAAGGCTACCTGGTGACCAAATTCATCACTCAGGCTGGTCTGTAAGTTCGACCGGGCGGGCGCAACCATGAACGGGCGCGTCCGCCTCGGCATTCTCACGCCGTCCTCGAACACCGTCGTCGAGCCGCTCACCTCGGCGATCCTCGACGATCTGCCCGAGGTGACGGCGCATTTCGCGCGCTTCAAGGTGACCGAGATTGCGCTTTCGCCTTCCTCGGTTGCGCAATTCGACGACGAGCAAATACTGCGCGCCGCCGATCTGCTCGCCGACGCCAAGGTCGATGCCATCGCCTGGAGCGGGACCTCGGCGGCGTGGCTCGGCTTCGCTCGCGACGTGGCGTTGTGCGAACACATCCTCAAGAACACCGGCCGGCCCGCCGCCACCGCGGTGCTCGCCCTCAACGAAGCGCTCGCCGCGGGCGGGGTCAAACGGTTAGGCCTCGTGACGCCCTATCGCGACGACGTGCAGGCAAAGATTGTCGCCAATTACGACGCCGCCGGCATTGCCGTGGTGAGCGAGCGCCACCTCGGCATCAGCGACAACTACGCCTTCGCCGAGGAGCCGCCCGACCGCATCGAGGCGCTCATCCGCGAGGTGGCGACGGACAAGCCTGACGCCATCGCGGTCCTGTGCACCAACATGCGCGGCGCGCCGCTGGTAAGCGAGCTCGAGGCCGAGTTCGATATTCCCATCCACGATTCCGTTGCGGTCACCGTGTGGAAGAGCCTCAAGCTCGCGGGCGTCGACCCGACGCGGGTGCAAGGCTGGGGACGCGTGTTTGCCGGCGGTTGACGCAGAGGCGATCACGATCCGCGCCGCGACACCCGCCGACGCGCCGGCGATCGGGCGCATTCACGTCCAGGCTTGGCGCGAAACCTATCGCGGCTTGTTGTCGAACAATTTGTTGCATAGCGTGTCGGCCGTCGTCCGCGCGGCGATGTGGCGGGGCGGTTTGGAACACGAACGTCCGATCCTGCTGTTTGTCGCGCAACGGGAAAGCGGCGATCTGGTCGGCTTTGCCGGAGGGGGATCTTCGCGTGCGGCGCCCGTGGCGCATGACGCTGAAGTCTACGCGATCTACGTCATGCGCGCGGCGCAGCGGCGCGGTTGTGGACGCAGGCTGATGGCCGCGCTGGCGGATGCCCTGCACGCGCGTGGGTTCAACTCATTATGCCTGTGGGTGCTCGAAGATAATGCGGGCGCACGCGAGTTTTACGCGCGGCTCGGCGGCATGGTCGTCGGCGAGAAGACTGGGGTGGACGGCGAGCAGGAGTTCCGCGAGATTGCCTACGGGTGGGAAAGTTTGGAAAGCCTTCGCTGCTCGGCGCTCGACGCCGACATCCGCTAGTGACGGAGAGGCACGTGGAGTATCGCAATCTCGGCCGCAGCGGCCTCAAGGTCTCGCCGCTTTGCCTCGGCACCATGATGTTCGGCGGCGCGACCGACGAGCCGACGGCGCAACGCATCATCGCCAAGGCGCGCGAGGCCGGCGTCAACTTCATCGACAGCGCCGACGCCTACAACGGCGGCCGCTCGGAAGAGGTCACCGGCCGGGCGATCTCGAACCAGCGCGACCACTGGGTGCTGGCGACCAAGCTTGCCAATAACACGGGGGAGGGGCCAAACGGCGGCGGACTTTCGCGCAAATGGATCATGCGCGCGGTCGAAAGTAGTCTTCGGCGGCTCGGCACCGACTACATCGACATTTATTATCTGCACAAGGAAGACCCGGGCACGCCGCTCGCGGAAACCGTGCGGGCGCTCGGCGATCTCGTGCGACAGGGCAAGATCCGTTATTTCGGCGTGTCGAACTACAAGAGCTGGCGCGTCGCGGAAATCTGCAATATCTGCGGCCGCCTCGGGATCGATCGTCCGGTGGTCAGCCAGCCCTACTACAACGCCATGAACCGCATGCCCGAGGTCGAGCATCTGCCGGCCTGCGCCTATTACGGCCTCGGCATCGTGCCTTACAGCCCGCTGGCGCGCGGCGTGCTCACCGGCAAATATCGGCCCGACACGGCGCCGCCGGCGGGTTCCCGCGCCGGACGCAAGGACCGGCGCATGCTGCAGGCGGAATGGCGGCCGGAGTCGCTCAATCTCGCGCAGGAAATCAAACAACACGCCGAGCGCCGCGGCATGACTGCCGGCCAGTTCGCCGTACTATGGGTGCTCAACAACGCGCTCGTCACCGCCGCCATCGCCGGCCCGCGCACCGAAGCGCAACGGGATGACTATGTCGGCGCACTCGGGCACAAGTTCACGGCCGAGGACGAGGCGCTGATCGACCGTTTCGTCACGCCGGGGCATCCGTCGACGCCGGGCTTCAACGATCCGGCTTATCCGATCGAAGGCCGCGTGCCGCGCACGCAATCGTAGCAGTCGTAGCCCGCATGAGCGCAGCGACATGCGGGAGAACCTAGGGGGAAGTGATGGATCTCAAAAACAGCGTCGCAGTCGTCACCGGCGGCAACGGCGGGCTCGGCCAGCGTATTTCTCATGCGCTTGCAGCCGAGGGCGCAAATATTGCCGTCGTCTACGCGCAGAGCGCCGAGCAAGCCGACGGCGTCGCGAGCGAATTAAAAGGGGAGGGCGTCGATGCCGCGGCCTTCGCCTGCGACGTGACCCAGCCGGCACAGGTCGGAAGGCTCGTGGACCAGGTCGTCCAACGGTTCGGCCGGCTCGACATCCTCATCAACGACGCGGCTTACAACAAATCGATCCCGTTCGATGATCTCGACCGCATGACGATCGAGGAGTGGTCGAAAATCATTGATGTGAACCTCACCGGGCCATTCCATTGCATCAAGGCGGTGGCGCCGGTGATGAAAAAGCAAGGGCGCGGGCGCATCGTGAACATCGCGTCGATCGCGGGGCTCGGGCCGTCAGGCTCCTCGATCGCCTATGCGGTGTCCAAGGCCGGGCTTATTCATCTGACGAAATGCATGGCGGTCGCGCTGGCGCCGCACGTGCTGGTGAACTGCGTCGCGCCCGGTCTTCTGGAAGGCACGCGCGCCACCGCCAATCTGTCGAACGCGCAGATCGAGCGTTCCGCCTCGGGCGCGCTGCTCAAGCGTGCCGCCGACAAGGACGATTGCGCCGAGCAGGTCGTCACCTTCTGCCGCGCCGACACGACAACCGGCGTGACCGTCGCCATCGACGCGGGCCGGTCGTTTCACTGACGATCGTAGCCCGCATGACGCCCGCGAAAGCAGGCGGAAATGCGGGGTTTCTGTTCCCGGATGTCCGCCCGCTTTCGCGGGCGTCATCCGGGCTAGGAACTCGAAACTTTCCGTGCAGCTCCTCGAGCGGGGGAAAATTCGACGGCCCCTTGCGTTGGCGCGGCGCCATGGTCGGGGCGTTGAGCAGCGTTTCGATCTTTTGCGTCCGCGCGTTATGATTACCCTTGAACCGTGTTTTTGGCGTCGACAACGCCGCCGATGGGCAATTCACAAAAGAGAGATAGCACGCCGCCGAGAGACCCGGGGGTAGTCCTTTATGCGCTCGGCGCCCTCAGCTCGCCTGGACGCCACAACGTCCGAATTTTCGGCTTGCAACGCGAGCAAATGCTGATTGCGGCAGCGATTATTATTTGTGCGGGAATTCCGATAGCCGTTCTCGTTGCTTTCCTGCCGTTCTGGGATAATGTCGGTGGATGGGTGTTTATCAGACGAATAAACTCGTATATCGCTCCGGCAATCGATTCTCTCCCTGATCGATACCACCCTGCGTCCGCACCGCGATTTCCTTCGAAGCGATTCTTGATCGCTTCGATAACAATGGTTGAGATCGTGCTGCTGTCGAACTTGGTTGCGCTGTGCTTTCGGAGAGTACGTCGCCATGCCCTGCTCGTTTGGACCTGCTATGATCGCCAAAAGATATTTCAATACTTCGTCATCAGCGCCGTCGCGTTCTGTGGCCTCTGGTACCTCCTGTTCTTCGACTGGAGCTTTCTGGCATTCTTGGCATCATCCAATCGACGAGCCCACGGCAAGTTCATATTATATGCGGCAATGGCGCTGCCCTTCACGGCGATTGTATCCGGCCACATGACGGCGATAATCGGCCTGGGAGCGTTGCGGGATGCATGCCGAAAATTGAGGCGGATCAAATGACGCGGCAGGTTCTCCACCCGAGCTACGGGGCGTATCCGCCTGCGCTGCATGGTGCGGACGATTACAACGGGACGGATTGTCGATTAACAACTCGTCGATTTGGAGGATGCTCCGACCCTCGACCGCTGCGCGTGGTGTTTGCGCAACCTCTTGAACACTTTCTTTGCAGGAATATTGGGGCGTGGATCGCGGAGCGCTTCATCCACACATTGACGCATCGACTCAAGCGTAGCGCGGTTCCTGCGTGGCATTGCCTCCTCCGTCTCTGAATCAAAAGCAGCATAGCGGAAGACGCCGGATATCCGCCCGCTTCCGTGGGCGTCATCCGGGCTATGCATGCCGGCCCCATCTGCGCATCAGCAATCCGAGACCCGCGAGCGTCAGCACGGCCGCCGGCAGCCCCACCATCCAGCGCTCGCGGCGGCGGGCCTTGGCGCGCAGGACGTCCTCGACGAACAGTTCGCCGCGCGCCATCTCGTTGAAGCTTTGCTGATAGGAGGCGACGCGGCGCACCTCTTCGTCGGAGAGCGGCGAGCCCACCCGGGCGGCGCGCTCCTTGGCGTTGAGCGACGCGACCTCCTGCTGGAAGCGTGCGGCGTCGCGGTTCGCCTCCTGATAGCTTGCGCGATCGGTGCCGTCGAGAAAACTCGCGGGGCCGAGGCCGGTCGCGCGCTCCAGCATCGCAAGCAGCGGCTGGTCGGCGCCCGGATTGAAGATGAGCCAGAGGCTCGACGCGAGCACCGCAACCAGCGCCAGCACGGCGGCGGCATTCGCCGCGATCCGTCCATTGCGGCGGCGTTGCGCCGCCGGCACGAACATCAGCGCCTTCGCCAGACCCGCCAACACCAGCACGAGCACGAAGGCGACGACCATGGCGGCGCCGGTCGGCAGGTCCAGCACGAAGGAACCGGCAAGCCCCAGCGCGCTCGCGACAATGCCGGCCGCCCAGGCGATCGCCAGCACCCCCGGAACGGCGCGCGAGTACATCGAGCCGATCACCGCCGGTACGATGAGAAAGCTGAACACGAGCAACACGCCCGCCGTAGTCACCGAGCTGGTGACGACCACGCCAAACGAAAGAAAGAACAAAAAGTCCCACAACGATACCGCGAGCGGACTGCGGCCGGCAGGCTCGGCCTCGGTCGCCACCGCCAGCATCGGGCGGCGCGCGAACCAGTGCAGGAGGCCGATCGCGCCATAGAGCACGGCGAACTTGATCAGTTCCGGCGGCTCGACGGTGAGGATGCTGCCGATCAGGATTTTCTTGACGTGCTCGGCGCCTTGGGGCGAGCGGTCGACGACCAGCACTGTGGCGGCCGTGGCGGCGACGTAGAGGATGCCGACGAACGCCTCCTGGCTGACGAAGCGGGCCAACGCCCGGGTCGCCGTGAGCAGCAGGGCGCCGAGCGTGGTGAAGGCGAAGGCGTAGGCGAAACCGGCCGGGCTCGCCGGCGCATAGCCGAACGCGAAGGCGACGGTGGCGCCCAGCGCCGAGAGTTGCGCGAGCGCAAGGTCGGCGAACACGATGTTCCGGCGCAGCACGTGCACGCCCAGATAGGCGTGAATGAGCACGAAGGCGACCGACGCCGCGAACGGATAAAGGAGGAAAGACAGCGCGTCGCTCAAGGCGATCATTGCGTCGGCACGCCGAGCGCCTTCGCCAGCGCAGCGACGTTATGGTCGAACATGGCGAAGTAGTCCTTCGCCTCGGGCACGCTGCCGGCCGACGTCGCGAGCAGCACGAAGGGCACGCCGAGCTTCTGTGCGACGAAGCGCGCGGCGTCCTCCGGCTCGTAGGGCTCGTGCACGACCGCGCGCACGCCGGCCTTTTTTCCCGCCGCGACCAGATGCGCGAGCTGCGCCGGGCTTGGCGCCACGCCCGGCTTGGGCTCGATGAAGTCGGTCACGTCGAGGCGAAAGCGCCGCGCGAAGTAAGGCCAGGAATTGTGATAGGCGACGAGCTTGACCCCGGCGACCGGCGCGAGCTGCGCGCTCCAACGAGCGATGGCGCGGTCGAGATCGGCGACGAAACGCTCGCGGTTCGCGGCAACGCGCGCGCGCTCGCCCGGCAACACGCGCGCGAGGCCTTCGGCGATGCCGGCGCTGACGATTTTAGCGTTCTCGGGATCGAGCCAGTAGTGCGGGTTGGCGACGCCGTGAGCGTGGCCGCCCTCGTTGATCACGCTCTGGCCGCTGACCTCCAGCAGCGGAATGCCGGTCGAGGCATCCACATAAGTCTCGCCGCCGCGCATGAGCCGCGCGTCGCCGGTCTGCCGCACCAGCTTGTCGAGCCAAAAGTCGTAGCCGAGGCCGACGCGCACCAGCAGGCCGGCGCTGCGGATTTTCTCGAAATCGCCGGGCCGCGGCTCGAAGGCTTCGGGATCGACCGCCGCCGGAACGATGGTCTCGACGCTGACCAGATCGCCGCCGACGGCGGTCGCGATCGCGGCGAGATCGGTGGTCGCGGCGACGACGCGCAGGCCCGCTTGCGCCGGGGCGGCAAAAGCCAGGGCCGCCGTCAGCGCGATTGCGAGGCCTGCGGCCCGGATCAGCGTGACGACACCCACGTGCTCTTCGGCACCAGGCAGTGCACGGCTTTCTCCGCCGCGGTCGGCACCGCCGGGCGGCAGTCCATCACCATGCTGGCGAGCCCGTAGGCGTCGAGACGGCTGAGCCCCTTCTGCTTCTGCAGCAGCTCGATCATCGCGTAAGAGGCGATGTCCATCGCCTTGTTGAGATCCGCATCCTTGCCGACCGTCACGAGATAGGTGGCATTCTCGGCGCTCGGCAGCGGTTCGATCCGGCGCCGCGCGCGCGGGTCCTTGGCGCTGAAGCAGTGCAGGCCCTTGTTCACGTCGACCACCTGGCTGACGCGGCAGTCCCAGTTCGCGATCACCTGTTTATCCGCCTGCTCTTTACCGATTTTGCGGCTTTCCATCAGGTATTTGGCGGTCTCGCTTTTCACCAGATCGAGCGCGACGTTGAGGTCCTTGTCGATGCCGAGCGTGATCCACGCGTCCGGCGTTTCGATGCGCGGCCACTCGAGCTTCATGTCCTTGATGACATCGACGGTGACGTTCATCTCTTTATATGCAGTCTCGAGCGCGGTGAGATTGATCTCGCCGTTGCCCTGGGCGGCGTGGGAGTCGCCCGTCCACAGCAGCGCGCCTTTGACGAAGATAGGCACGTACAGCGACGTGCCCTCGACGAAATCGCGCACGTCGATGTTGCCGGCGTAGCGTCCGGGCGGCACCGACGAGTATTGGCCGGGCTCCGCGCGCGCGACGCCGGTGGTGCCGGGGAACGGGCGGAGCGGGATTTCGATGCCGGGGGCGAACTCAGCGACTTTGCGCTCGAGGTCGAGGTAGAAATACTTCACCTGGCCTTCGGGAAAGCGGTCGGGAAACTCGCCAAACATCCCCGGAACGTTGAAGTTCGTCGCGTAGGCGCGCGGCACAATTTTGTTGATCTTGATCTTGAGCACCATGCCGGGCTCGGCGCCTTCGATGTAGACCGGCCCGGTCAAAGTGTGCGGGCCGCGGCCGGGGAAATCGGTGCGCGTCTTCTTGATCTGCTCGATCGTCGTCCCCGGCACGACCTGATTGTGCGCATGCATCATGGTTTCGAAGATGATGGTGTCGCCGGAATCGACGTGCAGCACGGGCGGCTGCGCGTTGTTGAACCAGCCCCATTGGGTGGTTTCCATGGTGGCGGGCAGCACGTGGGTCTTGCCGGGCAGCCGCTTGGCCGGAACCGCGCGCAATGCCTCCTGCGCGGGCGTCGAAGGCGGGGCCATCGGCGCCGGGGCGGGTTGCGCGGCCGGCGGCGTCGCGGGCTGCTGGGCGGCGGCGAAGGATAGTGTCGTAAGTGACGCTGCTGCGGCCACTACCAGCATACGCGCGGGCCGTACGGCGCGACGCCGCGCCGCCGATTTCCACTGAAACATGATCGAAAGTCTCCCCTGGAAGCCCGGACTTCGAGCGGCGATGCGCTTGCGCCATTCGTTGACGCAGCTTCGCCAAGTCATTGCTATAGCGAGATTCCAACGCGGGCAAAACCGGTTCGGCGGCGTCCGGTCCAGGAACCTCGTTCGCGTTTGCGGGTTTTATCTTGGGGTGAGTTGCGCGGGCTGCCCCGCGCCACACATACGAGATCGACATGCCTCGCCGAGCTGCTTCCATGGCCAGCCGCGCCGCGCCACGCGCCGCCGCCACCACCGAACGCGATATCGACCTGACTTGCATCGACACCATCCGCACGCTGGCGATGGACGCGGTGCAGCAGGCGAACTCCGGTCACCCCGGCACGCCGATGGCGCTGGCGCCGGCGGCCTACACGCTGTGGCAGCGCGTGCTGCGCTACGACCCGGCGGATCCGACGTGGCCGAACCGCGACCGTTTCGTGCTCTCGAACGGCCACGCCTCGATGCTGCTTTACGCGCTTCTGCATCTCGCGGGCGTTCGCGACGAGCAACGCAACGGCGCGGCGGTGACGCTCGACGACATCAAAAAATTCCGCCAGCTCGGCAGCCGCTGCCCCGGCCATCCGGAATACGGTCACACCGCCGGCGTGGAAGTGACGACCGGTCCGCTCGGGCAGGGCTGCGGCAACAGCGTCGGCATGGCGATCGGCGCGCGCTGGCTCGCCGGTACGTTCAACCGTCCCGAGCTGACGCTGTTCGATTACAACATTTATACCTTCTGCAGCGACGGCGACATGATGGAGGGGGTTGCGAGCGAATCGGCCTCGCTCGCCGGTCATCTCAAGCTCTCAAACCTCTGCTGGATCTACGACAACAATCACATCACCATCGACGGGCCGACCAAAATCACCTTCGACGAGGATGTCGGCCGGCGCTTCGAGGGCTACGGCTGGAAGGTGCTACACCTCCACGACGCCAACGACACCGAAGCTTTCGCGCGCGCGCTTGAGACGTTCCGTCGAACGCGCGACCGGCCCACGTTCATCATTCTCGACAGCCACATCGGTTTTGGCGCGCCGCACAAGCAGGACACGAGCGCGGCGCACGGCGAGCCGCTCGGCGAGGATGAGGTGCGCGGCGCCAAGCGCAACTACGGCTGGCCGGAAGACGCGAAATTCCTCGTGCCGGATGGCGTTTACGAGCACTTCCGCAACGGCATTGGCAAGCGGGGCGGCGATTTGCACGCGGAGTGGAAGCGGCGGTTCGAGGCCTATCGCGGCCGGAATCCTGAACTCGCGGCGCAGTTCGAAGCGATGCAGCGGCGCGCGCTACCGACGGGCTGGGACGGTGACATTCCAAGTTTCGAAGCCGACCCGAAGGGCGTCGCCACCCGTGACGCCGGCGGCAAGGTCCTCAACGCGATCGGCGGGCATTATCCATGGCTCGTCGGCGGTGCCGCCGATCTCGACGCCTCGACCAAGACCGCACTCAAGTTCGACGGGGCCGGCGACCTCGAGCCGGGTACCCCAACTGGGCGCAACCTGCACTTCGGCATTCGCGAGCATTGCATGGGCGCTGTGCTCAACGGCCTCGCGCTCTCGGCCTTGCGGCCGTTCGGCTCGACCTTTCTGATTTTCTCCGACTACATGCGGCCGCCGATCCGGCTCGCTGCCATGATGCGGCTGCCCACAATCTATGTGTACACCCACGACTCGATCGGCCTCGGCGAAGACGGGCCCACGCACCAACCGATCGAACAGTTGGTCGGGTTGCGCGCGGTGCCCGGCCTCGTGGTGCTGCGTCCCGCCGATGCCAACGAGACCGCCGAGGCGTGGCGCGCGGTCATCGCGCTGAAAGAGCCGGCCTGTCTCATCCTCACGCGCCAGAAGCTGCCGACCGTCGACCGCAGCCAATATGCATCGGCGGCAGGCGTCGCCCGTGGCGCCTATGTTCTGATCGACGGAGAGAATGGTCGTCCCGATGTTATCCTCATCGCCACCGGCAGCGAGGTCGCGGTGTGCCTCGCGGCGCGCGAGGCGCTGGCCGGCGAGGGCATCGGCGCGCGCGTGGTCAGCATGCCGTCATGGGAGCTGTTCGACCGGCAGGACGCGCGCTATCGGGACGAGGTGCTGCCCCCGTCGATCAAGGCGCGGGTCGCGGTCGAAGCCGCCGCCGTCCTTGGCTGGGAGCGGTATGTGGGCGCGCAGGGTGCTACCATCGGGATGCGCGGATTCGGCGCCTCGGCGCCGGCCAGCGACCTTATGAAGGAGTTCGGCTTCACCCCTGAGAACGTTAGCCAAACGGCCAAAGTACAAATCGCCTTCTGGAGAAATCATGGCAAAGAATCCCCTGCTTGAATTGCGTGAGCGGGGCCAGTCGGTCTGGCTCGATTTTCTCTCGCGCGACTTCCTGCGCGCGGGCGGCCTGGAGAAGCTGATCCACGACGACGGGCTCGCCGGCGTCACCTCGAACCCCTCTATCTTTGAGAAGGCAATCGGGCATGGGGACGCCTACGACGAGCAGATCGGGCGCGTGCTCGCCTCCGGCTGGCCGTCGGTTACGACGGTATTCGAGGAACTCGCGATCGCCGATATCCGCGATGCCGCCGACGCGCTGCGCCGAACCTACGACGTGACCCGGGGGGCCGACGGGTTCGTGAGCCTCGAAGTCTCGCCCTACCTCGCCAACGATACCGCCGGCACGATCGACGAAGCGCGCCGCCTGTGGCGCACGGTCGGCCGCGAAAACCTGATGATCAAAGTCCCGGGGACTCCCGCCGGGTTGCCGGCCATCCGGCAGCTGATCGGGGAGGGGCTCAACATCAACATCACGCTGCTGTTTTCCCGCGACGTCTATGCGCAAGTCGTTGAGGCCTATCTATCGGGGCTAGAGCATCTGCTCTCGCAAGGACAGCCGATCGATCGCAGCGCGAGCGTGGCGAGTTTCTTCGTCAGCCGCATCGATACCCTGGCCGACAAGCAGCTCAACGAGCGCATCAAGTCCGCCACGAACGCCGACGAGAAGACGAAGCTCGAAGGGCTGCGGGGCAAGACCGCGATCGCCAATGCCAAGCTGGCCTACAAGCTCTATCAGAGACTCTTTGCCGGCGAGCGCTGGGCCAAGCTCGCGGAGGCGGGCGCGCGTCCGCAACGCCTGTTATGGGCGAGCACCAGCACGAAGAATCCCGAATACCGCGACGTGATGTATGTCGAGGAGCTGATCGGCCCGGACACGGTCAATACGCTGCCGGAAGCCACGCTGGAGGGGTTCCGCGAGCACGGCATCGTGCGCGACAGCTTGACCGAGAATGTGGATGCCGCGGCGCAGATGCTCGACGCCTTAGAGCGCGCCGGTGTCTCGCTCGACCAGATCACGGCCGACTTGGTCGTCGATGGCGTCAAGCAATTCTCCGATGCCTTCGACAAGCTGCTCGCGAGCGTCGCGGCCAAGCGCCGGCGCTTCCTCGGCGACAAGCTCAACAGCCAGAAAGTCGCGCTGGAGAAACCCGCGCAGGACGAGGTCGACAAGCTTGCCGATGAGTGGCGCGCGGGCGGTAAGCTGCGCCGCCTTCATCGCCGCGACGCGAGTTTGTGGACAGGCGGCGATGAAGACAAATGGCTCGGCTGGCTCGACGTCGCCGAGGCGCAGTTGCGCAATCTCGACCGGCTCACCGCGCTCGCCGATGACGTCCGCAGCGCAGGCTTCCGTGACGCGGTTCTCCTCGGCATGGGCGGCTCGAGCCTCGGCCCGGAGGTGCTCGCCGAAAGCCTCGGTTCTGCACCGGGGTTCCCCAAGCTGCACGTGCTCGATTCGACTTCTCCCGCGCAGATCCGCGCTGTCGAAGCCAAGATCGATCCGGCGCGTACTCTGTTCATTGTTTCAAGCAAGTCGGGCACGACCCTCGAACCCAACGTGCTCATGGATTATTTCCGCGCGCGCGTGGCGGCTGCCATCGGCGCGGAGAAAGCGGCAGAACGTTTCGTCGCGATCAGCGATCCGGGTTCGGCGCTGCACAAGCTCGCGACCCGCGAAGGTTTCCGTGCCGTGTTCGACGGTGTGCCATCCATCGGCGGGCGCTATTCGGTGCTCAGCCCGTTCGGCACCGTTCCGCTCGCGGTCATGGGCCAAGACGTGCGCGGCTTCCTCGAGCGCACGCAGATCATGGCGCATAGCTGCGGTCCCGACGTAGCGCCGCAGGAGAACCCCGGCGCGCAGCTCGGGCTGGTGCTCGGCAGCCTCGCCAAACGTGGCCGTGACAAGGTCACCATCGTCGCCTCGCCCGCGGTCGCGGATTTCGGCGCCTGGGCCGAGCAGTTGCTCGCCGAGTCGACCGGCAAGCACGGCAAGGGCCTGATCCCGATCGCGGGCGAACCGCTGGGCGCGCCGGAAGTCTACGGCGCCGACCGCGTGTTTGTTTACGTGCGGCATGCGGCGAGAGCCGACCGTGGGCAGGACGACGCGATCGCCGCGCTGGAACAAGCCGGGCAGCCGGTGGTGCGGATCGAGATCGCCGATCCCGGCATGCTCGGCCAGGAGTTCTTCCGCTGGGAAATGGCGACCGCGGTCGCCGGCGCGGTGCTCGGCATCAATCCGTTCGATCAGCCGGATGTCGAAGCGAGCAAGGTCGCCACGCGAGAACTCACCGATGTGATTGAGAAACGCGGCGCGCTGCCGGCGGAAACGCCGGTGTTCCGCGCCAACGGCATTGCGCTCTTCACCGACGACGGAAACGCCGGTGCGTTGCGCCAGGCTGGAGCCAACTCAACGCTCGAGAGCTGGCTGCGCGCCCACCTCTCGCGCCTGCATGCCGGCGACTATTTCGCGACGCTCGCCTACGTCGAGCGCAACGGCGCAAACATCGACACCCTGCAGGAGCTGCGCACCGCGGTGCGCGACCGCAAGCACGTCGCGACATGTGCCGAGTTCGGCCCGCGCTTCCTCCATTCCACCGGGCAAGCCTACAAGGGCGGCCCGAACACCGGCGTGTTTCTGCAGATCACCGCGGAGCCCGGTCAGGATCTTTCCGTGCCCGACCGCAAGGCGAGCTTCGGCATGATCCAAGCGGCGCAGGCGCGCGGCGATTTCCGCGTGCTCGCCGAACGCGGTCGCCGCGTGTTGCGCGCACACATTGCCGGCGAAGTGGCGGCCGGCCTGGCCGAGATTGACCGCGCGGCACGCCGCGCGCTCAGCTGATTCAGGAGTAAACGACGATGCAGTTGGGAATGGTCGGCCTCGGCCGCATGGGCGGCAACATCGTGCGCAGGCTCATGCAGCACGGCCACAGCGGCGTCGTTTACGATCAAAATCCCAAGGCGATTAGCGAACTCGCGGGCGAGGGCGCCACGGCGGCGCGTTCGCTCGACGATCTCGTCACCAAGCTGACCAAGCCGCGCGCGGTGTGGGTGATGCTCCCGGCGGGCGAGCCGACCGAGACCGCGGTGATGCAGCTCGGCGCCAGCATGGATGCGGGCGACATTCTCATCGACGGTGGCAACTCCAACTACAAGGACGACGTGCGGCGCGCGCGCGGGCTTGCCGCCAAGGGTGTGCATTATCTCGACGTCGGGACGAGCGGCGGCGTGTGGGGGCTCGAGCGCGGCTATTGCATGATGATCGGCGGCGACCGCGGTGCGTTCGAGCGTCTCGATCCGATCTTCGCGGCGCTGGCGCCGGGCGAAGGCAACATCTCGCGCACGCCGGGGCGCGATGGGCGCGACCCGCGCGCCGAGCGGGGCTATTTGCACTGCGGCCCGAGCGGCGCCGGGCATTTCGTCAAGATGATCCACAACGGCATCGAGTACGGCCTGATGCAGGCCTATGCCGAGGGGTTCAGCATCCTGCGCGGCGCGAAGGAAAATCCGCGGCCGCCGGACGAGCACTACGATCTCGACCTCGCCGATATCGCCGAGGTGTGGCGGCGCGGCAGCGTGATTTCCTCGTGGCTGCTCGATCTGACCGCGGACGCGTTCGCCGGCGATCCCCAGCTCGGCGGCTTCAAGGGCTACGTGGAAGATTCCGGCGAGGGCCGGTGGACGGTGCTCACCGCCGTCGAGCAGGCGGTGCCGGCGACGGTGCTCTCGGCGGCGCTCTACGCCCGCTTCCGTTCCCGCGAGGAGGAGAGCTTCGCCGACCAGGTGCTCTCCGCCATGCGCAAGGGTTTTGGCGGGCACGTCGAGCCCAAAAAGGGCGGCGGCTGATGGATGTCGCGGCGCCAGCCCTGTCGCCGGCGGACAGCGCCGCGCCGCAGTCGCCGCCGCGCCCGGCCGGCCCCTGCTGCTTCGTGATCTTCGGCGCCTCCGGCGATCTGACCAAACGGTTGCTGGTGCCGGCGCTCTACAATCTGGCGGCGGCGCGCCTGCTGCCGGACGAATTTGCCGTGATCGGCGTCGCGCGTGGCGATCTGTCGGACGACGCCTTTCGATCGCGCATGCGCGATGCCTTGCGCGAATTTGCCACCGGGCCGGTGTCGCCGGAGATCGTGCGCGACCTCACGGCGCGCTTCTCCTATCTGCGCGGCGATTTCGATGATCCGAATACTTATCGTTCGTTGTGCGAGAAGCTCGGCGCGGCCGATCGCACCTGCCACACCGGCGGGAATTGTTTGTTCTACCTGGCGACGCCGCCCAACGTGTTCGGGCTGGTCGCCCAACAACTCGCCGACATGGGCTTGCTGCGCGAGGAGGAGGGTCACTGGCGGCGCCTCGTGATCGAGAAACCGTTCGGCACCGATCTCGAGTCGGCCCGCGAGCTCGACCGGCAGCTCCTCGGTCTGATGGGCGAAAACCAGATCTACCGGATCGATCACTACCTCGGCAAAGAGACGGTCCAGAACATCATGGTGCTGCGGTTCGCCAACGGCCTGTTCGAGCCGCTGTGGAACCGCGACCATATCGATCACGTGCAGATTACGGTGACGGAGACGCTCACGGTCGAGAACCGCGGCAAATTCTATGACCACACCGGCACGCTGCGCGACATGGTGCCGAACCATCTCTTCCAGCTGCTGGCGCTCACGGCGATGGAGCCACCGGCGCATTTCGAGGCCGATCCGGTGCGCAGCGAAAAGGCGAAGGTTATTCACGCCATCCGGCCGCTCACGCCGGACGACGTATGCGCCAACGTGGTGCGGGGGCAGTATCGCGCCGGGACCATCGGAAACCGAAGCATGGGCGCCTATCGCGCGGAATCAGGCGTCGATCCGAATAGCATGACGGAAACCTACATCGCCATGCGGCTCGATATCGACAACTGGCGCTGGGCGGGCGTGCCGTTCTATCTGCGCACCGGCAAGGCGCTGGCGGCGAGGCGTACCGAAATCGCCATCAGATTCAAGGCGGCTCCGTTCGCGCTGTTCCGCCGCACGCCGGTCGAGCGACTGGCCCAGGACCTCCTGGTGCTGCGCATCCAGCCGGACGAGGGTGCCTCGCTCCAGTTCAACGCGAAAACGCCCGGCCCCGAAATCTGCATCGGCGGCGTGCGGATGGACTTCAAATACGCCGATTATTTCGAGGCGGCGCCCAACACCGGCTACGAGACTTTGATCTACGACTGCATGATCGGCGACGCGACGCTGTTCCAGCGCGCCGACAACATCGAGTCGGGCTGGCGCGTGGTGCAGCCAATTCTCGACGCCTGGCGCGAGGGCCGCGATTGCGCCGATCTCACATGGTACGACGCCGGCAGCGAGGGCCCGCGGGAGGCCGAGGAATTGCTCGCGCGCGACGGCCGCGCTTGGCGGAAGATCGCATGAGCCCGTCCGTCATCGTCATCATGGGCGTATCGGGCTCGGGCAAGAGCACGATCGGCTCGCTGCTCGCCGGCTGCGTGGGATGGGAATTCGAGGACGGCGACTGGTTTCACCCGGCGTCGAACGTCGAAAAAATGCATCAGGGCATCCCGCTCACCGACGAGGACCGGTGGCCCTGGCTCAAGGCGATCGCGGCTTACATCGACGAGGCCCGCGCCGCCCGCCGTCACGCGGTGATCGCCTCCTCCGCGCTCAAACGGCGCTATCGCGACATTCTCATCGGCCCCCGGCGCGACGTATGTCTCGTCTATCTCAAGGGCAGCGAGCCGCTGATCGCGCGGCGGATGGCGACGCGCCACGGCCACTTCATGCCGGCGACCCTGCTGCACAGCCAGTTCGAAGCGCTGGAGGAGCCCGGGCCCGACGAACGCCCGATCGTCATCTCGATCGAGCCGCGCCCGCGCGACATCGTCGACCAGATCGTGAACTCGCTCAAGCTCAAGCGCGTTGCCAAACCCGCCAAGGCGGGGACGTAGGCCAAACAAACTCGACGTCATCCTGAGGAGCGCCCGAAGGGCGCGTCTCGAAGGATGGAAACAAACTCCGTGCCTGTTGCCATCCTTCGAGACGACCGCTCGCTGGCGCGAGCGGTCTCCTCAGGATGACGGCTTTATTTTCTGCGAGGCCATGCTTGCAATAATATAACGCGTCAATCACCTCCGCCGCCCTGCGGCCACAGCATCGCGCGGGGAAATGAGATTTTAAATCAGCATCATTGTTCCGGGAACAAAATCGATTTGTATTCCCGTGCTCCATGAAGCACGTGGAGGATCTCGATTCTATCTGCGAAAATTCGATAAAAGATCAGATAATTACGGTACACCCGTCGTCGTATTCCAAGATGTTCGTAACGCGGGACTCGTGAATAATGGCGTGGTCCGTCAATCAACGACTCGCAACGTCGTCGAAGTTCCTGCACGAATCTCAGTGCTCGTGCAGGATTGTCTCTGGCAATCCAATCACCGATTTCCTGCAGATCGGCTTCGGCGGCCTCGGTGATAACGACGATCATCGACCTTTGGCCGCCAATCTCCGATACCTGGACTCCAGGCGGTCAAATACTCTCGACAGCGGTTTAACGCGGCCGGTCTCGGCATCGGCGATTCCGCGCGCGATAGCCGCGTCCAGCGCGCCCAATTTCGCCTCCCGCTCCTGAACAAGACGAACTCCTTCGCGCAATATTTCGCTCCGTGAATTGTATCGGCCGGATTTAACCAGCCTGATTACAAGTTTTTCAAGCTGCGGGCCCAGATCGACACTGCTCGGCATATGAAGTCCTCCTGACCAAGAAGCTAGCACTTGGATAATAGTTATCAAGCCCGATCTAGGCTCTCAGTACGTCCGCAATCGTCCGCGCATCATCCCCGCCGCGCTGCGGGCGCAGCGTCGCCCGCGGCCGGGTGAAGGTGAGGCGCCCGTCCTTGAGGCCGAAGAGGGGCGGCACCAGTTCGGCGACGGCGGACCGCGCGTCTGCGCAGTCGAACACGACGAGGTCGGCGGCGTTGCCGGCCGCGATGCCGTAACCATCGCGCCGCATCAACGTGGCCGACCGCGTCGTCAGCATGGCGAAGCACTCGACAAGCTCGGCCGGCCGGCTGACGTAACAGACGTTGGCGTAGAGGTTTGCCATGCGGATGAGCGAGGCGTCGCCGTAGGGCGTGAACGGGTTGAGCACGTTGTTGGTCGAGAGCGAGCAATTCACGCCATGGCCGAGGAGCCTGTGCGCGTGCGTCACCCCGCGCAGCACGCTGTGATCCCGACTGCGGCCGGTGAGATAAAGGTCGGTGGAAGGCAGCACGGTCACGGCAACGCCGACGTCGGCAAGCCGGCGCGCGATCGCCTCGAATTGCGGGGAGGGCGCGGTCGAGAGCTGAGTCACGTGCCCGACCGCCACGCGTCCGCCGTAACGATAGCGTTCGGTGCAGTCGCACACGTATTCGATCTGCATGCCGTCGGGCGTGTCGCCGAGGTCGAGATGCATGTCGATGTCGACGTCGAACTCGCGCGCGAGCGCAAAAATGCGATCGATCTGCCCGCGTGGATCGCTGTCGGTGTAAGGCACGGCGCCGATCGCTCGCGCGCCGTTCTTCAAACATTCGGCGAGCAGGACATCGGTGCCCGGATTGTTGATCAGGCCCTCCTGGGGAAACGCGCAGATTTCGATGTCGACCGCCCAGGCGTAGTCGCGCGCGAGCTGCTTGACGGCGTGAAAGCCCTTGAGCCCGATGCCGGGATCGATCTCCACGTGGGTGCGCATGAGCATCGTGCCGTGCGTGAGGCACTTTTCGAGCGTGCGCGTGGCGCGGGCGTAGATGTCTTCTTCGGTGAACCCACGTTTGGCGGCGGCGGTCTGCGCCACCGCCTCGGCGACCGTGCCCTCTTCGACGGCGCAGCGGTCCATGATGCAGGTCTTGTCGAGATGAATGTGGGTCTCGACCAACCCGGGCGCGACGAGCCGCCCGGCGAGGTCGATCGCCGGTCCGTCGGAGGCGAGTTGCGGGGCGAGTTCGGCAATCCGGCCGCCCGCGATGGCGATATCAATCAAACTATCGCCGAGGCCGAACGCGCGCGCGTTGCGTAATATCAGATCCATCATTCCCCTCAATTCACGCCTTGCGGTTTTGCGCCGAGGTAAGCCTCGCGTAAGGCGTCATCCGCCGCGATCTCTGCCGCAGGACCGGTGCGCACGATCCGGCCGGTTTCAATCACATATGCGCGGTCGGCGAGAGCCAGCGCCGGCCCCGCCATCTGATCGACCAGCAGCAGGGTGACACCTTCATCGCGCAGCGCGGCCACGTCCGCAAACAACGCGGCGATCGCGGCCGGCGCCAGGCCGAGCGACGGCTCGTCGAGAAGCAGCACCCGCGGCCCCGCCATCAGGCCGCGCGCGAGCGCCAGCATCTGCTGCTCGCCGCCCGACAGCAGGCCCGCGCGCTGCGACTGCCGCGCGCGCAGCAGCGGAAAGCGCGCGAGCATGCGCTCGATACCCGCGGCGGCATCGCGCCCGGTTCGCGCATAACCGCCGAGCAACAGGTTGTCGGCGACGCTCAGCTCAGGAAATACTTGGCGGCCCTCAGGCACCAGCACGACGCCGGCGCGTGCGATGCGGTTCGCCGGCAGCGCGGAAATCTCGCGCCCCTCGAGCTTGATCGAGCCGCCGGTCGGCCGGAGCAGGCCGCTGAGCGCGCGCATCATCGTGGTCTTGCCGGCACCGTTGGCGCCGAGCACGGCGACCAGCTCGCTCGTGCGCACTACGACATCGATCCCGCGCAGCACTTCGACGTCGTCATAGCCCGCGTGGAGCGCGCGCGCGGCAATGAGCTCGCGTCCGCCGGGCGGTGGCACGCGCCGCGGGGCGGGGGAGACTTCGCCCGCACCGAGGTAGGCCTTGAGCACCGCGGGATCGTTCTGCACGTCGGCCGGCGCGCCGGCGGCGATACGGCGACCGGCGTCGAGCACCACCACCGTGTCGGACACCTCCATCACCAGGCCCATGTCGTGCTCGATGAGAACGACGGCGAGGCCGAGGTCGGCAAGACGGCGCAGCAGCGCGCAAAGGCGCGCCTTGTCGTCGGCGCCGAGCCCGGCCGCCGGCTCGTCGAGCAACAAAACTTTGGGCCCGGTGGCGAGTGCGCGCGCGATTTCCACCAGCCGCTTGTCGATGTGGGCGAGTTCGCCCGCGGACCGCTCGACCGCGTCGCCATAGCCGACAAACACGAGCAGGCTCTCCGCCAAGCGCCGCTCTTCCTCATCTTCGCTGCTTTGGACGAGCGGAACGGGACTGCCGAGCCGATGGCGCCGTAGTCCGACGCGCACGTTGTCGAGCACTGAGAGCCCGGCAAACAGCTGGCTGGTCTGGAAGGTGCGGGCGACGCCGGCCCGCGCGATCGCATGCGCCGCGCATCCGGTCAGCGGCTGTCCGCCAAGCGTGATCGTGCCCGCGTTCGGTCGGTAGATCCCGCTGAACAGATTGAGCAGCGTCGTCTTGCCGGCGCCGTTGGGGCCGATGAGGCTCGTCACCTTGCCGGCGGGCGCTGCGAAGTCGACCTCCGTCACGGCGCGCACGCCGCCGAAGGAGAGCCCGACACTGCGCGCTTCCAGTGCGGCTCCCTGGGCGGAACGCGCGAGATAGCTCGCGACGTCCACCCGCTCGTGCGGCCGATGCGGCGAAGCGGGAGCGCCGAAGCGGCGGCGAATTTCGCCGACGATGCCTTCGGGGGCGAGCCACAGCACCAGCAGAAGCACCGCACCGAAGAAAAGCGCCTGATATTCGGCGAGCCCCGCGAGAAGCTGCGGGAGCAGCACCACCATGGCGGCGCCGACCAGCGGACCGAGCGTGGTTCCGGCGCCGCCGACGATGACGGCAAGCAGATAAAGAATCGACTGCGAGAAAGTGAAGCCGCTCGGACTCACGAACCCCGCGAGCGGGGCGAAGAAGCCCCCGGCCAGTCCCGCGGCCAGCGCCGACAGGGCGAAGGCGACGATGCGCACGGTCACCGGATTGAGCCCGAGGCATTGGCCAGCGACCTCTGAGGCGCGTACGGCCCGCATGGCACGGCCCCAGCCGCTGCGGTCGAGCCGGCGGAAGGCGAGCAGGATCACGCCCGCTAGCGCGACGGTGCACAGCGCGATTTCGCGGAGTGAAAGCGCGTGGCCGGCGATCGCGGGCAGCGGCACGTTGGCGATGCCGTTGGCGCCGCCGGTGACCGAGCGCCATTCGATCGCGCTGTTCTCGATGATGAAGCCGAAGGCGATCGTCACCATGGCGAGATAGGGTCCGGCAACGCGCAATGCGGGCAGCGCCAGGATCACGCCCACGGCTCCCGCCAGGACGATGGCAACGGGCAGCGCCAGCCAGAAGCTGACCTCGTTGAACGTCGTGAGAATCGCGACTGCATAAGCGCCGATGGCGAAAAAGCCCACGTGACCGAGCGAAACCTGGCCGGTGAGCCCGAGCAGCACGTTGAGGCCGACGCCGACGATCGCGGTCAGGCATACCATCGCGATCAGATAAACCTGGTAGCCGTTGCCGAACAAACAGCCGGCGAGGGCGAGCACCAGCAGCACAAGTGAGAAGATCGCCGGGAATACGGAGGCAAGCCTCATACCTTCTTCACCCCCGCCTGGCCGAGCAACCCGTTGGGCAGCAGCGCGAGGGCCGCGATCACGAATGCGAAGGTGATGATCTGCGTGTAGGTCGAGCCGAGCAGCGACGTGACGAGCGCTTCGACGATGCCGTAGAGCAGGCCGGCGACGACGACGCCGGACGCGCTGGTGATGCCGCCGACGATGGCGACCGCGAAGGCTTTGATGCCGAACAAAGTGCCCATGTCGGAGGACACGTTGAACAGCGGCGCGATCAGGATGCCGCCCATCCCGGCGAACACGGTGGAGATCGCGTAGGCGAGCGCGACCGCGCCGCGCACGTCGATGCCCATGAGGCGCGCGGCGTCCGGGTTCTGCGCCACCGCCAGCAGCGACTTGCCGACGCGGGTGTTTCGCGAAACGACGTGCAGCGCGACCGCCGCGAACAGGCCGACCACCGGAATGATGACCTGCAGCGGCGAGACGGTGATGCTACCCACTTCAAACAACGGATTATCGGCGAGCAGCGACGGGTAATTGCGCGGCTCCTTGCCGAACAGAAACAGCGTCACGTTCTCGAGAATGATGCCGAGCGCGACGGTCGCCATCAGCCAGGCGTTCGAGCCGCGCCGCACGAATGGGCGCACCGCGATCCGCTCGACGATGACGCCCCAAACCGCGCACAGCGCGAGCGCGAGCAGGATGGCGAGAACCGGCGGCCAATGCCAGGTGACCGCGAAGGTGTAGGCGAGCACGGCTCCCAGCATCATCGAGGAGCCTTGGGCGAAATTGACCGTGTTGGAGACCGCGTAGGTGACGTAGAAGCCGAGCGCCAGCAGCCCGTACATGCTGCCCAGCCCGATGCCGGAAATGAGCGCGAGCGTGACGAGCACCCTTACCCTCCCCTGGAGGCTGGCGTCATTGCGAGCGGAGCGAAGCAATCCAGGGGCCGTATGTGCTGCCCTGGATTGCTTCGTCGCCGCTGCGCGGCTCCTCGCAATGACGTTCCCGGGAAGAGCTAAGCTTACTGCGTCGCCACCGGCACGATGTCGTCGCCGTTGTAGCGCACCATGATGTAGTCGTTCTCGGTGAGCGCGTCGTGGTTCTGCGGCGAGAACGGCTTGACGTAGGTCTTGATCAGACCCTCGTACTTATCGGTGTTCTCGAGCGCCTGGCGCATCTTGTCGCCGTCGGTCGAGCCGGCGGATTTGATCGCCAGTGCCACGAGATGCATCGCGTCGTAGGCATTGGCGACGCCGACCGGCGGCAGCACGTCACCAGGGCCCTTGATGTCGGGATATTTCGCCTTGAGCTCGGCGAGCACCTTGTCGCCCACCGGATTGAGCTTGCCGTAGAAGCTGTAGGTCTGCACGAAGGCGACCTTCTGCGACCACGGGCCGGCGAGTTCCGGGAAGCGGCCGCCGGAAATGCCCCAATGCGAGATGATCGGCACCGTCCAGTTGATGCGCTGGAGCGACTTCATCACCTGCGCGCCGGGCGCCGCATTGGCGACCATCACCAGCGCGTCGGCTCCGGCCGCCCGTAGGCGCGTGAGCTGCGGCACCATGTCGACGTCGCGTTCCTCGTATTTCTCGACGCCGGCGATCTTGACACCCTGCTCCTCGGCCGCTGCGTGCAGGCCCTTGTCGTTGGATTCGCCCCAGGGATTGTTGACCAGCGCGAGGCCGAGGTTCTTCGCGTTGAAGGACTTGCGCGCGTATTGCACCAGCGCCTTGTCGACCAGCACGTCGACCGCGGAGACACGGAAGATGTAGTTGGGATTGGCGCCATTGCGCGTGATCGGCGTTGCCGCCGCCCACACGCTGAAGAACGGCACCTTCTCTTTGTTGGCGACCGGCACGATGGCGAGCGCCACCGGCGAGTCGATGCCGCCGAACATGACGGCGACCTTCTCCTGGTCGATCAGCTCGCGCGCGGCGACCTGGCCCTTCGACGGATTCGACTCGTCGTCGCGCCGCACCAGTTCGAGCTTGCGGCCGCCGAGAAGCCCGCCCGCCGCGTTGATCTCGTCGATCGCGATGGTGAGCCCGCGGGTGATGCCTTCGCCAGACTTGGCCGAGCCGCCGGACAACGCCGCCACGAGGCCGACCTTGATCGGCTCCTGGGCGATGCTCGCCGGCGCGGTGAACCCGAGCAGGGCGGCGGTCGCAAAGCCGGTGGCGAACGCACGCCGGTTCAGGTACGGCGGCTGCATTGAAACGATCATCGTCTGTCTCCCTTCATCCCGGGCTGGCGGCTGTCCTAGCGCATTCGGCCCGGCCTCGGCTACCGCGTCTGATATGCTGGCGTGGTTGGATCGATCCGCCCGGGAGTACCCATGCCGTCCAGCGTTTTCGACTCCGCCCTGCTTCGGCACCTGTGGGGCACCGACGAGTTGCGCGCGATCTTCAGCGAAGAGAACCGCGTGCAGAAGTGGTACGACTACGAGGCGGCGCTCGCGCGCGCTCAAGCCGATCTGGGCATCATTCCGAAGGCGGCAGCGGCCGAGATCACCGCCAAGGCGCGTGTTGCCGGCGTCGATCTCGAGGCGATCGGCGCCGAGGTCCGCGTCACCAAGCACCCGCTGGTGCCGGCGCTGCGCGCGCTGCAAGCGCTGTGCGCCGACGGCCACGGTGAATATCTGCACTTCGGCCCCACCACCCAGGACGTGCTCGACACCGGCCTGATGCTGCAGGTCAAGGACGCGCACGCGATCTTCCTGCGTGACCTGCGCGCCGTCGGCCGCGAGCTTTATCGCCTTGCCGAGACCTACAAATCGACGCCCATGGCCGGGCGCACTCATGGCGTGCAGGCGCTGCCGATCACCTTCGGGCACAAATGCGCGGTCTGGCTGGCCGAGGTCGGCCGGCATTTCGAGCGGTTGAAGCAGCTCGAAGAACGCGTGTTCGTCGGCGGCCTGGTCGGCGCGGTCGGTACCAAGGCGTCGTTCGGCGAGAAGGCGTTCGAGATCGACGAAAAGGTGATGGCGCAGCTCGGGCTCGGGGTCGCGGAAATTTCCTGGCAGCCGGCGCGCGACCGTTTCGCCGAATACGTCGGCGTGCTCGGACTGATCGGCGGCAGCCTCGCCAATATCGCCAACGAGATCATCCTGCTCGGCCACACCGAAATCGATGAAGTCGCCGAGCCGTTCAACGAGGGCAAGGTCGGCTCTTCCACCATGCCGCACAAGCGCAACCCGGCCGTCGCGGAAAGTATCTGCGCCGCCGGTCGCGTGCTGCGCTACACGGTCGCGCTTGAACATGACGCGATGCTGCACGAGCACGAGCGTGACGCTTCCGCCTGGCGCATCGAATGGAAGGCGGTGCCCGAGGCCTGCATGATGACGGGCGTGATGCTCGCGAGCAGCAAATACATGCTCGCCGGGCTCGAAGTGTATCCCGAGAAGATGCGGCGCAACCTCGATGCGCTCGGCGGATTTTTGATGTCCGAGCGGGTGATGTTCGCGCTCGCCGACAAAATCGGCAAGCAGACCGCGCACGACGTGGTCTATCACGCCGCCATGGACGGCTTTGCCCGCGGCGTCACCTTCGAAGAGGCGCTCGCCGCAAGCCCGCAGGCGAGGGACGCGATCGCGGCCGACGAATTGCGCGCCTTGTTCGATCCAACGACCTACGTCGGCCTCGCGCCGGCGATCGTCGACCGCGTGCTCGCGCGCACCCGCGCCTCCGGCTGGCTCGAATAGAACGCGGCACCATGTTTGCTGATCGCATCGAAGGCAAATGGATCGACGCCTTCTGCGAGGTGTTCGAGCGCTGCGCGGTCAAGCGCGGCGATGCGGCCGCGATCCTCTCGGAAACGCAGTCGCGCGCGCTCAATGTGCAGCTCGCGGAGTTAGCGCTGCTGCGGCTGGGCGCGCGGCCGTTCCATGTGATCGTGCCGACCCCGCGCAACCCGCATCCGGTGCCGGTGCGCTCGACCGGCGCTAGCGAGGCGATCGCCGGGCTCGCGCCGGTGGTGGCGGCGCTCGGCCAAGCCGGCTTCGTCGTCGACTGCACGCTCGAAGGGTTGATGCATGCGAAGGAGACGCCGGCGATCCTCAAGGCCGGCGCGCGCATTCTTGTTGTCTCGAACGAGCATCCGGAGGCGCTGGAGCGGCTTGCGCCGGATCCCGCGCTCGAAACGCGCGTGCGCGCCGCGGTGAAACTGTTGCGCGGCGCGCGCCGTATGCGCGTCACCTCCGCCGCCGGCAGCGACCTTGCGGTCGACATGGCCGGCGCCATGACCGTGGGTGTGTGGGGCTGGACCGACCGGCCCGGCACGCTCGCGCACTGGCCGGGCGGCGTCGTCGTGAGCTTTCCCAAGAGCGGCACCGTCAACGGCACCTTGGTGCTCGACCGCGGCGACGTGAACCTCACCTTCAAGCGTTATCTGGAAACCCCGGTGCGGCTCACGCTCACGGACGACTACGTGACGACGATCGAAGGGGAGGGGACCGACGCCGAGATGATGCGCGGCTATCTCGCCGCCTGGGGCGAGCGCGAAGCCTACGCCGTCTCGCACGTCGGCTTCGGCATGAACCCCAAGGCGCGCTACGAGGCGCTCGCCATGTACGACCGGCGCGACACCAACGGCACCGAGCTGCGCTGCGTCGCCGGAAATTTTCTGTTCTCCACCGGCGCCAACGAGTTCGCCGGCCGCTACACCGCCGGCCATTTCGACCTGCCGGTGATGCGCACGACGATCGAGATCGACGGCACCGTGGTGGCGCGCGACGGCGTGCTGCAGAATGTGTTCACGTAACTCGTCATTCCGGGGCGCGCCGAAGGCGCGAGCCCGGAATCCATGAACACAGGCCGCGCAATATTGGCCTGCTCGGTGTTCATGGGTTCCGGGCTCCCTCGCTTCGCTCGGGCCCCGGAATGACGGCTCTGTTTTCCCTCAAACGAAAATGCTGCACCTTGCCGAGCGCGTTCTTCGGCAGACTGTCGACAAAGATAATGTCGCGCGGCACCTTGAAGCGCGCGAGGTGCTCGCCGACGTGGCGCTTGAGCGCTTCGCCGTCGGCGGCAATGCCGGCGCGCGGCACGACGTAGGCGACCGGCACCTCCTGCCATTTCGGATCGGGCCGGCCGATCACCGCCACCTCGGCGACCGCGGGATGATGGGCGAGCACCCGCTCGATCTCGGCCGGGTAGATGTTCTCGGCGCCCGAGATGATTACGTTGTTCTTGCGGTCGTGAATGTAAAAATAGCCGTCGGCGTCGCGCGTGCCGATGTCGCCGGTATGGAACCAGCCTTCGCGCAGCGCTTCGGCGGTGGCGGCGGCGTTGCCCCAGTATTCGAACAGCACGTTGGGCCCGCGCACCACGACCTCGCCGCGCTGCCCGGGCGGCACTTCGCGCCCGGCGTCGTCGACGATGCGCGCCTCGCACGCGAGGCCGGGAAGACCGGTCGAGCCCGGCCGCCCGAGATCGCCACCGACCCGGGTGTAGACCGCGATCGGGCTCGTCTCGGTCGAACCGTAGACCTGGAGCACGGGGACGCCGCGCGCGGTGACCGCATCGATGAGCGGCTGCGGCACCTGAGTCGAGCCGGTGGTGACCGCGCGCAGCGACCTTACGTCGGTATCCAACCAACAGGGATGTTCGATCAGCGCCTGGATCGTGGTCGGCACCAGCACGACGAGGCTCGGCCGGTCGGCCGCGATCGCATCGAGCGTCGGCCCGGGCGCAAAGCGCGCATGCAAAGTCACGGTGGCGCCAAGCTGCAGCGCCGGCGTGGTCTGGATGTTGAGCCCGCCGACGTGGAACAGCGGCAGCACCGTGAGCACGTGGTCCTGCGCGGTGAGGTCATGCATGTGCTGGCTCATCACCGCGTTCCACAGCAGCGCCTCCTGGCGCAGCACCGCGCCCTTGGGGCGGCCGGTGGTGCCGGACGTGTAGACGACCAGCAGCGGTGAGGAAAAATCCGTGTGCGGGTTGCGCCCGTCGCCGCCGGCCTCAGTGAGGAGGACGTCGAGAGAGGGAATATTATCCCGGGAAAAATCGAGGCCGACGACTTGCGCTTCCGGCAAGGCGGCGGCGAGCGGCGCGACGACGTCCGCGAATACCTGCTCGACGATCAGCGTCTTCACCGAGGCATCGGTGAGAATGAATATTTGCTCGGCGACGGCGAGGCGCCAGTTGAGCGGCACCAGCATGGCGCCGAGCCGCGCGCAGGCATAGAGCAAGACCAGATAATCGGGATGATTGGCGGCGAGAATCGCGACCCGGTCGCCGCGCGCGACGCCGAGTTGCGATTTCAGCGCCCGCGCCGCAGCAACGATGCGCGCGGCGAACTGCGCATAGGTGAGGCTCCGGCCCTCGAACCGCAGCGCGATCTTCTCCGGCGTGAAGTCGGCGTTGCGCGAAATGAGATCGGAGAGGTCCATGGCGAAGATCCGTAGGGTGGGCCAAGGCCGAGCAAAAGGAGGCCGTGCCCACCACAGTATATCAACAAACAATCATCGTTGGTGGGCACGCCGTCGCTGCGATCCGGCTTAGCCCACCCTACATTTCCTTCCCCACCCGCCAGCCCATCTCCCAGAAATCGGCTTCGAGCCGCGTCGCTTCCTTGAATATTGCGAGAAGCTCGGTTTCACGCGCCGGCGTGGCGTAGCGTTCGGCGAGGCGGTCGAGATCGGCGCGCGCCTTGCGGGCGACCTCCTGATAGGCGGCGCCAGCATATTCGTCGATCCATACCCGGTAGGGATTTTCCGCGCCGACACCCGCCGTCGCGGCGAGCCGGTTGCCGATTTCCGCGTAGCCGATCACGCACGGCGCGAGTGCCACCTTGAGGCCGAGGAGATCGCCGCGCATGCCGGTGTCGAGCACGTAGCGCGTGTAGGCGAGCATCTCGGGCGCAGGCGGCGCGCGTTCGAGATCGTCGGGCGAAAGCCCCCAGCCGGCGCACAGCTTGACGTGCAGGTTCATCTCGACGTCGAGAATGGCCGAGAGCGCGGCGGCGGCTTCGCGCATGTCGGAAAGCTGCGGCGCCTTATAGGCCGCGAGGGCATAGGCGCGCGCGAACTCGATGAGAAACAAATAATCCTGGACGAGGTAACGCCGGAACGCCGGTTGCGGCAGGCTGCCGTCCGCCATCGCGGTGGTGAAGGGGTGCTCGACATAGGCGCGCCACTCGGCGTCCGCCTCGCCTTTCAGCCATTCGTAGAAGCCCACGCGTTTGCCCGGCTCCCGCTATTTCTTGTTGGCCGAATCCGTTTTCTTGGCCGAGTCCGTGGGCCTGACCGAGCCCCACGGGTCGTACGGTTTCGCGGCCGCGCCCTTGCCGCCCGTGTGCTTCATCATTTCGTTGTATGCCTTATCGACGTCCTTCGTTTCCCGCTTGTGCTGCTCGTCTTGTTGCTTTTGCAGCATATTTTCACTGTCGCCCTTGGAAGGAGCATAGGCGGGCCCGGTCACCGCCGTGGTCACTGCGGCAACGATCGCGGCTGCTGCCAGAAGTTTCTTCATGCGGACCTCCATCCCCTCTTGGCGCTGTACCAAACTGCCGCCGCAACCGCGGCAAAATAACGACAGTCTCGGACCACGCCGTCAATCGGTCTCACCGGGCTCATATAACGCCTCGCGGCCGATCCGGTCGAGGCAGATTTCCGCGGTCCACGGCAGCATCAGCGAACCGCAGCGGCTGTCGCGGAAGATGCGCTCGAGCGCGAGGCTCTTGAGCATGGCCTGGCCGCCGCAGGTGCGAATTGCCTTGGCGGCGAGCGCGTTGGCGTTCTCCATCACGGTGAACTGTGCCGCATAGGCGCGCAGCACCTGCTCCTTGCTCGGATTGGGGCGCGCCTCCGATATCGCCTGGAACCACAGGGCCTTGGTCTGCTCCAGCGTGACGTGCATCTCGGCGACCGCGATCTGCTTGGTTGGGAACATGCGCCGCTTGAGCGGCGGCGTGCCGGGCATCTCGCCGCGCAGATAGCGGATCGTGAAGTCGTAGGCCGCCTGCGCCAGGCCCATGTAGGTCGGCGAGAGCGTGAGAAACATGTGCGGCCAGCGCGTCGCCGCCTGGAAATAGACGCCGCGCGGCATCAGCATCGCGTCCTCGGGAACGAACACGTCCTTGAACAGCAAGGTGCGCGAGACCGTCGCGCGCATGCCGAGCGGGTCCCAGTCGCCGACCACCGCGGCGCCAGGCGCGTTCGCCGGAACGGCGAGGTAGAGCGTGTTGCGCCGGCTCGGTGCTTCGCCTTCGCCGCGCTCGGTGCACAGCACGCCGTAATAATCCGCGGCGCCCGAAAGCGAGGCGAAAATCTTTTTGCCGTTGACGAGGAAACCGCCGGCGGTCGGCCTCGCTTCGGTGCCGAAGGCGACGCCGCCTGCGGCCGCCGCGCCGCCTTCGGAAAAGGGCTGCGAGTAGATGGCGCCATCATCGAGAATGCGCCGGTAGTGCAGGCGGCGGCGCGCGACATGGGCCGCGCGGTCGGCTGCGCTCATGTCGAGGTCGTCGGAAAGCGCGCCGGACCACAGCGTCGAGCAAACATGCATGTTGAAGGAGAGGGCGGTCGAGCCGCAGAAACGGCCGAGTTCCGCCGCTGCGAGGCAATAAGTGCGATAGCCCGCGCCGAGGCCCCCGTCCTCCTTGGGGATGCAGATGCCGAGCAGGCCTTCGCCGTGCATGTCGCGGAAGTTCTCGAGCGGAAACGTCGCGTCGCGGTCGTGTTGCGCGGCGCGCGGCGCGAGCACCCGCGCCCCGAACCGCCGGGCCTGTGCGATCAGCTCCGCCTCGGCGTCGGCGATGCCGAACGCCTCCGGTGCAAAGATCGGGGCGCTGGCATCGTGAGTCTCGAGGTCGCCGTGCATGGTTTCTCAGGCCGCAACGGGCGCCAGGGCCGTGCGGAGAAAATCGAGCACCGCGGCGTCGAAGGCGGGCGGGGCTTCGATGTTAGGCAGGTGGCCGACGCCCTGGAGGCAAACGTAGCGCGCGGCGGGAATGCGCGCGGCCATCCTTTCCATGACGGCGGGGGGCGCCAAGCGGTCGTGCTCGCCCGCGAGGCAGAGCACCGGGACGCCGATATGCGGCAGGTTCGCCCGTTCGTCGAAGCCGACGAGGCAGTGCACCGCGGCCCGATAGGAGCGTTCCGAGGTCGTCGCGATCGTCTCGATCGCGAGCTTGCGCCCGGCAGGGTCCGGCGCGGAGCCGCTGACGGAAGCGACCATCGCCGGCGCCAGCTGCGCCATGGTGTGGCCGGCGTCGAGCGGGGCGATGCGGTCGGCCACGAATTTTTTCTGGAACTTGCCGGTCGGATCGCCGAAGGCCGGGCTGGTGCAGGAGAGCACGGCCGCGCGCCAGGCCTGTGGGCCGCGGCGCAGCAGCGTCTGCGCCACCATGCCGCCCATGGAGTGGCCGAGCACGATGGGCCGGTCGAGGCCGAGCCGCGCGACCTGGGCTTCCACGTCGGCCGCCAGCATGTCGAAGTCCATGCGGTCGACCGGCTCGCGCGTGCCGTAGCCGGGAAGATCAACGGCGAGCGGCCGGAACCCGGCCGCCGCGAAGCTCGCCAGTTGCGGCCCCCAGATGCGCGCGTTGCCGCCGATGCCGTGAATGAACACCACGGCAGGCGAGGCGGGATCGGCGGGCGATGCGTTGCTGTTCATGCCGGCACCCGGTCAGCGGCTCGGGCGCACGCGCCCTCAACCGTCACCGGATGATGCTCGGCCCGGCGCGTCGATACAACCGGCTCCGGCCGTCAGTCAGTTCCCGTGTCAGGCGGCTTCGCCCTGGAACGGCGCCTCCCGATGCGAGTCCAGGCAGCATTTCTTGAATTTCTTCCCGCTGCCGCACGGACACGGATCGTTCCGCCCGACTTCCTTGAACGGGTTTACGGCCGGACCGTCATGAAAGCCGTCCCACAATGACCGGTGCGCACCGGCAGCAATCCTCTCTCGCTCTCGTTCGCCCTCTTTGAAACTGGGCCAACTTGAAAATTCTTCGACCACATCGTCCAACGGCGGGAAACGTTCGACAAACCAAAGTGGTGCCTCGGGGTAGTCCACCGCTGCCTTCAGATCTTCTTCGAAATCCTCGAAGCTGAGCCATGTCGGCTCGACGGACCCGCGCTCGAACGCCTGTTTGACAAGCGGACGCAGCTCCGTAAGCCCCAGAGCCGCAATGGCGTCCTGCCATCCATCCCATACGTAGCAATCAAGCTCGGGTTTTATGTCAGTGAAGCAGGAGGCGAGAAAGCGCGCTGCTTCCGGCCTCGGCAATTGACCGCGCAGGGTCACGATCGCCAGCGTGTCGCACATCGCCGAGCGCACGAACTCATCCGTCCGCGTGTCGAGGATGGTCTCGTAGAGGTGTTGGGGATCGCCGTCGAAAACAGCGGCGATGACTCGCGCGCTGGTCTCGGTAATGGCGTCACCGAGGATGTTTTCGAGGTCGTCTCGCGGACAGCGCAGCAGCCTCACCATGGGCTGGTAGGCTGATTTCTCCCGCCAGGATGCGAGCAGATGGAAGATGAAGAAAATTGGCGAAGGATACGCGCGCTCCTCGCTGCTTGCAGATATGAATGTCTGGATCACCTGCAGGAAGACGGGCACCATGGCTGCACGATCCGCTTCGGCGGCGCGGATCGCCTCGACCGGCAGGCCGTCGTAGTTGCTGAACTTTTCGAGGATCTCCTGAACGTCCATGGCGGCACCTCCGCGAATCACCCCGCAGCGGAATCATAGTCTCGGGTGATAGGATTGTCGTTCCATCGACGAGGGCAAGCGAAGCAAGCTGCGCGGCTACTCACAGGTAAGCGATAAGCTCTGCCACGGTCAGTCCTGCTTGGCTCACGATTGCGCGCAAAGTTCCGCGCGGAACGTCGCCTGTATGCAGCGGAACCGTGACCTTCCGCGTCGGATCGGTCGAATGGATCATGCGACAATGGCTTCCGGAGGTTCGGGAAACTGCAAAACCTGCGCGCTCCAGCGCACGGATGACTTCTCTGGCTTTGAGGGCGGGTAGCCGCTGATTCATGCGGCCAGGGTGACGGTGATCTCGCGAATGCGCGGCGGATCACCGACCGGAATGGGCTCTCCGCGCGCCGCGCAGTCCTCTATCACGAGCCGAATGGCATCTTCGGCCATGGCCATGGCTTCATGCTCGTCTCGGCCGAACGTCACGATCTCGGGCAACAAAGGCACTCGGACGGTAAAGCCGCCTTCCTCCTCCGGTTGGAGAACGACCGCAAAAGTGCGCTTTTGGTCGGCTGCCATGGTCTTGTCCATCGGACGCGCTGCTGATGCTATGAAATAGCATCAATCGACTGTCAAATGTAGCTCTCATGCCATGCTCGTGCACAAAGCTCACCGTCTGACCGACCCCGCCGCGCTGCGGCAGAAGCTGCTCTCGCCACGCTCGATCGCGCTGATCGGCGCGTCCGACGATCCGACGAAAAACGCGGCGCGCCCGCTCACCTTTCTGCGCCGCGGCGGTTACGCCGGGACGATCTATCCGATCAACCCGCGCCGGAACACCGTGCTCGGCGAGCGTGCGTGGCCGTCGGTCGAAGCGCTGCCGGAAGTGCCGGACCATGCCTACGTGCTGGTCCCGACCGAGGCGGTGGTCGAGGCGGTCGCGCAGTGCGGGCGGTTCGGCGTTCCGCTCGTGACCGTGCTTGCCGACGGCTTCGCCACGGCCGGCGGCGTTGGTGCCGCGCGTTCGGCGCAACTCAAACAAGTGACCGAAGAAACCGGCGTGCGCGTCATCGGGCCGTCGAGCCTGGGCGTGATCGATTTTCGCGCGCGGCTCATGCTCACCGCCAATGCTTCGTTTGGCGAGCCGGATTGGCCGGTCGGGCGCGTTTTGGCGGCGTCTCACAGCGGCAGCATCATCGGCGCGCTCGCGGCGCGCGGCAAGGCGCGCGGCATCGGCTTTGCCGCGCTCGTCTCCGCCGGCCTCGAGGTCGATCTCGGTATCGGCGAGATTTGCGCGGCGACGCTCGATGATTCCGGCATCGACGGTTATTTGCTGTTTCTTGAGACCATCCGCCAAGCCGATGCATTGCGCAGCTTCGCGCAAGGGGCGGCGGCGCGCGGGAGGCCGGTTGTCGCCTACAAGCTCGGCCGTTCCGCCGAGGCGCGCGAACTCGCGGTCACCCACAGCGGCGCGCTTGCCGGCGAGGATGACGTGGCTGACGCGTTTTTCGCCGCCTGCGGGATCGCCCGCGTCGACACCTTCGAGGGGCTGATCGAAGCCACGCCGCTGCTGCGCCGCGTTCCGCCGCGCGCAAGAGAACGCGCGCCGCGGGTCGGCGTGGTGACGACCACGGGCGGCGCCGCCGCCATGGTGGTCGATTGTCTCGCGGTGAGAGGGATCCACGTCGAGGCCCCGTCGCAACAAACATTGGCGAAACTGGCTGCGGCCAAGGTGACGGTCGAGCCTGGGCTCATCGTCGATCTCACCCTTGCCGGCGCCCGCTACGAGATCATGAAGGCCGCGCTGGACACCCTGCTCGCCGCGCCCGAGTTCGATCTCGTCGTTGCCGTGGTGGGCTCCTCGGCGCGCCTCAATCCGAATCTTGCGGTGCGCCCCATTGCCGATTGCGCGTACGGCGAACGTCCGCTCGCGGCGTTCGTGGCGCCCGACGCGCCGGAGGCGTTCGCGCTGCTCACGGCGGCGGGGGTCGCGAACTTCCGCACGCCGGAGTCGTGCGCTGACGCCGTGGCGGCGGCGCTGACGCGGCGCGCGCCGGTGCCGTGGTCGCCGGCGCCGGCCCCCGCGCCCGGCAAGCCGCGCGCGCTCGACGAGCTTGCCGCCTATGCGTTGCTCGACCGCCTCGGCGTGCCGCGCGCGCCGGCGCTCGCGCTCGATGCGAGCACTACCGCGCCACCCGTATTGCCGTTCGCCTACCCGGTCGCCGCCAAAGCGCTCGCGGCCGACATCGCCCATAAGACCGACGTGGGTGGCGTCGCGCTCAACATTCCGGACGGACCGGCCCTGGTGCGCGCGGTCGCTACGTTGCGCGAGAACGTGCGCCGGCACCGCGGCACGAGGGTCGAGCGCGTGCTGGTGCAGCCGATGGTCGCCGGCGTCGGCGAAGTGCTCATCGCCTATCGGGTCGAGCCGGAAGTCGGGCCTTTGGTGATGCTCGCCATGGGCGGTGTGTTCACGGAGATTTATCGCGACCGCGTGCTCCGCCTCGCGCCGATCGATCGTGCGGCCGCGCGCGAGATGATCGGCGAATTGAAAGGCATCCGCGCGCTGTCCGGTTTCCGTGGCCAGCCGCCGGGCGATCTCGACGCGCTCGCGCATGCTCTCGCCGCGCTGTCGCAACTCGCCGCCGATCCGACCGTCGTCGAGGCGGAAGTCAATCCGCTGATCGTGCGCGCGCAGGGGCAGGGGGTGACGGCGGTCGATGCCTTGGTGCTGCGCACCGCCAGCGCTGAGCAAACAAACGGGTGATTTGTCATGAAACCAATCGACACCCTCGGCTTCATCGGGCTCGGCGTCATGGGCGAGCCCATGTGCGGCAATCTGCTCGGAAAATCCGGCCGCGCGGTTTACGGCACCGACATCAAGCGCGCCCCGGTCGAGCGGCTCGCCGCGCGCGGGCTCAAGGCGTGCGCGAATATTGCCGAGGTGGCCGCGGGCGCGGACGTGATCTTTCTCTCGTTGCCGAGCGGGCGCGAGGTCGAAGAAGTGTGCCTCGGCGCCGGCGGCATCGCGGCATCGGGCGGGCGCGTTCACACCGTGGTCGACATGAGCACGAGCCCGCCCAAGCTGATGCGGGAATTGGGCGAGAAGCTCGTGGCGCGCGGCCTCACGTTTCTCGATGCGCCGGTGGCGCGCACCCGGCAGGCGGCGCACGACGGCACGTTGAGCATCATGGTCGGCGGCCCGGCCGACGCGTGCCAGGCGCTGCGGCCTTATCTCTCCTGCATGGGCAACGAGGTCACCCATTGCGGCGGCCACGGCGCCGGTCAGGTGGTGAAAATCCTCAACAACATGGTGCTGTTCATGACCGGGCAGGCGCTCGCCGAGGCGCTCACCATCGCGCGCCGCGCCGGCGTCGACGGCAAGCTGTTATTCGAGGTCATGTCGAAGGGGTCCTCCGACAGCTTCGCGCTGCGCAACCACGGCCTCAAGGCGATGGTGCCGGGCGTGTTTCCCGCCGACGCCTTTCCGGTCGACTACGCGATCAAGGACATCAGTTTGGCGCTCGACCTCGCGGCGCAGGCCGGCGTTGAGGCCAAGGGCGCGCACACGGCGCATGCGCTGCTCGAGGCGACAAGCCGCGCCGGTTTCAAGTCTGAATACTGGCCGGTCGTGGTGAAGATGGTTGAGGGGAATAACGCCTCGTAAACTCGGACTCGTCGTGCCCCGCGAAAGCGGGGCATCCAGTAAACACCGGCCATTATTTTGTTTGAAAGGACTGTGATTACTGGATCGCCCGCTTTCGCGGGCGAGGACGACCGATCGTATTATTACCGTTTTGCCAGCGGCACCGGCTGCTCGCCGAGCATCGCCTCGGCGACGACCGCGCGGGCGGTGGCGGCGTCGATGCCGTGCTGCCCCATGAGGTCGGCGCAATCGGCGACGATCGCATCGGCGTCCTGCATCATCTTGAGCCGCTTGAAATCATCGGCCTCGCTGATCCCCATGCTGGCGCCGACGATTTCCAGCACGTTCAGAATCTGGAACGGCCAGTCGCGTTCGTGCGCGCACAGCTCGCGGTGATCCGAGTGATAGACGGCGACGATCGCGTCGACGCCGGCCGCGCGCGCGGCTTCCAGCTCCTTGAGCTGCAGCTCACGCCAGAGCGCGGGCATCGCGCGCAGGTTATTGGCCTGCAGGCCAACGGCGGGCTGATTCAGCTCGACGATTTCAATCCCGGGCACGGCGCGCAGCACCTGCTCGGCCGCCTCCATGGCGCCGTGAATGCCGGGATGGCGGTGCAGCGCGATGCGCATATCGACGCGTTCGCGCAGGAGCGGTTTGAGGTCGTCGAGGCGGCTCGCGAGAAACCGCATGAACGGCGTCATCTCGAACGGCTTCGATCCGCGCGTTGCCTCGATGGCCGGAATGGTGATTTCGGTGTACTGCACGTGGCAGCTCGGGCACCAGGACAGGACGTTTTTCGCCTGCGCGAGCTTGTCGAGGGTGTTGGTTCCGACCCGTCCGAACGTCTCGGTATCGCCCGCGCGCAGCTGATGCACGCCGCAGCAATGGGTCGGCCCTCCCATCACCCGATAGGTAACGCCGAGCGCATCCATGACGTCGAGCGCAAGCAGCGCGATGTGCGGCGTTTTGAGCACGTTGCAGCCGGTATAGAACACGAAATCCGGCGGCTCCTCACCGGGACGCTCGGTGAGCTTGCGCCCGCTCTGCCCCAGCCGGTCGAGCGCCTGCTCGTCGAGTTGCATGCGCGCCAGCACATTGACGCCCTGGGTCTGGTGGCGGAACGCTTCGACCCCGCGCCGCCGCATCGTCGGCGCGTCATTGGTTGTGCGCGTCATCTTCGAGCGCGCCATGGCGAGCAGGAAGCGCGGGTTGACCCCGTAGTCGCACGCCTTGATGCACTCGCCGCTGAGCACGCAGGTGCTCGCCCATTGCCGCGCCGCCTGCGGCCCGTCGCCGGTGCGCAAAATGTCGAGCACGCCGGTAATGACCGCGACCGGCTCCGCGGCGGCCATGCCGGCCGCATCGGTGACCGGACAGACCTCGACGCACTTGCCGCAGCGCACGCAGGCATCGACCATGGCATCGACCCGGTCGGCGACGGCGGTTTCAAAGGGCGTTTGCGTCATTGATCACCTCGAATCCAAGGGCATTGTTGCGGGGCGCGGCACCCGGCGCAAGGGCGGCTATTGCACCTTACGCACGTAATCGCCGGCCATCTGCTTGAGCGCAGCGCGGTCGATTTTGTTGGTCGAGGCGAGGGGCAGCTTATCGACCACCCAGACGAAGCGCGGATGCGCATAGGCGGGGGCGTTGGCGAGCGCGAAGCGCTTGACCTCCGCCTCGTCGAGCGAGCGGCCGGGCGCCGGCACCACGAAGGCGACCGGCTTCTGGCCCTTGATTTCGTCGTCGATCGGCACGATCGCGGCTTCGGCGATGTCGGGGTGGCGCTCGAGCATGCGCTCGACGTCGGTGGGATAAATATTCTCGCCGCCGGAGACGAACATGTCGTCGGTGCGGCCGATGAAATAATGAAAGCCGTTCTGGTCGCGGCGGAACACGTCGCCGGTGACGTAGAAGCCGTCGGCCGTGATCGGCGAGGGCACGTCCGGCCGGTTGTGATAACCGAGCATCACGGCCGGGCACTTCATCTCCAGCACGCCCTGGTCGGGGCTCTCGCCGTCAACGAGGCGCAGCTCAACGGCGGGATGCGGATAGCCGACGGAAAGCTCCGGCTGCGGCAGGCCATCGGGATGCGGGCCGAACACCACCGGGCCGGCCTCGGTGGTGCCGTAGGCGTTGGTCACCGCGGCGCCGGGCAGGGCGGCGTGGAGCGCCTGCATGAGACCCTGCGTCACCGGCGCCGAGCCCATGCGGACGAACTCGACGGTGGACAGATCGGTGCGCGCCATCAGCTCACGCTCGCGCAGCATCATGGCGATCATCGGCGGCACCGCGGTGAGCCAAGTGATCCGATAACGGCCGATCGCCTCGACGTAGGCGGTGGCGGAAAACTGCGGCTGCAGCACAATCGTCGCATGCGCGGCGCAGGCGAGTTGCGCGAGCGCCAGCGCGTTCATGTGGTAGAGCGGCGCGGCGATGAGATAACGGTGGCGCGAAAGGTCCTGGCCGGAGAGGCGCGTCTCGACCACCCAGATGTGGCTCTGGTGCGAAAGCACGACGCCCTTGGGCGTGCCGGTCGAACCGGAGGTGTAGAGGAACATCGCCGGCTCGTCGGGCGCGGGTCTCACCGAGTCGAACGGGCCCGGATCGAGGAAGCTGTCGAAACCTTCCGCGCCGTCAGCGCCGAAGGTGATGACCGGCGTCCCGGCCGGGACATCCTTGCGGCGCGCCGAGTCACAGAACACGAGCTTGGCGCCGGCATCGCGCAGGATGAACGCGATCGTTGCGGCCGGAAATCTGAAATTGACCGGCACGGCCACAAGCCCCGCGCGCAGGATGCCGTTATAGGCGGCGAGGAACTCGGCACGATTGGCGGAAAGGATGCCGACGCGCTCGCCCCGCTCAAGCCCGCGCTTGACGAGAGCGCACGCCACGCCGTGCGCCATTGCATCGAGCTGCCGGTAGGAAAATTCGCGCGGCGCCTCTTCGCCGCCGAGATCGATCAGCGCGACTTTGTCGAGGTCGCGCTCGCGCCGGATGAGATCGCCAAGGTTGGTGAAGCAGGGCATCGGAGCAACTAACTCCGACGTCATCCTGAGGAGGGCGCGCGCACTTGCGCGCGACCGTCTCGAAGGATGGCAGCAAGTACCGAGCGTGCCTCCATCCTTCGAGACGGCCGCTCGCCGAGGCGAGCGGCCTCCTCAGGATGACGTCGTGTTTGTTTGCTCATGCCTTCGGCGGGGCGGTCAAGTACGTCCCGCGGCCGCTGGCGAGTAACTTGCCGGCCTCGTCGAACACCTGCGCCTCGGCGACCGAGAACGTGTTGCCCCATTTGACGATGCGGCCGCGCGCGATGAGATCGCCCGGCATGGCGGCGGCGTGATAATCGACGCGCATGTCGATCGTCGGCACGCCGCGCCGGGTGCGCGTCACCATCGCCCAGTCGGCCGCTATGTCGACGAGCGTGGCGAGGATGCCGCCGTGAGTATAGCGCCGGTCCGGGTTGACGACCCATTCCTCGCGCCACGACGCTTTCAACTCGACGCCGTCGTCCTGCACCGCGAGCACCTTGATGCCGAGCCATTGGTGAAACGGGCCGCGCCGCACAAGCTGCTCGACTTCTTCCGGCGTCATTTGTTCGGACATGCGCGGCCCCAAACGAAGTCGTCATGCCCGCGAAAGCGGGCATCCAGTAATCGGTGGCGGTGAGGTGAGGCGAGACGGTGCCTATGCCAAACTGCGGTGTTTACTGGATCGCCCGCTTTCGCGGGCGATGACGAGGAAGGATAAAGTATCACGGCGCCACTACCACTTTGCCGATCACCTCGCGGTCGCGGATCAGGCGCAGTCCTTCGGCCGCCTGTTCGAGCGGCAGCACCTTCTCGATCAACGGGCGCATCCTGCCTTGCGCGATCATGTCCATCAAGGCGGTGAGATTCTCGTCATAGAAGCTGTTCGAGCCGATGATTTTCAGCTCGAAGCTCCACACGTAGCGCAAATCCTCCTTGGGATCGTAGCCGGCGGTGGCGCCGCATACCAACAGCTTGCCGCCGCGCTTAAGGCAGCGCAGCGACGGGTGCCAGGTGTCGCCGCCGGTGAAGTTGATCACCACGTCGACGCCGCCGTCGCAGCTGCGCCGCTGCGGCTTGCCGTAGCGCTCGACCGCCCATTTGGAGAAATCGACTTCTTTGTAGTTCACGACCTCGTCGGCGCCCAATTCCTTAAGCCGCGCGAGTTTCTCTTCGCTGCTCGCGCAGGCGATCACTTCGGCGCCCAGCATTTTCGCGAGGATGACGCAACCGGTGCCGACCCCGCCGCTCGCGCCGAGCACGAGCACCTTTTCGCCCGCCTTCACCGTGTCATGCGTGATCAGCATGCGATGCGCGGTGCCGTAGGCGACCGGCAGCGCCGCCGCGTCCTCGAAGCTCACATTCGCCGGCATGGCGAGGAGCTGGTCGGCGGCGACGCGGCAATATTGCGCCATGCCGCCGTCGAGCATTTCGCCCATCAGGCCTTTCTTCTTGTTGAGCGGATTGACCAGCACCCGATCGCCCGGCTTCCAGCCGACTACGCCGGGACCGACCTCGGCGACCTCGCCCGCCATGTCGAGGCCGATGACGACCGGCAGCGGCACCTTGATGCCCGGCATCCCGCGCACGGTGAACACGTCGTGGTAGTTGAACGACGAGGCGCGCACTCGGATGACCACGTGCCCCTCGTCGGCCCCCGGGACAGGGTGGTCCTCGACCACCTGCAGTTGGTCCAGATCTCCGTGCTGGCGCAGCACCAGCGCCTTCATGGTGTTCCCACTCGCCATCTCGTCATCCCAGATCGCTGGAGCCTCGGCGCCGGACACTTATTAGAGCATTTTTCGTTTTGAGCCGACATGTACCTCGGTCGTCATTCCGGGGCGCCGCGAAGCGGCGAGCCCGGAACCCATGAACACCGGACCGTGCAAGACGTGCCCAGTCTATGTTCATGGACTCCGGGCTCCCTCGTTTCGCATAGCCGGCGCTTCGCGCCGGCGTTCTTCCATACTAAGAACGGCGGCCAAAGGCCGCCTATGCCCCGGGGTGCCGAAAAGAGCGTTGCATGTGGTAATGGAGAGCAACAGGGGAGCCATGCATGCAGGAAAATTTCCGCCAGTTTCTCGACCGGCTGCGCCAGGAGGGCGAGCTCACCGACCTGCATCAGCCCGTCGATATCCGCCATATCGCGACGCTCACAGACCAGGCGAAGACTGCGCTCTGTTTCCACGACGTGATCGGCTACGACATCCCGGTCGTCTCCGGCATCATCCGCACGCGCGAGCGCGCCACCTTATCGATGGGCTGCGCGAGCTACGGCGAGATCGAGGGCAAGCTCAAGCACGCGATCGATCATCCGATCCCGCCCAAGCACGTGCAGGGCGCGCCGGTGCGCGAGGTCGTCACCGTCGGCGACGACGTCGATCTCTACAAGCTGCCGATCCCCATGTGCTCGATCTACGACGGCGGGCCGGTGATCACCGCCGGCGTCGTGATCGCGCGCGATCCCGAGCTCGGCGTCAACAGCGGCATCTACCGCTTCATCGTGAAGGAAAAGAACCTCACCGGCATCGACATCGTCACCCCCAACAACATGCGGCTGTTCGCGCAGCGCGCCTACGAAGCCGGCCGGCCGTGTCCGATTTCGATTTCCATCGGCACGCATCCGATCGAGATCATGGGCTCCGGTTTCCGCGCCCCGCTCGGGGTCGACGAGATGGCGATCGCCGGCGGGATGCGCGGCGAGCCGGTCGCGCTCGCGCCGTGCGAGACGATCGACCTGCCCTACATCGCCGATGCGGAAATTGTGCTCGAAGCGGAAATCCTGCCGACCGGCTGGACGTGGCCCGAGGGCCGCTTCGGCGAGTTCACGCGGCTGATGGGCGGGCTGCATTGGAATCCGCTGGTGCGCATCAAGGCGATCGCGCGCCGGCGCGACGCGCTCTACTACGCGCTGCACATGCCGTGGGAGAACACCTGGCTGGCGGCGCCGACCCGCTACACGGCGATCCGCCAGGCGCTGCGCACGGCCGGCGTCACGGTCAAGGACATCAACGTGACCTTAGGCGGCTGCGCCTTCTGGCACGCGGTGATTTCCATCAAAAAACAGCCGGGCGAAGCCAAGAACGCGCTGCTCGCCGCGCTCTCGGTGATGGACCTCAAGCACGTGGTGGTGGTCGACGACGACATCGACGTGTTCGATCCGACCGACGTGGAATGGGCGATCGCCACGCGCGTGCAGGGCGACCGCGACGTGCTGATCGTGACGAACGCGCGCGGCAAGCCGCTCGACCCGAGCCTGGCGCCGACCCCGCCCGGCGTGGTGCCCACCACGGCCAAGATTGGCATCGATGCGACCATTCCGGAAGGCGTGCCGCGCGAGCGCTATGAGCGTATCGCCTATGCGTACGCCGGCCGGGCGCGCATCGATGACTATCTCGGCGGTAAATCCGACCAGGCGGGAAAGAGCGCCGGGGACGATGCGGTCGCGGCGCTGGCGCAACGCATCCTCGAGGCGATCGACGCCAAGCCGCTTTATTACACCGATATCGCCGAGCGGTTTTCGACCTACGATTTTCAGACCGTGGCGCGCGCGCTCGGTCATCTGCATGCGAGCGAGAAGCTGTGGCAGGACTCGCGCGGCCGCATGTGCGTGCGCGGCTCGGCCTTCGCGGCGAAGCCGCCGGGTTGGTGAGTGGTGAATAGTGAGTAGCGAATAGCGAATAGTTAAGAGATAAACTCTTTTCTATTCGCTATTCGCTATTCGCCATTCGCCATTCGCTTTTGAAATCGGGAAAGACACGTCAGTGGCACATGAGACAATCCAGCTCGCCGAATACGCGGCGGCGCTCAAATACGAGGATATCCCGCCCGCGGTGGTGCAGCGCGCCAAGGACTGCATCGCCGACACGGTCGCGGTCGTTTTGTTCGGCTACGACCTGCCGTGGAGCCGCATCGTCGTCGATTACGCCAAGCGCAACGGCGCGGGCGGGCGCAGCCGCATCCTCGGCGCCGGCGATGTGCCGGTGCACGCGCCGACGGCGGCGCTCGCCAACGGCGCGATGGCGCATGCGTTCGAGATGGACAACCTCACCCAGCCCAATTCCGGCTGCCATCCCGGCGCCACCGCCTTCACGGCGGCGCTGGCGCTCGCGCAGGAGCGCGGATTGAGCGGGCGCGAGACCATCGCCGCCACGGTCGCCGGCTTTGAGACCATGATCCGCATCGGCCGCGCCACCAAACATTCGAACGAGCGGCGCGGCTTTCATGCGCCCGGCACCACCGGCCCGCTCGGCGCCGCGGTGGCGTGCGGTCGGCTGATGCAGTTCGACGCCGAGCGCATGACGAATGCGATCGGGATCGCGGCTTCGACCGCAGGCGGATTGTTGGAGTTCGCCCGTTCCGGCACAGGGGCGATGGTCAAGCGCCTGCATCTCGGCCGCGCCGCCGAGGGCGGCCTGCTCGCCGCGAGCCTCGCCGCAGACGGCTTCACCGGGCCGAAGAGCGCGATCGAAGGGCAGGCGGGGTTTCTGAAAGTCCTGTGCAACGAATACGACGAGGGCGAGCTGACGCGCGACCTCGGGCGCGATTATGTGACCATGTCGATCCTGCTCAAGCGCTTTCCCGCGCACATCACCGCGCACACGCCGGTGCAGGCGATCGAGGAGTTGAAGGAGGCGCACGGTTTTACCGGCACCGACGTGGCGTCGATCAGCATCGCCGGCGAGGAGAGGGTCGCCAGGGTCAACAACATCCCGGCGCCGGCCGACCTGATGATGGCGCAATACAGCGTGCCGTTCTGCGTGGCCCTCGCGCTCTACCGCGATGCGCTCGATCCGCAAGCGTTCACCGACGCGGCGGTACGCGATCCCGACATCCGTTCGCTCGCCTCGCGCGTCGCCATCACGGTCGACCCGAACCCCAGCGGCGCGCTCGCCAGCACGGTGACCGTGACTCTGAAAGACGGCCGCACGTTGTCGCGCCGGGTCGAGCACTTCAAGGGAACGCCGGGAAATCCGCTCTCGCCCGACGAATTGCGCGACAAATTCCTGCGCACGACGCGCAAGTACCGCGAGGCCGAGATGACGCGCCTCTACGCGCGCCTGCAGAATTTGGAGAACGAGCCGGACCTCGCCTTCGTCAGCGCGGAATTTAGTTAACACTGCTTCGTCATGCCCCGCGAAAGCGGGGCATCCAGTAAACACCGGCCGTCGTTTATTTGAAAGGTCGGCGATTACTGGATCGCCCGCTTTCGCGGGCGATGACGAACGAGGGATTACAAATTTATCCCCGCTTGGGCCAAAATCGCGCGCGCCCGGGCGCGGTCCGCCTCCTCGATCACCAGCCGTTCGGCGAAGTCGCGGCCGAGCGGGCGGGTGGCGTCGATGCCCATCTTGGTGAGCGTGAAGTTCTCCGGATCCGAGATGGGGTCGAGCACCGCGCCCTTGGCGCCCGGAATCAGCACGATGTCCTTTTCGGCGCGCACGCGTGTCGCCACCGCCCACAGCACGTCGTTCATGTCGAATATGTCGACGTCGTCGTCCACCACGATCACCTGCTTGGTGTAAAGCTCGGTGCCGAAGGTCGCCATCATCGCCATCTGCGGCTCGCCGTCGGCGGTCTTCTTCATCGAGATGATCGCCAGGAAGGCGCCGCAGGTGGTGTGCGGCACGTGCACCGCGCGCACGTTCGGCAGGTTGCGCCGGAGTGCGTTGAGAATTTCGCCTTCGCGGGTGATGCACGACACCTGGATGTGGTCGCGCGACATGCCCGAGACGACGCTGTGATACATCGCGTCCGCGCGCATGCGGATGCGATGTGCGACGAACACGTTCTGGGTCGAGCGGTAGGAGGCGTAGCCGGTGAACTCGCCGAACGGGCCTTCCGGTTCGCGCACGCCGGCGAGGATTTCACCCTCGATCACGATCTCGGCGCCGGCCGGCACTTCGAGCTCGGCGGTGGCGGTGCGCGCGAGCCGATAGGGCTCGCCGAACAGGCCGCCGATGATCTCGAACTTCCGCACGTTGGGCGGATAGGCGTAGACCATCGAGCCCATGTAGTGCAGCGGATGGATGCCGATGGTGATGACGGCGGGGAGCGCCTCGCCCTTCTCCTCGGCGCGGCGGTAGTACTCATACATGCGGCGGCCCGAGTGCAGCGACACGCCGAGGCGGTTCTTGCCCCTGAGCATGAAGCGATGGAAGCCGGTGGTGTCGACGCCGCTCACCGGGTCGCGGGCGGAGAGCTGGCCGCCGGTGATGTAGGGCGCCGCGTCGACCTTGAACTGGAGCGGGACCGGCAGTTTGGTCAGATCGACGTCATCGCCTTCGATCACGACCTCGTTCCACGCCGCCTCCTTGACCAATTCGCACGGGATGTAGCGCTGGCAGCGCTCGCGAAACGCGGTCGGCAAATCCTCCGGCGTCACGCCGAGGCAGGCGGCGAGCAGACCGCGGTTGGCGGCGACATTGGTCACCAGCGGCATCTTTCCGCCGTCGACGTTCTCGAACAGCACCACCGGCCGCTTGCCGGCGCGCTCCAACTCGAACACCAGCGCGGTCGTCTCATGGCCGAGCCCGACCGGCGCGCGAATGCGCACGATCTCGTCGGGGAAATCCTGCTCCACCATGCGCAGGAAACCGCGCAGGCTCTGCTGGTCGACGTTGGCGGCTGGCATGGGGTTCACCTCAACCTCTCACTCGTCATGCCCCGCGAAAGCGGGGCATCCAGTAAACACCGGCCGTCGTTTTATTTGCAAGGTCAGTGGTTACTGGATCGCCCGCTTTCGCGGGCGATGACGAGGATGAGAATGCTTCACAAAATCTGGCTCAGGAACTGGCGCGTGCGCGGGTCGCGGCTGTGGGCGAAGAATTCCGCCGGCGGGCCGTGCTCGACCACGACGCCGCGGTCGGTGAAGTAGATTTCGTCGGCGATCTCGCGCGCGAAACCCATTTCGTGGGTGACGATCATGCAGGTCATGCCTTCCTCGGCGAGCTCGCGGATGGTGACGAGCACCTCCTTGACGGTCTCCGGATCGAGCGCGGCGGTGACCTCGTCGAACAGCATCACGTCCGGCTGCATGGCGAGGCTGCGGGCGATCGCGACGCGCTGCTGCTGGCCGCCGGAAAGCTCGCCGGGATAGGAACCTTCCTTTCCTTCGAGGCGCACCTTGCGCATGAGCGCGCGCGCCTCCTGCTCGACTTCGCCGCGCGGGCGCTTGAGCACGTGGATCGGCGCCATCATGACGTTGTCGAGGGCGGTGCGATGGGGAAACAGATTGTATTGCTGGAACACCATGCCGACCTTGCGGCGCAACGCGAGCTTGTCGAGCTTCGCGTCGTGCACCTCCTGGCCTTCCACCAGGATCGAGCCGCGGTCGATCGGCACCAGCGCGTTGACGCAGCGCAGCAAGGTCGATTTGCCGGCGCCGGACGGGCCGATGATGCAGATGACATCGCCTTTCATCACGTCGAGCGAAATGCCGTTGAGCACCTGCACGGCGCCGAACGACAGATGCACGTCGCGGATGCGAATGAGCGGCTGGTCGGGCGTCCATGCGGGCATCAGCGCACCTGGAAGCGGCGTTCGAGCGACACGGTGAAACGCGCGATCGGATAGCAATAGATGAAGAACCACAGCAGCAGATAAAGATACATCGGAACCAGCAGCTCGCTGCGGTTTTCCGCCGCCAGGATGTCGCCGGTGAGCGTCATCGCCTCGCTCACGCCCACCACCGAGGCGAGCGGCGTGCCGACCGTGAGGATGGCGTAGAGATTCATCCACGGCGGCGTCATGCGCTTGATGCACTGGGGAAGGATCACCATCCGCAAGGTCTGCATGCGGGAGAAGGCGAGCGCCTCGGCGGCTTCCCATTGGCCGAACGGGATCGAGTTGACCGCGCCGCGCACCAGCTCGGCGACATTCGCCATCACGGCGAGCGACAGGCCGAGGGTCGACTTCATCCAGCCGGGGAGGGGGATGATCGTGTCGCCGATGCGCAGCTCGAACGGCAGCAGCAGCATGCAGTAGAACAGCAGGACCAGCCACGGCGCGTTGCGGAAGAACTCGGTGAGGAACCAGGCAACGCCGCGCACTGGGCGATGCAGCGAAATGAGCGCGAGGCCGAGGGCGAACCCGAGCGCGGTGCCGATCGTCATGGCGATGAAGCTCATGGCGATGTTGAGCGCAAAGCCTTGCGCCAGCAGCGGCGTCCATTTGATCAGCGTGGCGATGATCGAGGGCGCGGCGGGCGCGGCCGCCGCCTGGCCGATGCCGACGGCGAGGAGGAGCGCCGATGTGAGGAAGAGGAAATAGGCGGGGCCGATCCGCAGCGCTCCGTGTCCCTCTGCCCGTAGGGGAGAGGGTCGGGGTGAGGGGATTACAAACTTATGAGAGCGCGGGAACCCCCTCACCCGGAACGCTTCGCGTTCCGACCTCTCCCCTCCGGGGAGAGGTGAAGCAAGCCGGAACGGCTTGAGCACCGGCAGGTCGGTTGCGTTCGGGATCATGCCGGCGTGTAGCCGGGCACGCGCAGGGCGCGCTCCCAGCGTCCCATGACGAAGACCAGCAGGGCGACCAGCGACACGTAGATGACGAGCAGCACGTTCATCATCTCCGGCACGTTGAGCTCGTCCGACCAGATCTGGTTCGCGACATAGAGCATCTCCGGCACCGCGATGGCGTAGGCGATGGTCGTGGTCTTCACCAGGTTGACGAGGTTGTTGTTGAGCGCCGGCAGGCTGATGCGGAAGGCGAGCGGCAGAATGATGTAGACATAGGCCTTGAGCCGGCTGTAGCCGAGCGCCTCGGCTGCCTCGATGGTCTCGCGCGGCACCGCCTCGATGCCGGCGCGAAAAATCTCGATGTTGAAGGCGCCGGCATAGAGCGAAAGCCCGATCGCCGCCCAGCTAAAATTCGAGACCGCCGGAACCGAAAGCCCGGTCGGGCTCGTGATCCGCACATACGAACCGAGCGCAAAATAGAAAAAATAAAGCTGCACCAGCGGCGGCGTGTTACGGAAGAACTGGACATAGCCCTGGGTGATCGCCCGCAGCACCAGCATGCGCGAACGCTGGACCCAGGCGCCGACCACGCCGATGACGACGCTCGCCACCAGGCAGATCGCCATCAGGCGCAGCGACGTCAAAAAACCGTTGAAAAACCGAGCGCGATCGAATGGATCATAGAAAATGGTGAGATTGATCCCGGTGGTCTCGTGCAGCGTCCTGAACCAGTCCCACAGCGGATTGAGATTGATCATGGACAGACGAGCTATGATACCGGTGCCCCTAAACGCCGCCTCGTCATGCCCGCGAAAGCGGGCATCCAGTAAACACCGGCCGGAGTTTTATTTGATAAGCCTGTGGTTACTGGATCGCCCGCTTCCGCGGGCGATGACGAGGGAGTATCATTTGCGCCCTACTGCGACGCCGATTTGAACTGCTCGTGCATCTTCTTGAGGAAGGCGGAGGGCGGAATCTTCCATTTCTTCTCGTAGTCGATGAGCTTGCCGGTGCGGTGCCAGTCGGCCACCGTCTTCGCCATGAACTGGCCCCACGGGCCGTCGCGCTCCTCGAGCTTGACGGCGAGGCCCCATGGCTCGATCAGGATCGATTCCAGCGGCATTTCGAAGCCCGCCCATTTCGTGTCGGACAAGTGATCGGCGAAGTAGGTGTCGTCATAGACGAAGCCGACGCAGCTGCCCTGGGTGAGCGCGGTCTCCGCTTCCGCCGTTCCTTTGAAGGCGACGATGTCGGCGCCGTATTTCTCCGCCACCGGTTTGTTGTACCAGGCGCCCTGAATGGCGCAGATCTTCTGGTCCTTGAGCTGCTCCCAGGATTTGATGCCCGCCTTCTTGTTGAGGAACACATTGACGCCCGAGGCGTAGTAGTCGGGCTCGATGATGCCGACGATCTTCCGCCGCTCCGGCGTGTCGTTCATGGTCGCGATCATCAGGTCGATCTTGCCCTGCTGCAGGAACTGCATGCGGTTCGACGAGACCACCGGCTCGATCTCGAGCTTCACGCCCAGGCGGTCGGCGACGTCCTTCGCCAGATCCGGCTCGAAGCCGACGATGGCGCCGCTCGGATCGCGAAAGCCGAACGGCTTGTAGTCGGCCTTGGTGCCGACGGTGAGAACCCCGCGTTGTTTGATCTTGTCGAGGGTTTGCGCCGTCGCCGGCCAAGCGGCGGCAAGGGCAGCGAGAACCGCAACTAATCGCAACAGCATGGATCGATCTCCTCCGGAAGTTCTTTCGCAGCACCTTAGACGAGGGAGTGGCGCTTTGGAACGTCCCGGTCTGAGCCTATAGTCGCGCCCGCCCGCCGCGACAGTCGGCGCAAAAATCGGGAGGAAGTCATGCTCGCACGTCGCGATTTTCTCAAAGGAGCCTCGGTCGCCGCCGTTGCCGGCATTTCCGGGTTATCCGCGCGCACCAGCGAGGCTCAAACCGTTCCGTATTCGGCCGGCACCGAGCCGCCGAAAACCAAGGCGCCGGCCAACGCCTGCGACTGCCACATGCACATCTACAATGGCAAGTTCCCAATCGCCCCGAGCGCGACGCTCAAGCCGGCGGACGCGCTTCCATCCGACTACAGGCTGCTGCAGAAGCGCATCGGCACGACGCGCAACGTGATCGTGACGCCTTCGACCTACGGCACCGACAACAGCGCCACCCTCGACGGCATGGCGCAACTCGCCCCGAACGTGCGCGGCGTCGCCGTCGTCGACACCAGCGTGAGCGATGACGAACTCAAGCGGCTGCACGGGCTCGGCATGCGCGGCACCCGCTTCAACCTGGTCCAGGCCGGCGCCACCACGCTCGAGATGCTCGAGCCGCTGGCGAAGCGAATCCACGATCTCGGCTGGCATATCCAGATCAACGCCAAGCCGGAGCTGATCGTCGAAATCGAACCGCTGCTCCTGCGCCTGCCGACGCCGCTGGTGTTCGATCACTTGGCGCACGTGCCGCGCGACGCCGGCCTCGACTCTCCCGCCTACAAAACCATGCGCAAGCTCATCGATCAGGGCCGCACCTGGGTGAAGCTGTCCGGCGCCTATCAGGATACGAAGGTTGGCCCGCCCACGTATGCGGACGCCACGCCGATCGCGCAGGCTTACGTTAAGGGTGCACCCGAGCGCATGGTGTGGGGGAGCGACTGGCCGCATCCGACCGAGAAGGACAAGCCGGACGACGCGGTGTTGTTCGATCTTCTCGCGGTGTGGGTTCCCGACGAGGCTACGCGCAACCGCATCCTGGTGCAGAACCCCGAGACGCTCTACGGCTTCGGAAAGGCGGCTTAGTCCGGTCGTCATTGCGAGGCCCGTAGGGCCGAAGCAATCCAGGGCGTCACGCACGGGCCTGGATTGCTTCGTCGGCCTATGGCCTCCTCGCAATGACGTGAACTTTCGACAGGAAGGATTTGTGCCGCATAGCATTTCTGGCTGCTGCCGCTGGTCGCAACGGCGGCCGCTCCCCATGCCTCCCAGGCGGCGCTGACAAAATAGGCTGTGTGCCGCATTTTTGCGCGGCGGTGCTTCGCGGCCATCGCGCGGGGGGCCGATATATACGAAAATTCGTGTGTTCTCTAGAGCGTTAGCCTGTATCGCGGCATGTGGCACGGGACTTGAACCCGGCGCAGCAAACGCTTTGCGGGAAGCCCGGTCATGCAGCGGCGCAAGCGGGGAGGCAACCGATGAAAATCGTCATGGCGGTCATCAAGCCCTTCAAGCTCGATTCCGTGCGCGACGCCCTTACCCGATTGGGCATCCACGGCCTGACGGTCACCGAGGTCAAGGGCTACGGGCGCCAGCGAGGCCATACCGAAATCTATCGCGGCGCCGAATATGCTGTGAATTTCCTCCCCAAACTGAAAATCGAGGTGGCGGCGCCCGCCGACCGTGTGGACAAAATCATCGAGGCCATCAGCGGCGCGGCCAAGACCGGTGAGATCGGAGACGGAAAAATCTTCGTACTCGGGATCGACCGCGCGGTGCGCATCCGCACCGGCGAGATCGACGAGCTGGCACTCTGACCGGCATTGTTCTGGGGACAGGAGTCGACGTATGGCACTCAAGCTATCCTTTCGCGCCCGGCTGGCGGCAATCGTCTGCACCCTGATCTTTGGCGCGTTCCTCGCGGTTGTCGTGACCGATGTCTCCTGGGCGCAGGCAACGGCGCCCGCCGCCGAGGCGCCCGCTGCCGCCGCGCCGGCGCCGGCGTGCGACCCCAAAACTCTCAAGGATTGCACGCCCAACAGCGGCGACACCGCCTGGATGCTGACCTCGGTCGCGCTCGTGCTGATGATGACGATTCCCGGGCTGGGGCTCTTCTACGGCGGCATGGTGCGCAAGAAGAACGTCGCCGACACGGTGATGACGAGCTTCGCCATCACCTGCCTGGTCACGGTGCTGTGGATGGTGCTGAACTACAGCACCGCTTTCACCGAAGGGACCGCGTTCATCGGCGGGCTCAGCCGCGCCTTTCTGCAAGGCATCGTGAGCGATCCGAGCAAGGGCATCGGCAATCCGAGTTCGCTCGCACCGACTATTCCGGAAACGGTCTACATCTGCTTCCAGATGACCTTCGCGATCATCACGCCGGCGCTGATCGCGGGCGCCTTCGCGGAGCGCATGAAGTTCTCGGCCATGCTGTGGTTCATCGGGTTGTGGGCGATCTTCGTCTACGGACCGGTCGCGCACTGGGTGTGGGGACCGGACGGCTTTCTCAACAGCACCAACGACGCGGCGTGGACCAAGGTGCTCGATTTCGCCGGCGGGACGGTGGTGCACGTCAACTCCGGCGTCGCCGGACTGATGTGCGCGCTGATGCTCGGGCCGCGCCGTGACACGGCGCCCGCGCACAACGTGGTGCTGACCTTCATCGGCGCCTCGCTCCTGTGGGTCGGGTGGTTCGGCTTCAACGCCGGATCGGCCACTTCGGCGGGGATGCAGGCCGGCATGGCGATGACGGTGACGCAGATCGCCACCGCCGCCGCCGGCCTCGCCTGGATGTTTTTCGAATGGGCGCACCGTGGCAAGGCCACCCTGATCGGCATCTGCTCGGGAGCGGTCGCGGGGCTCGTGGCGATCACGCCGGCGTCGGGTTTCGTCGGACCGGTCGGTTCGCTCGTGATCGGAATCGCGGCGGGCATTATTTGCTACGCCGCCGTGACCTGGCTCAAGGCCGCGTGCGGCTATGACGACGCGCTCGACTGTTTCGGCGTGCACGCGGTCGGCGGCGCCGCCGGCGCCATCCTTACCGGCGTCTTCGCCGTCCAGGCGTACGGCGGAACGCCGGGATGGATCGAGGGCAACGGCATTCAGGTGATCAATCAGATCAAGGGCGTGCTGGTGGTCGCGATCTACGACGCCATCGTTTCGCTGATCATTCTCAAGCTGGTCGATGTCTTCATCGGCCTGCGGGTGAGCAAAGAAATCGAGATCGAGGGCCTCGACGTCAACCTGCACGGCGAAACGGTGCAGTAATTTATAGGGCGCAATAGCACTACTGAGTCAGAAGGTCGCACGGGAATGTAGCTGCGAATCAATCATTTGCGGAGATTCAGGCTTGGCACGAGGAGGCTGAGGTGAAGCTCCGGGAACAAGAGGAGAGTGCGCGGCGATTTCCGCGATTTGCAGTAAATTGTTTATGAGGTGTTAGGGCCTCTTGCGGTACGCCGTCAGGAGGGCGGGTTTCTGTGTCTGGCCCGACCTGAACTTGCTCAACTCGGAAAGGCTCCGGCGCGCATCCGGGGCCTTTCAATTTGACCGTCAAAGGGTCCGGACCGCGATCGCAGGCGGACCCGGATCGACGGCGCGACGCACAGCGGAGCGCGATTTTCAGAACTGCGCGCGCAGCCGCGCCGCGACCACGGACACCGGACCGCGGTCGCGGTTGTAGCCTGGGTTGACGATGAACTGATAGTCGAGGGTGGCGCGCACGGTCCCGAGTGGAAAGGCGTAATAGGTTTCGAGTATCTGTTCCGGCCCGGGATGCGGCAGCTGGCCGTCGCCGACCAGGATGCCCAGGCCGCCCGCATCGAGGAACGCCTGGTGCACCCCGGTAATTTCGTTGACGACGCCGGCAATGCCCCAGGTGTCGTCCGGTCGGCCCCATGCCTTGCCGCCGAGCGAAAGTCCCGCCGCCGCGGTGCGGTCGATGTCGGTGAACTCATACGGCTCCTTCGTACCGTCGGCCCAGCCGGCGCGCGCGAAGAATCCGACCTCCGGCACGATCTGCTGCTCCATGTTGAAGCTCAGGCCGCCGCGGCTCTGATACTGGCGCACGGCGACAATGTCGGCGGGGCCGCCGGTCTCCCGTGCCAATGCGATAGCGTCCGCGAAACTCCCCATGCGGCCGCGAGTAAGGAATCCCGTGACCGCGACCTTGCCGGGTTGTCCGCCAAGATCGTAGCGCCGCTCGATCTCGCCGACCCATTGGATCTGTCCGAACGAGGGGTCCAATGTGGTCGTATTCGGCGCGATCGACAGGTCGAACAGCCCGGCACGGACGGTCCACGGCCCCTGGTACCACTCGACGGCGCCGCCAACCGTGTAGGCCCACGCGTCGGCCGCGTAGTCGAAGGTCCCGGTGTCGACGATCGCCCAGTTGAGGAAATCGTTGCGCGGATCGTGCGCATATTTGTTGGTGTCGAAGACATCGGTAACGCCGAACTTGCCGACCGTGATGACGAGGCGATCGGCGGTCTGCGAGCCGCTGAACTGATTGGCGCTCGCGTCGACCTTCCGTGTCTCGCCGCCGAGGTCTATTGTCTGACGAACGAATACCCGTTGGAGCCGCGTGTAGGGATCGGCGGCGCCGACCTTGTAGGCCTCAGCGCTGGGGAATCCGGCGACGCCGAGCGTTCCGCTCAAACCGAAACCCTGATCGATTTCAGGATTGATCCAGAGTTCGGCGCCCTGCCACAGCCGCATGCCCGCGTAGAAAGTCACGTCGACGGTTTCGCGTCCGGAGTTCGACGCCAAGCTATTCGGCCCCACGTAAGGTTGGCTGAACGGAAACGCATATTGCTGCGTGAACGTCGACTGCGCATGGAAGGCGAACCGGTCGGTCTCGAGTGCCGTCGGCCATTTGGCGAATTCCTTCGAGTCGTCGCCGAGTCGGTAATTGAGCCCGAGCCGGACGCTTTGCAGGAACAGGTCGGACTGGAATTGCTGCGCGCCGGCCGGGAAGGCGACGCCGTTGCGCCCGAAGCCGCTGACCAGATATTCGGCCCGCGCGGTCCAGCGCGACGAGAGCGCGTATTCGATGCCGACGCCCGCCACCCAGCCGAACCGCCACGCCAGCTCGGCGTCAACCGTGCCCGGGACGGCAAGGCCTGCTGCCGGCGCGCCCGCGATCTGAGTGCGGGCGAGCACGTCGTGGGTCCAGGTGAGCCCGCCGGTCCCATAGATCATCCAATTGTCCACGACATAGCCGACGCGGCCGCGCGCGGACCCGGACTCGAGGACCCGTTCGCTGAAAAGTCCGACGCCGCTCGTCGGCGAGGCAAAGTATTGATGGCCGGCCAACGAGTCGGGGAAGGTGACGTCGGAATTGGGAAACGAGATATCGGCCTCGACGCCGAGCAACAGGCGCGACGGCAACACGCGGTTATAACCGGCCTGCAGGCCTTGATAATAACTTCCCGTGCCGCTGAAGAAATGGAGGAACGCCGGCAACTCGAACGAGCCGCTCAGAACGCCGCCGGCACCGTCGACAGCCGTCCAATCTGAGGAGCCGTTGGCAAAGCCGACGTGGCCGCCGACGTAGGCGCCGTTCCAGTCATATGACGGCGAGGGCAGGGCCGGGGCCTTGAGCGGCAGGGCCTGATCGGCCGCGCGGGTGCCAACGCTCGCGAGCGCAAGCAGTGCGACGCCTGCCAGAAGCGCATTGCGCACGGTCCGTCCCCCCGCCATTCCCCAATGGCGCTGACTCGTCAGCGTGCCCGGTATTCCCGTAACATTCAAGTTCACACGGTCTTTGTGACAGTGCGACGACAGCGATCGACGCGATCATCCGCCCCCGACGGCGAGCATGACGATGCGTGCCAGCACGAGACCGGCGGCGATGAACAGATAGCCGCGCAGCACCACGAGCCAGAGGCGGTTCTGCAGCGTGAGCTGCGCCGGCGGCAGTTCGCTCAGCGGTGGCATGCGCCACGTGCGGCGCTCGCGCCGCAGCTGCTCCTTCGGGGGGGCGCTCGCCTCGGTTTGTGCCGTCGGTACGCGCACGGGCTCGGCCAGGCGAGCCGCAGTGGCGACCACGACGGCGGCCATGCAACCCGCGATTAAGATAGTCAACATCTGCGTCGACGCGATGCCGGGAAACAACACCGATAAAGTGAGGATCAGCGACAGGATGACCAGCGCCGCGATCACAGCGCCGGTGAAAAGGTTGAGCCCGCGCGAGTTGACCCACGGCCCCAGCACGGCCCGATCGTTGCACAGCAGCAGCAGGAACACGGTTGCGCTCGGCAACAGCACGCCGGCGAGCGTCTGGACGGCGTTGGTCAGCAGTCCAAGCGGCGTGCCCGGGGTGAGCACCAGGGCGGCCGCGACGACGATCAAACTGAAATAGACGCCGTAAAAGCCCTTCGCATGGTTGGGTTTGCGATGGAGCGAGTGGCTCAGCGACAGCACGTCGCCGATCGCGTAGGCCGTGGACAAGGAAACCGCCGAAGCGCCGATGATGCAGGCGTCGATGAGGGCAAACGCGAACAGCACGGCGGGCAGCTTGCCGGCGTATTTCTCCAGGCCGGCAGCGACGGCGCCGGCGTCGGTGAATTGTCCGAACTCGGGCCGGCCGGCAAAGATCGCGGCGGCAAATCCCATCATGGCGACGGCGCCGATCATCACGAGGGCGATGCCGATCCACAGATCCAGCCGCTCGTAGCCGATGAACCGCGGCGTGATGCGCTTGTCGACCACATAGCTTTGCTGGAAGAACAGCTGCCAGGGCGCCACCGTCGTGCCGACGATGGCGATGATCAGCAGCATCACCTCGCTCAACGCTCCCTCGGCGGGCAGCCGCGGAATGAAGAAGTCCCGCGCGATCTGGCCGACCGGCGGATGCACCATCAGGATCACCGGCACCAGCAGCAGGCTGCCGAACACGAGAAAGATCGCGAACTGCTCGAAGCGGCGAAAGCTTCCGGTGCTCACCGCAATCATCACAATCGCCGCGGCGGCCGGAACACCCAAGCTGCGCGGCAATCCGAGATAGTCGAGCGCCAGGCTGATGCCGATGAACTCGGTCACAATGGTGAGCGCATTGAGGAGGAACAAATCGATGACGCTGAACGCGCCCCAGAATCTTCCGAACCGCTGGAGGATCAGGCGCGCGTGGCCGACGCCGGAGACGGCCCCGAGCCGCAGCACCATCTCCTGGTTGACGTAGAGCACCGGGATCAACAGCAGCAGCGTCCACAGCAACGCCGTGCCGTAGTTCTGTCCGGCCTGGGTGTAGGTGCCGAACGCGCCGGCGTCGTTGTCACCGACCATCACGATGAGGCCTGGGCCGACGATCGCGAGCAGCGTCTGCAAACGCGCGCGCCAGCCCATGCGCGGCCCGTGGTCGCCCTGCAGGATGGTGCCGAACGCGCCCTGGATATGCCCGACATGCGCCTCGTCGAGCGCGGCTGTCTTTGCCGACGGCGCCTCGGCTTTCATGAAGGCTTGGTTCATGGCTCACCTCCTGGGCCACGCTGTGCGCGGCGCCGGGGTGAGCCGGGCGACTAAGGGCCGGCGTTCCCCCGGCCCACGTCATGCGCGGCCGGTCGACGTTCGATGTTGTTCCCCGTCGGGGTCCCCGCTGCGGCCGGGGCGGCAGCGGGACGCCTAGGTCCCTCGTCCATCGTTCTCTCCCGCCCCCTCGATTACGCCGCCCGCGGTTGCTGCGCCCGTCGAGTAACGAGCACGCGCGCCGCGATGGTCGTACTGTCTGACGCCGGATCTTCTTCGTCGGCTCCTTCGACTTGCCAGGAGCACTCGAGCCGGCGCGTCGCCGGATTGACGTGCCAGTGGCACGCGAGCTGTTGCCGCCCGGCAGGGCGCGCTTGCGCACGACGGTCGAGGCGGTTGTCGTTTGCGAAAGCGAGCGCCATCGCGGCCGCTGCCTGCGGCCGGCGCGCAAAATTCCGAGATACAGCGAGTTTTGTGAACATCGCTCACCTCCAGTTCCGCGTTACGGGGGGCGGTGAGCGTAAAGGCAAGCGATCGGCTAGAGCATGATCCCGAAAAGTGGGTACCGTTTTTCGGGAAAGATCATGCTCCAGTAATAGCCTCGATCGCTTACCCTAACGTGACCGTCGCCGCGTGCGGCTTTCATGTCTTCCGGCACCATCGATCCGGTGGGACGGCAGTCGCTGGCGCCTAAGGGGGTACTGCCCATTGCTGCTTTATTAGGTTAAACGCATGCATCGCCGGGAGTTCCCCGGCGACATGCGGATGTAGGTCGCGAATTCGCCCGAGTCAAGCTGTTTTGGCATATCCTCCCGGGGGGATGCGCCGGTTTCCGCCGAATGCCCGCCGGCCTGTGTCGATCGGGCCACAGCAGGAGCTTGTTGAGAGAACCATGCATCAGAGCCATTCGAACATCGCCAAACGTCTCAAGCGCGCCGACGGTCATCTGCGAATGATCATCAAGATGATCGAACAGGGCGAACCCTGCGTCGAACTGGCGCAACAACTTCAGGCCGTCGAAAACGCCATCGATAATGCGAAAAAGGCCCTAATTCACGATCATATCGACCATTGCCTCACCCGTGCCGGCGGGAAAACCGGACGGCTCGGGCGCGCGGCGCTCGCCGAGTTCCGGACCATCACGAAGTATCTGTGAGGCTCGGCGTTGCGCGGAGCCAGCAGCGTCCACACCGCGCGTGCCCATGACGTTAGCGCCATCCGCCGCCGGCCTGAAGTCCTATAGTGGGCTTTGGAAGTCTCGCCGCGGTGTTATGTTGTTCACGTATCCTCCCCCCGAGGATTGGGCTATCCTCCTGGCGGGATAGGGGGACAGCATGTCGCGTGCCGCTCATGCGGACGCGGCCGAGCGCCGCAAACAGAGCGGGCGCCTGCGTCGGATCATCGCTGTGGTCCGCGCCGGCGCCGCGGCCGGCCTGCTCGCGCTCGCTGCGCCGGCGCACGGCCACGGCATCGCCGGCAATCGGTTTTTCCCCGGCACGCTGACCTTCGACGATCCGGCAGTCGCCGACGAACTGTTGTTTCAGCCGACAAGTCTGGTGCACCCAGGCGAGGGCACCGACGTGCGCGACACCACAATCGATTGGTCGTTCATGCGGCTGTTGACCCCGGACCTCGCGGTCGGTGCGAGCAGCGGCTGGATCCATCGTGCGCCAGATGCCCTTCCGGCGGCGTGGGGCGCCGACGTGACGACCCTCGCGATCAAAAAGCTCCTCCTGAAGGACGAGCCCCGTGAGACGCTGGTCTCTGCCGGCCTGACGTGGGCTATCGGCGGCTCCGGCTCGCAACGGGTCGGCGCCAATGCGCCCGATATCCTCACGCCCGGCATCTTTTTCGGGAAGGGATTCGGCGATTTGCCCGACCAGGTCGCCTGGCTGCGCCCGTTCGGCGTCGCCGGTGCAGTCACGCTCGACCTTCCGGCGCGCGGTTCGGCGACGAATTTCGGCGTCGATCCATCGACCGGCCAATACGGCCCGATACCGACGCCCGTCGTCGAGACGCTGCATTGGGGCTTCGCCATCGAATACAGCACCTATTATCTCACCAGCCGCTTCACCGGAGGTCCGCCCAAGGAGGAGCCGCTGCATCAGCTCATACCCCTCGTCGAATTCTCCTTCGATTCGCCGCGCGGCCAGAAAACCGCCGCTACCATGAATCCTGGTCTAAGCTACGTTGAGGATACCTGGCAGCTGGTGGGCGAGGTCATCGTCCCGCTCAACGGCGAGGGCGGACGAGGGCTCGGGATCCGCACGCAACTGCTATTCTTTCTCGACGACCTGATCCCGAGTGTATTCGGCAAGCCGCTGCTGACCGCGAAGTGAGTGTTTGCTGGATCGTGCTCTGGAACGGCACTTCGCTGTCCAGGGTGTCGTCTCGGTAAAGCGCACGTCTCGCTCGCGCGCAACTTCCTCGGGATGATGGCGGAGTTGTTTCACAATCACTGCATGGTGGGCGCGAACGGGACCGGCGGCTGGCGCGCGAGCGGACTGGCCATAGACATGGTCGAGCCGCCATCGCCCGAATCCTTTTGTCCCGGCACCGGGAATGCGTAGCCGAGGATGGCTTTGGCGACGAGGCGATCCGACCCGGGAGTGAACCCGTAGCCGAGACCAAGTTCGACGTCGAGCTTGTCGACCTTGAAATCAGTCACGGCGAATAGTTGATGGCTCTGCTGCTCGAACGGCAGGAAGCTGCCGATCTGGCCCAGGTCGGCGTAATACTCGATCCCGATGAAACGATCCTGGCCGAGATTGCGCGCAAGCCGCGCCGCCGGCGCAAAGTCCTGCTGGCCGAACTCGCCGAAGGTCAAATCGACGATCGGATTGACGATAAACTCCCACTCCTTGTTGCGCACGCCGATGATCGGGCGAACCTCGAGCATGTAGCGGGACTGTGAGAATGGCGGTGTCTGATAGCTCAGCTCGAAATTCACGCCGTAGAAGAAATCGCGTTTCGCCGCGTCGGGAATGACGAACAGGTTACGGATTTTCGGGCCGTTGAGGAGAAACTCGCCGTTGCCGGTGAGCGCGAAGGGGAAATAGAAACCGACCTCCCACCACTTGGTGATGCCGTACGCGAGTTCCGGCGTGCCATTCAGGCTATGATTGGAAGGGAATCCGCCGGGAAAATCCGGCTCGGTGTGCCCCAAGAATGTGTAGTTGAGATGTTGCTGGATGGTCCATTGCCCGACGTCAGCGATCTCGGCGTTATAGACCTGGATCTCGTCGACCGCGTAGGCGGCAACGGGCGTAAGCGTCGCAACGACGCTCACGATGGCAATGCGCGCTCCCCACCGCGTGCGCATATCGCCCCCCTAGTGCCGCGAACCCGAAGTTCGCACCACAATCGCCGCGAGTCCGAATGCGAACTTCGGGTTCAAAGCGGCACTAGAATTATAGGTTTGCTAGTGTCCTACGATTCCGAAGTTCGCATCGGAACGTGCTGCAAACGCGGGCGAACTTCGGAATCGGGACACTAGCGCCGCTTCCCCCAGGCCAGCTGATCAAGTCTAATCTATCGAGGCAAACGATGCGAGCTTTTAATGCCGCGGCGGGTTCTCGGCTGGAGGTGCCGTGACCTCCGGCGGCTGCGTCGGCGGGATGGCCCAGGGCGGCTGCCAAGGCGGGGGCTCGGTCGCGAAGGTGCCGATCGGCTGCTTGTCGGCGCCGATATAAATCGGCGCGGTCGGCGAATCCGGCGGCCGGTTCCACCAGCCGCCGCCGAGCGCCTGAAACAAAGCAACCGTGTCCGAGAGGCGCGCGGCCTGCGCCTGCACCACATTAAGCCTTGCCTGCAGCCAGCCCTGCTGCGCCGAGAGTTGCAGCAGGATGTTGATCTGCCCTTGCTGCAATTGCTGGTTGATGAGGTCGAGGCTGGCCTTCGTCGCGCGTTCGGCCGCGACCGCCGCTTTGAGCAGGAGCGCGTCCTGCTGGATCGCGCGCAACGCATCGGCGACGTTCTGCAGGGCGCCAATGACGGTCCCGCGATAGGAAGCCGCCGCCTGGTCATAGGCATCCTCCGCCGCGCGTTTCTGATGCAGCAGCGTGCCGCCGTCGAACAGCGTTTGGGTGACGCTGTTGGTCACGCTCCAGAACGCGCTGTCCGGTGAAAGCAAATTGGCGAGTTGCGGGCCGGTATAGCCGCCGTTGGCGTTGATAGTGAAGTTCGGCAGCATATTGGCGATCGTGACTCCCACTTGCGCGGCGGCGGAATGCAGCAGCTCTTCCGACGAGCGCACGTCCGGCCGCTGCTGGACCAGCCTGGACGGTACGCTCACCGGCAAATCGCGCGGCAGGCGCAGCTTGGTGAGCGTGAATGTTTCCGGCGGCTCCTCGCTCGGATAGCGTCCGGCCAGCGCGGCGATGAGGTCGCGCTCCTGGGCAAGCGCCTTGCGCAGGGGTGGGAGTGTCGCCTGCATTTGCGCCAGCGCCGCCTCTTGCGCGGCCACGTCGACATGCGAACTTTCGCCCTTTTCTTCGCGGTCGCGCAGCGTCTTGAGCGCGGTCGTGTTGATCTTGATCAGGTCGAGCGTGATGCGGATCTGCTCGCGCAGCGAGGCCTCCTGGATCGCGGCGCTGGCGAGGTTCGAGGTCAAGGTCAGATGGGCGGCCTCGACCAGGAAATGCTGCGAGTCGGCCTGTGCCTGCAGCGACTCGACGAGACGCCGATTAAGCCCCCACACGTCGAACGTATAGGTCACCAGCACCTGGGCGGTGTAGAGATTGAAGATCGTCGCGCCGTTGGCGAGCGGCGAGGAGAGGCTCGGCGGCACCAGCTGCCGGTTGGCGCTGAAGTTGCCCTGCACCAACGGAAAGAACTTGCCTTCCTGCGCGCGGGTGTTCTCCTCGGCGACGCGCAAGGCGGCGATGGCCTGTTCCAGGCTGGGGTTCGCCTTGATCGACCGCTCGATCAGGCCGTTGAGCTCGCGCGAGTGGAACAGCGTCCACCACTGATCGGGGATGCGCATGTTGGTGACGAATTTCTGGGCTTGACCGCCAGCGGCCGGTGCCGCCGCGGTTCCGGTGCCCAGGGACTCGCGGGTGTACCGCGTCGCATCCGGCGGGGTGGGCCGCTCGAAATCGGGACCTACCGCGCAGCCGGCCAGAAGGGCCGCGGCGGTCAATCCGACCACGACGGGCACTAGTGTCCCGATTCCGAAGTTCGCCCGGGTTTGCCGCACGCTCAAAGCGAACTTCGGAATCGAGGACACTAGCAACGCTATGATTCTAGTGCCGCTTTGAACCCGAAGTTCGCAACCGTACTCGCGGCAAGTGTGATGCGAACTTCGGGTTCGCGGCACTAGTGTCCCGATTCCGAAGTTCGCCCGGGTTTGCCGCACGCTCAAAGCGAACTTCGGAATCGAGGACACTAGCAACGCTATGATTCTAGTGCCGCTTTGAACCCGAAGTTCGCAACCGTACTCGCGGCAAGTGTGATGCGAACTTCGGGTTCGCGGCACTAGTGTCCCGATTCCGAAGTTCGCCCGAGTTTGCGGCATGCTCAGATGCGAACTTCGGAATCGTAGGACACTGGCGAACCTATGATTCCAGTGCCGCTTCGAACCCGAAGTGCGCATCGGTGCTAACGGCAATTGCGGGGCGAACTTCGGGGTCGCGGCACTGGTCGCGAGGACATTGAATTTCCCCAGAAGCGGCCCCGCCGGTCCGCCCGCCTTCTTATCCAGGCCCTATCCCTTATGCTAGGTCCGGGCGACCCGCTGTGGAACTGTGATTCGTCACAGTAGACCCGCGGTCGGCGTCATGGGCATGTCGCGTAGTGCTGAAACCATCTTTCCACGGTTTTCACATGCGTTTCGACCTGCGCAGGACCAAGCTCGTCACGGCGCTCGCGGGCGCCCTGGCGCTCGTGGTAGCCGGGCTGTGCGTCGGCTTCTTCTTTTCCGACCGGCTGCGGCATGATCTCGCCGCATCGAGCGCGACTGCTGCCCCCGAGAAAACCGACCCGTCGGCGCCGACGGTAACCAATCCGGGCACCGGCGATCCGCTCACGGCCAAGAGCGTCGTGATTTCGGAATCGCAATTGTCCGGGGTAAAGGTCGAGCCTGCGGGCGAGCGCCTCTTCCCGATCGAGAAGGAAGCGGTCGGCAGCATCGATTTCAACGAAGAACTCTCGACCCAGGTGTTCACGAATTACCAGGGCCGCATCATCGAGCTGTTCGCGCGCGTCGGCGACGAGGTCAAGAAGGGCGACCGCCTGTTCACCATCGATAGTCCCGACCTCATTCAGGCTGAGTCCACCCTGATCGCCGCCGCCGGTGTGCTCGATCTGACCACCCGCGCGCTCAACCGAGCGAAGGGACTCATTCAAACTCACGCGATCGCCCAGAAGGATTTGGAGCAGGCGACGTCCGACCAGCAGACCGCCGAGGGCGCGCTCAGGGCGGCGCGTGACGCCGTCCGCTTGTTCGGAAAGACCGAAGAGGAGATCGACCGCATCGTCGCCGACCGCCGCTCCGATCCCGTGTTGCTGATCAAGAGCCCGATCGAGGGACAAGTCACCGCCCGCAATGCGGCGCCCGGATTGTTCGTGCAGCCGGGCAACCCGCCCGCGCCCTATATCGTCAGCGACATTTCGACCATGTGGATGATTGCTAACGTGGCGGAGACCGACATTCCCGCGCTCAGCGTCGGCCAGCAGGTCACGGTCAAGGTGAGGGCCTTCCCGGACCGCGTTTACGACGGCCGCATTACGACGATTTCGCAAATGGTCGACCCGAACACGCGGCGCGTCCTGGTCCGCTCCGAGGTCGCCGATCCGCGCCACGAATTGCGTTCGGGAATGTTCGCCAATTTCGTCATTCGCACCGGCGATCCGGTCAAATCGGTGGCGGTTCCGCTCAATGGCGTGGTGCGCGAGGGCGACGGCACCATGACGGTGTGGGTCACGACCGACCGCCGCCACTTCGTCAAGCGCACGGTCAAGATCGGGCAGCAGCGCGATGGCTATCACCAGATTCTCGAGGGGCTGCAAGCCGGCGAACTCATAGCTGCCGACGGCGCGCTTTTCCTGAGCAACGCACTCACGACAGCGTCGCGCTAAGGCCCGAGCACCGGGCCGACTTCATAGAGGTCAGCCGTGATCAAATCCCTTCTCGCGTTCGGATTGACGCGGCGGCCAATCGTCCTCGTGTGTCTGTTGGTGTTCGTGGGCAGCGGGCTGATTGCCTTCACCAAGCTCAATATTGAGGCCTATCCCAATCCGGCCCCCGTGATCCTGGAGATTACCGCGCAGTCGGCCGGACTCTCCGCTGAGGAAATGGAGCGCTATTATACCATCCCGATGGAGGTGGGGCTTGCGCCCACCCCGGGCGTCGACAACATCCGCTCCACGTCGTTCTACGGCCTTTCGTTCGTACGCGTCACGTTCAAATACGGCGTCGATTATTATTTCGCGTTCACGCAGGCGGCGCTCAGCCTGCAGCAGAACGTCAGCCTTCCCAACAACGTTCAGGCTCAGATCCAGGGATCGAGCCTGGTCGGCGAAATCTACCGTTATCAGGTGGTCGGACCGCCCAATTTCGGTTTGACCAACCTGCGCACGGTACAGGACTGGATTCTCCAGCGTCGGCTGCTCACCGTGCCGGGTGTCGTCCAGGTCAACACGTGGGGCGGCACCACAAAGGAATATGAAGTCGAGGTGGATCTCAACAAGCTCGACGCCTATTCCGTCACCGTTCCGCAGCTTGTCGCCGCGATCGGCAATTCGAACATCAACGTGGGCGGCCGCACCATCAATTTCGGCCAGCAGTCGGTGAACATTCGCGGCGTCGGCCTGATCGATAGCGGCGGCGCGACAGATTTGACCCAAGGCTGGCACGTCAACGACATCGAGAACATCGTTCTAAGTCAGTCGAACGGGGTTCCGGTGCAGCTCAAGGACGTGGCGCGGGTCTACGTCGGAAACGTGCCGCGGCTGGGCAAGGCGGGGCGCGACAAGGGAGACGACGTGGTCGCGGCGATCGTCGTCATGAACCGCACGCTGCACACCAACGACGTGGTGCCGCGCATCAAGGCCGAGGTCGAGAAGATCAATGCCGACGGGACGCTGCCGCCGGGCGTGAAGATCGTTCCGTTCTACGACCGCACCTCGCTCGTCAGCGTCACCACCCAGACGGTCCTGCATAACCTGATCTTCGGCTGCATGCTGGTTTTCCTGATCCAGTGGGTGTTCCTGGGCAACCTGCGCAGCGCCATCATCGTCGGCGTCAACATTCCGTTCGCGCTGTTCTTCAGCGTCATCATCCTGGTGCTGCAGGGCGAGGACGCGAACCTGCTGTCGGTCGGCGCTGTCGACTTCGGTATCATCGTCGATTCCGCGGTGATCCTGGTCGAGAATGTTTTCCGCAATTTCCAGCTGCCGCGGCACGAAAGACAGGCGTTGCTGCATCATCTGGGCGAGGGGGCGTATGGCGCGGACCCGACCGGCATGACCCATTCCTCGGAGGCGACGGGTTGGAATGACCGCCTGCGCCTTATTCTGGTGAGTGCGTTGCAGGTCGACCGCGCCGTGTTCTTCTCGGCCGCGATCACAGTGGCGGCCTTCGTGCCGCTGTTCACCATGCAAGGCGTGGAAGGCCAGATCTTCAACCCGATGGCGCGCACCTACGCATACGCTCTGTTCGGCGCCCTGATCGCGACCTTCACCGTCACGCCGGTGCTGTCCTCCTTCCTCCTCCCCGAGCACGTGGCCGAGGCCGAGACGATCGTGGTGCGGGGGATTCGCGCGATCTACACGCCGGCGCTGCGGTGGTCGCTCGACCATCGCAAGACCATGGTCGGCGGGGCGCTGGCGTTCCTCGTGATCGTCGGACTGCTGATTCCGCGCCTCGGCACCGAATTCCTGCCCGCGCTCGAGGAGGGCAATCTGTGGATCCGGGCTTCGATGCCGCCGACGATATCGCTCGAAGCGGCGATGCCGACGGTCAACAAGATGCGCGAAATCCTGCTGCGCCACCCGGAGGTCATCACCGTCGTCTCGCAGCACGGGCGGCCCGACAACGGCAGCGACGCGGCGGGGTTTTTCAACGCCGAGTTCTTCGTGCCGTTGAAGCCGTTCGAGGAGTGGCCGGCGGGCTTGACCAAGGAAAAGCTGGTCGAGGAACTCCAGGCTGAGTTCTCGGCGGAGTTCACCGGGGTCGGGCTCAACTTCTCACAATACATCCAGGACAACATCGAGGAGGGCCTGTCGGGGGTGAAAGGCGCGAACTCGGTCAAGATCATCGGCCCCAACCTGGCAACGCTCGAAGACCTCGCCGGCAAAGTGCTGCGCGAGATGGATCAGGTCAGGGGCGTGACCGATCTCGGCATCTTCCGCGTGCTCGGACAGCCCAATCTCAACATCAAGGTGAACCGGGAAGCGGCGGCGCGTTACGGCCTCAACGCCGGAGACATCAACACCGTCGTGCAGGCGACCTTGGGCGGCACCACGGCGACGACCTTGCTCGAAGCCGATCGCCAGTTCGCCGTGACCGTGCGCCTCGCGCCACAATACCGCGACAGCCTCGACGTGGTGCGCAACATCAAGGTCGGCTACGTCACCGCCGCCGGCAACAACGCCTATATTCCGCTGAGCGAACTCGCCGACATCACGCTCGACACCGGCGCCTCCTATATTTTCCACGAGCGCAACCAGCGCTACATTCCCATCAAGTTCAGCGTGCGCGGGCGCGACCTCGGCGGAACCGTGGCCGATGCGCAGCAGCGCATCGCCGCCAACGTGAAACTGCCGAACGGCTACCGCATCGAATGGGCGGGCGAGTTCGAGGAGCTGCAGCTCGCGAAGCAACGGCTGGCGGTCATCGTGCCGATCAGCCTCGCGCTCATCCTCCTCCTGCTCTACAGCCTGTTCAATTCGCTGCGCGACAGCCTGTTGGCGCTCGCGGGTATCCCGTTCTCCATTGCGGGCGGCGTGCTCGCTCTCTATGTCACCGGACTGGAATTCAGTATTTCGGCGGCGATCGGCTTCGTCTCGTTGTTCGGCGTATCGGTGATGAACGGTATTCTGATCATCACCTACTACAATCAGGTGCGGGCGGGCGGCATGGAAACGATGGAAGCCATGTTCCACGCCGCCGAGCAGCGCATGCGGCCGATGCTGATGACCGCGCTCTCCGCCTGCATCGGCCTGTTGCCGGCGGCGGTCTCGAGCGGCATCGGCTCGCAGGTGCAGCGGCCGCTTGCCACCGTGGTCGTGGGCGGCATGTTCATCGGCCCGATCATCATGCTGGTGGTGGTGCCGGCGTTGCAGTCGTTGTTCCTCGGCCGGGGCCACAGTCCCGGTCCGGACGCGCAGCCTGAAGAGGAACACAGCTTGGTCGAGGTGTGAGGCGGTTATGAACGTGACCCGCCAAGTCTTCGCGGTGCTGGCGATCGGCGCATGGGTGGGCACGTTCGCTCAAGCCGAGGCGCGTCCCCGCGGCGCCAACCATCCCGCCAATGCTGCGGGCCATGTCGGCCAGCATCGTCCCGCCGGCCTCGCGAAACCCTACCGAAGCGCCGCCCCGGTTGCGCCGATTAGAAATGCCATCGGTGCGGCAACGCGAGCCACCGGTGCCGGTTCAGGGGCGCCGGCCCCGGTGACGGGAGGTGCGTCTGCCGCCACCACCGTGAAGCCGAACGCGATCAACCCGCATATCGGGACGGGCGTCGTGTCTCCTTCGCTGCCGGCGGGCGCGGGAAAGATCGGCTCGACCACGAACCCGGCGAACGCCATGCGCGCGGCGCCTTCGGCCGTGCCGGTGCATGCCGGCGGCATCAATGGCACCGGCATGCCTCACCCGAGCAACACCCTCGGCACGATCGGCGGTCCCGCCAAGCTTGCCACCGGCATCACCGGCACGGGGATGCAAAGGAAACGATAAACGGCATCTGCTGATCGTCTTTCCGGGGCGCCGCGAAGCGGCGAGCCCGGAATCCAGGAACACAGACTGTGCAGGAGTGGCTTGGTCCGATGTTCTTGGATTCCGGGCTCCCTCGCTGCGCTCGGGCCCCGGAACGACGAAACGCGAGATTACGGCTCGATCAGCCGCGCCGTCGCCGCCTTTATCGCCGCCTGCACGCGCGTGGACACGCCGAGCTTGATGCGCGCGTTGTCGATGTGAAAATCGACGGTGCGCTTGGCGAGCCCGAGGATCTGCGCGATTTCCGCCGACGTTTTGCCGCGCGCAGCCCAGGTCAAAGTTTCGATCTCGCGGTCGTTGAGGTCGATAAGCTTCGGCCAGACGTCCGCGCGTGCCACGCGCGCGAGCCGCGCCGCGATGATCGCCCCGAGCACCTCGAAATCGATCGGCTTCGTCACATAATCGTCGGCGCCCAGCTGGCGCCCCTTGATCTCGTTTTCGCGATCGGTCAATGCGGTGAGAAATACGAACGGCATGTTGCCGAAGCGCGGCATGAGCGCGGTGAGGCGTTCGAGCACCTCGAAGCCGGTCATGACCGGCATGCTGATGTCGCACAGCACCAAGTCCGGCGTGGTTCGCAGAATTGCCGCAAAGCCTTCCTGCCCGTCGTGCGCGACGACGACTTCATAGCCGCGGTCGGCGAGTTCTTCGGCGATCAACGCCGCGGTTTCGCGGTCGTCCTCGATGCAAAGAATTTTGCTGCGAGTTTGCGCCATGACACCTGTCGCGGTTTGGCGCCGTCCGACATAGAGCAACCGCGTACCCTGAGCAATCGCAGCGCTTTTTGATCGGTCGCATTTTCTGCGGAAAACCGGTTCCCACTTTTACGGAAAATGCTCCTAAAACCGCCTGATTATCGATTCTTTATACCGCTCGGTCTGCTCGGGATCGAAACCCTTGACTTCGACCCGAATGCCGGGCGCGCCGGCCGTGCAATAGAGCTGCGCCCGATAGCCGCCGTGCTGGCCGTAGAGCACCGTTTCGCCGGAGCCAGGGTAGATGGCGATGCGCTCGGTGAAATCGGAATCGCGCATGGCGAGCTTCGCGCGCGCGACGCAACGCTCGACCGACGCCACTCCCGCCGTCGGCCGCCAGCCCTCGGCGGTGCAGCCGGCGAGCGCCACGACGGCGGCAAGGCCCGCCACGGACGCAGTCAACGGTCTGCCCGCCATAGCCCCCTCCGCCCATCTGCCGACCCGCGAACGGTAAGCCGTGCCGCGTCGGCCGGAAACTGTGATCAATCACAGTTGCAAACAGGGCCGCGGCCCGTCACACCGCTCCTGTGCGCTTCCCCGCCAAACTGGTAAGGTGAGATTACACGATGTGGCGAGGCGCCGCCATGGGACACCTGCGATCGATTCGGTTCCGCCTTTCCGCGGTGTTCTTTTTCTTTTTCCTGCTCGTGCTCGTGCTCGGCGTCTTCAGCATCGGCCAGCTGAGCGATTCGAATCGGGTCTCCGCCGACATCCGCGATCGCTGGCTGCCCAACACCCGGTTGCTCGGCGATCTCAACAACTTCACCTCCGATTTCCGCGCGGTGGAAGGGCGCTATCTGCTTTCGCAGACCGCGGCGGAACGCGTCGCGACCGAAAAGGAAATGGAGGAGCTGGATCTTTTCATCTCCGAGGCGCAACGCGGCTACGAGCGGATTCGCAACGATGCGGACGAGGCGCGGCTCTATGAGCAGTTCAAGGCGCGCTGGAGCGATTATCGCGGTATCGTCAACCAAGTCGTCCATCTGCTCCCGACCGACCGCCGGGACGAGGCGGTCACTCTCTACTCGACCAAGTCGCAGTCGGCCTACGACGCCGCGAGCGATCTTCTCGGGGCGCTGACCGACCACAACGTGAACGCCGCCCGTCAGGCGAGCGACCGTGCCGATTCCGCCTATCGGCAGGCGCGCTGGCTGATCGCGGTCGCGCTGTTTGTTGCCGCCATCATGGGAATTGCCGCGCTGCTCTACGTCCGGCAGGCCATCTCGCGGCCGCTGCTCGATCTTGTCGGCCGCATGCATCGCTTGGCCGACAGTCATACCGACGTCGATGTCCCAGGTACGGAGCGGCGCGATGAGATCGGCGAAATGGCCCGGGCGGTCGTCGTGTTCCGCAACAACGCGATCGAGCTGACGCTCAGCCAGCAAGGGCTCGCCCAGCAGGCCTCGATGCTCGAGGAGCGGCTCGCGCACGAGCAGCACCTGACGCAGCTGCAGCGCAACTTCGTCTCCATGGCCTCGCACGAGTTCCGCACGCCGCTCACCATCATCGACGGCCACGCGCAGCGGATGATCAAGACCAAGGACCGCCTGTCCGCCGAGGAAATTGCCGAGCGCGCCGGCAAGGTCCGTGCCGCCGTGCTGCGCATGACGAGCCTGATGGACAATTTGCTCAACTCCGCGCGGTTGTTCGAGGGCGGCGCCGGGCTTTACTACCATCCCGTCGAGTTGGATCTCGCCCGGCTGCTGCACGACGTCTGTCAGCTGCACCGGGAGTTCGCGCTGCGTTCGCACATTCGCGAGAATTTCGGCGGCCGCCCGTTGCCGGTCGTCGGCGACGCGAAGCTGTTGTTTCAGGTGTTCAGCAATCTGTTGTCCAACGCGATAAAATATTCCCCCGGCGGCGATCCCATCACGATCGAGGCGCATATGGCCGAAGGGGAGGTCGTCGTCGTGGTGGAAGACCGCGGCATCGGGGTTCCGGAGAAGGACCGCGACCGTGTGTTCACCCGCTATGCCCGCGGCAGCAACGTGTCGGGCATCGTCGGCACCGGCATCGGCCTCTATCTCGTCAAGATGGTGATCGATCTGCACCAAGGCCGGGTGGCGGTGGAAAGCCGCGAGGGAAAAGGATCGCGTTTTACCGTGCGCCTGCCCTCGGCGCTGCCGCGCCAGGAAGCCACGCGGGCCGCCGCTCAGTCGCCGGCCTCCGCGCAGTCGCCGAACGCCGTCGAGTCTCAGGCCGCGGCCGAATAGGTCAGCGACGCGGTCCTCATCTTCCGCGACGAGGCGTGGCGGCCCGTAAGGAGCGCGCGCAGCTCCGCGTCGCGAGCAGAGATCGGGCGCTTGGCCGATGGCTTTTTCATTTCCTCACACCAGCTCCACCCGGAGCGTGCGTCCTACGGTCGTGGCCGCGCGTTGAAGCGTCATGAGTGTGACGTTTCCGGCCTTCGGGTCGAGCAGGCGACTTATCTGGCTACGGCTGGTTTTCATGCGCTCGGCCAAAACCCTTCGTGACAAATTCTGAGATTTCATGGCGTCGGCAATCTGATACGCGAGCGCTTGCTTGACGGCGCATGCTTCAAAATTCGACACTGCACTCTCCTTTCAGGTGCGGCGTCTTTGGTAGAGGGTAGGCCGGGCGTGGCGCCGAACCCGACTCCCCCGCCGGCCTACAGAACAACACCGCGCTTCTGCCGAAGCGTCTTGCGGCTCTTTACGGACGGCAATCCGAAGATCAGTCATTTCTTTCGCTGGCGCCGTGGCGGTTGCGGGACCCCCTCAGCGATTTTTTCCACCAGATAAACGAGCGTGAGGCGAAGCGTACTGTTGTCAATTGCAGCGAATGCGCGGGCGAGCCGGAACGCGCGCTCACTGGCAATGAGCGCGAGCAGCGAGCGCGACGGGTCGGTGTCGGCGCCCTCGAACAGCACCTGGATCGGGATGCCGAGGACCGCCGCCACCTTCACCAGGCGCCCGGTCCCGATCCGGTTGGCGCCGACCTCGTATTTCTGCACCTGCTGAAAAGTGACGCCCAGCCGCTTCGCAAGCTGTGCCTGAGATAAGGCCCGCGCCATGCGCCAGATGCGGACGTTCCGTCCCACCGCAACATCGATGGGGCTCGGCCTCTTAGGATCCCGTTTAGCTCTGGGCATCGCGCCCGCTGCGTCGCTGGACGTATGCCCGCGGGGCTTCAATGGACCGCACAACCGTCAGGTGCCGCGCGCGCCCGCCGTTCTCACAAATATCGATGTAGCCGTAGAGAACGCCCCCGTTGTCAAGACTGTTTGGCCCGATGGCTGTGATGGTTCCAAGATTGCGAGTACGGGGCAGAATTTCATCTGTAGATCGGTCTTGTAAAAAAAGCCGGCCGACAAACGAAACGAACTGCCGGCCGGCTGGTCTCCGCAAATGGCTTTGCCGCGTCTGCGGCGGGGGCTTCACTCCAAGCCGGCTCGGTCGAAGTTTGTCCGTAACCGGCGAGTGTCACATTAACATCGTGTCAGTTCTAAAAGTCGGAGCCTCACAAATTTTGTCTACGCTGAGTGCTTTTTACGTAACCAAGCGCAGGCGGCATTAAATTTTTTCACGCTGCCGCATGTAGGCTCAATGATTCGGCCGGCGGGAACACCGCCGGCCGGTTCCGTTTAGGTTTATTGAGCGCGCAGCGTCGGGAAGGCTGGACTCATCACGCCCAACCGAACTTTGCCATCGTCCGCGACTTTTTCCGGCTCCCTACGAGCCGGGGGAAATAGCGGAGTCATTACTCCGATACGGACCCTGTCCTCGTCCTTGGTTGCGCTAGTCGGATTTTTCGCGAAGCTGATGTCTTTCACGGTAACCTCCTCGGGTTTGAACAACATGTGGCCCATCCACATGGAGGGCCTACAAGATACAGCCCTTCCGGATGGGGGGCCTACAAGATACAGGTAGCAATAAAGCTTGAGTCGCCCAAAGGGACGCTGGGTTGTTAAGCCCTGAAATTAGCGCTCAACCATTATTCGTAACATTTCGAGGCTTCACCTTGCCCATGGCCTCGGGGTAGCGTGATCCCCGACCATTGACGAATGGGTCCCGGCGACGGGGACGTACGATGCACACGGCGGCTAGCGGCGGCCAAGGCGCGGCTGTCACGCCCGATATTGCCAGCCTGCTTCAACGGCCTGCGGCGTGCCGCATTGCGCGGATTCATCTGCTCGGGCCGATGCGGGCTACTTCCTACCTCGGCGACGACATTCTTCCGCGCAGCAAAAAGGGGCGTGCGCTTCTAGGCTACCTTTGCCTCGCCCCTGAAACAAAGGTGGCAAGACTTCGACTCGCCCGAATGCTGTGGGACCAAACAAGCGACGAAGCCTCTCGCGCCAGCCTGCGTCAGGCCTTGCAAGATGTGTGCGACGCCATGGGTCCGCTCGCCGCAGAGCTTATTTCGGCGGGGCGCAATGCGATTCGTCTCAATGCGGATGCCTGCTGGATCGATGCGGTGGCGATGCTGGACCCATCATCTCGCGGCAGCGAGCTAGCTCGGCTTTGCACCGGCCAATTGCTTGAGGGCCTAGACGGTTTGGCCGTCTCTTTCGATCGTTGGTTGCTGCGGGAGCGAGCGCGCTTCATGCTCGCGCCATCGTTGGACTATGCGCCACCGCGCTTTGAAAGTGACAAACACCGAACTTTGCCGGGTCGCAACCGGCTTCGCGTCGCGATCGTCCCCTTCGAGGCAAAGCCGGCAGCAAGCGGTGCCAACAGATCAGAAGACCTGGCTTTTTCGCTAAGCCGCGACATCGCCGCAGCGTTGGCGCGTTTTCGTTGGTTCGACGTAATTACTCCAATCTCGTTCATGTACGGACCGTTGCATTTCACCAGCGAGGACTTCCTTCAGCGCAACCAAATGGACTATGCCGTTGACGGTGTCGTCACGCGTCGCGGGCGATCAATCGAAGTCAAGGTCCGGCTCCTCGATCTTACGCGACGTAGTCAGCCGGTCTGGAGCGAGCGCTTCAAGTTGGACTCGCGCGAATTGCACCGGTTGAATGAAATGGTCACCGGGCGCATCGTGGCTAAAATCGACCCCATCATTTTGTTCATCGAGGGACAACCAAATCGCCGGGAGCACTACGGCGCAACGGGCCTGCTGCTGTTGGCCCTTCCCCTGGTTTTCAGCATGGACCGCCAGAAATTCGAGCGCGCTGGCGTCTTGATCCGTCAAGCCGTGGAGATCGATCCGCAGAACGCCATGGCGTTGGCTTGGGCAGCTTGGTGGCATCTTACGCGTGTGGGTCAAGGTTGGGCACAGGACTTCCCCGCCGCGTTGGCGGTTGCAGAGACCTTGTGCCTCAAGGCAATCGAGATAGACCCCGACAACGCGGATGCGCTCGGCATCTACGCTCATATCTGTGCCTGGAAAAAGGATTTCGACGCGGCCGTGCAGTATTTCGACCGGTCGCTGCGCCTCAATCCCAACTTGGCCTTCATCTGGGCGCTGAGCGCTGGGATCTACTGTTACATCGGCGAACCGGACACCGCCCTGCAGCGGTTGAACCGCTACCGCGACTTGGCGCCATTTGATCCTTATTTCTGTATTTACGAAGGCGCCTATGTAATCGCCTACATGTTCAAAGGCGACTATGAACAGGCGGTGCTGATCGGTCGCGGCGCCGTGAAAGCCAATCCCGATTATAGCGCCGTATATAAGCCTCTCATTGCCGCGCTTGGCCATCTCGGCCGCGCTGAGGAAGCAAAGCCGTATATCGACAAGCTGTTGTCGCTTGAGCCGCACTTCACAGTTAGGCACTTCGCCAGAACCTACCCGTTCAAAAGGGTGAAGGATCGCAGGCGTTACGCGCGAGGACTGCGCTTGGCCGGCGTCCCCGAGCGCTGAAGCCTTCCAGGGCACGGAGATGTTTTCCGAAAACCGGTACCCACTTTTCGGCATCATGCTCTAGCTTGCGAGGGCAGGGGGGATCGTCATGACTGAAGTCGCGGCCGTCAGCGGCGCGCATCCGAACCATGGTCATGCCGAGGCGGGCATCACCAAGCTCGACTATCAGCTCGACGACTATCCCGGTCGGGCTTGATGTTACCCGGCTGCTGCACGACGTCTGTCAGCTGAACGGGGAGTTCGCGCTGCGTTCGGACATTCGCGAGAATTTCGGCGACCGCCCGCTGCCGGTGACGGGCGATGCGAAGCTGTTGTTTCAGATTTCAGCAATCTGTTGTCCAACGCGATCAAATATTCCCCCGGCGGCGATCCCATCACGATCGAGGCGCATATGGCCGAAGGGGAGGTCGTCGTCGTGGTGGAAGACCGCGGCATCGGGGTTCCGGAGAAGGACCGCGACCGTGTGTTCACCCGCTATGCCCGCGGCAGCAACGTGTCGGGCATCGTCGGCACCGGCATCGGCCTCTATCTCGTCAAGATGGTGATCGATCTGCACCAAGGCCGGGTGGCGGTGGAAAGCTGCGAGGGAAAAGGATCGCGTTTTACCGTGCGCCTGCCCTCGGCGCTGCCGCGCCAGGAAGCCACGCGGGCCGCCGCTCAGTCGCCGGCCGCATCCGAGCGATTGGCCGCCGAGTAGCGTGTGCTGCAAACCTTCTGCGCGAACGAGACCGGACATTAGCCGGTGCCGCCCAATTTAGGTATTGACATGGTATTCCCAAAGGAATAGAACATACCAAGAACAAAGCGCCTTTTTGTCAGCAGCACAGGGCTTCGGGCCGCTGGGCGAACTACACGCAAAGGAGTAATCACATGCAGTTCCAGCCTGGACAGAGTGGCAATCCTGCCGGTCGGCCGCCCGGCTCGCGCAACAAGAAGACCCTCGCCATGGAGGAGATCTTCGCGGCGACGGCGGAAGACACGGCCAAGTTCATCGTCGCGCGCGCCCAGTGCGGGCATGGGACTGCCATGCGTATATGCGTGGAGCGCACGCCTCCCGCGCTGGAACTGCCGCCAGTTCGATGCGCCGCCGACGCGCAGAAGGCTTTGAACATGGTGATCGAGGCGTTCGGGCGCGGCGCCATCACGGTGCGCGAGTTCCCGTCCATGATCGCCGCGGTCGAGCGCATGACGCGCACCGCCGAGCGTATCCAAGCGCTGAGCGAGCGCGAGCATGATGGCGCTGCGGACGAAACCGACGGGGACGGCCTGTATTCTCCTGTTAATTCGGATGTCGCCGAAGCCGTCCCGGCCCAGCCGACGGCCGACGGTATGAAGAATGCGGCCGGCAAAAAAGCCGCGGATCAGGCCTCCGCGGCCGCGACGGAGCCGCGAAATGAACGCGAGGGCCTGTATTTCCCTGTTAATTCGAACGCGAGCGCACCCAAACCGACGCCGTCCTCCACGAGCCTTGTTGGAGCCGCGATGGCCGACGTTCCTCCAGCGCCGGCCCTCGAAACCGTTATTCGCGAGCACGCCGACGCATTGAGGGCACACGCGTCGGGCAGCACGGCGAGCCGCCGCCGGCGTGCGCTAATGGAAAGCGTGTCGCCTGCGGCGCTTCGCTTGGGCGCACTCCCGGTCGATCCCCGCTCTTACGTCACCGACCAGACGTGGCTGGCCGCGATGTTGGAAACCGGGCTGCACGGCGCAATCAAGCGAAAGGCGGCGTGAAACTCCCGGGCGAGACCGGCCGCAGACGCATGTTCGCGGGCGCGAAAGCGCGCTATAACCGGCTGGGCTGCTTGGGGTGGAGAGGTATCGAGGGGTGTTCATGCCGGATGCGGCCGCGCGCGACGCGCGCCTGTTCCACTTCGTGATGATCAAGCCGACGCATTACGATGACGACGGCTACCCGATCCAATGGGTGCGCTCGGCGATTCCCTCCAACACGCTCGCCTGCCTCAACGGTCTCGCCCAGGACGCGCAGCGGCGCGAAGTTCTCGGCCCCGGCGTCGAAATCCGCCTGCATACCTATGATGAGACTAATCGCCGGGTCCGGCCCGACCGCATCATCCGCCTGCTGCGGCGCGAGGGCGGCCGCGTCCTGATCGGGCTCGTGGGGGTGCAGTCGAATCAGTTTCCGCGCGCCGTCGATCTCGCGCGCCCGTTCATCGCCGCCGGGCTGCCGGTGTGCATCGGCGGGTTCCATGTATCGGGTTGCCTCGCCATGCTCGCCGAGATGCCGGCGGACATGCGCGCGGCGCAGGCCATGGGCATCGCGTTCTTCGCCGGCGAGGCGGAGGACGGACGCCTCGACGAGGTGCTGCGCGACGCCTACGCCGGCACGCTCAAACCGCTCTATAACCACATGGACGACCTGCCGTCGCTCGAAGGCGAGCCGGCGCCGTTCCTGCCGAAGAAGCACGTGCGCCGCACCTCGGGCTCGCTGTCGAGCATCGACCTCGGCCGCGGCTGTCCTTACCAATGCTCATTCTGCACCATCATCAACGTGCAGGGCCGCAAGAGCCGTTACCGTTCGCCCGACGATCTGGAAAAAATCATCCGCGAGAACCACGACCAGGGCATCAAGCGCTTCTTCATCACCGACGATAATTTCGCCCGCAACCGCCACTGGGAACAGCTGTTCGACCGCATGATCAAGCTGCGCCTGGGCGAGGGGCTCAAGATCGGCTTCACCATCCAGGTCGATACGCTGTGCCACAAGATCCCGAACTTCATCGAGAAGGCGGAGCAGGCAGGCGTGCGCCGGGTGTTCATCGGGCTCGAGAACATCAACCCGGATAATCTGCTCGCCGCCAAGAAGCGGCAGAACAAGATCACCGACTATCGCGAGATGCTGCAGAAGTGGCGCGAGCATGGCGCCATCACCTACGCCGGCTATATCCTCGGCTTCCCCGGCGACAGCAAGGAAACGATCCTGCGCGACATCGAGATCATCAAGCGCGAGCTGCCGGTCGACATTCTGGAATTTTTCTTTTTGACGCCGCTGCCCGGCTCCGAGGACCACAAGACCCTGCTGGCGAAGGGCGTCTGGATGGATGCGGACGTCAACAAATACGACCTCAACCATCGCGTCTCGCATCACGGCAAGATGTCGGACCGGGAATGGGAGGAGGCTTATCGTGCGGCGTGGCACGCGTTCTATACGCCCGAGCATATCCGCACGATCATCCGCCGCACCGCCGCCCATCCGCTCGGCCGACCGAAGACGACACTCTCGACCATCCTGTGGTTCCTGCTGATGATCCGCTACGAAGGCGTGCATCCGCTCGAAGGGGGCGCCTTGCGCCTCAAGTTCCGCCGCGACCGCCGCCACGGAATGCCGATCGAGAATCCGCTCGTGTTCTACCCGCGTTACCTCGGTCAGACGCTCGCCAAGATGTGGGGCTATTGGTCGGTCTACCGCCGCGCCAAGAAAACCATGCAGGAAGTGCTGGCGGCACCGGACCGCTGGACCTATTCGGACCTCGCGATTGCGCCGCCGCGCGCCGACGAGTTCGACACTCTCGACCTCTACCACGTCACGAGCGGCGGCGAAGCCGCGCTCGCGCGCAAGCGCCGCGACGAGGCGATCCGCGCGCAGGCTGCCGCCGCCCGGCATGAGCCGGCCGCGGTCGCATCGTGATGCGAGAATAGGGACCAATCGAAAGCTAAAGCGAAACGCCCATGGCCAACGACCCCGAAATCCACGCAGGAACCGAATCCCACTACCACAGCAAGCGCGACCGCGTGTTCGTGCGCGCGATCGCCGGACATTATCGGCTCACCGAGGAACTCGCCCGGCTGCGCGCGCTGCCGCGGGTGCGCAAGGGCAAGGAGATCAAGTTCATCGACGGGCCGCAGGCCTATAGCCGCCACTACATCGAGCCCAAGGACGGGCTCGCGCAGACGCTCCACCTGCACATCGAGGAATACGGGCCGGGCGGCAAGTCGCAGAAGCACGGCCACGTCAACGAGGCGGCGTTCTACATTCTCGACGGCCGCGGCTACGAAATCCACGACGGCATCCGCTACGACTGGCAGGCCGGCGACGTTGCGGTCGTGCACAATAATTGCGTCCATCAGCACTTCAACGCCGATCCAAACAGGCCGGCGCGCGCGCTCGTGATGAAGTGCAAGCCCATGTACATGTTCATGAACATGCTGTTCCAGAAGCTCGTCGAGCCACGCCCGACCGAGCCGGCGCCGGGCGGCGTCGGCTTTGCGCCGCGCGAGCAGGAGCAGGATTTCAATCACGATCCCGCGGGGAATGAGTGAGGTGCGCCATGGCTTGGTCTGAAGCGAAGGCATGGCTGAGCGGGGCGCTGCATAAGAAGCTCTATCAGGACATGCTGGACGATGCGGCGTCCGCGCCCGCGCGCAACGCCAAGCGCAAGAAGATCGTGCGTCCCTCGGACATGCCGTGGGAGATGGCGCGCCAGGGGCTGCTCAAGCACCTGCTCAACGAGCAGATGAATACCCGCATGGAGACGGTCGACGCCTACATGCAGGCGATCCCGCCCGGCAGCCGCTCGGGCAAGCACCGGCACCTCGCCGAAGAATGCCTCTACGTGCTCGAAGGCCGCGGCTACGACCTGCACCAGGATTGCGACGTGGAAATCACCGACACCTATCACTGGAAGCCGCAGGCCGAGATCAAGCGCTACGAATGGGAAGCCGGCGACGTGATCTACGTGCCGCCGAGCACGATCCATCAGCACTTCAACGCCGATCCGGCCCGTCCGGCGCGGCTGATCTCGGTGACCAACCGCGTCTACAAATATTGCGGCCTCAACGACCTCGAGCAGATCGAGGACGCCCCGGAATACGACAGCGCCGTCGCGCTCGACGCCGAGCAGGTCAAGCGATATCTCCGCGCGAAGGTCCGCGAGCCGGCGTGAAACAATCTCATCGTCGGACGGGGGCCGGAAACAAACACCGCCGTCATCCTGAGGAAGTCGCGCGCTTGCGCGCGACTGTCTCGAAGGATGGCCACAAGCGCGCTGCGCGCTTCCATCCTTCGAGACGCGCGCCTCCGGCGCCTTCCTCAGGATGACGGCAGTGTTTGTTCAGCGCTGCCCGTGAAAGCATGACCAGAATGTCCCAGCCCCCGTACTCCGATCACATCGACGTCGCTTCGCTCGAGCCGATGTTCCGGCCCGCGTCGGTCGCGATCATCGGCGCGTCGTCCGACCCGGCGCGCATCGGCGGCATGCCGCTCGCGTTCCTCAAGACCAACAAATTCGCCGGCCCGATCTATCCGGTCAATCCGCGTGGGCCCACCATTCAGGACCTGCCGTCGTTCCCCTCGATCCGCGATATCGGCAAGCCCGTTGACCTTGCGCTTATCGCCGTGCCGGCCGTGCACGTCATTCCGTCGCTCGAAGCCTGCATCGAGGTCGGCGTGCGCGCGGTCATCATCTTCAGCGCCGGCTTTGCCGAGATCGACGAGGAGGGCGCGCGCCAGCAGGAGCGCATTGCGGCGATCGGACGCGCGGCCGGCGTGCGCATCATGGGACCGAACTGCATCGGCCTCGTGAATTTTTCGACTGGCCTCTACATGAGCTTCCACCCTTCGTTTGCGTTCAGCGGCAAGCCCGGCGGGAAGCTCGGCATCGTCACCCAGAGCGGCGCCTTCGGCGGCCATGTGCATCGCATGGCGTTCGATCGCGACTTTTCCTACAGCTACTGCATCACCACCGGCAACGAAGCCGACGTCGACGTGGCGGACGGACTCGCGTTCCTCGCCGAAGATCCCGGCACCACGGCGATCCAGGTTTATCTCGAAGGCTTCCGCAAAGGGCGCAAGCTCATGCGGGCGCTGGAGATGGCGCAGAAGAACGCCAAGCCGGTTATCGCCATCAAGCTCGGCCGCACCGAGGCCGGCGCCGCGGCGGCGGCATCGCACACCGCCGCGCTTGCCGGCGCCGATACCGTGTGGGACGCCGTGCTGCGCCAATACGGCGTCTACCGCGCGACCAGCATCGAGGAGTTTCTCGAGATCGGGATTGCCTGCGCGACCGCCCAGCGGCCGGTCAATGACCGGATCGGCCTGGTGACGGTGTCCGGCGGCGTCGGGGTGCTGATGGCGGATGCGGCCGCCGATTACGGGCTCGACGTGTCGCCCATGCCGCAGCCGTCGCAGGACAAGATCAAAAAACTCGTGCCGTTCGCGGCGACGCGCAACCCGATCGACATCACCGGCCAGGTGGTCAACGACTTCGGCCTGCTCGGGCAGGCGATCGACATCATCGCGGCGGAGGGCGGCTACGGCAGCCTCGTGCCGTTCATCGGTTCGAGCGCGCGCGTCCCGGAGCGCGCCGCGCTCCTGCTCGAACAATGCAGGAACCTGCGTTCCCGCCACCCGGAATTGTTGGTCGTGCAGGCGGCCCTCTCGCCGCCGGAGTTCCGCAACGACCTGCAGGGGCTCGGTTATCTGAGCTACGAGGAGCCGGTGAGCGCGGTGCGCGCGGTCGCGGCGCTCGCCGGGTTCCACCGTCATTTCGCGCGCACGGACGCGCCGCCCGATGCGCCGCCCGCGCTGCCGCCGCTTGCGCGCGGCGGCCCGCTCTCCGAGTTCGACTCGCTGCGCTTCCTTAGAAACGCCGGGCTGCCGGTGGTCAATGCGCAGCTCGTCAATTCGGCCGACGCAGCGGAAGTCGCGGCCGCCACAGTCGGTTTTCCAGTCGCGCTCAAGGTGGCCTCGGCCGAGATCCTGCACAAGAGCGACGTTGGCGGCGTCGCGCTCGGTTTGGTTTCGCCGGCCGCGCTGCGCACGGCCTTTACCGCGATGGCTGAGGGTGTGGCGGCGAAGACCGGCCGTGCCGTCAAGCGTTTCATCGTCGCGCCGATGATTTCCGATGGAGTCGAGACCGTGCTCGGCGTCAACCGCGACCCGGTATTTGGTCCCGTCGTCATGTTCGGGCTCGGCGGGATTTTCGTCGAAGCCTTGGGCGACGTGGTGTTCCGCGCCGCGCCGTTCGGGCTCGACGAGGCGCATCGGATGATCCGCGAGATCAAATCCTACCGCGTGCTCGAAGGCGTGCGCGGGCGGCCGCCCGCCGACATCGGCGCGCTCGCGGCGGCGCTCGCGCGCCTCTCCGTGCTCGCCGCCGCGCAGGCGGACGCGATCGAAACGATCGACGTCAATCCGTTTTTGGTGCGCGCGAAAGGGCACGGGGCCGTGGCATTGGATGCCCTCGTGATTCCTCGCAAGGGCTAATAGCGATCCCGGATGAGCGCGTCAGCGCGACATCCGAGCCCCGCATATCGCTGCGCTCATGCGGGCTACGAAAAGAGAGGGAGGAAACAATGCGCTCGATGTTTTTGCTGATGGTTGTTGCGGCCACCATGGTATCGATCGGGGCCGCCGCCGCGGTGGCCGAGGACGCCATCGTCTATGGCGCGACCTACGTGGAGGTGGCACCCGGCGCGATCCCGCAAGGCATCGCGTTGCTCAAGGCGCTGCATGACGCAAGCCGCAAAGAGGACGGCAACCTGGGCTTCTTTGTCGTGCAGGAGCACGATCGGCCGAACCGGTTTGTGGCGATGGAGACCTGGAAGGATCAAGCCTCGCTCGACGCGCACCGCAAGGGCAAGGCCTATGCGGAGTTCAACGAGAAGCTCATGTCCGTCCGCACCGCGCCGCCGGATGAGCGCGTGCACAACGCTCTGGCGCCTTCCCCCAGCGGCTTGCCGGCCCCGAGCCGTGGTTCTGTTTGGGTCGTCACCCACGTGGATGTGCCGCCGCCAAGCAAGGACGCCTGCATCGCCGAGCTCAAGACGCTCGCCGAGGCGAGCCGCAAGGATGCGGGCAACCTGGCGTTCGGCGTAGTGCAGCAGACAAACCGGCCGAACCACTTCACCGTCGTCGAAGTGTGGCAGGACCAGAAGGCGCTCGACGCGCACGCCGTCGCCGAGCCCACGAAGAAGTTCCGCGCTGCTCTGGGCCCGATGCTCGGCGCGCCGCACGACGACCGCGTCTACGCGGCGATGGAGTGATCAGATCGTCATTGCGAGGAGCCGCGCAGCGGCGACGAAGCAATACAGGGCAGCGTGCACCGCTCCCTGGATTGCTTCGGCACACTAGTGCCGCGAACCCGAAGTTCGCACTGTGGTGCGGCCAGCTTGTTTGCGAACTTCGGGTTCAAAGCGGCACTAGAACAATATTTGGCTAGTGTCCCTCGATTCCGAAGTTCGCTTGAGAGTGAGCCGCAAGGACCGGCGAACTTCGGAATCGGGACACTAGCTGCCTCGCAATGACAGCATCACACCAAAATCGAATAGCCGCCGTCGATCGGGATCGCGGTGCCGGTGACGAAGTCGGAGGCGGGGGCGGCGAGGAACACCGCGATGCCGGCGAAATCGTCCGGGTTGCCCCAGCGGCCCGATGGCGAGCGCGCCAGCACCCGCTCGTGAAGACCCGGCACCTGCTCGCGCGCGCCGCGCGTGAGGTCGGTGTCGATCCAGCCCGGCAGCACCGCGTTCACCTGGATATTGTCCTTGGCCCAGGCGGTGGCGAGCGAGCGGGTCATTTGCACGATGCCGCCTTTGCTCGCCGCGTACGGGGAGGCGTAGGGCGCGCCGAACAGCGACATCATCGAGCCGATGTTGATGATCTTGCCGCCGCCGGCGCGCACCATTTCTGGGTAGGCCGCCTGTGAGCAGAAGAACGCGCCGGTGAGATTGGTTTCGATCACCAGCCGCCACTCTTCCGCGGTGAGCACTTCCGGCGGTTTGCGGACGGTCGTGCCCGAGTTGTTGACCAGGATGTCGAGCCGGCCAAACTCCGCGGCGGTTTTCGCGACGGCGCCGCGGCACGAGGCTTCATCGACCACGTCGAGGTCGATGAATGTCGCCTTGCCGCCATAGGCGCGCAGTTCGTCGAGCGCCGCCTCGGCCTTGGTGCGGTTGCGCGCGGCGATCACGACCGCGGCTCCGGCCTGCGCCAATCCACGCGCCATGCCCAGGCCGATGCCGCCGTTGCCGCCGGTCACCAGCGCGACTTTGCCGGACAGGTCGAACATGTTCATGGATCGGCGACGCTCCCTCTCATTTGTGCGCCGCGATATTACTGACCCAAGCGTTGCGCGCTACCCTGCCGCGCAGAATAGGTCTCCCTCCATGAACACCAAATGCGTTATGATGATGTATCGAATGCGTTATGGTGATGTATAAAAGCGCGCCCGCCGCCCCAGGAGATGAGCCGATGACCGCCATTCGTGGATACGTCCCGCCGACGACCGATCGCGACGCGTTCGGCGTGCATTCACTCGATCATTTCGTGCTCGCGGTGCCCGATCTCAAACCGGCGGAAGACTTCTATAAGGGCTTCGGGCTCGACGTACGCGAGGACGGCAATACGCTCGGGCTCAACACCTTCGGCCATGAGCACCGCTGGGGCCAAGTGGTCGAGGGCAAGCGCAAGCACCTGCATCATCTCTCGTTCGGCTGCTACGGCGACGATCTCGCGCGGCTGAGGGCACGGGTCGAAGCGAACGGCGTTGAACTCCTCGATCCCCCGGCGGGTTTTGCCAGCAACGGCTTCTGGTTTCGGGATCCCTCGGGCGTGCTGATCGAGGTCAAGGTCGCGGCCAAATCCTCGCCCGACCGCAAGGTCGGCGGGACGCATATCTCGGCGCCGGAAGGGGTGGCCGGCGCGCCCTACCGCCGTTATGCGCCGCCCACGCGTCCGCGCCGGCTCTCGCACGTGCTCATCTTCACGCCCGACATCGACACTTCGATCGAGTTCTATGGGCGCAACCTCGGCCTGCGGCTTTCCGACCGCGCCGAGGTCGTTGCCTTCATGCACGGCATCCACGGCAGCGACCATCACCTCCTCGCTTTCGCCAAATCCGACGCCGCCGGCTTCCACCATTGCAGCTGGGACGTGTCCTCGATCGACGACATCGGCGTCGGCGCCGCGCACATGGCGGATAAAGGCTACGTCAAAGGCTGGGGGCTCGGCCGCCACGTGCTGGGCTCGAATTATTTCCACTACGTCATGGACCCATGGGGAAGCTTTTCCGAATACTCTTGCGACATCGACTACATTCCCCGCACCCAGCGATGGCAGGCCCAGCGGCATAAGCCGGAGGACGCGTTCTCGCTATGGGGCCCCGAGCCACCCGATTATTTCCGCTTCAACGCCGAGATGGCGCAGTAGTACAAAGTCATTGCGAGGAGCGAAGCGACGAAGCAATCCAGGACTAAGCGCGTTGCCCTGGATTGCTTCGTCGCCGCTGCGCGGCTCCTCGCAATGACGTCTACGTCACCGCATTCGCCTCATTGAGGCTGTCGAGCAGCGCGGCGCGGCGCATGTATTTGCGTGAGGCTTCCGCGTCTTCGGCGATGCGGCGCAGCTCATCGAAATTCGTCGCGCGCACCTGCGGGTCGCGCTCCTCCATCAGCCGTTTATTGGAAATGGTCTGGAGCTGAATGTATTTCACCGCGGCGTGCCGCCGTTGGCGGCTGTAGAGGTCGAGCAAATCTTCGTCCGCTTCGCCGTGCAATACGCGCGCGAGCTTGTCGGCGAGGTTGATCGCGTCGTGAATGCCGCCGTTCATGCCCATGCCGCCGATCGGATTATTGACGTGCGCGGCGTCGCCGGCGAGCAGGATCCGGCCTGAGCGCATGGTCGCGGCCACGCACTGGCTCACCGGATAAACGTTGACGTATTCGACATGGTAGCGCCCCGCCTTGGGGAAGAACTTCTGCAGGCGCGCCTCGATTTTATCAGGCGCCAGCGCCTCCACGTCGTCTTCGTCGTGGCGCAGCGGGAAGATCGCGCGCCACAGCCCGCCCGCGCTTTCCCCGCGCACCTTGAACAGGTTGCACCACTCGTCCGGATCGGAGAAATAGTTGCGATAAACGAGATTCGGATTGACCTCGGCGAAGTCGAACGTGGTCGCGATTTTTATAAACTTCTCCGGATAGGTGAAGCCTTCAAACTCGATGCCGGCGAGCTTGCGCACCGTGCTGCGCCCGCCGTCGCATCCGATGACGTAGCTCGCCTCGAGCCGCTCGCGGCCGGAGGGCGAGGCGATCTCGGCGTCGACGCGGTCGGCATGCCGTGTCAGCCCGGTCACGGCATGCGAGAAGCGCACATCGAAGTCGCCGCCGTTCGCATATTCGGCGGTAATCGAGGCGGTGAGCTTGTACTGCTCGTATTGCAGCACGAACGGGAAGGGAAACTCGTCCGCCATCCGATTCAAATCGAACTCGGCAACGACCGCATTGCTCACGCGATCGTGGAAGCGATAGGTCGGCGAGACGTGCCCGAGCGGAATAATCTTCCGCGTCACCCCAAGCTCATCGAGCAGCGCAAGCGTGGGCGGATGGATCGAGGCGGCGCGCTGATCCCGCACCGGCGCCGGCTCCTGCTCGCACACGGTGACTGGGATGCCGCGCCGGTTGAGCGCCAGTGCGCACACCATGCCGACCGGGCCGGCCCCGACAATCAGCACGCGTCCGTTTGGTTTGTTCTCCGCCATCTATTGCACTTTGAGGCCGAGGTCGTGCACCACGTCGCGCCAGCGCGACGTGTCGGTTGCGATGATGTCGGCGAACTCCGCCGAGGTCTTGAGAGCCGGCTCGACGCCGACCCGCTGCAGCCGCTCGCGGAACTCCGCGCTCTTCTCCGCCGCCGCGATCTCGCCGGCGATCGCGTTGACGATGTCGGGTGGCGTCTTCGCCGGCGCCAGAATGCCGTGGGTGGTTTCAGTCGCTGGGCTCGGCAGGGTCTCGCTGACGGTCGGCACGCCGGGAAGCTGCGGCGAGCGCTGCGCGCCGGTGACGGCCAGGAACTTCACCTTGTCCGATCCGACATAGCCTTTGGTCTCGACCGGCGTTGCCGCCATCATGTCGATATGGCCGGCGAGGAGGTCGGTGAATGCCGGCGCTATGCCCTTGTAGGGCACGTGCACCATGTCGAGGCCGGCGCTCTTGAGGAACATGACCGCGACGATTTGCGTGAAGCTGCCCGGGCCGGCGGAGCCGTAGTTCAACTTGCCTGGTTTCGCTTTCACGTAAGCGATGAACTCGGAAAGCGTGTTCACGGGTAAGTCCGCCCGCACCGCGATGACGAACGGGCTCGTGGCCAGAATCGTGATCGGGGTGAAATCCTTCATCGGGTCGAAATCGACCTTGTGGGTGAACGGCGCGATGGTGATCTGGAACACCGGGGCGGACATCAGGGTGTAGCCGTCGGGCGTCGCGCGGGCGAGCCGCTGCGCGGCGATGATACCGGCGGCGCCGGGCTCGTTGTCGACGACGAACGGCTGCTTGAAGGACGTTTGCAGCCGCTCCGCCACCACGCGGGCGATCACGTCGGTGATGCCGCCGGCGGCGAACGGGACCAGCACCTGCACCGGCCGTTCCGGCCACGCCGCCTGGGCGGCGCTCGCGCCGAGCACGGCCGCGAGCGCGGCAGCCACGAACCTGCGCATCGGAACGGCTTCAGGCCATCTCTTTGGCGGGCTCGACGTCCTTGACCGCGCCTTTCCAGCCGCTCTCGGTCACGTCGAATACGATGCCCTCGGGCGTCGTGTATTTGACCTCGTAATAGACGTTCGGGCCGGTTTCCTTGCGGCCGGTGAGATAGCGGCCGCCCGCCGCCTTGATGCTCTTGTCGGCGTCTTCCACGCTGTCGACCCACATGCCGAAGTGGATGAGGCCGCGCACGTCGCTCTTGCCCTCGAACCCGGCGACAGGTTCGTCGCCGAAGTTGAGCAGCGCCACGTTGATGATGCCGTCGGTCATGTAGACGCCGCGCTGGGCATTGCCGGCCCGGGTCATCCCGAACGCCTGCTCGAAAAACTTTGCCGCCGCTTCCGGGTCGCGCACGGAAATGGCGATGTGACGCAGCTTGCTGGCCATGGGTTCCTCCTGGTGTTCTTCCATAACACGCAGTGGATATTAACGGTCAACTTGGGAAACAGAACAGCATTGCGGCAGGCGGGGTATCCTTCCGCAGGCGCCGTCTCTATAGAGAATCCATGAGCTGGATCGACCACCGTCCGGACGATGTGGCGGGTGCCTTCGAGGCAATGGCCGCGGCGACGACCGACAGCGTCGATGCGGCGACTTTCCGCGAGGCGATGAGTCGGCTCGGCGCGGCCGTCCACGTGGTGACAACCGACGGACCGGGCGGCAAGGGCGGTTTCACCGCCACCGCCGTGTGCGCGCTCTCCGACGCCCCGGCCATGCTGCTCGTCTGCCTCAACCGGCGCAGCCGCTCGACCGGCCCGTTCCATGCCAACGGCGTCTTCTGCGTCAACACCCTGCGCGCCGGCGAGGAGACGATCGCCAACGCGTTCGCCCGCCGCACGGCCGACACGGCGCAGGAGCGTTTCACGGTCGGGGAATGGACGACGCTTTCGACCGGAAGCCCGGTGCTGGCCTCGGCGGTAGTCGCGTTCGACTGCCACATCGTCGAGGTCAAGTCGGTCGCGACCCACAACGTGTTCATTGCAGCTATCGAGGCGGTCCGGTTGGGCGACCCTGGCCAGGCGCTCGTCTACCACGACCGCGCGTACAAGCGGGTCTAACCGTTTATCGTTGGAGCATGATCTTATCCGAAAACCGGTACCCACTTTTCGGGATCATGCTCTAAAGCCTGTGTAAACGGGCTTCCCGCGACTTTGCCGGGAGGCCGGCCACGCCTATTGTGGCGCCATGCCGTCGACCGCGAGCCTGCCGCTGTTTCATCTCTACGGCGATCCGCCCGACGACCAGGCGTTCGACTTCATCCACATCGAGACGATAGCCTCACGCTCGTCGGTCCACGACTGGACCATCCGGGCGCACCGTCACCGCAATCTGTTCCAGATCCTGCTGATCGAGCAGGGCGGCGGAGAGATGACGTACGAGGCGTCGATAACCCCGTTTGCGGCGCCGACTATTATCGTCGTATCGCCGACCGTTGCGCACGGCTTTCGCTTCACGCCCGGCGCGACCGACGGCTGGGTCGTAAGCTTCACCGAGGACGTGGCCGACGCGCTCGGCGCACGCACGGGCGAGGGGGCGGCGCGGCTCAAGGCGTTGGCGGCCGAGCCGGTCGTGCCGCTCGCCGACCCGGCGGAAGGTGAGCGCCTCGCGCGGCTCTGTGCCGATCTCTACGAGGAGACCTCGCTGGCGCGCGAAGGCCATCGCCTTGCGACGCGCGGACTTCTCGCGCTCATCGCTGTCGAAGTGGCGCGCCTTTCCGCGAGCCATGCGCGTACCGGCGCGGTGACGCTCGCGCCGACCGACGCGACAGTCGAGGCGCTGCGCCGCCTCGTCGAGGATCACTTCCGGCGCGAGCGCTACATCGCGTTTTACGCCGAGCGGCTCGCCATGACGCCCGACCGGCTCAACGATCACGTCAAGCGCGCGATCGGGGTGACCGCCGGGCATCTCATCCGCCAGCGCATGCTCACCGAGGCCAAGCGGCAGCTCGTGTTCACCAATCAGGCGATCACCGAGATTTCCTACGACCTCGGCTTCTCCGACCCCTCCCACTTCGCCCGCTTCTTCCGCAAGAACACGGGCCAGACGCCGCTCGGTTTCCGCGCTCACCGCGGCGGGTGATTAGTTTTTCTGCAGCTCCGCCAGCACTTCGCCCGTTTCCTTGAAGGCGCGGTTCCCCGCCGGGGCGCCGCAGTAGATCGTCTGCTGCAAAATTATTTCTTTGATGTCGTCAGCCGTGAACCCACCCTCGACGACGGCCGCGCGCACGTGCGCGCGCAGCTCCTCCCAGTGGCCGAGCGCGATCAGCGTGCCGATGACGAGCACGCGGCGCGTGCGGACGTCGAAATGCGGCCGGGTCCAAACGCCCCAGAGATAGTGGGTGAGCAATTCCTGGAACTCGGCATTGAACGGCGTGGTGTTGGCGAGGGCGCGGTCGACGTGAGCGGCGCCCATCGTCTTGCGCCGCATCGCCATGCCGCGATCGTAGTGCTCCTTATCGTCCATCGTTTGCTCCCACGGCTTATTTCACGCCGAAGAAACCGAGCAGCGCATCGGTGTAGGCCTGCGCCTGCTCGACGTTGGAAATATGCGCGGCTTCGAGCACGACGAGCTTCGATCCGGGAATGCGGTCGCGCATAAACTCCGCGGCCTCGACCGTGGTGCCGGGATCGTGCCGGCCGGCGATGATCATCGTCGGCGCCGTGATCTTGCGAATGATTTCGCGGTGGTCCATGTCGCGCACCGCTTCGCCGCAGCCGATGTAGCCTTCGACCGGCGTATCGAGCACCATCTGCTTCAAACGCGCGACCGCCTGCGGCGAGCGTTCGCGAAAGCCTTTGGTGAACCAGCGCTCCATCGTGCCGTCGGCGATCGCCGCCAGGCCGCCGTCACGGACCGTCTTGAAGCGCCCGTTCCAGATTTGTTTGTCGCCCATATAGGCGGCGGTATTTGAGAGCACGACCCGGTCCATGCGCTCCGGCGCATTGGCGCCGAGCCACATGCCCACCATGCCGCCCATGGAGAGGCCGCACCAGTTGACCTTCTTGACGCCCATGCCGTCCATCACCGCGAGCGCGTCGCGTCCGAGCATTTCCATGTTGTACGGGCCATTCGGGGCTTCCGATTTGCCGTGGCCGCGCCGGTCGTAGCGCAACAGGCGGAAGTGCCGGGTGAGCGCCGGGACCTGGTCGTCCCACATGTGCAGGTCGGTGCCGAGCGAATTGCACAGCATGAGCACCGGCGCGCGCTCGGGCCCTTCGATCTGCGCGTTGAGCTTGGCGCCGTTTGATTGGATCATGGGTATGGGTGTCTCCCTGGTTGTTTGTAAGGGTCACCGTTTGCTCGCGGCGATCTGCCGGTCGATGAACTCCTGCGCGACGCCTTGATAGGCGAGGGGATCGAAGAGGCGTTCGAGTTCGTCGGGCTGAAGATGCGCGGTCACGCGCTCGTCCTCGCTCAACACCTCTTCGAGATGCCGCTGCTCGGCCGCAGCCTTACGGGTTGCTTCTTCCACCACGTGATGCGCTTCGAGGCGGCCGAGCTTTCGCCCGAGCGCGATCATCACCGCTTCGGCCATGATCGCCCCGCCGGTCGCTTCGAGGTTGGCGCGCATGCGCGTCGCATCGACCTCGAGCCCTTCCGCAATCTCGACGGCAGCGCGCAGCGCGCCGGAGGTGACGAGCGCGAGCGCCGGAAATGTCGGCCACTCGGCGTGCCAGGCGCCGGCCGCGCGCTCGTGCTCGCCCACCTGCGCGGCGAGGATGGTGGCGGCGAGGTTCGGCGCCATCGCGGCGGCAGCAAGCGCGATCGGCGCGGCGACGGGGTTGCGCTTCTGCGGCATGGTGGACGAGCCGCCGCGGCCGGGCGCCGCCGGTTCGAATGCCTCGGCCACGTCGGTCTGCATCAGCAAGGTCACGTCGCGAGCGAGCTTGCCGCAGCTGCCGGTGAGAATGGCGAGGGCAGCGGCGATTTCCGCGAGACGGTCGCGGTGGCCGTGCCACGGCGCATCTGGCAGCGGCAGCTTCAATTCGGCCGCGAGCTTTTCGGCGACGGCGAGTCCATCTTTGTTGAGCGCCGCGAGCGTTCCGGCGGCGCCGCCGAACTGCAGCACCAGGTTCTCACATCGCAGCCGGGCGAGGCGCGTTCGCGAGCGCGCGAGGGCCGCACCGTAGCCGGCGAGCTTGAGTCCGAATGGGATCGGCAGCGCGTGCTGCAGCCACGTGCGGCCGGCCACCGGCGTCGTGCGATGACGTTGGGCGAGCGCGGCGAAGCCGGCGACCGCGCGATCGAGATCGGCGAGGAGCGCGTCGATGACGGCCGCGAGTTCCAACACCTGGGCGGTGTCGATGATGTCCTGGCTGGTCGCGCCCCAGTGCACGTAACGCGCCGCCTCGGCATCCGATTTCTTCACCTCGGCGGTAAGCGCCTTGACCAGCGGGATCGCGAGATTGCCGGCCGGCACCATGGCTTCGGCCAGCGCGGCAAGATCGAACCGCTCCACCCAGCACGCCGCTTCAATGGCGGCGACCGTCTCCTGCGGGATCACGCCCGCCGCGGCCTCCGCGCGCGCCAGCGCCGCCTCCACGTCGAGCATGCGCTGCACGCGTGCTGCGTCGGCGAGAATCGCGCGCATCGCGGCGCTCGCGAACAGCGGGCCGTAGAGGCCGAAGGGAGGAGCGGGATCGGTCATGGCAGAACGCTGGAGGTCAGAGTAGACTTCACCGAATGTCGCGCCAACCCAGGCTCACGGCCTCGGGAAGAGGTTGCGTGAAGTGTGAAGGAGACGACGCATGGCCATGGTGATGAACGGCGAGGTTCAGCTTGCCGCGCCGCGCCAGTTGGTGTGGGAGAAGCTCAACGACACCGAGGCGCTGAAGGCGAGCATCCCCGGCTGCGAGACGTTGGAGAAGATTTCCGACACCGAGTTCCAGGCGGTCGCGACCAACAAGGTCGGCCCCGTCAAGGCGCGTTTCAAAGGCAAGGTCCGCCTCTCCGATCTCGACCCGCCCAACGGCTACCGCATCTCCGGCGAAGGCGATGGCGGGGTCGCCGGATTTGCCAAGGGGGGCGCCACGGTCGCGCTCAGCGACAAGGACGGAGGCACGCTTCTCACCTACAATGTCGAGGCCCAGATCGGCGGCAAGCTCGCGCAGCTCGGGCAACGTCTCGTCAACGGCGCCGCCAAGAAACTCGCTGATCAGTTCTTCACGAAATTTGCCGCTCAGTTCACACCGGTTGAGAGCGAAACGACTAAGCCAAGTTAATGGTCAGTTCTCCGACCACTGCGACCGCACTTCGCTGATGACCGCGCGAAGTCGGGGAAAGTGAACGGTCGCCACATCCCAAATGATGTAATCGTCGACAATGTCGTAGTCGTGCCGGAGCACGTTTCCTATTCCGGCGACTTGTTGCCAGGGAATGTCCGGGTAACGCGACTTGATCTCGTCAGGCAAATGGCGGGTTGCTTCTGAAACGATTTCGATGCACCGCTCGACAGTTCGACCCATCTGGTAGACCGAGCGGAAGGTTTCGAAATCGATGCCGGCGATGGTATCGCTTGCGCCGTCGATCGCTCGCAGGATGTCATTCAGCCGCAGCAGGACTGACCGCTGCATCGCCGAACACCTTGATCGCCGAAGATGTGATCCGGTCCCGAAGGTCGGGGTGAAGCGCATTCCGGGTGGTAAAATCGACTCTCCGGTCGAGCAGTTTCGCCAAGTAATCCCGCAAGTCCATGAACGGGATAAATCCGAAGCGCTGATAATCAACGTCAGCGAACAGGTCGACGTCCGAGCTTTCCACGGCGGCGTCGCGCGCGGTCGACCCGTAGAGGTAAAGCGCGGTCACGCCGTGAGCGCGGATCGCGTCGGCGTGCGAACGGAGCTTGTCGATGACCAGGTTGCGGTGCATGGCGGATATTACCACAGCTTCGGATCGGAGGAGGCGTCCGGTAACCCTCCAGGATGCGGCAAGTGGCGCCCGTCGGGCCCGTACCAGCCCCAACCAATACCCTTGACCGCGGCCGGGGCCGCGGGTCAGATTGGCCCCCATCCCAATGCACAACCGGGCGAAAACGATGCGATTTCGCCCTTGGCCACAGCCACCACATCCGTTCGCATAGAAAAAGGGGCCGTTGCCCCGCAATTTTGAGGAGGAGGAGCAACCATGCCCACCGTCTCCATGACGGTGAACGGCAAGCCCGTCACCGCCGATGTCGATACCCGCACGCTCTTGGTGCAATACCTGCGCGAGAACCTCCGTCTCACCGGCACCCACGTGGGTTGCGACACCTCCCAGTGCGGCGCCTGCGTTGTCCACGTCGACGGCCAGGCGATAAAGTCCTGCACCATATTCGCCCTGCAGGCCGAGGGCGCCAATGTCCTGACCATCGAGGGGCTGGCGACCGACAGCAAACTTCACCCGATGCAGGAAGCCTTCCGCGAGAACCACGGCCTCCAGTGCGGCTTCTGCACCCCCGGCATGATCATGGCCGCGATCGATATCGTGCGGCGCAAGGGTACTAACCTCGAGGAGCGGACCATCCGCGAAGAGCTCGAAGGCAACATCTGCCGCTGCACCGGCTACCACAACATCGTCAAATCGATTGCCGCCGGCGCCCGCGCGATGGGCGGCGGCGCCTAGCCCTTTCCAGAGGGAGGAGAGGCCATGAGCGCGACCGGAATCGGCGCCCCTGTGCGCCGTAAAGAGGATCAGCGTTTCATCACCGGCAAGGGCCATTACACCGACGACATCAGCCGGCCGGGCCAGGCGCATGCTTATTTCGTGCGTTCGCCGCACGCGCATGCGCGGTTCAAACAGGTCGAGACGGCGGAAGCGGCCGCCATGCCCGGCGTGCTCGCCGTGCTCACCGGAGCCGAGCTTGCCGCCGACAAGATCGGCAATCTCATTTGCGGCTGGATGATTCATTCGAAGGACGGCTCGCCGATGAAGATGGCGGCGCATCCGGCGCTCGCCAACGGCAAGGCCTGCCACGTGGGCGATCCGGTCGCGGTGGTGATCGCCGATACGCTCGCGCAGGCGAAGGACGCCGGCGAGAAGGTGAAGGTCGATTACGAGGTTCTGCCCGCGGTCGCCGATCCGGCGAAGGCGCAGGCGGGAGGCGCGCCGCAAATCCACGACATCGCACCTAACAATACCATCTACCAATGGTCGCTCGGCGACGCCAAAGCGATCGAGGCGGCGTTCCAGTCGGCGAAGCACGTCACCAAACTTGACATCGTCAACAACCGCCTGGTGCCGAACGCGATCGAGCCGCGCGCGGCGATCGCGGAATATGATTCCGGCACCGGCCATCTCACGCTTTGGAACACTACCCAGAACCCGCACGTGGCGCGCCTCGTCATCGCCGCCTTCGTCGGCATGGCGCCGGAGCACCAGTTGCGAGTCATAGCGCCCGACGTGGGCGGCGGCTTCGGTTCGAAAATCTTCATCTATCCGGAAGAGGTCGTGGCGCTGTGGGCGTCGCGCCGCGTAGGCCGGCCGGTGAAGTGGGTTGCCGAGCGCGGCGAGTCGTTCCTCTCCGACGCGCACGGCCGCGATCACGTCACCCACGCCGAGATGGCGTTCGACGGCGACGGCAAAATCCTCGGGCTGCGCGCCAAGACGGTCGCCAACCTCGGCGCCTATATGTCGACCTTCTCGTCGTCGGTGCCGACCTATTTGTACGCGACCTTGCTCTCGGGCCAATACGCGATCCCGCAGATCTATTGCGAGGTCGATGCGGTCTATACCAACACCGTGCCGGTCGATGCCTATCGCGGCGCCGGACGACCGGAGGCGACCTTCGTGGTCGAGCGTTTGGTCGAAGTCGGTGCGCGTGAGCTGGGAATTGAACCGGCGGAACTACGTCGGCGCAACTTCATCAAGAGCTTCCCGCACCAGACGCCGGTGATCATGACCTACGACGCCGGCGACTATGACGCGTCGCTCAAGAAGGCGCTCGAGATCGCCGACTACAAGAACTTCGCCAAGCGAAAGAAGGAGTCTACCCGTCACGGCAAGCTGCGCGGCATCGGCTTGTCGACCTACATCGAAGCCTGCGGCATTGCGCCGAGCCAAGCGGTCGGTTCGCTCGGCGCGGGCGTCGGCTTGTGGGAATCCGCCGAGGTGCGGGTCAATCCCACCGGCTCGGTCGAAATTCTCACCGGCTGTCACGCGCACGGCCAGGGGCACGAGACCACCTTCGCGCAACTCGTCTCCGAGCGGCTCGGCATTCCGATCGAGAACATCAGCGTCGTGCACGGCGATACCGACAAGGTGCAGTTCGGCATGGGCACCTATGGGTCGCGCTCGGGCGCGGTCGGCATGTCGGCGATCGTCAAAGCGCTCGATAAGATCGAGGCCAAGGCCAAGAAGGTCGCCTCGCACATGCTCGAGGCGGCGGAAGGCGACATCGTCTTCAAGGACGGCAGGTTCACCGTCGCCGGCACTGACAAATCAGCCGCCTGGGGCGACGTCTCGCTCAACGCTTACATCGCTCACAAATTCTCCGGCCAGGAACTCGAGCCCGGCCTGAAGGAGGGAGCGTTTTACGACCCGACCAACTTCACCTTCCCGGCCGGCTGCCACATCTGCGAGGTTGAGATCGATCCCGACACCGGCACGACCCAAATCGTCGGCTGGACCGCGGTCGACGACTTCGGGGTCGTGATCAATCCGATGATCGTGGAAGGGCAGGTGCACGGTGGCATCGCCCAGGGCGTCGGCCAGGCGCTGCTCGAAAACGCCGTCTACAACAGCGACGGCCAGCTCGTGAGCGGCTCATTCATGGACTACACCATGCCGCGCGCGAACGACCTTCCGAACTTCAGCGTCGAGACGACGGTGACCAAGTGCCCGTCGAACCCGCTCGGCATCAAGGGTTGCGGCGAAGCCGGCGCGATCGCGGCGCCCGCCGCGGTCATCAATGCGATCACCGACGCGATCGGCACCGAGCATCTCATCATGCCGGCGACCGCGCCGGCGGTGTGGAACGCGATTCAGAAATCGAACGGCGGCCACAAGGCGGCCGCATAGTCACGGAGTTTCGGGAGAAGGCTCATGTACAATTTCACCTATCATCGTCCGTCCGGCCTGCGGCAGGCGGGCAACATGCTCACCAAGCTCGAGGACGCGAAGCTTCTCGCCGGCGGGCAGACGTTGATCCCGGTGATGAAGCAGCGCCTGGCGAGCCCGGCCAACATCATCGACCTCAACCGCATCGAGGGCCTTGACGGCATCGAGCTCAAGGGGCGTTCGCTCGTCATCGGCGCGATGACCCGCCACGTCGAAGTTGCGAACTCGGATGTGGTCAAGACGAATCTTCCGGCGCTCGCCGAACTCGCCGAGATGGTCGGCGATCCGCACGTGCGCCACCGCGGGACGCTCGGCGGCTCGATCGCCAACAACGATCCCAACGCCGATTACCCTGCCGCCTGCATCGGCCTGGGCGCGAGCATCATCACCACCAAGCGCCGTATCTCGGCCGACGATTTCTTCAAGGGCCTGTTTGAAACCGCGCTCGAGCCGGATGAAATCATCACCAAGGTGAATTTCCCGCTGGCGAAGAAGGCGGGCTACATCAAGTTCCGTAATCCCGCCTCGCGGTTTGCTCTCGTCGGCGTGTTCGTGTCGAAGCGCGGCAGCGAAATCCGCGTGGCGGTGACCGGCGCCGGGGCGAGCGGCGTGTTCCGCGTCGCCTCGTTCGAAGAGGCGCTCAAGAAACGCTTCGCGGCGAAGTCGCTCGACGGCCTCACCGTCCCGGCGGACGGGCTCGCAAGCGACATCCACGGCAGCGCCGAATATCGCGCGCACCTCATCGGCGTGCTGGCCAAACGCGCGGTGGCGAAGGCGACCGCCTGACCGGCTTTGCAGGGTTGGGGCGCGGGCCTTCCAAGCCTATATTGTCGTTATCGTTCATTGACCCGGCGGGCTGCGGCCCGCCGGGGTTTGCATTGTGAGCCGAACCCGTGAATGCAACGTCCGCCCACCCGCTGCCGGCGACCATCGACGATACGCTCAAGCTCCTTTCCGGCGCCGATTACCTGGCGGACCGCTCGCTCGCGACCGTGCTGTTTCTGGCGTTGCGCATGGGGCGCCCGCTGTTCCTCGAAGGGGAGGCGGGCGTCGGCAAGACCGAGATCGCCAAGGTGCTCGCCGAAACCCTCGGGCGGCGCCTTATCCGCTTGCAGTGCTACGAAGGGCTCGACGTTTCTTCCGCGGTCTACGAGTGGAATTACGCCGCGCAGATGATCGCGATCCGCATGGCGGAAGCCGAGGGAACCGGCGACCGCGAGCGGCTCTCCGAGGACGTGTTCTCCGATCGCTTCCTCATCAAACGGCCGCTGCTCCAAGCGCTCGAACCCGACACCGCCGGCGCGCCGGTTCTCCTGATCGACGAGATCGACCGTGCCGACGAGGCGTTCGAGGCGTTCCTCCTCGAAGTGCTGGCGGATTTCCAGGTCACGGTGCCTGAGCTGGGCACGGTCAAGGCCGCGCATCCGCCGATCGTCGTCATCACCTCGAACCGCACGCGCGAGGTGCACGACGCGCTCAAGCGCCGCTGTCTTTATCACTGGGTCGGTTATCCCGGCGCCGAGCGCGAGCTTGCGATCGTGCACGCGAAGGTGCCGGGCATCGCCGACCGGCTCTCGCGCGAGGTCGTCCATTTCGTCCAGGCACTGCGCAAGGAAGATTTGTTCAAGGCGCCGGGCGTCGCCGAGACCCTCGATTGGGCGAGCGCGCTCTCCGAGCTTGACGTGGTCGCGCTCGATCCCGCCACGGTCTCCGATACGCTCGGCGTGCTGCTGAAATATCAGGACGATATCGCACGCCTCGAAGGCACCAAGGCCAAGGAGATGCTCGACCAAGTGCGCGCGGAGCTGCGGGCGGCGGAATGAGCGCCGTGACTTACCAATTCGTCATTGCCCGCGAAAGCGGGCAATCCAGTAATCAGCGCCCTTTAAAACATAACTATGGCCGGTGTTTACTGGATGCCCCGCTTTCGCGGGGCATGAGTGCGTCTGTGATGTCGCTCTGTCGGCGTGGTGAGAGTCCGCGTCGTGTGGGGTCACGACATACGTAGCCGAAGGCAACTGCGTCGCCGCGA
>Ga0213881_10000020_pt1 | contig 170293 bp, 147 predicted proteins | sample BarmaccoBMER_R08_FD_160104 | JGI IMG/M metagenome (GOLD analysis project Ga0213881, IMG submission 160104) | Barbacenia macrantha exposed rock microbial communities from rupestrian grasslands, the National Park of Serra do Cipo, Brazil - ER_R08 ...
GGCTGACCGTTGTTACCGCAGCACGCGTGGTGGTGGCGCACTTTGATGAAGGTGTTGGACACAGCCATTCGCAATTTGGCAGCAAAAGGGGCGTTGTAGGTGGTCCAGTTGGACAAGAAGGTCCCTAGGCTTGGTTTCTGCCGAGGTTCCTCACCACGCTGTGGCATATGGCAAACACTACGACCGGTGGGGTCGTCACACTTCTGGAACCCCACAGGACCACCCCAGCTGGCTAGAAGGTGAATGTCACGGTGTTCGACGTCGACGGTGTGAACGCAGCCGGGTTGGTTGGAGTGAACACCGCGGTCAGCGAATGCGGACCCCCGCTCAGGAAGCTGACCGGCCCCAGAGCCTGACCCGCTATCACCCACACCGGGCCACCGAGATCGACTGTCCCGTCCATGAACTGAACCGTCCCCGCCGCATTCAGTGGCACCACCGTCGCGGTAGGGATCACGATACCGCCCAACCCCAACGGCAACGGCTGCCTAAACACGCTCAGCGACGTGATCGTCACCCTCATCCCCGGCACCGGCGTCGGCGTGGGTACCGGCGTAGGCGTGGGTGCTGGCGTCGGCGTGGGGGTTGGCGTCGGCGTGGGGGATGGGGTCACCGTGAGCGTGGTACTGCCCGCAACCTCACCGCTGGCCGCCCTGATAGTGGTGGTCCCGGTGGCCACAGCAGTGGCCAGGCCGGTAGAGCTGATGGTGGCCTTGGTGGTATTCGAAGAGCTCCAGGTGACGCTGTCGGTCAGATTCTGGGTCGAGCCGTCGGTGAAGGTGCCTGTGGCCGTGAACTGCTGGGTGGTTCCCTCGGAGATGGAGGGATTGGCAGGAGTGACGGCGATCGAGGCAAGAGTGGGCTCGAGTTCGGTTGCGCTGGCCCCGGCACGGTTGGAGGTGGCGGCGGCTTGCGCGGCGGGAGCCAGGGCCAATAGCAGCACTGCCGCCAGCACAATGGTCATCAAGGTGCTGGTTTTCGCCTTGAGTTTGGACGCCGAAGAACCTGACCGATCGGGCGGTAATCCAGCGGCAGCGTCGGGCATGTCTCAGTTCCTTCTCATGGGCTCAAGAGTTGGCGAAATGACGTAAGTCGCGCCCGGAGCGCCTACGGCGACGTCGAAAAAGCTGACTACGCCCGGCAGGGTGACGGCGCCGAACCCAACGACGGTGGAGGGGCACACCAGGGTGGTTGAGCCGGTCAGCGTGAACGCGGGCGGTGCAGTAGCGGCCAAAGCAGGGCTGTGGCGGTGCTGAGGCTGAGCACCACACCCAGCAAAGCCACATCGACAGGGCCAGGGAGGTGCCGGGTACACATACGCACCAGCAACTCCCCGGAATCGGCGCGCGGCAGGTTGAACGCTGACCCGATCCCGCACCGCGGTGCAGGGCAGGAACTGGGCGAACCTGCGGCGCCCACGCCGACGATGACCGGCGCAAAACACCGCCCGCACGCCGCAGACGAGAATCGTCGCACCTCCCGGCATTGAGGGATCTCGCGTGGGCGAAACGATGGGTCGCCGAGATGGCCAGCAGAAGTCCCGAAGCCGACCAGGGGATGGCGACGAACCCCACAAAGGACACCTAAAGCGACCGGTTCACGAACTCATCCGGGCAACGTCACCAACGGATCCCGCCGGTCGGGCCACGAAAGGGCGGCCATGTCGGTGGTGTGCGGCTATGGGCGGCGTGGTGGCGGAGTCGGCAACCATCCACAAAGGAACATGCGGCCGCCGATACCGCATGACGTTGGCAGTGGCCAGGGCAGTCCGGCGAAAAAGTTGCGCACTCTTACCTGCTGAGAATCCGATGATGAGCCGAATCGCCGGGTTTGGCGGGGATGAACTCAGTGTTACTAGCAGAACTGATCCAGATACGGGATGAAGAGGCCATGGATTCACATCCCGCCACCTCGGTCGCCGTTAAAGGGCGGAGGCATCTCAACTTGCTAGCCCTGCGACCTGGGTGCCCACTTGATGCGGGGAAATCCAGCCGCTTGCTGCTGTGGTCGCGGGCTTGGCTTCTGGGTGAGCAGGGCGTCCGGCAGTCGCCGGTGGCGGTGCGAGAAGTGCGAGGCGGCCACCACTGCCACTCTGGTGGCGAGCGATTCGACCGCGGGGCGATCGGCTTATCGATGACAGTTCCCGGTGATCGGCTGGTCAGCTGGTCGGCGAAGGCTTTGCGCGCGAACGGTATCGAATCCGCCAGGGAGCTATTGACCGTGGGTGAGTGGCCCAGGTCTGGGTAGATGTGCAACCTCACAGGGTTGCCCGTTTCACCCAGGGAAAGACGCGACATTTTGCGGCTCGGCCGGTGACCACGAAGCGGCCGGAGAGCGCCTACCGCATCCCCGAAAAGGGATTTACAGGGTTGACTGGGCAAAGCGAAGGAGCAGACCCCTCATGGCGCGCGAGGAGATCTATCGACAACCAAGTCTGACGCATCGCTATTAGCGCATCGGATCTCAGCAACTGAGGCAGATCTGACCACCCGAATTTTGCTTCACGCCTATGTCCAGGGTGACCGTCCCAAGGTCCCCCTCGTCGACCGGTCCCCGGATCGTTTTCACCTGGGCCCATGGCGGCTTCTTTCTGCATCGCGGGCCGGCCGGTACCGCTTGCGGTAGAAGTTGTCCACCAGCGGTACCGGTCGTTGCACGGATCGCCACGGATCAGGACTCTGCCGCGGCCTGCTTGATCAGATCGGCCACCGCTCTCGGCGGCGACGCGTAGATCGCGTGACTGCCGACGATCTCCGACACGGTGGCCCCGGCACGCTTGGCCATGGTGTGCTGGAGGGGCGGGGGAGAAGCTCGTCAAGCAGTGGCAGGGTATGACGATTTCCGGTAGCCGCCGCACCGCCCTGCGCGAGTCGAGGGTCAACCTAGTCATGCTAACCCGGATGCGTCAGGACGGCGGCCGCTGAGCGAACCGTGTAAGGGTGGTCATTGCCCAAGGCTTGGCGCATGCGCACCAAGGTGTCCTCGCCTCGCTGGTGTGCCCGCTCATGCTGTCCGAGGTGCTGGAGGAAATGGCAACCGGCCGGTCCGGAGAGCGTTGCGACACTGAGCATTATGCCGTCGCTGGCCACAGGGATGCCCACGATGACGGTAATGACCATCATACTGGTTACGTATGGGTCAGATTCGATATGGACCCAAGAGTTTAGAAGCTACCGACCGAACGCGTTGCGACTGATCAGCCCTTCCTAAAGTTGACCCGTTTTTTGGTAAGTCGTGCGCCTTCTCTGAGCTTACCGGGACGTAGGACATCGTCTTCGGTTAATGTCCGTTCGCTGCCGTCGCGTAGATCTTGTTCAATGACGGGTGCGTCCGCCGGCAGCTTGCCGAGTTCGCGAATCTCGGTCACCGAGATGGTGTCCTTGGCCCATGGATGGGCTTCTCCTTCAATCATCACCTCGTACTCGACAATATCTACATCGTTGGCCATTTCTGTTAACCTCTCTGTGAATGCCGTTAACAGCAAGGAAGTGACGGGCCAAGGAAGCGTTCGCTTGGCTGCCCGGCGGAATGTCGTATGGCGTCGGTGAGTACGTCGATAAGGTGGCGGCCGGCCTGCGGGGACTCATACCGTTGACCACCGTTTGCAGACCTTCGGCGGTCGAGGTCGCGCTGCATGCTGGCCCAGGCGACAGGACTGGCGGCGGCTACCGCTTGCAGGTGGCCAACAAACCAGGCGACCTTCTCCTCGGACACTATCGCCGCGGTATGGCTACTGGTGTCGTATCGTGCAGCCAACCGGGTGCGCTTATGGCCCCCGTCACCCATAGACTGATCTAACCACAACCGTCAACTAGCCAATGCCGCGTAAATGAGTCCTCGTATCGGGTCGCAATGACAAGCAGTTGGTCCGTGGGCATGGCCCAGATGAAGGGTTCGCGGCGCTCATTCCAACCGCAGCTGACCGGCCCGGGATCCCTAGCAGGCAAAGAAAAGATTGCGGAGGGTTACCGCCTGCCGCTGCCGCAATCATTTCAAATCAGCGGCTTTATTGCCGCAGATACAGCCCCTTGTGTCGGGGGGACTGTACCCCGTCCCGTTTAGATCACGGCTTATCTCAGAACGGGGGGAGCGGGAGTATGCGATCGCGAGACAGGCTTTGTTCAGGCGATGGGCCGTCGATCGGCTGGATCGGGCGGGGCAGCAGATCGCGCCCGATCAGGTGGGCATCGACCCCGTCCGGCGGCAGCGTGGCCCTCAGTGATCGCCCACGCGACCAGCGACTGTCCGCGGCCCATGTCGCCGGCCACGAAGACACCGTCCCTGGCTGGTCCCTCAATTTTCGTCGCGGGCAACGTCGCCGCACCGACCGAGCTGCACACCCAGGTCGGCAGGCAACCGCCATGTTCGGGGCCGAGGAAACCTAGGGCCAGCAGGGCAAGCTGCGCCGGGATCTCCCGCGCGGTTGCAGCTGGCCGGTACTAGCGCAGCGCGTCCAGCGACTCCATGCCGACCTGGCACGCGCATGAGACCCGCATCGCCGTCGGGCTTCCGACCCGCGCCGAAACGGCCGCGATGGCGGCTCACCCGAGACAATCCAGGCGCGCCAGATCGTTACCAACGATCCCTGGAGGTGCGTGCTGCAGCACGGCGGCAACCAGAGTTAGCTGGGCAAATCCGACGACACCGGCCAGCATCGGTGGTTACCTCCGCGCCGCTGGCCCTGGAACACGTGATCGGACCAAAGATGACCGATGAGACCAGCAGGGAACTAAGCCCCTACGCCCTCATGAGCGTCCTCGATGGGGAGCTCGTCAAAACTGTTCTACTGAATCTGGCCGTGCTTGAACGTAAAAGACCACTATGCATACTGGAATGGGGTTGCGGACTAAGCACGTTGTCCTACACCAAAATCCTTGCCGGCGCGGGCGCCCCCTTCCATTGGACCGCCCTGGAATACGACCCTTCGTTTTTAAATGCAAAGGTCGTGCCACAGCTTAGCGATCGTCCGGACACGATAATTCGCATGGTCGATGATGGCACTGGTATCAATAATGCAGGAGAGGGTACAGCCAGGCTCGAGATCGTCTGCTGGAATCGTGGTCGACTGCAACCTTTCTTCGGCGACGAATTTGTTTCAGACCGGCTAGTCAACCTCGACGCATACGTCGCCTATCCCCGGTCCACGACCGACCAATTTAACGCATTCCTCGTCGATGGGCGTAAGCGGCGCCGGTGCCTCCTCGTCGCCCGAGACCTGCTTGGTCCTCAGGCAATCACGATATTACACGATGCCTCGCGCACCTATTACCACTCGGCTCTGAGCACCTATCCAGCCGGTCGATTCGTTGGTGACGACCTATGGATTGGTGGACACAGTGAACAAGTTCTGGATACCGTTCTTACGGTTCGCCGCGATAGTATATAGCCACAGCCGCCGCAGTCTTCAACAAGCTACCACCGCCATAAATATTCGCATGCGGACGTTAACGGTATTCAGATTGTCGTCCTCGCCAGATGGGCCATTGGGCGGGTTTTTCCTTATCGTTTACGATGTCAGCGATGTTGCCGTCTGGGCCGGAGTCGTTGTCGGCGTCTAGCACTTGCGCAGATCGCCGTATGCGTGCGGCGAGCATGGCGGTGACTGTTGTGGCGTTTCAGGATGTGGGTAGATGGGTTTTATTGGATTTGTTGCGCATTGCTGGTGGCTTTTTTCAGGAAGGGGACGAGGTGTTGTTGAACGGTGTGGGAATCGTCGAGGTGTGGCCAGTGTCCGCTATTGTCGAGTACGATGATCTGCGCACTGGGGAATGCCCGGTTTTGCCAGTGGGCTTGGCGGGGCGGGAAGTAGGGGTCGTGTGCCCCCCAGAGCACCAGCGTAGGGGGATCCACCTTGCAGTAGATGTCGGCGAAGCGGGCGAGGAGATCCTCGTTGGTGGCGCGGTAGAGCGCTAGAGCGTTTCGCCGAGCTGCGAGCGGAAAGTCCTGAAATAGTTGATCGACAGTTGAGCGGGGTAATGGGCGGGGTTGACTGTAGCGCGTTAGCAGCTCGAAGCTCTGCTGCGTGATCACAACGTTGAGCGCCTCGCCAATCCCGCGCTTCCGCCAGATCCGTGCCAGGGCGTGCCAGTGGTAGTTGGTGAGTACGCCAGTGTTGATGCAGGTCAGGCTAGCGATGCGAGTGGGGTGCGCTGCGCCCCAGGTCAGTCCGACGGGGCCGCCGAAACCGTGCATGACCAGATGCGCGCGGTCGATGCGCTGCTGGTCGAGCCGTTCACCCAGCCAGCGAGCGTAGTTGTCGATGGTAGGCAGAAATGATGGAGACACAAAGCATCCGAAGCCGGTGGGCACCGGCACGTTGCCGCAACCAGGCATGGTCGGGGCGTAGGCGTGTCCCACGGCATTGATGGCCGGACCAATCAGGGCGTCCCACATGCGGGACGAGCCAGGGCTTCCGTGAAGGAATACTACGGACTGGGCGGGCATATCGATGGACGCTACCTCGGTAGTATATGATTTTCAACCAGACAGTTGAGATTTCGAACTGATGACACGTCGGAGCTACCACCAGCAGTGCGGGCTGGCGTCCGCGCTGGAAATCCTGGGCGAGCGGTGGACGATGCTGATCGTGCGGGAGCTGGAACTCGGACCGAAACGGTTCACCGACCTGGCCCAGCGACTGCCCGCGATGGGTCGCAACTTGCTCGCCGACCGGCTGCGTCAGCTGGAATCCGATGGAGTGGTCACCAGCGAAGCGCGCCGCTACAGCTTGACACCACGAGGAAGGGACTTGCGTCCAGCCCTGGATGCACTGCTGTTGTGGGGCCTGCGCTTGCCGGACACCGATGCTTCACAGCGCACCGCCAACCCGGTATGGGCAGCACTGGCAATGCGGGCTGCGGGCGATCCGGATGCCTGCCGAGCACTGCACGCTCGCTGCGAACTCCGCATCGATGACGAGCGCATTGTCGTGGAAATGGATGACGGAACTGTCACCCTCATCGAGGGACCGTCACCCACCAGTGCGGCCGCGGTAGCCACTTGCGATACCGACACTTTTCTCTCTCTCGGTAGCGGGGTCCTCACTGTCGACGAAGCACTCACTACCGGCGTAGTTCGGCTCCAAGGCGACCCCGACGTGCTCCGAACCTGTTTCCAGGTACTGCACCTTCCGCCCCCTCCGGAAGCCACACGGAGAAGTGAACAGTCACCATGACCCAACAGTGATCAGCATCCTGAAAATCGGTAGTCGACGGTTCGGTCCGGACTTTTAGCCACAGGACCAACAGCCGCCCTAATCGGGCACGTCCACGGCAACCGTGTCGGTCGGGTAGGACGGTGACCGGCGCTTTGGGTCAATTGCCCGCAACAGGGACATAACGGGCCGGCAGAACGGCCAGTCCGGTGACGTAGATAATGCTTAGTGATCTTACATGGCGGGTATACAGCTGGTTGCACCGAACAACCGGTCACTTCGGCGGGGACGGAACTTCGCGCAAAGTTGATATTCAGCTGCTGCCAGATTCGACCGATGCACTCACCAACCCGAGTGGGTGTCGGACAAGGAGAGCGATATGAGTTTCGTGGACAAGGCCAAGGACAAGGCCGAGGAGTTCATGGGGAAGGCTAAAGAGAGCGCGGGTGAGGCAACCGGCGACGAAGGCCTCAAGGCTGAGGGTAAAACGGAGCAGATCAAGGCAAACCTCAAGCAGGCCGGAGAGAAAATCAAGGATGCCTTGAAATAGACCTTACGGTCGGCGCTGGCCAACGACACTTGTCGTTGGCCAGCGCTATATGCTGTTGCCGTGCGTCGCCCGTAAGGGTGTCGGCATACGGTTGACGAAACGACCTCCCACACCTTGGTCATCATCGTTGGGGTTTGCTTACTTCAGTGTGGCGCGCCACCCCGGCCCGGAAGCGGAGTTCGTCGCGCCCGGTTTGTCCTCTCTGAAGTTGGCGGTCCACGCCCACATCCTCGTTGGATCGCGGCGTCCCCTGGCTGCGCGTGGTGGACGATGTGCCTGCATCTGCCGGTGCGGCAACACCAGGGGCTAGCACTGACCTTGCCAGCTACGCTGCGGCGGCAGCTTGTTGAGGGGTGCCGCTGTCGGTGCACGCACCCGGCAAGTGATCATGTTCTGTCTCGACGGTCAATGTGCGGCCGCACGATCATCTATGGCAGAGACTCACGAAGCGTGCCGGGGTGCTCGTTTTTCGGGTCTAGGCCTGTCGGGGTGGTGCATCGGTAGAGTCGGCCAGGTGATCTCCAATGGTGTGGCACCGGATGGGAAGTTGCTCGGGATCAGCGATGTGCACGTGGGTAATCCCGAGAATCGTGAGGTCGTTGAGGGCCTGCGAGCCGAGTCGGACAATGACTGGCTGATCGTCGCTGGGGATGTAGCAGAGCTCATTGACGAAATCGAATGGGGACTGCGGGTACTGCGTGATCGGTTTCACACAGTCATTTGGGTGCCGGGAAATCACGAGCTTTGGACACCCCCACAGGATTCCGTCCCGCTGCGCGGCCAGGCGCGTTACCATCACCTGGTCGGCCTCTGCCGCGAATTGGGTGTGATCACCCCTGAAGATCCCTACCCGATCTGGCAGGGGCCGGGTGGCCCAGCCCGGATCGCCCCATTGTTTCTGCTTTATGACTACACATTCCGGGTTGATGGCACGCACACCAAGGAGCAGTCGCTGGCCTATGCGCATCAAACCGGGGTCGTGTGCACCGACGAGGTTTTGTTGCACGCGGATCCGTATCCGAGCCGAGAAGCGTGGTGCCAGGCGAGGGTGGCCGAAACCGAGCGACGGCTGGTCACCTGCGATCAGGGCATGCCATTGGTGTTGGTCAATCATTGGCCGCTGATTCGTGAGCCGACTCGGAAGTTGCGGTATCCGGAGTTCGCCCAGTGGTGCGGAACGCAGCTCACCGCCGATTGGCACCGCCGGTTCAACGTCGCGGCGGTGGTGTACGGCCACCTGCATATCCGCCGGTCTGCGGTGCACGATGGGGTGCGGTTTGAGGAGGTGTCGCTGGGTTATCCGCGGGAGTGGACGCCCCGGGGCCTGCCCTGCCCTCTCCTGCGGCCGATCCTGCCGGCGCTGGAGGCGGCGTGATTGAGAGGTCTTGCCCGTTGCCGTGGCCACCTGTAGGCAGCGGCCGGTGGCGGTGCGGAAGTCGCCGACCACTGCAGCCTCAAACCCTGCGGTGTGTGCTGGATCTGGGCGGGCAGGCCGAGAAAATGACGCCACACGCCGCTGCGCGTTTGCGCTCCTGCTGCGCTTCCGCGTTACGCGTAGAACAGAGGGTATGACACTCACCATCGGTTCCCGACCCCTCGGCAGCATCGGTCCCAAGATGGTCAACTACCGCATCAACGGTCCGAAGCACCGCTTGCTGTTCGACCCGTTTCCGCGCCGCGTCCGGGCGTATCTCGGCGGTGAGCTGGTGCTCGACACCCGCCGTGGCATGCTGCTGCACGAGAGCAACATGATGATGCAGCTCTACGTGCCCGAGGATGACGTGTGCGCCAAGCTCACGCTGACCGATCACACCACGCACTGCCCGTTCAAGGGTGATGCGTCGTACTGGACGGTGACGGCCGGCGAGCGCACAGCGGAGAACGCCGTCTGGGGTCACCAGGAGCCGATCGCCGAAGCGTCCTGGTTGCGCGGGTACGTCGCCATCTACTGGAAGGCGATGGATACCTGGTTCGACGAGGACGAGGAGACCTACGGCCACCTGCGTGACCCGTACCATCGCGTCGACGTCCGCCGCACCTCCCGCCACGTGCAGGTGAGCGCGCACGGCGAGCCGATCGCCCAAACCCGCCGCGCGCTGCTGGTCTCGGAGACCGGGCTGCCCAACCGCTACTACGTGCCGCTGCGCGACGTTCCGGCCGAGCTGCTGGAGGTCTCCCCGACCCACACGCACTGCCCGTACAAGGGACGCGCGTCCTATTACACCGTCGCAGGCGTGCCCGACGGTGCGTGGTACTACCCCGAACCGACCGAGGAGATGTCCCGGCTGCGCGGGCATCTGGCTTTCCACGGCGAGGGTGTCGAGGTCGTCGTCGACGGCGAGCGAATCGAGACCGGCATGCCGCCCCGGTCTGCCAACGTGCAATGAGGAGGTCCAGGTTCTGAATGGGGCAATGTCGAACGGGCGATCACCTCGTCGTCGGATTGGACCGTCAGCCTGGCCGGATTTCAGCGTGACGGTGCCGTCGAGCACCTTGGCGCCCAGGTCTCGCAAGGACGCCGCCTTCCCCTCGGCCGGAGGTTGAGGTTGGTGGTAGTGGATGCTGCTGAGCCGCGTTAGCGGCGCGGCGTGGCAGGCTCAGTCATCCAATGGCGGCAGTCCGGGCAGCACCTTCTCGAGCGTGATCGGGAAGTCACGCACGCGCACGCCGGTGGCGTTGAACACCGCGTTGGCCACCGCCGCGCCGGCCCCGCAGATGCCCAGCTCACCGAGGCCCTTCGCGCCCAGAACGTTGGCCTTGCCGTCGTACCCGTCGAGTACGACGGCGTCGACCTCCGGGATGTCGGCGTGGACCGGCACCAGGTATTGCGCGAGATCCCGGGTGACGAAGGCGCCGGATCGCAGGTCGACAACAGCATCTTCCTCGAGGGCCGCGCCGGCGCCCCAGATCATGCCGCCGATCAGCTGCGAGCGTGCCGTCTTGGCGTTGAGCACGCGACCGACCGAGAACACGCCCAGCATTCGCCGTAGACGGATCTCCGCAGTGTCGGCGTCGACGCCCACCTCAGCGAAATGTGCCCCGTAGGTGTGGATCGAGTAGTCCGCATAGTTGGGGTCATCGCGCATGGCGGGAGTCTGGCCGTCCGCCGCCACACCATCGGGATAATTGCGCGCGACGATCTCGCTCAGCGCCTCGGACACGCCGTCGATGCTGACGATGCCATCTGAGAACTTTGCACCGGCTGGATCCAGACCGTGCAGTGCGGAGCGCACGTCGTTGCGCGCCGCGGCCACCAGCTTCTCCCGCAGGGCCTGGCACGCACGATGCACCGCGGTGCTCGAATTCGCGGCGCCCCACGAGCCACCGGACCCCATGCTGACCGGATACTCCGAACGCCCGAGCTCGACTCGCACCTGATCGGGCGGCAGCCCGAGCCCGTCGGCCGCAACCTGGGTCAGGACCGTGTAGGTGCCCGTGCCGATGTCGGTCATGTCCGTCTGGACGACGGCAGTGCCGTCCGCCGCCAACCGCACCTGCGCCGTTGTCGGTACTTGAATATGTCCGCGGATGCCCGCGGCCATGCCGTAGCCGACCAACCACTGCCCCTCGCGCACGCTCGCCGGCGTGGCGGGGCGACGTTCCCAGCCAAACCGGCGCGCGCCTTCGCGCAGGCAGTCGACCAACTGCCGGTCGCTGAACGGCAGGCCTTGCTCGGGATCGACGGTGGGTTCATTGCGGATCCGCAGCTCGACCGGATCCATCCCCAACGCATCGGCCAGCTCGTCCATCGCCGACTCCACCACCAGCATGCCCGGCGCCTCACCCGGAGCGCGGACGTCTTCCCCGCGCGGCAGGTCCAGCGGCGTCAGCCGGTGGCTCGTCAACCGGTTCGGCGCGGCGTACAGGCTGCGCGTGGTGGCGGCCGTGGGCTCAATGAAATCCGAGCGGGGGTTGGTGTGCATGGTGACCTCGTGCGCGATCGCGACCAGCCGCCCGTCCCGCTGCGCGCCCAATCGCACCCGCTGGCTCGATGTGGGGCGTAGGCCGGTGAGATGGAACATCTGCTGCCGGGTCAGCGCGACCTTGACCGGCCGGCGCAACGCACGGGCGGCCAACGCCGCCAGGATGGTCTCGGCGTGGATTCGCAGCTTGGAGCCGAATCCCCCGCCGACGTACGGGGTGATGATGTGGATCCGCTCCGGGTCGATCAGCAGCGTGCGCACGATCGAGGACCGCGCCGCGTCGACGATCTGCGTGCTGACGTGGACGATCAGGTCCTCGCCGTGCGGTACCACCAGACAGGCATGCGGTTCCATCGGCTGGGAGAGCTCGTACGGCGTCGTGTAGCGCACATCGATCCTGACCGGTGCGGAGTCGAATCCGGCATCGAAATCACCCACCGAGGTATCAGGCGGGATCGCGCCGTAAATCAGCGCGTCCGGCGCGTAGGTCTGATCCTGACAGGCGGCGAAGTCGTAGCAGCCCGGCGCGCCGGCGTACTCGACATCGACCAGATTGGCCGCCGCCCGTGCCTGTTCGAAAGTCGTGGCGACGACGAGCGCCACAGGCTGACCGTAATGGCGAACGTCGGGGCTGCTCAGTGCCGGGTAGGCGCGCCAATATTCAATGCGCATGGACAGGTCGGGGCTGCCCTGCGCCGGGGCATTGAGATGGGTCATCACCATGTGCACCCCGGGCGAGCGTTCGGCGCGGGCGGTGTCGATCCGAGTGATGCGACCTTTGCCGATGGTCGCCCCGACGATGAACCCGTAGAGCGGTTGACCGGCCTCCCAATGCTCGTAGGCATAGGTGGCCCGGCCGGCGACCTTCAACGGGCCGTCAACGCGGTTGAGAGCTTGCCCGATCATCTCGCCTCCTCAGCTCCCCAGGCCAGTTGGGCCAGCGTGCGGCACAGCGTGCGCTTGGCCAGCTCGATCTTGAAGTCGTTGTGACCCTGCCCCACGGCGTCACGCATTGCCGCCTCGGCGGCAGCCCGATAGGTGGCCATCGTGGCGGGACGGCCGGTCAACGCGGCCTCCGCCTCGACCGACCGCCAGGGCTGGTGCGCCACACCGCCGAACGCCACCCGTGCCTCATCGATCGTTTCCTGACCAGCCGAGACGATCGCGGCCACGGAGACCAGCGCGAACTCGTAGGACGCCCGGTCACGCACCTTGCGGTAGAGCTGCCGGCCCGGCGGGGGCGGCGGCAGGACCACGCTCGTGATCATCTCACCCGGCCGCAGCACAGTCTCGATGTGCGGCGTTTCACCGGGCAGCCGGTAGAAGTCCGTGATGACGACGCGGCGTACCGACTGGTCGGCGTCGAGCAGCTCGATCCGCGCCTGGAGCGCGGTCATTGCGACGGCCATGTCCGAGGGGTGGGTGGCGATGCAGGAGTCGCTGGCGCCGAGGATCGCGTGTATCCGGTTGAACCCACCGATCGCCGAGCATCCGGAGCCGGGATTGCGCTTGTTGCAGCCTGCGGCCGTGTCGTAAAAGTAAGGGCAGCGAGTTCGCTGCAACAGGTTTCCGCCGGTGGACGCCTTGTTACGCAACTGGCCCGAAGCGCCGGACACCAGCGCCTGCGACAGCACCGGATAGCGGGTGCGCACTCGGGGATCAGCGGCCACGTCGGAATTCGTCGCCTGGGCGCCGATGCGCAGTCCGCCGTCCGGCAGTTCCTCGATGTCCCGCAAAGGCAGCCGGCTGATGTCGACCAGATGGCCGGGCTGCTCGATGTCGAGCTTCATCAGATCCAGCAGATTGGTGCCGCCGCTGATGAATTTCGCGCCGGGTCTCGACACCGCAGCGACGGCAGCCTGTGCGTCCGTGGCTCGCTCGTAGGTGAAAGACCTCACTCCGGGGCTCCCTGCGCGATGACGCGGATGGCCGCGACGATGTTCGGATACGCGGCGCACCGGCAAATGTTGCCGCTCATCCGCTCGCGGATCTCCTCGCCGCTCAACGTGATCTGCCGGGACGACACGTCCGCTGTGACGTGGCTGGGCCATCCAGCCGCCACTTCCGTGAGCATGCCGACCGCGGAGCAGATTTGACCGGGGGTGCAGTAGCCGCACTGGAAGCCGTCGCACTCGACGAAGGCGGCCTGCACGGGGTGAAGGTCGCCGGGCTCACCCAGACCTTCGATCGTCACGATCTCGTCGTCCTCGTGCATCACGGCAAGCGCCAGACAGGAGTTGATGCGCCGCCCATTGACCAGCACCGTGCAGGCGCCGCACTGCCCGTGGTCGCATCCCTTCTTCGTCCCGGTCAGGCGCAGATGCTCGCGCAGGGCATCCAGCAGCGATGTACGCGTATCCACCTCGAGATGCCACAGACGGCCGTTCACGTTGAGCGTGATCGCCAAGAGGGCAGCCAACTCGTCACGGCCCCGTTCGACCTCAGTCGATATCCCACCTGCCAAACTCGCCGACGCCGCCCACGTGGCCCTCGAATCCGACTCGCTCATCACTGTCCTTCTCCGCCATTTCGTCGACGAAACACCAGGCCACTACATACTGGTGACAAGTCTTGGCACGGTGCTGGGTTCAGGGCCCCAGGGTGATCGCGGACCCTGTAGAGTGCGCTGCCACCGACCCAGCGGACCGTCCGACCGAGATGGCTCGGGTACCTCTGGATTCGCGACCCGATCGCCGAGCGCACGCACCTGATCTGCCATCATCCCGGGAGCCGTGAGCACCCCATCCTCGCTCCCGTAGATCCGCGTGCTGGCCTGGGGAGAGAACAGCTTCGGCTCTCCCTTCGGAAGAAAACCGTTGTCCTGTGGCGGCAGATCGTTGACGAAGACGTCGTAGGTAAGGTTCTCGGTCGGGTTGTTCGAGATCGGCGGCGTGATTTCGCTGGTTCCTTCGGTGGTGCTCATGTCGACTTCCGTAGGTTGCGTTGTGGCATCACGGTCGCGCAGTCGGTCATGTGTCGCGCCCGGGCAAGTGCCTGGTCGGTGCCCTGGTCTGGAACCCTGCCCATTACGCAACCAACGCATCAATGCCTCCCTTGCTATCTGAAGAGGCGTCTACGCCGTTCAGTACGTCAATCCGCTAATGCAACTATGCCCGTACCAGCTCGTGCGCCGGCACGAGACGGTCCGCGAGTGGACGCGCCACTTGCCTCCGCTAACGCGACAGCCCAACCGCCCGCCGGGCGTCAGCAGTCGCTTGCTGACCCGGGTCCGGCAGTGCCCTCAGCAGCCGCTAGGAGCCGACGGGCGGGGGCTTCATCGGAGGAGTCAACCAGCACGCGAACACCCTGCAATTGCAGCTGCGGCTCCTGTCCTCCGGCATCGTCTGCCGCCACGGCTGCCCACAAGCCGTGACTGCGCAGCAAGCCGGCGATCAGTTCCGCCTCTATGCGGCTGCCAACGACCGCTACAGACACAGTCACGCCGTCCACGTCCCAACCTCCCACTGCTTCAGTAGCTGCTACCGACGTCACGATCGGGCCTCAAGGCGCCGCACCGAACCCGTGCACAACCCTGGTCAATCACCCGGAGATCCTGGCCCGGGCCGGCTCCGCGGTTCCGGGCTGCAGACGTGGCAGCGCTGGCCAAATCGGGGCGATTGCCTGGGCAACGAAGCTGCCCGGCGAGAAACCCGAGGATGTCTGCCTGCATGAAGTTCACCGCATCGAGGAAGGCGATGCATCGTGGGTCATCTGCGCCACAGCAGGCGGCGTTGTTCCACTCGAGCTTCCCACGCCGGTGTTGTCGAACGTGGCGACGCGTCGGGCTGATGCCAGCGCGTCAATCAGCGCGGGATCCCCAGTTATCCGGATCTCCGCGGAAATACTGCAACAGGACCAGCGGAACCGGACGTTCACCGTATCGCAATACGCGTAATCATATCGTTAGCGGCGCCGGCCAGCTTGTTCGGAGATTCCGAATACGTTGCCGTCATGACGTTTTGCATGTGTCGATTTGGAAAAGCCTGTACGCAGGCAGCACTGGACTGCCACCAGGATGGCCTCCGGTATAAACCGGATAACGCGCAAGATCGGACCTGGGTAGTGGCACCTGGATTTGACTTCGGCGCACTGGCCTTCCTGTCCAAGCTTTTGATCGCTCAACCGCAGTTGACTCGAGCCAGTCACAGACCAGGGTCCTGACCCGTGACTTTGACGGGGGTGACGCGTCGCCGAGCGTGCGACTCTGCTGCCGTGACGAACGGGCAGGTCAAAACCGGAAGGGAAGCCTCATGCCAGAACCAGCCGACGTCACACCGACGATCGTGCTCGTGCACGGCGCCTTCGCCGACGCGTCGAGCTAGAACGGCGTCATCGAGCGGCTACAGCACCAGGACTACGCCGTCGTGGCGTCAGCAAATCCGCTGCGCGGCCTGGCCGTCGATTCCGCCTACCTCGCCAGCGTGGTCAACCAGATCGACGGTCCCGTGCTGCTGGTCAGGCCTCAACCACAGGCGGTGACTGACCTCATCGCCAAGGCTGCCCAGGCCGTCGTTGATTCACACCAATAGACCGGGGCATTGGTCACAACGTGCCCCAAGAGATTCCGCATGCATTTGCCGAAGCTGTCGTCGACGTCGAGAACAAGCAGCTCCCGAGTTGCTCGGCAGTCACTCCAACATGGCTGGTACTGCCCCCGCCGATCTGGCGAAGGGATTCCAGCGCGGTGACCACCGCCATCCGATCTCTCAGCCGAGGAGACACGCGCCTATGAGCAATTGAGCAACTTCTATGCCAAGCATGTGGCCTATGTCCAGATTATGGCGACGCGCCCGCAAACGTTTGTACGGACTGGCGGACTCACCCGTCGATCTCGCGGCGTTCATGCTTGACGGCGACGGTACTGGCCAACCCGAAGAATTCGCGCCAGCTTCAGACCACTGCGCAAATAACGGAGCAGCGGCCTAACAGGTCGGTCTGCAAGGGTGATCGGTGGGGAAGTAACTGAACCAGAAGCGTGTCAGGACCTGACGGCGCGTGCGGGTTGCGAACTAGACCATTTAATCACAGCATCACCACACGCGAACTTCCTGCACATGGTCCATTCAACACCGCACTGAGCCGGACAGGCCCAGGCCAGGGTCCCGGCCAGGGTGTTTCACAGGCTCGGGCCGCAGCCTTGAGGCGCGATCGTGGAGGCCAGGAGCAGTCACTGTGACCTCGACACGGTCCGACAGGCGCACGAAAGGAGCGAGGTCGTGGACTACAGCCAGGTCACTGCCGTGAACCTCATCGCGCCGGGCTTCGTCGACACGCCCTTGTCCGCGTCGCTGCCGGCGATCAACTGGAAGCGTGCCGCAGCCAGTCGCGCGCCGCTGCCCATCAGAGGTGTCGCGGAACCGGCTGACGTCGCCGCGCTCGTCGGGCACCTCATGAACAACACGGCCCTCACCAGTGTGATCTACGATATCGACGGCGGCCCGCAGCTGGTCTCCGGATCGCAAGAGTGACCTCGGTGAACGATCTGCTGAAGCTGGCCGTCGAGGGTCATGGCGGCCTGCAGCGCTGGGCGCAGATCTCGCGGTTCCGTGCGGCTGTCTCGATCTCCGGTGCGATCTGGGCACTGAAGGGCAAACCAGGTCTGCTGGACGGTGTCGTGCTGGAGGGTGACACCCGTGCTCAGCGCCTGACGATCACCCCGTTCCCCCATCCAGGTCGCTCCACCACGTGGCAGCCCGACCGCCAGACCATCCAGACGGCCGAGGGTGTCCTGCTTGCCGAGCGCCATGATCCCGCGACCACCTTCCTCGGAACGACCCGCCAGTCGCCCTGGGACGAGTTCCAGGTGGCCTACTTCGCCGGCGAGGCCAACTGGAACTACTTCACCGCACCGTTCCTGTTCACCCGCGGCGACTTCGTCACCGAGGAGACCTGGCCCTGGCGTGAAGATGGGCAGATGTTGCGCACCCTGCTGGTCACCTACCCGGACACCGTCGTAGCGCACACCCGGCAGCAGACCTACTACTTCGACGACGCCGGGCTGCTGCGGCGCCTGGACTACGTCATTGACATTCTCGGAGGCGGTCCCGCGGTGCACTACGCGTCGCGGTACCGCAACTTCGACGGGATCATGGTTCCGACCCGCCGCCGGGTCTACGTCCGCGATCCCGACGGCTCGCCGGTCCGGGAGTCGGTCTCGGTCGCCATCGAGGTCACCGACGTCAGTTTCAGCTGAGTCTCCGTCTGAGGCCAGATCCGCGAAGCCAGGCGAGAGGCAGTCATCCCCGCGCGCCGGCATCATCCTCGGCCACACGTGTTGGAGCACGTAACCGGCAGGCTGCCAGGCGCGCCGGCAGGACCATCAAGGCCGGTGGCTGGAGTTACCCGAGGGCGACCAGTGCCCGGCGCAGCTCCCGGCGGGAGCTGATGCCGAGTTTGGTGAACACCTTGCGTAGGTGCCATTCGACGGTGCGTGCGCTGAGGAACAGCTGGGAGCCGATCTCTGCGTTGGTCTGCCCGTCGATTGCGAGCCGGACGATGGAGATCTCCTGCGCGGTGAGTGCACCGGGGGTCTCGACCGTGCGCTTACGCACCGTCTCGCCGGTGGCCAGCAGTTCGCGCCGGGCGCGCTCGGCGAAGGCCTCCATGCCGATCGAGCCCAGCATCTCGTGAGCGGCCCGCAGCTGTACGCGAGCGTCCACCCGGCGGTTCTCGCGACGCAGCCATTCGCCGTAGAGCAGGTGGGTGCGGGCCAGCTCCGGGCGGAGCTGGGTGCGGCCCAGCCGGTCGATCCCCTCGCGGTAGCAGCCTTCGGCAATCTTGCGCTCGCTCAGCAGCGCGCGGCAGCGCGCCTCGATTCCCAACCCGAAGTCGGTCCCACCGGCCCGGGTGATGTCCGCGAGCCGTGCAAGTGCATCGCCGGCAATGTGCGTACTGCCGGTGCGTGCGGCGGCTTCGATCAGCTCGGGCAGCGCCCACATCGAGACATAGAGGCCCGGTGTGTCCTCGCTGGCTTGCTTGGCTGCCGCCAGTGCCTCTTCGTAACGGCCGAGGCCGTTGTAGAGGATTCCGGTGACCCAGTGCGCGTAGGTCACCGCGATTCCCTGTCCCTCGGCTGTGGCCTCGGCGATGGTGGCCTCGATCAGCGCGGCGGCCTCGGCTTCGTCGCCGCGAAGAGACGCGAGCATCATCGCGGCGTACGGGGCGGCGCGACTCCCAGTCGCTTCGCAGACCGCATCAGCCTCCGCGATCAGAGCCGCTGCCGCCGTGAAATCACCACTCCACGCGGCGTTGGTCCCCAGCGCGCCCAGATCGACCGGAAGCTGGTCTAGCGCACCGGCGTCACGGGCGAGCCGGACTTGCCGCACGAGCAGCGCGCGCCAGGTGTCGTCGTCCCACACAGCGCTGGCGGCTGCTTGAGCCATCCAGCCCCACCGAAGTCCTTCTTCCATGGCGATGTCCGGGCCGGCAAAGGCGCTTGCTGCGTGCCGCAACGTCGGTGCTGCGGCGGCCGGTCCGTCCGTGACCAGCAGCGCAAGGCCGTCCAGCACCAGGTCGACCGGACGCGGGTGCGCCAGCGGGGGAAGGGCCCTCGCTGCGCGGGAGACCTCCAGCAGATCGCTGGCGCCCGCCAGACGCCCGGCGAACAGTGCCGCCATCCACGCACTCAGGTACGTCTCACGCGCCAGGTCGAGGTTGAGCGACTCGAGCCGCTTGGCCGCTTTGAGCAGCAGCGGGGGAGCATCACTGCCCAGACCGGAGGCGAACACGATCTGCCCGCGCAGCAGGTCCACCCGGGCGCTCTGGAGCTCATCCAGCGGCCCGGTCTCCGCCCTGACGAGCAGCTCCAGAGCCTTGCCGAACGCGCCGGCCTGCAGGTTGATCTGTGCCGCGGCCAGTGCGCGTTCCGCGTGGTGGGCTGGATCGACCGTCAGCAAAACAGCGCGCTCGAGGAACGCCGCGGCCGCGGCCAGCCCCCCGCGGGCCTGCGCCCGGCCGGCCGACCGCTCAAGCTCGGCTGCGACGTCCTCATCGGGCCCGGTTGCGGCTTGAGCCCGGTGCCAGGCTCGTCGATCAGGATCAACCGCCGGATCTGTGACCTCCGCCAGCGCACCGTGTAGCTCTTGCCTGTCCTGAGCCGACGCCGACCGGTAGGCCGCCGATCGGACCAGCGGATGCCGGAACCGCACCTGGACGCCGAACTCCACCAAACCCGCCTCCACCGCCGGTGCCGCCGCCTGCACCGGGAGGCCCAGCCGGCCAGCTGCCCGCCGCAACAGCACCGGATCTCCGGACGGATCGGCCGCCGCCAGCTGCAGCAGCCGTCGGGCCTGGGGCAGCAGGGTATCCAGCTGCCGCCGGAAGCTGTCCTCGATCCGGCCCGACAGCGGTTCCGCGCCGGGTAGGCCGAATCCCCCTGCCAACTCGGTCGGGGTTAACGCCCTCGGCAACTCGAGCAGTGCCAGTGGGTTACCCTGCGTCTCGGCGATGATCAAATCACGGACCCGCGTATCCAGCGGCCCGGCCAGTGCGGAATTCAGTAGCGCCCGCGCGTAGTCCTCCCGCAGCCCCTCGACTCGGAGTTCTGGCAACCCGGCCAGTTCCGCACCGGGCACCCGGGCCGCGAACACCAGGCCGACCGGATCGGCAGCCAGCCGGCGCGCCACGAATCCCAGCGCCTGCGCCGAAGCCTGATCGAGCCATTGCTCGTCATCGATCAGGCAGATCAGCGGCTGCTCCCCGGCCACCTCCGACAGCAGGCTAAGCACAGCCAGCCCGACCAGAAACCGGTCCGGCGGCGGTCCGGCGCTGATACCGAATGCGGTCCGCAGTGCATCGTGCTGCGGGACCGGCAGCCGATGGAGGCGATCCAATACCGGCGCGCACAGCTGATGCAGGCCGGCAAAGGCAAGCTCCATCTCCGACTGCACACCCACCGCGCGCGCCACCCGGCAGCCGCGCGCCCGCTCGGCCAGGTAATCCAGCAGCACGGTCTTGCCCACGCCCGGGTCACCGCGCATCACCAGGGCGCGGCTTTCACCGGCACGGACAGCCTCGAGGAGCCTGTCGAGTTCATCGCGTTCCCGGAGCCGGTCCGTTAACCCTGTCGCACGTCCTCGGAGCCGGGAACTCGCGGCCATCGGACCGGTACCACGCCGCTTACGGAACGTTGGCAGCGGCGACAGCGTTCAGCAGGGCAGGCTGGTGCCTGCACCCCGCTTCCCGGTCGCCGGACTCGACGCGAGCGCTCACATGGCCTCCCCGCTGGTCCAGCTCACCGGCTCTATCAAGGCCAAGACCGACCCCACGATCGGCTTAGTGCCGCCCACGGCGATTGTGGCTGGAAGACCTGCGCCTAGACGAGCGCGAAGCCCACGGCCAGCAGCGACTCTCGCCAGGGTTGCGATGTTGCCGAATTCTGAGCGTAACCCGACAGGTCAGACCCCGGCAAACCCCTTCACCCCACGGCAAGGGCACTCCCTTGGCCGCTGACAGCGAGGGGCCCAACCCTGCCGATATGTTGAGCTCGCTGCCCGTGGCTTTCCGGCACGGCGCGCGTGCCGACCACGTGATGGGTGATGCTGGCCCTACCGGTGATTGAGCAGATGGGCTTCTTGGCGGCACACCCCCGCAACCGCGCGGTACGCCGCAGCGCAGGGCGGTGTGGCACAACTGGCCAGTTGCTCCCATAGCAGCGCCCGAGCCAACAGCAAATCACGCCGGGTAAGCCCGGCAGTGTTCGACAAGGCCACGGCGTTGTCGGCCAGCGCCGTCAAACGGGCGGCGTGGAGATCAGCGGCGGGCCCAGCCGCCGTAGTGGGGGGAAGGTGGGTGGTCATCACGACCTCTTGCGAAAGCGGGCTGTCCTATTCGCCCGATGTGTTTAGTATTGGCCTCTGCCAACCTCCTCACCAGGGCCGATAAGGGGATGCTCGTCAGCTGTGAACTTCGTCGTTGATCACTGCATGGCGGCGAGGTGGATCGCACCGATACTCGCTGTGGTCAGATACTGGGTGACACGCCAGTCCAGGGATGGATACGGGCGGGATGGATCGTGTTGTCAGTGCCGGCGGTCGTGAGGCTGTCCTGGCTGGGCGTGGTGCTCTCCGCTGTTGAGCAGTGGTCGGTAGCCCAGCGCCGGGAGCGTCGCCAGGAAGGTGCTCCCCCGTGGATGATCTGCTTTGCTCTCCGTGCCCGCCACACTGTCAGTGACGCTCGGGGCGAAGGTAAGAAAGTGTTTCCAGTCCTGACAGCTCGATAAGCCGGCGGATAGGCGAGTCAAGCGGCACGGTGAGTTTCATCATAATGCGCAGCGGCTTGAGCAACGATGCAAGCACGAAAAGGATCCTTATTCCCGAGCTGTCCAGGTAGGTCAGATCGGTCAAGTCGACGAAAACCGAGCGTGGCTGATGAGAAATCGCCGCACGGAATTCACGTTCGACGGCTACGGCGTTGCCCAGATCAATCTCACCACTGACGGTGATGTGCATCGTTGCGCCCTCGACGGAAGTCTCAACGCTCGCAACGGTCATTGAGCTTCCCCACTGGTGCGGCCGCCACGTATCAGTGGTGACCTGGGTCGGGATATTACCGGTACTCGATGAACCGTGATCGACGGTGGTTCCAACAGGACCGTAAGCAGGTTAAAACGGTTGCCGTCGTGGCCGCGTGACCTTTGGCGAGGCCGGTGGTGGGTGAAATGCCCTCGTAGCGGCCAAGGACGGTTGGGCGTGCCGTTCGGTGGTAGATCAGGAGCCGGTCGAGGCACTCGGAGCGGACACTCGGGATTAATCGCTCGGCATAGCAATTCGACTGTGGAATCGGGGAGGGATCAGAGGGAGCGCGTGACCACGGCAAACATGTGAAGGCGAACACGGCATCGACACCTGCCGGAGAAGGCGCCGATGGTGTCGACGTGCGAACGAACATGTGATTCCGACCGTCTCCAGGTTGAGGTTAGGCGTTGCCGAGTACGGCGTTGCGCGACGCGCTCACCTCGTGATGCGGTCGGCGGGCGCGTCGTCACCGCTGCGCTCGCGGCGCTTGCCATCGCGGTTGCCGTCGCTGATCGATGCCGGCGGGCTACCCGTGACCGAACCAGTCAGTGGCGTCCGTTGACGGTCTTCTACACAGCGGTGTGCGACCAGCCGGTCTGATGTCTGCGCCGCGTTGGCAGCGCGCATCACCCAGATCATGCTCCGCCCGGCCTCTCCGGGTGCCTCGACGGTGTTGTTTTCGATGCGATCGAGCACGTAGCCGAGCTTGCGCGGGACAGCAGCGCTACGAACATTTGCTTCGTCACAGTGGATCTCGACCCGATCGATGTCGGTCAGCTGCAACGCGACGCGCGTGAGCGCCCCTGCAAGCTCGGTAGCGTAGCCATGGCCGATGGCGTCGACGTGGATCCAATACCCGATCTCGATGCCACCGGTGCCAATGCGCCGGTGCAGGCCACACCCGCCGATCACGCTCGTCGGATCGCTTGCCCGGAACACTCCGTAAGCGAAGTCCGACCCCTCGCGCGCCTTTGCCGTCACGTGCTCGAGCCATTCGCGCTGCTCGGCTGGCGTCCGCACGTGGGTCGCCCACGCCATCCACGGTCGAAGATGGTCAAGACTCGCGTTGGCTGCGTCGACGAGCACCTTGGCGTCGTCCACGGTCCACCGGCGTAATAACAACCGCGCCGTCTCGATGCGTTCGGGAGGCGTCTCCATCAAACACAGATAACAGACGACACCAGCGCAGTTCAAATCGATTCCTGCACCTCTTCGACCGTGGCATGGATGCCGGAACCCAATAAAGGAATTATGGTAATGAGCTACCCGAAGTGACGCCGCTTCGCGGCCCTTCAAAACTTTCATGAGACAAGAAACGGTTCGACGTCATCCACCATTGAGCTCAACGATAGATTGACGACGACCTGCCGCGTCCGACGGAAATGGTGTTTAGCGGTGCGTGGTATCCAACGGCGCACTCAGGGCTAGGTTGACGGGTATGGGCGAGCAACCCTGCCGGGACCGGCTTAGCCGTCGGTCGCTGCCGGCTGCGTCGGGTGCGCTGGCCGCTGGAACGTTGCTGCCGGGGGTTGCTTTCACCGAGCGGCCGGGCACGGGCACTGAGCCATCTGGTGAGCAGACCCGGACGGTTACCGGCACCCTACGGCCGGACGTATCCGACTGGTCCCGCTGCTCCCGCTGGGTGCGCGCCGAAGTGCGCCGGCCCGTCCCGACGGCCACCACCCCGGACGCCATGGTGGCACTCACCAACCCGGTATTCCTCACCACCCCCTAAGCGCCTCATCAGATCATGGAAGGCTTTTCTCTCATGATCACCGTTCATAGGGACGAGTTGTCGCGTCACGGATCGGATTAAAACGGTAATTCCCGTCAGTTCGCGCACTGCGGCTCGTACTAGCACGAGCGGTGGTGACCATGCGCACCATCTCAACAGCGTGGGTACGGAGTCATTCGTGGCTTGTCGTGTTAACGCAACGGACCCACCGTCGACGACCGGCCAGCGCGATGCCCGAATTGTCTCTATGGGGTTTGATGAGCTTAATCGGCCTGTTTGAGATGAACTAGGACATCTAGCTGACTGGTGTTTACGGTCAGAGGCTAACGCTCGGATGCGGCGGGTTGATTACCATACTGTCCTTACGTCCGTCGTCTGTTTCGCTATCGCCACCCTGAGGGGAACGGGAGTCCCGGAAGTGTCAGGTTCGCGGTGCTCCCGACTGCGCGGTGGGGTCTCCCTGTGGCGGGCTCGGTCCGGTACCTGCCGCCGGTGCCGGTCCGTCATCCTGGGTTGAAACCGGCCGCCTGTCCACACCGTCACCCACGTTCGTATTGCATGTTTTCACCACCTGAGGAGCTCCCACCATGATCGGTCAGGCAACTGGTTATAACTCTGGGGCTGCGACTTATGTCGGTGGCCCGCTTGCCGGCCAGACAGTAGCCCGTCTTGGCACCCGCCACCCGATCTACCGTAGTAATGATGGGACACCATTGAGTCCGTCTCAAGGTGAGTCGATATCGTGGTCACACGGCGACGGGACAATGCGCCTGCGGGTACGCCATTACGCGCACCGGGAAATAATTGAGGACCATTTTGTGCAACATTTCTATGTTCACGCCACCGTGGTCGCACAGTGGGAAAACGAGCACCGTGCGAAGGCTCGCGGTTCGCTGGGTAAACCAGCGACAGCGCCGCCGCGACAGGCCACTCAACAGACCACTTGCACTCCACGGCGAGTCGTCCACGGCTGAGGCAGTGGATCGGTTGTCAAATCAGCCGGCACTCGAATCGAACAAGCCTGGGCGGTGCCGGGCGGCGATGAATGGTCGTGCCTCCTACCTTAAAAGCGGCCTGGTCACCGAACAGCTCGCCCGGTCCCACCCGGGTCACGGTCTGATCTGCCCCATAGCCCTCGCCGCGGGCTTCGACTTCGCCTTCCACGACGACGTAGTACTGCCCGGGCGGATCACCGGGACGAAAGATAACCTCACCGGCCGCGAACGTGCTGCGGTCAAGGCTGGTCGACACCGCTGCATGCACGGCCGCCTCGGCGGCGCCCATGGTGAAGGTCCGACTGGTGACCTCTGGGGCTTGCGACTGCTGGCCTTGGGCGGTGACAACGTTGTAGTCATAGTCGACAAAGTGCATCTCGATAGGCCGCACGACGTGCATGATCCCGGTCGGAAGGATGCGCGTTCGTGCGAACTTACGCTTGAACAGCGCGACGGCCTGGGCCTGCTCCAGCAGGTCAGCACACCCGCAAGCACCGACGCCCTGGAGCTCGCGAACTTTGCGCCAATCCGTGGTGTAGTCGTCGATGGCGGCAATGATCAACGACCGCACCGTGGACATCACCGCCCAGAACTCATGGTTCATCCCAGTACCGTCCGACAGCGCCTGGCCAAAGTTCGAAGAGGTCACTCGACGCTCGGTCCGCCACACGGAAGTAATAGTGGAGCTGTGGTGGGCATCAGCGACGCTTGGCGGTCGTCGTGGAAGGTGTACATCGGTTAAGAAGGCGGCCTGAAGACCAGAGCCAGGTGGCACGCCAGCTCGTCGGCGCGGGCTTGTCCGGCCCGGAACGACACGTGCTGGTCGGGGCGCACCAGGTGGCAGCATCCGCCTATCGCGCCGTAGGCGGCCTGGAACTCGCCGGCTAGGTCCCACACGACCGCGGCTGGCGCGTCACCGAGCGGCCGGTCGGCGACCTCGTCGGGAACAGCGGCGGTGACCGCGAGCACGAACACCACGTCGAGCTGACTGTGGGCCCGTTCGCGGGCGACGGCCGAGGCAGAGGCAAGGTCGGAGATCTGGTCGGCGTGGTCGGCGTAGAGCAGCAGCGCGAAGCGGCGTCCGTCGAGCAGCTCGTGCAGCCGTAGTGGGAATGCGGCACCGGCGCGGCGCAGCGGTGCGCAATCCGGCGCCCGTTCACCGGGCCGGGGGCCGCCCTTGAGTGCCTCGACGTTGCTGCCCTCGCCGATCAACGGACTATCCGGGTAGCCCACGAGAAGCTGGGCCTCGCGCAGCAGCATCGTCGCCGGTTCGTCGGCCTCGAAGCCTGCCCGGGCGTGCCGGACGGTTCGGCTGACCACTTCTTCTCCCACCGGCCGCCGCTCGGCGTCGAAGCTGCCGAGCAGTCCTTCGGCCGCCAGGCCTGGTACCGCGAGTGCGAGGCGCCAGGCAAGTGCAACCGCGTCCTGGATGCCGGTGTTCATGCCTTGCGCGCCGGTCGGTGGGTGGATATGCGCGGCGTCGCCGGCCAGGAACACCCGGCCCCGGCCGTAGGAGTCGACGATTCGGTGGCTGATCCGGAAGACCGATGACCAGCGCAGGTTCGACGCGCAGGTCGGCTCGGGAGCAAGCCGGTCGAGCACGGCCTGCACGTGCTGCAGTTGGGGGCTGTGACCCGATTCGAAACCGTGCTCCATCGTTCCAGTTGACGGCGCGGACGCCAGCTCGTCGGGCACCAGCATGGACATGCGGTAGCGGTGCCGGCCGGGCAGCGGGATCGCGACCAGGAGGTCGTCGGGGCCACTCTCGACCCGGCGCGTGCACCGAACGCCGTAGCCCGGGGGCTGGCGCCAGTCGACCTCGACATCTCCGAGCATGTACTGCTCGGGGAACGCATCGCCGGCGAAAGCCACTCCCAGACCCTTACGGACGGCGCTGTGCGCGCCGTCGCAGCCGACCAGGTACCCGGCGCACACCCGGAACTGCCCGTCCGGCCCGCGCAGCACCGCGGTGACGCCCTCAGCGTCCTGGTCGAAGCCGACCAGTTCTACACCCCGTTCCACCCGCCCGCCGAGCTCTGCGAGCCGTTCGGTCAGCACCCGTTCCGTCTCATACTGGGGCAGCGCGATGAAGCCGTAAGGGACTTCGGGCGGCAACGCCAGCTCTATGCGCGAGACCTGCTGACCGTCGACGTAGACGATCTGCCCACGCATCGGGACAGCGCCGTCGAGAGCACGCCGCAGCACGCCGGCCGACTCCCAGAGCTCGAGAGTGCGCGGCTGCACCCCCACCGCCTTGGCGTAGGGCATCGGAGTGGTGAGCCGGTCAACTACGCGGCACTCCACGCCGCGGCGGCGCAGCTCGATCGCCGTGGTGAGTCCCACCGGTCCGGCTCCCACGATCAACACATCCGTGGAGCTCATCACGTCTCTCCTGCTTCGAGTGCCCGCACGCCCGGTGCAACGCGCTCAGAAGCCCGCTGCTGCATCCGTCATCCCCTGCAGCCTCAGGCGGAGGCCGCGGACGCTCACGATCTCGCTGCCTCCTGCGAGTCGGAACCGCCAGTCAGGTAGCCACCGATTCATCGCGGTGTGCTGATGCTGCGCCGCGATGCCCAGACGGAGGTTTGTCACACCGCGTTACCAGACAAGGTGCGGCATTTGTTTTTCCCAGATGCGGCGGGAGGCAGTGAGCGGATAGGCAGTGGTGGAAGGCGGAATATTCCAGATCCGGGTGTGGCGGTGTGGGAGGGCAAAGCGTGGCCAGCCTGGGTCACCGGTGCAGGCGAAGGTGGTCCAGGCTTGCTGGATGTGCTCGGCCAGGGCGATGAAATCGGGGGGTGGTGGGCAGCCCACCAGCCTGGCCGCCAACGGGGTGTTGGCATTGCCGAAGGTAAAGGGCACGTCGAGGGCGTGGCAGGCGCCGAGTAGGGGGCTTGGCCAGGTGAAGTCATAAAGCCAGGTACGGCCGCCGGCGTGCGCGTGTGCTTCGGCCATCCAGGTGCTGGGCATTCGGAACAGCGCGTCAGAGAGCATGACCGTGAATAGCTCGGCGTCGGTGTTGTCCGGATAGGCGGCGTGGTAAGCCGCGACCGCGTCGTGTCCCAGGTGCAATGAGGTCGCCGCTGCCGCCAGATCGATAGCCGACAAATCACGGTTTTCAGTGAACAGCCGGCATTCGTCATGGGTGAAGCCGCAGATCAGCTCGATATCTCGGCCGGTATCTTTATTGATTGCCTTCCAGGGCGGGCTGGTGACTAGTTCTCCGTCGATGACCGGACCGAAGGCGCTGATGCGTGCCTCGGTCTCCCGCAGCGGCGCATCCTGGATCGGCAAGATGGCTTCAGGTGCCAGCGCAGCGAAACCCTCCGAGGTGGGAGGTACTTGTGCCTGCGTGGCCAGTACTGCGGTGACGCGCTCGGCCTCGCCGGGGGTGAGTAAGCCAGCGGGGATGCTTTGGGCGATCGCCCGCCGAAACAGGCCTCGGGTGCTCGGCGCGGCGACGAGCAGGGCAACCGAGCCCGCGCCTGCAGACTCACCGAAAATGGTGACGGCGCTGGGATCGCCGCCGAAGGCGGTGATGTTGTGCTGCACCCAGTCCAGCGCCGCGATCTGGTCATGCAGCCCGCGGTTGGCCGGCATCCCAGGCAGTTGTCCGAACCCCTCAAAACCGACACGGTAGTTGAAGGTGACGACCACCACGCCGTAGCGGGCCAGCTTTGTGGCGTCATAACTGGGGTTGCTGGACGAACCGGTCTTCCATGCACCGCCGTAAATCCAGACCATGACCGGTAGCCCGGTGGCACCGGGCTCGGGGGTCCAGACGTTGACCGTCAGGCAGTCCAGACCATCGCGGGGCCGCCAGATCGCGGGCATCCCAGGTGCTGGGGGCAACTGCGGCGGCGCGGCACCGAATGCAGTGGCATCCCTGATCCCGTCCCAGGCATCCACAGGAACGGGGAGCTGGAAGCGCAGCAGCCCCTCCGGTGCGGCGGCAAAAGGAATCCCCCGGAAGCTGACGACGCCGCCCAGAGCCAGGCCACGAACCTTCCCCGCACAGGTCTGCACGACCGCAGCGTCCATCTGCCCGAGGGTACGTGATCACAACGACGAGAGAGATTGACCAACACGCAAGCCCGGCTGACTGTCGAAGGGCGCAAGGACGCCAGCTGCGCCGCCCGCCGGCGCAAGAACTGGAGTGGACAAGTGCGGGGCCAAGCTTGTCCTGTCGGTAGACGTGCGGAGGAGGTGTGCCCAATACGTGCCCAAGTCGAATGCTGGCGTGTGCCGCTTGTCGCTTCTTGCAGGTCAGAGGGAGTAGCTCTATCGAGAAGCTCGACCTGTTAACGGGCCTGAGCATGGTAGGACTGCTACCGGACCGCCCGGTTAGCGACGCACTCCGGCGGTCCTTTTCAGGCACGCCACAACAAGGAGAGCGACGAACTGCGTGACAGTCACTACGAATGTGGGCGCACTGTGCCGTCTTTGGGATACGCGAGCAGGCCAACACCCTAGGATGTGCTGGTCAGTGCGCCGCCTCCCCGTCCGCGACGTTGATGTTGAGCGATAATCATGCAGTTAGCGCTATCGCTCATTTTGAGTTTATGCGCACATTACTAGGCCGCCTGGTAGGTTCGTCCTGCGACGGAGATGGTCGGGGAGGCACGCGTTGAGCCGGTCCAAGCGGGCTGAGGTCAGACCTTCCTCGCCACGGCGCAGCATCACCATTGCGTTTATTTTGTTGTTCACCATGAGCGCGTGTACGCCGATCACTTCGAGAGAAGGCGGCGAACAGAACGGTCTCGCGCTTCCGGTAGGCGCAACGCTTCCCTCAGGTACTGAATGTGCCGCGCGAGTCCGGGGGGATCAATGGGAGCCGCGACCGGAGAACACCCAAGCGAATCACTTCGTCCCTGACGGGGTGGCGCTGCCCGCTTGGGACGATTTTGCCGAGCAGGCCAATCAGCAGTTTGTTCCTCGCATCGACGGCAAGTTTACCGGCACTACGGACGCGATTTTAGCCTGGGGAGCCTGCAAGTGGGGTTTGGATGCCGATCTGTTACGGGCAGTGGCCATCCAGGAGAGCGACTGGCGACAGAGCACTGTTTCTGACGAATCCGGCAATCCGGCTGACTGTGTCGGCGGCGACATCCCTCCGTGCCCGACGAGCTTCGGAATCATGCAACTCAAGCATCTAACCAAACCCGGTTCCTATCCACTGTCGCAGCAGAGCACCTCGTTCAACGTTGACTATTACGGGGCACTAATTCGTAGCTGCTATGAGGGGTGGATCAGCTACCTGGATAATACATATAACCCCGGCGATATCTGGGGTTGCGTGGGCTGGCATTTTTCCGGGGACTGGAAAGACCCTGAATCCGAGCACTACGTCTACCAAGTCCGCCACTACCTCGATACCAAGCCCTGGTTAGATTGGGCCGACGGCTGACCACTCTTGGAGAGGGATCCACGTTCGTCGATGGCTCGGCCGCAGCCCGGCGCGACAGAAGGACGGGCACGAGCCAATGCATCCAAGTGGAGACGATCGGACAAATTCGTCCATTTCTGATACTAGATAGCCGGGGCGCATATCACAACGGCCTCGCGAACACTTTGCCCTTAAAATCAGTCGTGCGCCGGACTCCGGCAGGTCCATAAATGATTCGGCTTTTGGTTGGAGCCTTTGAGTGGGCGAATCAAAGCGGCCTAATTAAGCGGTGGCTGCACTGAGCCGCCATAAGAATATCGATTAGCGGCTGTACAAGCTTGGAGTTATCCGTCGCTTCCGCGAAGTTAGATGCGACGCGCTAGGCGACTCGAGTCTTTTAAAGAGTTCTCACTGCCGAGCCTGGTGACGATGCGTCACCATCGCGGTCTGCGGACGCCATCATGGACGCCCGGTCAGTGGCCGTTAATTTGATCATGAGCGTCCCTTGCGATGAATTCGGTGCGGGGCGGTTGCTGTCACCCTTAGTGGTGACAGGATGGCTTAGGCGTGATCGAACGACGTTTGCCAAGTACTTTGCTGAACAAGCCGCCAGGTCGGCGAGCAACCCGCTACGGCACAGGTTCGTGGAGGGGGAAGGCCACATGACCACGCTTTTCCTTGCCGCCACGGGTGGCCATCTTGCCGAGTTGGACCGCCTTGCCGATCGGATCCCACACGACGGTGATTCGGTGTGGGTGACCCACGCGGATCAGCAAAGCCGGTCGATGTTGGCGGGTCGAGACGTGGAGTTCGTGCCCTACGTGGGTGTGCGCAGCCTCCCGGATGTGCTTCGGTGTGTACCCCATGCACATCGGTTGATGAAGCAACGGAAGCTGACCAGAGCGGTATCGACAGGGGCGGGGATCGCACTGGGGTACCTGCCGTATCTGGCTTTCCGGGGGGTGATGTGCCACTACATCGAGAGCGCGGCCCGAGTGCACGCCCCATCGCTGACCGGGCAGATCCTGCAGTGGGTGCCTGGTGTGCGGACCTATACCCAATACTTGGGTTGGTCGAGTCGGCGGTGGGGCTACGCAGGAAGCGTGTTCGACGGGTATGAACCGGTTGCCGTGGCCCGGGCGCCTGGGACGGTGCTTCGGGTGGTGGTCATGTCAGGATGCGCCACGCAGTATCCGTTTCGTCGCTTGTTTGGGCATCTGGCGCCGCTGCTGGCGCCCGACGGTGTGCTGGCGCAGACCACCGGGCTGCCGGTGCAGGTGTTGTGGCAGACAGGTGAAACACACGTTGCGGATCTACCGATCCAGCCGACGCCGTTGCTGCCCGCCGCCGAGCTGTCCGCTGAGCTGGCGCGGGCAGATATCGTCATTAGCCATGCAGGCACCGGGTCAGCATTGGCCGCTTTGGAGGCCGGACGGTATCCGGTCCTGACTCCCCGGGATAGCGCGTATGGCGAACAGGTCGATAATCATCAACAACAGCTGGCCACCGAACTTGCCCGTCGAGGCCTGGCCATGCACTGCGACGTGGACTGCCTCACTGTTGAGGTCATGCTGGCGACCCTTGGTACCTCAATCCAGCGCTGCGGCATGCCGTCGCTATACCTACTCCGCGCGTGAGGTGATCTGTCTGAATCGGGAGCAATAGACGGGCGTGTGATGACATGAAAGTCGTGTGCGTGGGGGGTGGACCTGCTGGTCTGTACTTCGCCATCTCGGCGAAGTTGCGCAGTAAAAATCATAATGTCACCGTTGTCGAACGCAATCCGGCCGGAGTGACGTATGGCTGGGGTGTCGTGTTCTGGGACGATTTACTTGATGAGCTTTACCGCAACGACCCCGTCAGCGCTCGGCAGATACGCGACTCTTCCGTCACGTGGGGTGGCCAAGAAGTGCACGTTCATGGTGAGCATACGGCCTATCTTGGTGGATATGGTTACAGTCTCGGTCGTCAACGCCTGCTCGACGTTTTGGTAGAGCGGGCGAAGGGGCTCGATATCGATGTCCAGTTCGAACGCGCGGTCCAGGATGTCTCGGACTTCGCGAATGCAGACTTGGTCGTCGCATGCGACGGTATCAATAGCCTGATGCGGCAATTGCATTCAGACCACCTTGAAACTGACATCGAGATCGGACGTAATAAGTATATCTGGTTGGGCACACAACGGATCTTCGATTCTTTTACTTTTGCATTCGAAGAGACGGCTGCCGGCTGGATATGGTTCCACGCTTACCGCTTTGACGCGCACACTAGCACTCTGATTGTCGAGTGCCCACCAGAGACCTGGGTCGGACTCGGCTTTAACTCACTCGAATCGGACCAGGCGGTCAAACTTTTGGAAAAAATTTTCGAGCGCCATCTAGGTAACCATTCATTGATCAACGAGTCTCGGGGGGGCATAGGTAAGGCGCGGTGGCTCAACTTCAAACGCGTTAACAACAATAATTGGTACTATAATAACGTGGCTCTTATGGGCGACGCTGCGCATACGACACATTTTACGATTGGCTCAGGCACCACACTGGCGATGGGGGACGCGATCGCTCTCGCCGAGAAGCTGGAGGAACACAAAAACCTCACGATGACACTTGCTGGATATCAGAACAATCGACGCGCCGCGCTGCTTGCCATGCAACGCGAGGCGTTGAACAGCGCCAAGTGGTTCGAGGATGTCCCACACCACATCAACCAGAACATCACCCAATTTTCGTACTCGCTATGGAAACGTCGAGGGCATTCTCCCCTCTGGCGTTATCCACTCCACTTGGCTACCCAGATCACCATACTGCGGAACCTGCGTCGATCGTTAGGCATGGCAAAGAGGGGCTTGCGCGGGCATCAACGGGAGAAGCTTCTCCAGAGTGGCCATCGGTAAGCAGCGGATGGACGTGGAGGCCAAGCGAGTGACTCTTCTACACCACACAGGTGCAAATGAATTAAGCAGCAATGCGCACCGCGTGGATTACTTGCTGCCCTGCCGGCCGGCGTGGCCACATAAGACAACCGAGCGCGAGGAACGCCGCCGTATGGACAGCGACGATATAAACCGTTCTGGCCACTCAGCAGCTGTGGGCCCACGCACGCCTGCCAACTACCTGATATGGGCATGTGGCCGGACTTCCTTGCGCCTTGGCCCAGTACGGCTACGGTGGCTACGCAGACGCAGCACCGCCTCATATGCGCTACCGGTTTGAAGGGATGGGCCGGTGACCGTGCTGGAAGACGCAACATCTGCCGCCACAGCACGGAACTCCGCGACCGTTGCCGGCTGGACGCTGGTCAGCCGAGCCACCGGACTGCTCCGAGTGGTCGTCATCGGCGCAGTACTCGGGCCCACCTATTTCGGCAACTCCTTCCAGGCGGGCTACATCGTGCCGAACATCGTCTTCACGTTGCTCGCCGGACCCGTACTGACAATGGTGCTGGTGCCAGGCGTGGTCGGCGCCGTCAGCGCCGGAGACCTGGCCAGGGCCCAGCAAATGCTCGGCCGAGTAACCGGGTGGTTGCTTGCAGTCTCGTCCGCCGTTGTCGCATTATTAATGATCGCCGCTCCAGCGGTGGCCTGGACGTTAACCTTTGGGATTCCTAACCCGGCGCAGCGGGCGCAAGGGTTGCAATTCACAACACTGCTCATCTTAATTGTCGCACCGCAAATTTTGCTATATTGTCTGATATACCTCGGCATGGCGGCCCAGCAGGCGCGCGGGCGCTTCGCGATGGCAGCAGGCGCACCGGCCGTGGAGAATATCATCCTGATCCTGACTGTGACGCTGGCTGGCTGGTACTACGGCACTGGACTCGACATCTCCCATGTGCCCGTCGATTTGGTGGTTGCACTGGGGCTGGGCAGCACTGCGGCTGTGGCATTGCACGCAGCACTGCAATTGTTCGGCGCGGCACGCGTGGGTTTACTGACACGCCCGTCAACACGCTGGCGGCATGATTCCGAAGCAGTCGCAGTGATCCGCAGAATGATGCGCTCCGTAGGCGTAGCCGCCTGGCCGGCAGCAGCAATGTACCTATTGCTCGCACTGGCCAGCTCGGTCCCTGGCGGCGTGTTCGTCATACAACTGTCCTACTCAGTGTTCTACGCCCTGTCCTACATCAGCGCTCGCGCCGTATCGATGGCCGCGTTGCCCGGACTCGCCCGCGCTGCCCATCACGAGGATCGCACCCAATTCAACGTGGCATGGCGCCAAGGGTTGTCTTACGCCGTCATCGCCAGCCTGCCGCTGCTGGTGTTGCTCGCAGTGTTTTCCAGGCCCACTGCCGACATTCTTGCCCACGGCGAATTGCGTCATGGGTCCCTGATCGGTCCACTCGCCACCTGCCTGATTGTGGTGGCGGTGGCCCAATTGGTCGGAGGAGTGCACGATATCGGTCGACAGGCGCTATTCGCGCTCCTTGACGACCGCGTTCCGCGGCGGGCCAGCGAAGTCGCATTCGGCATAACATTGCTGATCGCTGCCGCCAGCCTGCTCCTGCCCGCCAATGGCGCTCGCCTAGTTTTGCTCGTGGTGGCAATCCTGGCCAGTGAACTCGCCGCTGGGGGACTGGTGCTGTTTCGATTGCGCCAGGTCGTCCCGCAGGAGCAACCCATCGAGGTCAGAACCCTCGCCGGGGCAGTAGCAGCCACGGCCGCGATGGTGCCGGTAGCTGCTGCAGTGTGGTGGCTGGATCACCTCGTCAGCCGTAACCAGCTCGGCAGCTTCGTCACCTTAACGCTGGGTGCCAGCGTGGCGCTTGGTGTTTACGCCATCGTCTTCTGGGCCACCACGACGCGACGAAGGGACAAAGCCTCATAACTCAAACACTCCCACACTGTGCGCCCAATGGCTGTCCTCGCCAGCATCGGTCCGCTGTGCGCTAAGAGCGTCAGCGCACTTGACCGAGCCAGCGGCTGCAACGATCCGTCAACGCCGTGACCATGGCAGTAGCCGAGCAAGAGGGGCGGCCTTTTGGCACGCGGAACGGAGGAAGGCAGTGAGCTCCCGACCCATCATTGGCCTGTTCACCACGATGATCGGTCTGATGCTGATCATCAGTGGTTGTGCGCAGGCCCCTGGCCCTCCCCCGGCCGGCGGTCCGCCCCCTTCACCTCCGTCGGGTCCACTTCCCGCGGAGTGCGTCAACCGGGTCACCGAACCCCAGCAAGCCAGCGCAGCACTGCAACAAGTCCAACCCGGCGGAATCGTGTGCCTGAGCGGCGACGGTCTCACCGACGCCGAACTCGAGGTGAGGACTTCGGGAACATCTCAGCAACCGATCAAGATTGTCTCTGATGGCGCGAGGATGCGCAGCATAAACGTCCAGGCTGACTACGTCGTCATCCAGGGCCTGGCGCTAGAAGATGGGGATGGTCTGACCATGACCGGTCGCGGACTCGTCGCCCGCAACAATGTGGTCTATAACGCCACCGAAGATGGCGTGGCATGCCGGGACTGCGTGGACACGATCATCGAGTCGAACATCGTCCAGCGTGCCGATGGGACTGGAATCTGGATTTCTGGTCAACGGATCACCCTGCGGAACAACACAGTCAGCGACTCGGTGCTGCGCACTCAGGGTGACGCCGACGGGATCCGATTTTTTGGGTGGGGTCACCGGTTGACCGGAAACACGATCAAGGACATCAAGGCGGCCGGCTATCCCCACGGGGGTCCGCACACCGACTGCTTTCAGACCTATGACACCGGTGATGCTCCGCCAACCTACGACGTCGTCATCGCCGACAACATCTGCACCAATGTTGACGTTCAGTGCCTGATTGCTACCACGGACGGCCATGGTGCCCGGGGTGCGCCAGCCGGACAGCCGGCGATCGTCTTTGATGGCAACACCTGCGCGGTCAACGGTGCCCAAGCCGTCTTGTTACGGAACTTTCCTGGCGTCGTCGTACGCAGCAACCACTTCTCTGGGCCCGGTGATCGCGCGGTCATGCTCACCGAAGGATCCACCGACTGCGCAGTAATCGACAACACCGTGACCGGGAACATGCGTCCGTTCGAGATCGACCCTTCATCCGAGCCGGGCTTCCAGGAATCCGGCAACACCTCCCGTTGACGCTCTAACAACACACCAGTGCCAGAACGAGTTGGCCGAGCGTTTGCTGCCATGCTCAAGAACAAAGAGGGGAGGCGCTCAATCGACCATCGCCGACCCGACATTCGATTGATCAATCCAGAAACCGCCGTGACTGGCAGTGACAATTTCGGTATGCGAAAAGTCTCTGCACTATCGCTTCGATCCCCGTGCTGGCCCTATCGATCACCGTGGTGATGATGCTGGGCTCCTCTGGACGAACGCGGGGGGCGAGTCGCTAAAAGCGCCGTACGGTGTCGATCAGGATGTCGATGAGTGGCCGCCGGGTCTGTGTGCTCATGCTGTGGAGCACGGCCATAAGGCGTCTGGCGGTGTTGACGTCGGTGTCTTCGACTATTGGTTGGGCGGCGGCGGTGGTCGTCAGCTGGACACGTCGCCGATCTCGCGGGTCGGGCGTACGCGACACCAACCCGATCTGAACCAGTCGATCGACCATGGCGGAGGTAGCCGGTAGCTTGGTGTTCAGGGCCTGCGCCACATCGGTGACGGTGGCCGGCGCTAGCGCATGAATGAAGTGCAGCGCGATGAGCTGGAGCAACGTCATACCGCGGCCCGCCCAGACAGTCGGGCTGGCCATGGCCATCGCTTGTAGTCGCCTCACGAGCCAATCGACATCTTCCGTGGTGACCACGGCTGCGTCGGAGGCCGCCACCGTTTCACTAGTGCGGGAGAAAGCATTGGGTCGGTCTAGGGAAACGTAGCTGGGGTCAGCTGTGGGTTGCGAGCACTGATGACCAGTCTCCATGTGATCTCCTGAACCGACACCACACTCACCGGTGGCCGATGCCAGAGGCAATCCGTTCTCACCGTAGTTCCCGTAAGCAATCAAACTGAACAAGCGAGCGCCGGACAGTGACTCAGCCCACAGCACGTCCGGCAGCAAACGGCCAAGCTGCAGTGTGGAGATCGTTCGTACGGCGCGAATGGTTAGCAGGTGAGGCGACGCGCTGTGTCCTTGACGACCTCGGTGAGGCAGCGCTGGGCGGCCGTACCCATGCTGTTAAGTACCACCTGCACGCGTCGTGCCGTCTGCAGGTCGATCTTGCCGATCATTGTGACCGCATTGCTTGTTACAGCCAGCAGGACTCGTCGGCGGTCTTGCGGGTCCGGCATGCGGCAGACCAGTCCGGCCCGCGCGAGTCGATCAACCATCGCGGAGGTGGCCGGCGGTCGGATACCCAAGGACTCGGACAGTGCGATCAAGGTGATCGGGGCCCGTGCGCTGATGAAGTGCAGCGCGATCAGTTGGGCCAGGGTCAACTCGCTGCGCGCCCAGGCGGCAGGCCGCAACGATACAAGTCTGCGCAGATGATCGGCAAGCCAGCGGGCATCATCAACCGTGACCATGGACGCCTGGCCTCTTCCGTCAGTTCTTGACCCATCGTCAAGCACCCAGGTCATAGATGTGCCCTGGAATGGCTGCTGATACACCTCAGCGGGGAGTTCCGTGGAAAATAGCCCAACTTGGTCTTGGGCAGTTAGCGCTCAGGCCGACATGGCCGTCCAGCGCTTCGGTCGCGTCGCTGCTGGGTGTCCCGGCGAGGGCGGCCCGGCCATGCAGCGCGGGCACACGCGTCGGACCGCGCCGGCGTACCGGCCGGACGCGGGGCGGATGTCATCCCACTCAACGTGGGGTAGCGATTTCAGCCGGGATCGACTCCGTGGCAGCCCGCACAGGGTCTGGTCGGTGCTTCACCGAACTTGCGCCGGCCATCTGATCACGGTGTCACACCGGCCTCTGTCCATCCTCTCTTCATCAACACAATAAGGGTCTCGCCGATCTCATCATCGAAATCCGTGAACCCCTCACACAGACGGTGATCGGCGATCTCAATAGCGACCGGCAGTGGTAACAGCAGTTCATCAGTGAATGACACCCGCGATGGACAGCACCACCAAAACGACAATCACCATGATGATGATCTCAACGAGAAGGGTGAACGCATCCCCCGGACGCATCAGCCCACCGTGTCCGAGATTCGCCGAAACCGACAGACTCCCGCAGCGTGCTCAGCGCGGGCCCGGTAGCCACCGCTGACCGCGCAGGCGTGTCCGATCGCGCACAACCCCTGGGACGTCGGACAACCGGAGTAGGGAAGTCCCCGCATCCGCACGCACTGGGCCGCCCTTGCCGGACGCCACACGTGCCGAGCAAGCTCCCGACCAGATCATCGTCGCGTGTTTACCCCCGACCATCGGGGCAAGCCCAAACGGGCATCGACACCTGGTGAGTAGTGCGCAAGGGGGTCGCCCTGCGGCTCCGGGAGACCTGCGGCGATCAGCAGGTCCTGGTCAATCTGGTCGACCCGTGCGCTCCACAGCGGCCAGGGCTGGTGTTCCACCGGCACGGTCACCACACAGCCGGCGATCTTAGTAAATGCTCGCCACCGCCCGGTGAGGAAATGGTCCCGCTCGATTAGCTCCTCGCCCGTGAGCGGCGCGCCGGGTATCACCACAATGTCGTGGCCAGCCGCTGGCGACCACCGCCGACGTGACCGGTAGGTGATCCTGGAATTAGCTTCCACGGTCATGGCCGCCCACTGGTAGGGCACCTGCAATAGCGTCCGAGCCCCCAGGACGGTAGCCAGTTCGTCGGCCTCGAGGGAGAAAAACCACAGGCCGTCTACCCCGTTCCTATTCAAGACGTAGGTTCGCAGGTTGGTCTCGGGGAAGGTGGACAACCCGGGAATGGCGGGAAGCCCAGGTGGATGAAAGTCGGCAAGCACAAACGGGGTCAGCCCTACCCAGGCCAGGCCGTCATGGGTATGAACCACAAAATCGGCGGGTAGTAAGCGCTGCACATCCGCCGGGTCGTAGGCCCAGTGCAGGAACGTGAAAGTGTGCCAGCGTTGGTGGGCCACCGGCCAAGCCACCCGTTCTTCAGGAAATGCGCCGGCCACGACACCGTATTCCCACCCGACCCAGCGCACCAAACGACGCAAGAGCGCATAGACAGACTCCTCAAGAAGATGGCTGATCTCGGTAGCAGTCCGCCAAAGTCGCGGTGATGTGGTGACGATCGCGGCAGATCACTACATTGCGGCCAGCGATGCGCATCGATCGGTGCAGAGCGTCTTCGTGCGCTTGCTTCGGTGGCGAGATAGGCACGGAAGGGAGTGCCGGGTTTGGCCAAGATCTGCGAGAGGTGGATTGTCACAGTGCCGGGCCTGATGAACTCACGTTGCGGAAGGTCACCCCGGTGAGCTCCTCGGAGATGGCCCATAGGCGCTGTTGGGTGGCCACGTCGTAGGACTGCGCGCTGGAGGTGACTGGTACTTTATGGTCACACGAACGGGGTTGCCATGTCGGTCTTACGCCCGCTGGACCCTGCCTTTCCGATCGACCGTCAGCTAGCTGTCGATGCCTCCCCCGTCGTGCTCGTCAATGTCTTCGCCCTCGACAAAGCCGACGAGCAGACCTTTCTCGACGCCTGGCAAGACGATGCCAACTTCATGAAGCGCCAGCCCGGCTTCATCTGGACCCAGCTTCACCGCGCGATCGGGAAAGCCCGACTTACCTCAACTACGCCGTGTGGGAATCGACCACTGACTTCCGGGCTGCGTTCACGCATCCAGAGTTCCTGGCGAAACTCTCGGTCTATCCGTCCTCGGCCGTTGCTGCCCCGCACCTGTTCCAGAAAGTCGCAGTACCGGGCATCTGTGTCGCTTAACCGGCTGGAGCCGTACGGTTAATGCGGCGAGCAGCTCCTGACAGTCCTCTCTTGAGTTTCTGCGGTATTGGTCAGGTGTCTGCGTCCGCGAGCAGGCTTTCGGGACACGCCGCCACGCCGGCGGCGCATCAGCTCGCTGCGCCGGCTGCGTCCGGTGTGGGCGCATCGAGGAATGGCGGGATCATCGCCAGCAGCCAGTCGCTCCGGTCGAGCACGCCGGAGCCGGGCGGGACGAAGTGAGACGTGCCCGGTAGCACGGCCAGCTGGGGTCGCGGCATGCCCTCCAGATCGCCCATCACCCCGCCGCCGAGGAGCTGGAACAGCTCCACGGCGTGTTCGAGGCGGATGCCGTCTGAGTCACCGAGTACGATCATCGTTGGTGCGGCGATACCCCGGATGTCGGCGGCTGGCCAGGCAAACGGCGTGGTGTTGAGCCGCGTGAGCTTTTCGACCAGCACGGGGAAGTGGTCCGGGTTCGGCGCGACGCGGTGGTACGCCTCCGCCATCGGCGAGCCGGCAAACAGCTCGGGCGTGATGGTTGGGAACATCTCCAACGCACTGGCGTGCATCCCGTCGAGGGCGTACGACGCCGACACGACGACCAGCTTGCGCACTACCGCAGGGTGGCGGATGGCCAGCTGCAACCCGACGCCACCGCCCATGCTGTAGCCGACGACGTTGGCCGCCTCAATCCCGAGGTGGCCAAGTAACGCCGCGATGTCGTCGGCCATGTGCTCGTAGGTCAAAGGGCGATCGATGTCGGCCGTATGTCCGTGCCCTTGCAGTTCCGGGGCGATGACCCGTCGGGTCGCGGCAAGGCCGGGCAGCAGTGGCCCCAGCATGTCGACCGTCATGTACGCCCCGTGCAGCAGCACCAGCGGCGGCCCGTCGCCGTGCACCTCGTAGTACAGGTCAACCCCGTTGACAGGGGCGTAGCCGGTGGTCGTCACCGCGCCGTCTCCCTTCCTGCGTCCGCCGAGTGTCGCGCTGCCCCAGCGGTCAGCACACGCGGCCGCTGCGACAGGCCGGCATGGACGAACTCTCACCTCTATCCGGATAGACGGCGCGGGACGTTAGCCAGGCCGTCGATCGCGGTAGCTCCGAGATGGGTGCTGCACCAAGAGTGACGGCTCTCCGTGGCGTGCTCTGCCGCCGTACGGTCGGGGCGTGACCAACGAGCAGCGCTTGCGAAACCTGTATGACAGCTTCAATGCGCGCGAGATCGACGCTGTGCTTGCCGCCATGGCTGAGGACGTGGACTGGCCCAACGCGTGGGAGGGCGGACGAATCCGTGGCCGCGAAGCGGTTCGGTCGTACTGGACCCGTCAGTGGGCCGAGCTGGATCCCCGGGTCGAGCCGGTGACGATCACAACACGGGCGGACGGACGTATCGCGGTGGACGCCCACCAAGTGGTGCGCAACCTCAACGGTGAGGTGATCAGCGAAGGGCGCGTCCTGCACGTCTACCAGCTTCGCAACGGGTTCATCGCGGGCATGGACGTCGAGGGCACGGCACCACTCGCTGACAGCGGCGGACGCTGAAGTCCACCTGGAGAGGGATATGGCGATTGTCGTTCGAGCCGAGCTTCGCATCGCTCCCGGTACGCGCGAGGAGTTTCTGAAAGCGGCCACGGCCCTGACAGATGCCGCCGCAAAGGAAGCCGGAACGCTGCGCTACGACTGGTACACCTCGGATGATCCGACGGAATTCGTGGTCATTGAAGAGTACGCCGATCCGGACGCGGCCCTAGCACACAACCAGAACTGTGCGGTGCTCCTGCGCCGCATCGGCAAGGTCGCCGAGATAACTTCCGCCGACCTTCACGGCTACCTGGGACCCACCCTGGAAGCGTGGGTCGCCGAGCGGTCCTTCGCGCACGCCTACTCGCCCCTCGGGTGAAATGCCTACGGAGTTGGGCACGACGGGTGACCCACGGCCGGTCAGATGGCACCACCGACGGCCGCGCGCTGGCGCGCGTAGGCGTTCAAGCGATCGAGCTCGTCGGCGTAGATGCCGCGCATGACCCGCGGGGCGAACAGCCGCTCGAAAACGCCTCCGATCCCTCCGGCGCCATCCCAGGTAGTGGAGATCCGGACGCGCGAAGCGCCGTCCTGTGGGGTGACGGTGAAGGTGGTCACGAGGCTTGAGTTCGTGTCTGATTCGGTCAGGACCCGCCCCGGCTCGGGCTCGGCAACCGCCATCCGGTACTCGCGGGTGCGCCCACCAGCGATGATTTTGAAGCGGGTGATCGTGCCCTGGCCGATGCCTCCGGATTCCACCGTGAACTCAGAAAACGCTGGAGGCAGGAACCGGGGATGGTGGTCACGCATGTTCGCGAGGTAGCCATAGACGGTCGCGGCGGGAGCATCCACCATCCGCTCGGCAAAGACGTGAATCGTCGCCATACGGTTGTCTACCACGGCCGAGCAGCCCGAATTCCTCCGGCGCCGCCTGGCTCCCGGGATTGGGGCCGCGTCGAGCTTGCACCTCACACGATGTGAGGTTCTAGCGTTCGCTCATGGCACCACAGAGCAGCAGGCAGCCGGCCCGGTGGAGCGTGGGGCAACTGGCTCACCGCAGCGGGCTGTCGGTGCGGGTGCTGCGGCATTGGGACGAGATCGGACTGGTCTCGCCGGGGCGAACCGCAGGTGGGCAGGCGTTCGGCAGGCGTTGCGTGACCGACTGGCCGAAGTTCTCCATGCCCTGGCCCGCGATGACGTCGACGGCGAAGCCGGCGTCGACCCATTGATGAAGGTGATCGAGAAGATGACGATGTTCGACCAGCACCTCAGCCCCGCCCAGCGGGAATGGCTCACCCAGCGGCGCGCCCAGATCGGCGAACAGGCCTGGCAGGACGCCCTGGGAACGTGGCCCGAGCTGGTCTTGGCGGTGCGCGTCGAGATGGAGGCCGGCACCGACCCCGCCCAGCCCCGCGTGCAGGCGCTCCTCGCACGCTGGTACGCCCGCGGTGCTGGCGAGTCAACGGCCGCCGGAGACAGTGATATCACTGCCGGTGATAAATGATGCCGCCGGCGAGATCAGCCACGACACCGTGGCCGCGACCTCGTCGGGCCGTCCCAAGCGACCAAGCGGGCTGGCTGCGGCGGCCTGCTGCACGTCCCGGACGGTGACGATCATGTCCGTGGCGATGATGCCGGGAGACACACTGTTGACGCGGATCCCTTCGGAGGCGACCTCGGTGGCCAGGCCACGGGTGAACGTCACCATGGCCCCTTTCGTGGCCGCATAGGGCACTAATCCGGGCAGACCGCCGGTGCGAGCGGCGACCGAGGCGACATTGACGATGGATCCGCCGGTGCCGCCGTGAGCGGTCGACATCGCCTGTATGGCGTGCTTAGCGCATAACATCGGGCCCACGAGGTTGACTTGCATGAGATGGGTCAGCTCGTCGGCGTCTTGGGCGTCGATGCGTGCCGCCGCGCCCGCAATTCCGGCGTTGTTGACCAGCGCCGCCAGCGGCCCGAGGTCCTGTTTGGCTTGCTGGAACATGTCGGCGACATCGCCTGGTGCGGCGACGTCGGCTCGGACGGCCACGGCGCGGCCGCCGCGGGCACAAATGGCGGAGACCACCGATTCAGCCCCGTCGGCGTCTTTCGCGTAGTTCACCAGCACGCCGTACCCGTCCTGGGCCAATTTTTCGGCGATCGCGGCGCCGATTCCCCGGCTGGCGCCAGTGACGACCACCGCACCCTTCGGCTGTTCAGCTGCCATCCCTTTTTCGACCTCCCTCGCGGACTTCGCACTCCTTTGCCGACTGGCTTGCCACCACAAAGACAACATTCCCCCGCTAAGCAGGCACACACGGTCTCCGAAGAAACTCGCGTTGACAACCGCTTGGCCGCCGAACCCCGCAATCACCACCCGGCGCACCGCTGCCCTTGCAGGCAGGTCTTGAACTGGGTGGCACACGAAGGTTCATCTCGGGGAGTGGGTGAGCGCCGGCGTTTGCGCAGGTAGCGATTTGCCGATCGTTCACCTTCGAGTTACCTTTTGTTTAGGTGAAATGTCGTCGAAAGGCTCCCATGACCAACCATACGCACACCCCGGGCACGGGCAGGACGGGCAACCAGACCTCCGAGGCCACCAAGGGCAGCGCAACGCCCAGCGGGGCAGCTCAGCAACCCAGCGCCCGGACGGCCACCGTAAACCTGCCGTTTGTCACAGCGACCTTCCGCAGGCCCGACATCCACCTGCCGCAAATCCGGGTCCCGAACCGGCAACAGGCGCTCTCCGCGGCGCAGGCTGTCCAGTCCTATCTGCCCTCGCCGAGACAGGCGGCATACTTCGGTGGCCTCGCCGCACTGGCCGCATTCGAAGTTCTCGAGTGGCCCGTCGCGCTGGCGATCGGCGCCGGGACCGCCCTGATGGGACGCTCCCAACCGCAGCCGCCAAGCCGGCCAACGTCGGCCAGCGTCGCCACAAAGGAAAACAGAACTTCGACGGAGGAGACCACGACCTCTACGAGGACCATCGAGCCGCCCAAGTCCGGCAGCTCTCCGGAAAGCTCCGCCGACACACCAGCGACGAGCTAACCCGATCCCCGACCGGTTAACACACGGCCGGCGCGGGGCCCGGGTCAGGTGAACCTGCAGCCGACTGGCGTGCTGGCACGGGCCCCCGGTGTCACTCGACGATATCGGGTCGAGGGCGCGGCAGTTCTGCCCAGCATGAGACCTGGCAAGGGCCAGCCGGAATCCAGTCCCGTCCTGTGGTCGGGCGACAAAGCCGGTGAGCTGGACCGGTTGGCCGGCGAAGCTCGCGCCGTCCGCATCGACGGCACGTTCGTCGAACTCACGGATGGTCAGCGGATGCGGACCGCCCGGTGGACGAGGGCCATAGGTCTGACCACCGCTGCGAATAGACACCACGCTGGCGCTGCGGTCGACGCCGAAGCTATCCAGCGCTGGGGGCCGGGCAGTCTTTGTCCGGTTCACGGCCGCAGAACTGCTCGCGCGGCACGGCACCGCCAACGGCAGTGCCCTCGATAGAGGCACGAACGGCACGGCGTTGATGTCGTTAGTGGTTCCATTCGAGGTCATTGTGCCGTAAACGTTGTTCCCTAATCAGGCCAGAAGCGCTCAGGCTTGGCGGCGGTTGTACGGATGGAAACTCGGTGCCGCCAAGCCGATGCTGCCATTCACACTGCCGGGGCAGGCCTGAACAGGTTATTATGGAACCGGATTGTCACCCATGCCAGAAGAAGGTGCGCTTAACTATTACCACGTAGTTGGCCGAGTGTTTACCCGCCAGCGGCGGCCAGTTCTGTGGGAGCGGTTTACCCTCTACGCCGTGGCGAAGTTTCGAATCGCGGAGGTAGCCGAGCTACTTGGAGTCAGCGACGATACCGTGCGCCGATGGATTGATGCCGGAAAGCTGCCGGTCGAACGTGACAAGTCGCGTTGGATGGTCGTCGATGGGGTCGCGTTGGCCGCTTTCGCGCAAGGCCATCATGCCCGCGTCCCTTCCGATCCCATCTCACGAATCGGCAGCTCAGCTCGGAATCGATTCGTCGGGCTAGTCACCAACGTGATCGCCGACACCGTGATGACCCAAATTGAGCTCCAATGCGGTTCGCATCGCGTGGTGTCGTTAATGAGTACCGAGGCCGCCCAAGAACTCGGCTTGCAGCCCGGCTCATTGGCCGTGGCCGTCGTGAAATCCACCCAAGTGATCTGCGAGGTCCCCTACAAACCGCACACCCCCACAGCCGAGAGCGCTTAAGCCAAAGCCCGCTCTGCGGTATTCCACACCGGTTAAGTCGACGATGAGGGATTGATTAACTGGAAAAGTTCGCCCGAGCCGACCACCTTGAAACTCTCAAGCATTCCCTTCGCCGTCAAAGTTGGCTTCTTAGAAGGCAGGCTTGATGTTGGCGTTGAGGTGGAAGATGTTCTCGGGATCGTATTCCCCCTTGATGCGGGCCAGCCGATCGTATTTCGCCGAGCCGTAAGCTGACCGCACGCGGTCCTCGCCAAGTTCGGCCATGGTGTTGATATAGACCTCGCCGCTGCCTATCGCATGCGGCAGCAGCGCCTGCCCAAACGCGCGCACCCAGCCCCGCTCGGCAGCAAGCAGGTCAGCATCCGGTGCAAGGCCGACGATGAAGGCGCCAAATCGGGGTGAGCGCCCACCGGCGAGGGCCGTGTCGTTGTCGCCCACCTGGCTATAGGCACCGTCGAGCCGGTAAAACAACAGCACGGACAACGGTGAGTGCTTGCGTGGCACATGCTCGGTGACGACATCGATCAACTCGTCGGAGAGGTCCTCGACGTAGATGCCCTTTTCATAACAGTAAAGCCCCCACGCGTTGGCTTCATCGAGCATCTTCTGGAGTTCCACATATGGCATAGGCGCCACCATGTCAAACAGCGGGGGCACCGTCTCGCGGATGCGCTGCACGAGCAAATCGTGCTCGTCATCAGTACCGAAGCCGGCCAGCAGGAAAGCATAGCCAGGTCGGAAGTGATACTCGCCGGGCACAAACGGGGCCGGCGGGGCGTTCACAGCGCCGGCGACGGCGTTGATGCCCAGGGACATCTCCGCAATGATGTCGCGAGCCAACCGCAGCGCCGGGACGCCCTGGTCCAGAGGCCAAAAGAACAAGCCGAACCGGACCATCGGGTCCACCTCGTGCAGCCGGAATTCGAACGAGGTCACGACCCCGAAGTTGCCGCCGCCCCCGCGCAACGCCCAAAACAGGTCTGGATGCTCGTCGTCGGCAGCGCGCAGCACCCGCCCGTCAGCGACCACGACTTCTGCCGAATCCAAGCTGTCGATGCTGAGCCCAAACCGTCGGGTCAACCAGCCCATGCCGCCCCCCAGCGTGAGCCCTCCCACCCCCGTATGACCAACCAACCCAGCTGGGATTGCCAGCCCGTGAGCCTGGGTGGCGGCGTCCACGTCCGAAAGAAGTGCGCCACCGCCGACCCGCACGCGCCGAGCTTCTGGATCGACCGTCACATCCCGCATCTCACTAAGGTCGATCATCAGTCCGTCATCACAGATGGCCGTTCCCGCGGCGTTGTGCGCACCACCCCGAACGGAGACTTCACATCCCTGCTCGCGGGCGAAGGCGATCGCTGAGACCACGTCCTGAGTCGAGCGGCATCGGGCCACCACTGCCGGATGACGGTCGATGTCCGCGTTCCACACTCTCCGGGCATCGTCGTAGCCCTCATCCGTCGGAACGAACACCGGCCCGGTCATAGCGGCCCGCAGAGCTTCGACTCCGGCGGCAGTGGTCTGAGTCATGGTCTCTCGTTTCTCGCCGGTCGTGATCGCTAGGACTAACATCGCTCATATTGAAAGCGCTGTTACCGATTCCCTGATACGCCAACAAGCCCGATGGGCAGCCGGTGGCCGCCGGCAAGGGGCATCGGTTCAAGCCGGCATCGTAGTCGATCTCATGCCCTGGGCAGCGATCAAAGCAACTTCCGTTTAATCCCGTCAAACCATCCGATATAGCCGCCATATCTGGTCGGCGTGCAGCTAGCTGATGAATCCCTCGTGGTCTTGATCGATGCCGTGGCGTCGGTGACCCAGGCCACGAGGGCAGCTCGATGAGCTTCGCTAGCTGGATCCACCGTTGACCGTGGACGTCGTTCGGGCAGGTTGGTGAAGACAGCTAACCCTGGTCGTCAGACCTGAGGCGTGGGTGACGGCGTGGGTGCGGGAGTCGGGGACGGTGAGGGCGAGACGGTGGGGGATGGCGTGGGATTGGCAGTCGGTGATGGTGACATGGTCGGCGACGGAGTGGGGGTGGGGGAGTGGTTCAGCGTGGAGACACACTCACCAAGGTTTTTGAAGTTACTGTCAAAAATTGTGGGGAACCGTTGCTGCAGTAGTTTGCAGGCATTCACGAAGACGACACCGTTGTTCGCGTGGCCCGCCTCAATATTTTTAAGCAGGCTGACGCACGAACCGTGACTGAGCCCGAGGTCGTTGTTTTCAGTGCAAAGTTGGTTCACTTCAGGCTCAGCAAAAGCTGTAGTTGTAGTTAGGGACAAGGGGACGACCGCGAGGGCGGCAGCACCCACCGCTGAGGCAATTACTTTCCGCATCGTTCTCCGTTCCTTTGCTTCGGTCAAGGTCGTCGGCGCAGACCAGAGACGTCCAGTTCGCAATCACAGTGTTTCCGGCGCGAGCTCCCTTCTGCCGGGAGATCGTCGTCGACGCTCCAGCGCACTAGCGTGGACAATAATCACGCTGTGGCTATATCCGGGTCGCCATGAGCACAATCCACGGCTAGCTCCGACGATCGAAACCGGCATGGAGCAAGCTTGCGAACTCCTTCATTCCTGGGCTGATTGCTTCGAGCTTAGAGTGACCCCTCTTTGGGTCAGCCTTCAACCCGTCCTGCGTCATTTCGAAGAGCATACGTTCATCGTTAATGTATTCTTCGCCACCCGTGGCACTTCGTGCGGAAAAAATCGGTTTTAAACATATCCGCCGATGAATTGCATCGATATGTGTCTGTACCTTCCTGCTTGTTAGCCGGCGCTTTACCCGTTGACAGCCACAACCAGGCTGTCCTGCCATCCAGGACAAGTCTTTGCCCTGGTGACGAACCCATAACACCGCGCTGCGGCAGATCGACTCCATCGATGCGACGCGCAACGTCGCGGTGATTGGCAGCGGCTAAGTGCATCCCTCAAGTCGCCGGGTCATGGCCCTAGGTCTCGTGGCCGGAGTCGGCAGTGACGCAAGCAGTCCCACGCCGACGTGGCCGGTGGCGCTGGTGCCGTGATCACGATCATCGCTCCGATCGCGCAGGTGCCTGAGAACGTGATAGCTCTCGCGCACGATCGTGACCGATCGGGAAATCTAAAGGTAAGAGAAAGTGAAGATCACGCACGCGGCTTGCTCCGCAACAACCACACGCGAGATTTTTATAAGCATCCACTGACAGGACGCCCCAGCAGCAGCATGCCGCTCGTCGAAGTGCGATACCGACCGAGGAGGCACTGAAACGACTTGACGATGTCCGCCCGGCCAACCCACACAGTATCTGGGACAGTTCGTCGCGACCGGCGCAACGAACCCAATCAGTGCAGCCAGTGCATGAACCCGTCGCACCGGCCCCACGCGACAGGAGGAAGCATTTCAAGTGATCTTGACATAAATAGAAGCGTCGGGGATGGTGTGGATCGTCGGCATACCGAAGTCAGCCGCTAGCTCTCATCCACAGCATGGATGAACAACCACGCCCGACTCCGGCCATCTAGTACCAGACAATCGGATCGCTACGTGTGGGCATATCGTGATTCCTCAGAATGGTGGCGATGAGTTAACTTGGTAGGGGTGAAACTGTGACTACGTGGGTTCATGTGTGGCTGGGCGCATGGCGCCGACCAGAGGCGACCTCATGGACGGGTCACTCCGCGCTGTCACTCGACTCGGGTCTTTATATCAGCTACTGGCCGAGCAAATCTGAATCATTGAGCCCCCTATGGAAGAGGGTAAAGATACTTCAATGGCGCCCCCACAGGTTCAGCCTGTCCATCGATGTCGACATCCGAAAGCTCGGCCGACCCGATCACACCGTTGCGATCAATAATCTCAACGAGAAATCGATGGAACACTTCTGGCTCAAAGTAAAAAATGGAGAACGGCGGCAATTTCATTCGCTTGATCACAACTGTTCGACCGTAGTTGCCAGAGCTCTCGGAACGGGCCACAACGATGCCATCAAAGAGATGAAACGCGGCGCGCTGATTAAACAGATCCGCTGGCTAGGACCATCCAATTACTTCGCAATGGTCGCAGCAAGCATTAGTGCAGATACGCTATGGTATCCAAGCCAAGTGCTGCGTTACGCGAGAGCTCTAGCGAAAGTGATGAACTAGCGATGAAGCAGCCAGTATCGATCCTTGAAAGTATTGTGTAAGCAGCGACACCATCTGGCCCGCGGTTTGAGGCACAGTCGGTTTCGGCTGAAACCGGGATGCGTACCCTGCGCGACGGTATTCACGGGGCTCCACTGCCCGAATCGGAAAAGACACAGAAAGCCTTGTACGCCGTGGCCGCGCTGTCCGCCCAGGGCGACGAACTGGCTGCTGCCACGCTCGCACGCAGCCAGCACCTGCTCGTCGAGCCAGTGGATCTACTGGCGCTGAGCCTGTCCATCCACATGGCGACCCGGGCGGCCAGCCAGCAGCTGACCTTGGAGGAGAACGACACGGGGATCTTGGCCCTGCCAGCACCAGTACGGCGCTTGCTGTTGCGCCAGCTTTTGCAACGGCTCATCCCGACGCCGACAGCTACATTTTCACCGACAAGCGCAACGCCATCCAAGACAGGCTCCGGCAAGCCCTGGATGCCGTAGCCGGGCCGGTGGTCGTGGTCAGCCACAGCCTCGGCACGATCATCGCCTACGACGTGTTGAGCGATCCGCGCTTCGCGACCCGGGCGGTGCCGCTGCTGGTCACCCTGGGCGCACCGCTTGGCTACACCGAGATCCAGGACGTGATCGCCCATCCGCTTCGTATCCCGGCACCGGTCGCGCTGTGGGCAAACTTCGCAGACCCACTGGACATCATCGCACTCGATACCAGGCTTGCTGACGACTTCGGTGGGGAACCCAAAATCGTCAACACCCGGGTCGATAACCGGCACCCGACAACCATGACTCCAGTGGGTATCTCCGTGCTCCTCAGGCGCGCTCGAGGGTGGCCGCTGCCGTGCCGACCGCCCTCAGCCCGGTTGGATAGATCTCGGCGATTCCGTGTAGAGGGTCGGTCGTGGCGGTCCTTCCACGGACAGGTTGCTGGCGGGGTAACGACCCAACAGCCGGTATCAGCAGGACGTGCATATCTGCGATCGTGACCTGCAGAAGACGCAGACCACGGGGCCGCCAGGGTGACTCCCTTGCGACGCAGCGGTGCAAGCACGGCGGTCATCCCCTGACCAGCCACGGAGGCCGCAATGAACACCACGGATGTCCGCAGCGACGACGCCAGCGGGATCGTGAGCATCAAGAACGTCGGCATGAAGCTCACACGCAGGTTACTCGACTGCTCCGCCAGATACTCGACTTCTTACACCAGCAGATGACCGACTCTCCAAGCATCTCCCAGCACGCCAGGCTGCCGACACGATCAAGCGACCGCTCGTCGACGTAAAACTAAACTGCCAGCCGGGTCACCAGGCACGGCGAGCTGCGAAGGCTTGAGGGCGCTTGACGCCGGTTCACGTCAACAGTGCCGAGATGCGTTGGTGCATGCGGACGCGACACCGGCGCGTTCCGGCGCAGGCTGAGCCGCCATCAATCCGATCCACGGCCAGCACCGAGCCTGCGCGGTCTTTGCGGCACTTGACCCGAGGAGCCACTGGCGGAACGGAGCCCGCATGTCCTGGATCGTCAATCATTGGGACCACCTCGGCCCAGTCGCCGGCAAGGCAGTCCTCATGTACGCCACCGCGGTCGTCGGGCTGCGTCTCGGCGAACGGCGCACTCTTGCCCAATGGACCATCATCGATTTCGTCACCGCGGTAGCGATCGGCGCGATCGTTGGACGCACCGCCATCGCTGATACCCAGTCCTACGCCGTTGGCGCCGCCGCGCTGCTCACCCTGATCGCCCTCCACCGACTGGCCAGCCTCCTGCGGTTTCACCCCGTGGCCGGCAAGCTATTCGACCACCGGGTCCGGGTCTTGGTCGACCACGGTGAGCTGCGTCGCCGTCAGCTGCGCATCTGCGGGCTCACGGACAATGACCTCTACGCCCAGCTGCGCCAACGCGGCATATTCGACGTCGCCCCGCTGCGCTATGTCCTTTACGAAGCCAAAGGGGGTCTTACCGTAGTGCCTGAGCGAGACAACCAGGCCTCTGAGCCGCCGCTAGTTCAGGCCGGTCTCGATAGCGCGGACGGCTATCAGCACCGTATTGGCGCGGCACCATGACCAGTGCGGTACCTCCCGGCGGGTGGCTTGGTAACCCGAGCAATCTGACATGAAGACATAACGGGTTTTCCCGACTATCGCCGATACGTATCCATGCCGGGAAGGTAGTGAGGATGCGCCTGTGCTTTGACGACCTCATCAGCTGTTGAATTTCGCGGGCCTCCCCGCGGAGCGCAGTTGCTTTCGGCAATGATCCCACCGCATCCCCAGATTGATAGTCGCCGATGGCAGCAGAAGTTTTGGACTCTGTCCGAACCGAGCACCGCTTCGATATCAGGCGCACGGCAGTGGTGAACTGCTCACGGCACGCCCGATGCAGTCAGACCGCCGGACAGACGGCAAGCCGAGAAGGCATGGCTTGCCACGCCGACGACCGGCGGCAGGGCTGAACTCGCACCGCGAGATCATCGCCAGACCCACCCGGTGATCGGTCGCCGGGACCACCCACCGGAGGAATCATGCCCAGCTCGTCCAGTGTTGCTTCCCTCCGGCGCGAGCCGGAACTGGCCGGCCAGACCGTCGTCGTGATCGGCGGCAGCGCAGGCATCGGGCTCGAGACAGCCCGGCGTGCCCTGGCTGAGGGTGCCGAGGTCGTCCTCACTGGCCGCAATCCCGACCGGCTCAAGCAAGCGGCGCTGGACCTCGGCGTGCAACGCACCGCGGCCTTCGATGCCAACGACACGGCTTCCCTGGCGAGGTTCTTCCAGGAACTGCCAGCACCGATCAACCATGTGATGATCACGGCCGGCGGCCCGCGCTACGGGCCCCTGCTCGAGATGGACGCAGCCCAGGTGCGCGAAGCGCTCAGCGGGCACGTGGTGCTGGCGCTCGAGGTCGCGCGCAACGCCGCCGGCAAGATACGACCTGGGGGCACGCTGGTGCTCATGGGCGGTACCGGCGCCCGGCGCGTCGGTCACGGCCTCGGGATCGCCTCGGCCGCCACCGCCGCGCTGCCTGCGTTCACCGCGGCGCTTGCGCTGGAGCTCGCGCCGGTTCGCGTCAACCTCATCGCCGCCGGCTTCGTCGACACCCCGTTGTCAGCATCACTGCTCGGAGATCAACTCGAACAGCGCCGCAATGAGCTGCGGGCCACGCTGCCGATCGGCCGCGTCGTCGGCCCCACCGACGTCGCCGCGCTCGCCGTCCACATCATGACCAACACGGCGCTCACCGGCGCGACGTACGACATCGACGGTGGGCAGCAGTTCGTGTCCTCATGAACACGCTCACCGGGTCTCACGGGTCGTTGAGCCTCCAGGCGATGTGATCTTCGCTAGCGAGGAGCAGCCGCGCCAAGCGACACCTCAGGTGAGGGTTGCCCAGAAGTCGGTGAGGTGCTTGGCGGCCGTTGGCGGGTCCTGCACCATCCACCAGTGACCCAGGCCTTCGAGCCCCGCCAGCTGGGCACCGGCCCGGGCGGCCGCCCGGCGGCGCATCTCGACGGTACCGACGTAGTGGTCCTCGGTGGCGAGCACGGCCAGTCCGGGGCGCTGGGCAGCGGTGGGCAGGTCATCGCCCAGCTGGCGCAGCACGGGCTGGGCCGCCGACCGGTACAGCGCGAGGATGCACCGGCCCATCACCTCATCCTGCCCGGCGGAGATGTCCCTGGCCACCTCGGGGGTTACGCCTTGCCTGACCAGCCGCTCGGCCCGTTGCTCGAGCGGCGCGTTCATCATGGCGTCCACCCGTTCCTCGCCGGCGCCTGGTTGTTGCCAGGTCTGGGCGAGGTCGTGCCAGACGTAGTCGGGGTCGTAGACGCCGATCACATCGGTGACCCAGCTGCGCAACAGGTCCGGGCGGCTCATCGCGACGTGGATCACGTGCGCGCCGCCCCAGTCGTGCCCGACGAGATCAACCGGCCCTTCTAGTCGCTGTAGCTCATTGATCAGCCAGCCGCGGTATTCCGCGTAGGTGGCGCCGAACCCAGGCGGGACCGGGGCGCCAAAGCCCGGCGGAGACAGGCAAACCACGTCGTCGCGCCCCAGCGCGCCGAGCAGCGGCCGCCACACCGCGTCGGTTTCCGGGACGCCGTGTACGAACACCACGGTCACGATTCCATCCTCCTCCGCGGCCAAGTCAGAGTCACACCCCGCCGATTCAGGATCGTTCGTAGCCGGCTCGGGCAGGACGCCGCCACCCCGACGGCGGACCGGGCCAGGCTGCTTTGGACGGCACGAGTTTCCCGGAGGACAGGAGCATTGCTTGGCTTGATCGCCGGCGGGACCATCAAGGTGACCGTGAGCAGCTAACCGGCCAAATGTTTGGTGCCCAGCACAGAGCAGTGCGAGCCGTTCGGCTTTCCTGCCGCTTAGGCGCACAAGTCTGTCGCTCGGGGAGAAGGCGCACCGCGTCAATCCTGGCGAGTCGCATGAGGTTGCAACGTGCCGACGGCCGCGCCACCGGGCCAGTATTGTTCGGCACAGGGCGCCGGGCGCCTTGCCCGCGGCCGCCCGCTCGAGGGGATCGCCGTGATCAATCGGCAGCAAGCAACGACGCCGGATACCGGGTCCGTATCCGGGTCGGCGGCGTCTCATGGTGCGGGCCCGAATGACATGCTGCGGCTCGGGTTGGTGGTTGGTGCGCTGGGTGTGGTGTTCGGCGACATCGGGACCAGCCCGATCTACACCCTCCAGACGGTGTTCAACCCGAGCGACCCGCATCCCGTTCCGATCAGCACGGACAACGTGCTCGGGGTGGTATCGCTCGTGTTCTGGTCGGTAACCATCATCGTCACGATCACCTACGTGCTGCTGGTGATGCGCGCCGACAACGACGGCGAGGGCGGCATCATGGCACTGATCACCCTGTTGCGGCGGTGGGGCGCACAGCGGGGCCGGCGACCAGCCATGGTGCTGGCAACACTGGGCATCTTCGGCGCCGCGCTGTTCTTCGGGGACAGCATGATCACTCCGGCGATCTCGGTGCTGTCCGCCGTCGAGGGACTCAAGGTTGTCGAGCCGTCGCTGCAAGAGCTGGTTGTCCCGATTACCGCGGTGATCATCGTGGTGCTGTTCATGGTGCAGCGCCGGGGAACCGCTGCGGTTGGCCGGATATTCGGCCCGGTGATGATCGCCTGGTTCATCGCCATCGGCGCGTGCGGCGTGATGGGCATCGTCAACCACCCGGAGATACTCGAGGCGTTGTCGCCGACCTACGCGCTCGATTTCATGATCAGCCATTTCGATATCGCGTTTTTCGCCCTGGCCGCGGTCGTGCTTGCGGTCACCGGCGCAGAGGCGCTCTTCGCAGACATGGGGCACTTCGGTCGCCGGTCGATCACCTGGGCGTGGCTGCTGCTGGTGTTCCCTGCGTGCGTGCTGAGCTACTTCGGCCAGGGTGCGCTGATCCTGGAAGAACGGGCCAACGTCAGTGGCCCATTCTTCCTGCTCGTTCCCGGGTGGGGGCGGCTGCCGATGGTCGTGCTGGCGACCGTGGCCACAGTGATCGCATCCCAGGCGGTGATCACCGGCGCGTACTCGGTCGCGTCCCAGGCTGCCCAGCTGGGCTACCTGCCCAGGCTCCGCATCGCACACACGTCAGAGTCGCAGGTCGGCCAGATCTACGTCCCTTGGGTCAACTGGCTGCTGATGGTCTCGGTGCTCACCCTGGTCTTTGCCTTCCGAAACTCGACGGCGCTGGCCTTCACCTACGGCATGGCGGTGATCGGAACCATCACCATCACCACCCTGCTGTTCTTCTGCGTTGCTCGGTGGAGGTGGGGCGCGCCGCTGTGGCTGGTCGGTATCGGGGCGACCGTGCTGCTGCTGGTGGACCTGCTGTTCGTCGCGGCCAACCTGACCAAGCTGATCCACGGTGCGTGGTTGCCGCTGCTGATCGGGCTGACCGCGTTCACCGTGATGACCACCTGGTATCGAGGTCAAGGGATCGTCACCGCCGAGCGCGCGCGGCGCGAGGGATCGTTGCGCGAGTTCGTCGACCAACTTCGCGACGGAAAGTTGTCGACCCTAGAGGTCCAGGGCACAGTCATTTTCCTCAACCGTGGAAAGCAGACCGCGCCGCTGGCCATGAGGGCTAATGTCGAGCACAACCACGTGCGGCATGAGCACGTCGTGATCATGTCGATCGAGACTGAGCCGGTGCCCCGGGTGCCGGCCAACCAGCGGATCGTCGTCGACGACCTCGGCTATACCGACGACGGGATCACCCACGTCAGTGCCCGGTTCGGTTATATGGAGAGGCTGGACGCGCCTGGCGCGCTGGCACTGCTCGACCCGGCAGCGACTGAGGGGCGGCTCCAGCTGGACCAGGCGTCCTACTTCCTGTCGAAGGTCGAGCTTCGGTGCGGGAACGAGCCGACAATGGCGCCCTGGCGCAAGCGGCTGTTCATCGCCACCTCCTACATCGCCGCCGACGCCGCCGAGCAGTTCGCCCTCCCGCGCGACCGCACGATCATCATGGGTGCACAAATCGACGTGTAGGCGCATTGGTGTTGCGCTTAGGAGGTGACGCTGGTCGGTTCTGTGGTGGTGTTGCGGGTGGGTGCGTGTCGTTGGCGACGGCGGTAGGCAATGAGAGCGGCCACGGCGTATTCGGCGGCGGCAATGGTCATGATGGTGAAAGTGGGGGGCAAGGCCGGAACGGCGTAGGCCAGCGTGATGCCCAGCCACATCGCGGCCACGGCGAGTGCACCGGCGAGAGCCAGGGCGACCCACGGGCGGTTGGTGAGGTGGTACGCCGCCGCGGCGGGCGCGGCCAGCAACCCGGTGAGCACCAGCGCGCCGACGGCTTGGCTGGCCTCAGCGGCGGTGGCGCCGACGATGGCCAGGAACAGCGGTCCGAGTAGCCGAACGGGGACACCTCGCGCGGCGGCGACCTCGGGGTCAAGGCTGGCAAACAGCAGCGGGCGGGCGATCAGCAGGAGGACGACGATGAGGCCGGCGGCGATCGCTGCCGCGAGTGCAGCATCCCTGCCGGAGATACCGAAGATCGAACCGAACAGCACGGTGACGTTTGCCGTCGAGTTTCCGGTGGCGCGGTACGTGGTGTAGAACGCCAGGAAGAACACTCCTAAGCCCAGGACCCAGGCCATCGCATTACCGATGATCACGTCGTCGGCGGTGGCTTTGCCGGCGAGTAACGCGATCCCGACAGCGACGGCAATGGTGCTGGCGAACAGGCCTACCCGGGGGTCGAGGCCGGCGGCGAGGGCGGCCAGCGCTCCGGCGTAGGCGACGTGCGACAGCATGTCGCCGGCGAAGACTTGCCCGCGTAGCACCACGAAATGGCCGGCCAGTCCAGACAGCAGCGCGATGGCGGTGCCGGCCAGCAGCGCGTGCTGGATAAAGGGCAGCGACAACATGGTCACCGCCGGGTGACCGGTTCCGGGCCGGCTGTGACCACAGGCTGCGGTGTCATCGGCCGGCGCTTCCGGACAGGACCCGTCGTGGCGGGTAAGGGATGGGGGGATGCCGGGCGATGCGGTCGGCGATGCCGCGGTAAGCCGTCGCAAGCAGGAAGGCGGCGAAGCCGAGGGTGGTTACCCAGAACCCGATCGGATAGGGGGAGAAGAACGCGAATGCCTCTCCCATCCAGGTGATCAGCAGGGCCAGCATGATCGACAGGGCAACTCCAGCAGCTGGCTGCGCGGTCAGCCGGGTCGCGGCTGCGGCGGGAGCAACCAGCAGGGCGAAGACAAGCAGGCTGCCGGTGATTTGGCTGGTGCCGCCCGCCGCGACGCCAAGCAGCACCAGAAACGCCGTGCCGACCAGCCGGGTCGGGACGCCCTTGGCGCGGGCGACTTCGGGGTCGATCGTGGAGAACAGTAACCGGCGGCCCAGGAGGATCAGCACAAGCAGGCAGCCGGCACCGGCGATCAGCAATACGAGGACCTGCTGGTCGGTGATGCCGATGATGGTCCCGAACAGCAGGCTGTTCAGACCGTTGAGGAAACCGCTGTAGAGGCTGACGAAGAGAAACCCGCAGGCCAGCGCGAAGGCCTGGACGGTGCCGATGGCAGCGGATTCCTCGCTGAACCCGCCCAGCCCCGCGTTGGGTGCCCCCCGGCGGGGTAGGGCGGAGATGATCAGGGCGCCGGCCACACAGAAACCGAAGTACCCGACTGCGGTATTGAGCCCGAGCCAGGTGGCCCCAGCGGCACCGGGGAACCCGATGAGGGCCAGGGTGTGGCCGGCGAAGGTTTGCCGGCGCAGCACCATCAGGTAGCCCACCGCGCCGGCGACGCCGGCGACGATCGTTCCGGCGCGCAGTGCATTGAGCATGAAGTGGAAACTCAGTAGTTGCCGGATGTCGTCGACGAGGTTCCAGTTCAGCTCAGTGGTCATGGCGAGTGTCGCAGCCGGGGGAGCCGGTGGAGAGGAAGATCTTGCTGGCCGACGACGACCAGCCGCCCGGCATGGTCGCGCAGCACGTCGATCGGGGTGCCGTAGAGCATGCTCAGGGTGTCTGCGGTGATGACTTCCTCCGGTGGGCCCATCACCACCCCGCGCCGCGACAGATAGATGACCTGATCGAGATAGGGCAGGATCGGGTTGACGTCGTGGGCCACCAGCATCACCGCAACTCCTTCGCTGCGGCATACCGATTGGATGAGGGCACTGATCGAGGCTTGGCTGGTGACGTCGAGGCTGTCGAGGGGTTCGTCGAGCAGCAACAGCTCGGGGCGGCGGACCAGGGCCTGCGCGATGAGCAGGCGCTGCTGTTCACCGCCGGAGCTCTGTCCTATGGGACGGTTGGCGTAGGACTGCGCCCCGACGAGGTCGATGACCTCCCGCACCCGCTGGCGCGCTATGCGAGAGCGGTGCGCCCAGGGTAGGGCCGGCAGCGGGACGCCCCACCGGTCGCCGTCCCAGCCCAGGCGGACGATGTCGACGCCGCGGACCCGGACACCTGGGTCGAACGCGCGCCGCTGCGGCAGGTAACCGGTCGCAGCGTTGCCGGTTTTCGGTCGGGCGCCGAGGACGCGAGCCTGCCCTGCGGCGAGGGGCACCAGTCCGAGGATTGCTTTGAGCAGCGTGGACTTGCCTACTCCATTAGGGCCCAAGATCGCGATGAACTCTCCGGCTCGCACGGTCAAGCTCACGTCGGACCAGATGGTTTGCCCGCCCATCTGCGCTGCGGCCCCCGACAGCCAGACCACCTCCCGGCCTGCGTCCACGCCGTCAAGGTTCCGGCTGGCCGTGGCGTCGAGGGCAATCTCGCCGGCGTGGCGGTTCATGTGCCCCGCGCCTGAGCCAGCGCCGTCTGCACGGCTTGCAGTTGCGTGGTCTGCCAGTCCTGGAAACTGGCCTCGGCCGGGGACAACGTCTCGGTCACGGCGATCACCGGGATTCCGGCCTTTTTGGCCTCCTCAACCTGGCGGGACACATCTGGCGTGGAGTTCTGGCTGTTAAATACGTAGACCTTGATCTGCTTGCCGGTGATCTGCGAGTCGACGGTCGCCTTGTCCGCTGCGGTAGGGTCGGTGCCCTCGCTGATCGCCTTGAGGAAGCTCGGCGGTGTCATGAGCTTCAGGCCGAGCGCATCGGCCATCGGCGCGAAGATGCTCTCACTGGTGCCCACCGGGGTGCCCGCATACTTCGCCTTGATGCCGTCGATCAACTGGTGGTATTTCACCAGGCCAGGATTGTCGAAGCTTTGCCGCTGGGTGTCGAAGTAGGCGGCATCACCAGGGTCAGCCTTTTTCAGGCCAGCGGTGATCGCATCGGCGACCTTTTCGACATCACTGGGGGAATACCACCGGTGCGGATTGCCCCCCTCGGGCACACCAACCACGTGACCGACATCAATGACGACGCGCTGTGAGTTCGGGTTCGCCGCGAGCGCCTTGGCCGCCCACGGGTCATAGCCAGTTCCGTTTTCTACGAACAGTGCCGAATCGGCGATGGTCCTGCCATCGGCGGGGGTGGGCTCGTAGTCGTGAGGGTCGGTAGCCGGGTTGGAGATGATCGAGCTGGCGTGGACATGCGTGCCACCGAGCTGGCTGAGGAGAGAACCCCAGGCGTTGATGCTGGCCGCTGCCGTGATCACCTTGCCATTGCCGGAGCCGGGGGGCCGGCCGGACGTCTCGGGGGAAGGCGTGGTGGCACAGCCGGTCAGGCCCAGAACCACCGATAGTCCGGCAACAGAGATACCAACCAGGCGCCTCCAGCCAGCCCCTGTGGCGCGAGTGGATGACGTTGCGTCAGTGAGCGGTGCCGAATCGGGCACATGCTGGACTTGAGATCCCTCAATCCGGCGTGAGCTCCGTATACACATCGGGATCTTTCCAACCACGAAGGAGACATAGCACCCGATCAGGCATGGCATCCGTCACGCTACCTGGAAATGAACATCATTGCAAAGTTCTGCACACCCGCTACCCCGGTGGCCAAACGCGCGCCAAAGAGCTGCTGGCGCTTCGGCGCGGTGTGGTCGGATGCTGGAGGTGTGGGATCCGCTCTGCCAGTGGAGCCCACACCGGAATGTCGATCGCCGGAGGTCGGGAGTGCGTTCACGCAGATTCGTCAACGCGCTTGCCGCGGTGCTACTGGCAGCGGGTTTGGTGACCGGAGCCGCAGCCTGTGCGCAGACCCCGCCGCAAAAGCACCCCGTAACCAAGACATCGGTGGCGCGGGGCCATGGCGGCGCAGTGGTGTCAGACACCGCGGAGTCGACGCAGGCTGGTTTAGACGTGTTGCGCAGCGGCGGAACTGCCGCCGACGCCGCGGTCGCGGTGGCCTCGACGCTGGGGGTGACCGACCCCTACGTCGCGGGCATTGGCGGCGGCGGCTACCTGGTCTACTACGACGCACTCACCCACCAGGTATCAACGATCGACGGGCGCGAGACCGCTCCGGGCGCGGACGGGGCGGGGATGTTTCTCGACCCGGCGACCGGACAACCACTGTCGTATCCGGCCGCGGTCACCAGCGGGCTGTCCGTCGGCGTGCCTGGCACGCTGGCCACCTGGCAGCGCGCGTTGCAGCGGTGGGGCCGCTACGGGCTGGCCGAGGACCTGCGGCCCGCCGAGCAGGTCGCCGAACGCGGCTTCGTTGTCGACGCGACATTTCGGGAGCAAACCCGGCAAAACGCCAAGCGCTTCGCCCAGTTCGACTCCACGGCGAAGCTGTTTTTGCCTGGCGGCGTGCTGCCCGCGGTGGGCTCGACGCTGCGCAATCCCGATCTCGCCAAGACCTACCGCGAGATCGGCGAGCGCGGCATCGGCGCGCTCTACGGCGGCTCGATCGGCGTTGACGTGGTCAACGCCGTGCAGCACCCGCCGCTGACTCCCCGGGCCACACTGGTAGCGCGACCCGGCCCGATGGCCTTGTCTGATCTGCGTGCCTACCAGGCGCTTGACGTCGACCCCACGCACGTGAATTACCGCGGCCTGGACGTGTACGGCATGGCACTGTCGTCCAGCGGCGGCATCACCGACGGCGAGGCGCTCAACATCCTGGGCAACTTCGAGTTGCCGGCGATGAGCCGGGGGCAGGCACTGCACCACTATCTGGAGGCCACCCGCCTTGCCTTCGCCGACCGTAACCGCTACCTCGGCGATTCCCACTATCTCGACGTACCCCAACAGCAACTGCTCTCGCCGTCCTTCGCCCGCCAACGCGCCTGCCTCATCGACCCGGTCAAAGCCGGCACCAGCCCGGTAGCACCGGGCGAGCTGGTCACCGGATCACGCCCCTGCACGCCCTCCGGCGCAGCAGTCACAGTGCCCGACCACGAACACCACACCAACCATTTCGTGGTCACCGACGGTGCCGGCAACGTCGTGTCCTACACCAACACTCTCGAGGAGTGGGGCGGCAGCGGCATCGTGGTACCCGGCCGGGGGTTTTTGCTCAACAACGAGCTCACCGACTTCAACTTCACGCCCACCCAAGACAGCGCGCCCGATCCCAACCTGCCCGCGGCCGGCAAGCGGCCACGCTCAAGCATGTCACCGACCATCGTGCTCAAAAACGGCCAGCCGTTCCTCGCGGTCGGCTCGCCCGGTGGGACCACGATCATCACCACCGTATTGCAGATCTTGGTCAACCGGGTCGATTTCGGCATGACCCTGCCCGACGCCATCGCCGCGCCCCGTGCCTCGCAACGCAACACCCCCACCACCCAGGCCGAGCCGGCGTTCCTTGCCGAGTCCACGACGCATGACCTGCAAGCACTCGGGCACAAGTTCACCATCAACGACACCTCCCCCCTGGACCCCACGATCGAGGTCAGCCCAGAAATCGGCATCGCATCCGGCCTGGAATTTCTCCCCGATGGCACCGTGCTCGCCGCCGGAGAACCGATCCGGCGCGGTGGCAGCGCAGCCGGCGTCATCTTCCCCACCCGCTGAGGTAATGCGCCGGGGTCAAAGCGCTGATACCGGTAGCGAACCAGGCCTCGGCACCCAGCCATCCCGCTTAATACTGTAACGGCAGGTCGATCGATCATGAGCCCGTTAGCACATTAAGAACGAAGTTTGCGTCAGTTTGAAGTGCATCCCTTTTGTGTACAGATGTGCGGATGACATTAGTTAGCCACCTCCGGGATTCGAACCATCGTTGAGCTGATTAGGCGTCAAGGACGCCCGGCCACCAATCATGGCCGGCCTGGTCAACCACCCATATAGGGAAGAGACGCAATCAGCCATTGTGATACTCCGGGCTGACGATGGACCAAGCCCGCTGACTAGGCCGCGTTGTGAGCCGGGCGTCGAAGGAACATAAAGCGGACATCTGTACTGGCCGCTACCAGCGCGATCGTATTTTGGGGAAATTCCGGATCATCTCGACTGTCAACCGGAGCAGGATCTACTCTCTGGGCATGCATCCGGTCATCAGTTGGAGCGCCCCGGACACGGCCCGTGAGCACTTTCACCGCGATGGGTTTGTGGTGATGGAACCGGTCTTCACCACCGAGCAGTGCGAGTGGCTTCGCGAACGCCTCGGCAGGCTGTTCACCGGCGCTTTCCCGACTGGTATTTACCCCGACGAGTGGTACTGGCGGGCGGGAATCAGCCTTCCCGATGCGACCCGACACATGGCCAATGCCTGGAAGAGCGACCCGGCCATCGCTTCGGTGGTCCAAGCCGACTGGATTGGACACTGGGTGGACCACCTGCTGGGCTGGGACGGCAGCCGGCTCGGCCAGGACACCATTTGGATCAAACCGCCACTGGCGCGGGCTTCCGCGTTGCACCAGGACAACTCTTTCATCGACTATCTGGTCCCGGCGACACTTGCCACCTGCTGGATGACCTTCGACGACACCTACGCCGATGCCGCAACAATCGAGTATGTCCCCGGATCGCACAGTTGGCCGACCGTTCCACTACCCCGGGACTTTCACGCGCCGGGTGACGATCATCGGGCACGCATGCGGGCTTCGGCTGAGGTTGTGGGCATTGCGGACCCACGCGTCGTCGCTTTGGAGCTGCCAGCAGGGTCGGTCGTCTTTCACGATGGGAACGTCTGGCACGGGGCTGGGGCAGGTCGCCGTGCCGGAACCTGGCGACATTCTCTGGCTGCTCATGTCCTGCCGGCGGCGACGTACTTCTCCGACGCCCCGGGTGGCTACATTTACCGCCGCTATCAACTTCCCGGCGACGATGCGCTGCACGACGGGTTCTTCCCACCATATCGTGCCCACTCTGGCCTGCCGACCGTGCCAGTGATCACTGTCTGCGAAGCCGTCGACCTCCCACTAGCACGGCACTGATGGTGTGGCTGTCACACTGCTGAAGATCGAAGGATGCTCGGCTAACACCCCCGCCCATGGCATCCTGGCACCTCACGTCGAGGCACGCCTGCAGAGTGAGGTAGCCGCTACCGACGATTTGGCCGACGGCGTGGCGGCCTATTACGAGAAGCCAGGCCCGGTTCCCGGGGCGGTAGCCGACAGGTGGTCTGTCGCGAAGAGCTGGAAACGCTCAACGCGCTCGGGTCTTGTGACACCCGGGGTGATGCGGCCGGTGAAACTCGGTGGAGCGTCGCGTGCCCCGGCCCTAGCCTGAGTGAACACCCACCGCGACAACCCTTGGTCTCACCATGCCCAAAGGGGGCTTGTTCATGCCGTCCTCACCACGCCGGGCGATACCGATCGCCCGGACCCTGCGGTTTCACTGGCGCGCGGCCTGGCGATATCCCGGGCTGGTCGTGGGCTGTCTGCTGGCCGCACCACTGACGGTGCTGGTCGACACGATCCTTCCGCCGTTGATCGTCTCCGACGTGCTGAACCGCCTCAGCACCGGTGACTACCTGCGGAATCAGCTCTGGACCAGCTTCTCCACCGACCTGATCGCCTACGCCGTGGTGGTCTTCGTGGGCAGGATCGTCACCTGGCGCATCGTCGAATACTTCCTGTGGCGGCTGGAAGGCCGGGTGCAGCGCGACCTCGCGCAGCGCTGCTTTGGCCACTTGATCGGGCAGTCGGCCGATTTCCACGCCAACACTTTCGGCGGCGCCCTGGTGTCCCAGACGACCAAGCTGATGGGCAGCTACGTCCGGATCGCTGACACCACCGTGCTCCAGTCGCTGCCGCTGGTGTGCGTGCTGGGTTCGATCGTGGCGATCATGGCCGCCAAGGCCCCGCTGTTCGCGGTCCTGCTCGCGCTGTTCTCAGTGATCTACATCGTCATCGCGGCGTTGGTCTCGCACCCGGTGCGGCGCATCGGCGCTGAGCACGCCGCCACCGAGAGCACCCAGACCGGCAACCTGGCCGACGCCATTGCCAACGTGATGGCGGTCAAGAGCTTCGCCCGCGAACGCTACGAGCAGCAGCGCTTCGCCGAGGGCACCGAGCGCACCCGGGACTCGTTGCTGCGGCTGTCTCGCGCGCATATGCGGCAGATGGCTTGGTTCGGCGGGCTGACCAGCGTGATCTCGATCGGGGCGTTCGCAGTGGCCACTGACGGTGTGGTGTCCGGCACTGCCGAGGTCGGCACGATGTTTCTGATCGTGAACTACACGATCTCGGCGGTGCGCCAGCTGTTCGAGTTCAGCAGCTCCGGCATGCGCAACTACAACCGGGCCTGTGGTGACGCCGCTGACATGATCGAGATCCTGGAGCGTGAGTCCGACGTGCGCGACCCCGCCGAGCCGCAACGCTCACGGATCGGGGTCGGCGAGGTCAGGTTCGAAGACGTCACGTTCCGACATGCGGGTTCGCCCCACACTCTGTTCGACGGGCTGAACCTGCGCATCCAGCCAGGCGAGCGGGTCGGCCTCGTCGGCCACTCTGGCGCGGGCAAGACCAGCTTCACCCGGCTGCTGCTGCGGTTCTCCGACCTCGACGGCGGGCGGATCCTGCTCGACGGGCAGGACATCTCCCGGATCACCCAGGCCGACCTGCGCGCCGCCATCGCCTACGTGCCCCAGGAGCCGCTGCTGTTCCACCGGTCGATCAGCGACAACATCGCCTACGGCCGGCTCGACGCCGACCAGGCTGACATCGAGCTGGCCGCCACCCGGGCCAACGTGACCGAGTTCGTCAGCACGCTTCCCCACGGGTTCGACACGTTGGTCGGCGAGCGGGGCATCAAGCTGTCCGGTGGCCAGCGCCAGCGCATCGCCATCGCCAGGGCAATGCTGAAAGACGCGCCGATCCTGCTGCTCGACGAGGCGACCTCGGCCCTGGACAGCGGCAGTGAGGTGCTCATCCAAGACGCGCTCTGGACGCTCATGCAGGGCCGCACGACGATCGTCATCGCGCACCGGTTGAGCACCATCCAGCGGATGGACCGCATCATCGTCCTCGACGAGGGCCGCATCGTGGAGATGGGTACGCACAGCGAGCTGCTGGACAACCCCGGCGGCGTCTACGCCTCGTTCTGGGCCCACCAGTCCGGCGGCTTCCTGGAGGGCAACTCGCTGGCCCGCACCTGAGCCGCCATCCGTGCACCGACCTCGGCACAGTCGCATCAAGTGATCGGCTCACCCGCACCGGTTGAACGGGCAGGAAGGGCGCGGGATCGACTCCTGGCCAGCCGGTGTCACAACATGACGCCCTCAACAGTGGCACGGCTGGTGCTCTGGGCGCTTCGGCGGCAGGCCCGCCGGGGCGGTGGGCCGCGTCGATCAGCGGCGGGTGACGATCCTTGACTCGCGCCGTGGTCGTTAGGGTGCAACGGTGAGCGATGAGCCAAGCGTGACCGGCGACCCCCTGCATGATCTTCGCGCTACGACCGCTGCCCTGAATGAGGCGACGGGTCGTTGTGTGGGTCACTTCATCAGGAACGATGATCTGCTTGCTGAGTGGATCGCCGCGGTCGGGGAGCATGCGCGGGCGGTGGAGGCAGCTGTCTCCGAGCTCGCAGGCCGCCTAGCCGGCGAGTGAGATCAGCAACCAAACCGGTACTGGTGACCTCGGGCTGCATCCTCGGTGCGAGGTTGTGCCGGGCTTGGCAACACAGCTGAACGCGCGCCCATCGCCAAGCGGGCCAGGATCGCGATAATCGGGACAGTATTTGTCGTTAATCATATCTGTTCATGAAGGGGCATGCTGACCGGTCACCTCGGCGGGCATCCCCAGCCATGTCGGCGTCCAGCAGTATTGCCCTATGAGGCGCTGGGCTCCACACTCAAGGGCGAAGTACACGGTGTGATTGCCATAATGCGCACCGACGTCTACAAATGTACCTTGAAGGTGGCGACCGCGGATGGCGTCTAGGAGATCGCGCTCGTAATAGGTCCCGGATTCTTGAATCGCCATGGTGATATGATCCGCGTCGGGCAACACCAATTGAGCATGAGTTCGAGCGCCGCGGACCAGCGGGCCCAGATCGGTCGAAAGGCCGTGGCGCTGCTGCTCAGCCATAGCGCCGATCAGCCGTCAGGATCAGAGCGGGCAATGGGTCCGGTCTGCGGGTGACGAGCTTGGATCCACTGCTCCAATTCAGACAGCCGGTCATGCTCGCCCAAGGCACGTAGGTCCTCGGTGAGGTTCATCGCCGAGAGCCGGGTGAAGGGATGATCATCGCCGAACACTCTGCGGGAGCGGGCCAGGGTGTCCTCATCGAGCTGACAGGCTTGAGCGTAGCGACCAATCTCATGGAGGTCAGCGGCGAGATTATGCGCTGAGCGCAGGGTCGAGGGATGGTCATCACCCAGTACCCGGCGCCGCTGAATCAGGGTGTCGGCATGCAACTCCCGCGCCTGTTCATGCTGACCTAGCGCGCTGAGATTGTTCGCAAGGTTATTGGCCGACACCAAGGTATCGGGATGGTCGTGCCCCAGGATCCGGCGGCGTCGGGTCAGGGTGTCTTCATGTAAATCCCGAGCGCGCTTATGCTCCCCTAACGCGCGCAGGTCGACGGCGAGGCTGTGCGCCGAGCGCAGCGTGTCGACATGATCGTCACCCAGCACCCGTCGCCGGCGCATCAAAGTGTCCTCATCGAGGTGACGGGCCTGGTCATACTCACCCAGCGCACGCAGGTCGGCGGCGAGGCTGTGCGCCGAGTGCAGCGTGTCCACATGATCCTCACCGAGTACCCGGCGGCGTCGCGTCAAAGTGTCCTCATCGAGGTGACGGGCCTGGTCATACTCACCCAGCGCACGCAGGTCGGCGGCGAAGCTAAATGCCAGATGCAACGTGTCCGGGTGGTCAGAACCCAACATCCGGCGGCGTTGGATGAGGGTGTCCTCCATGATGCGCTGCCTCCACGGACTCTCGCCCCCCAGCTTCTCCCGACACGCAGTCAAGATGGTGACAGCAACGGTGAACCGCCACTGGCGCCCCACACCTCATTCCCGCGCACACGCAGCCCCAAACGGCACGTCAACCACCAACTCGACAAGACATCCACGGTTACGCCCGGTGCGAGAACCAGCCGAATTGATGCTGCCGTGTCGTGGCAATTGATGGCCTGGGGTAGGCGGAGCGATTACCTTGACTCGGTCATGCGCTGGTGCAGAAATTCCAGTATTTGGCGAAGCAGTCGTGATACCTGCATTTGGGACAGGCCGATCCGTTTGGCGATTTGGTCTTGTGTGAGCTCGTGGAAAAACCGCAGGGACACGATGGTGCGCTGCCGGGGCGTGAGCTGAGCTAACAAGGGGCGCAGCGTTTCCCGGTCGTCGATGAGGCACATCTGCGGATCCAGTTCACCAAGGAACGTGTGACGAGCCACTGCGGTCTGGTCACTACCCAGCAGCTCATCCAACGACGAGCTTCGATAGGCTTCGCCGGCGTGCAATGCATCGATCACCGTTGAGGTCGATACGCCCAGCCGCTGGGCGATCTCGCTGGGTCGGGGCGAGTGGCCCAGCTGTTGGGACAGCTCGGCCATTGCTTTCCGGACAGCCAGGTTGACGTCTTTGAGTCGGCGTGGCACGCGGGTAGACCAACCATGGTCGCGGAAGTACCGACGGATCTCGCCGCTGATCGTAGGTACGGCAAAGGCCAGGAAGTGCGAGCCGCGGCGCGGTTCGAACCGATCCACCGCGTTGATCAGTCCTACCGTGGCAACCTGGATCAGGTCCGCCAATGGCTCACCCCGACCTGCAAACCGGTTGGCGAGGTGCTCGGCCACCGGAAGGTAGCCGTTGATGAGCTGATCACGGAGTCGTTGACGCTGAGGATCGTCGACAGCCAACTCGGCATAACGGCGGTGTACCGGCACCAGATGCCCGTATTCATCTTGGTCGGTCTCAACACAAGACTCCAAGGAGGTGGGGTCTTTGGTGGTGTCGGCGGGAAAGACTGGGCAACGACCGGGTATCCCGGCGTTCGGGTAATCCTCGAGCCTCTCGCTGGCCAAAACACTGCGCACCTCTGTGACGATAACGCAAATATTGCATTATCGCAATGATTGTTTATGCGCGGATCAAGTCGGGCACGAGCGTCACAGCGACGCTGGACACCGCATCGAGGCTGACTGTGATGACGGCCACTTCTTCACATAAGTCGATGGTTGTGGGGAACGCCGCAGTGCAGCGGCCCGCGGGGCCACGAACCGCCGGTTCAAAGGAGAGATGATGTCTACATCGTCTGTTGGTGACTACCTGCTGAACCGCTTGCGGCAGTGGGAAGTAGAGACGGTTTTCGGCTATCCCGGTGACGGGATCAACGGGTTGCTCGCGGCGTGGGGTCGGGCCGACAACCGGCCGCAGTTCGTGCAGGCCCGCCATGAGGAGATGGCGGCCTTCGAGGCAGTGGGATACGCGAAGTTCACCGGGCGGTTGGGCGTATGTGCCGCAACGTCGGGACCTGGTGCGATCCACCTGCTCAACGGTCTGTATGACGCCAAGCTCGATCACGTGCCGGTGCTGGCGATTGTGGGGCAGACCAATCGCAGCGCCATGGGCGGCTCCTACCAGCAAGAAGTTGACCTGCTCAGCCTGTTCAAGGACGTCGCCAGCGATTACCTGCAGATGGTCACCGTGCCCGAGCAACTGCCCAACGTACTGGACCGGGCGATCCGCACAGCGCTGGCTCGGCGGGCTCCGACCACGATCATCCTGCCGGCCGATGTGCAGGAACTCGACTACTCACCACCAACCCACGAGTTCAAAATGGTGCCCTCCAGCCTGGGCATCAGCTGGCCTCAGCTCACTGCTGACCCTGACGCGCTGCGCGCCGCGGCGGAGATCCTCAATGCGGGCAGCAAGGTCGCGATCCTGGCCGGTACCGGGGCTCGCGGCGCCACCGCCGAGCTGGAGCAGGTGGCGGACGTACTCGGCGCGGGAGTGGCCAAGGCGTTGCTCGGCAAGGACGTCCTGTCAGATGACTTGCCGTACGTGACCGGGTCGATCGGACTGCTGGGGACGCGGCCGAGCTACGAGATGATGCGCGCGGCGGACACCTTGCTCACGGTGGGCTCGAACTTTCCCTACACCCAGTTCATGCCCCCGCTCGACCAGGCGCGAGCGGTGCAGATCGACATCGACCCAGTCATGATCGGCATGCGGTACCCGTACGAGGTGAACCTGGTCGGCGACGCGGCGAGCACCTTGCGCGCGTTGCTGCCGCTGCTGGTCCGCAAGCCGGACCGGTCCTGGCGGGAGGGCATCGAAGCAGACGTGGCCGGCTGGTGGGACACCATGGCGATGCAGGCCGCTGTCGACGCGGACCCGATCAATCCGATGCGCCTGTTCGCCGAGCTGAGTCCGCGGCTGCCCGATGACGCGATCATCACCGCCGACTCGGGCTCTGCGGCGAACTGGTATGCCCGGCAGCTGCGTTTCCGTGGTGCCATGCGCGGTTCGCTGTCAGGGACTCTGGCCACTATGGGTCCCGGAGTGCCGTACGGGATCGGTGCGAAGTTCGGCTGCCCGCACCGGCCGGTGATCGTGTTTGCCGGGGACGGCGCGATGCAGATGAACGGTCTTGCGGAATTGATCACTGTCAAGCGGTACTGGGAGCAGTGGTCGGACCCGAGACTGATCATCGCCGTGCTGCATAACGACGACCTGAACCAGGTGACCTGGGAGATGCGCGCGATGGCCGGTGCCCCGAAGTTCGTCGAATCGCAGCGCCTGCCCGATGTGGACTACGCCGGATTCGCCGCCAGCCTCGGGTTGCAGGCGATCGCGGTCGACAAGCCTGGTGATATCGCGTCGGCCTGGGACAACGCGCTGAGCGGTGATCGGCCGACGCTGCTGGACGTGCGTTGTGACCCCAACGTGCCGCCGATTCCGCCGCACGCCACCTTCGAGCAGATGACCGATGCTGCGAAGGCTTTGTGGGCTGGCGACGAGGACCGCTGGGGAGTGATCAAACAGGGCGTCAAGACCAAACTCCAGGAATTCCTGCCGCACCGGCGGAGCTGAGCGGTGTCGCGCACGGCGCTGGCGGCGAGGATCGACGCGGTCGAGGTGGCGGCATACACCATCCCGACCGATGCCCCGGAGGCTGACGGCACCCTGATGTGGGACTCCACCACCATGGTGCTCGTCGAGGTCCGTAGCGGCGAGGTCTGCGGAACCGGGTGGACCTATGGCCCACCCGCGTGCGCTCGGGTGATCACCGATCAGCTGGCCGATGTGGTGTTGGGTCACGATGCTCTCGACGTCGGCGCAGCGTTCGACGGGATGGTCAAAGCGGTGCGCAACGCGGGGCGGCCGGGAGCGGTGAGCTATGCGATCTCAGCAGTGGACATCGCGCTGTGGGATCTCAAGGCCCGGTTGCTCGGGCTACCGCTGTACCGGCTGCTCGGCGCAGTCCGCCAGGAGGTGCCGGTGTATGGCAGCGGTGGGTTCACCTCCTACGACGAGGACCAGCTGCGCGAGCAGCTCGCGGGCTGGGTGTACGGCCAGCACATCCCCCGAGTGAAGATCAAGGTTGGCGAATGCTGGGGTAGTGACGTCGGTCGGGACCTGGAGCGGATGTCCCAAGCGCGCGACACGGTCGGGGCAAAAGCCGAGTTGTTCATCGATGCCAACGGCGGTTACCACCGCAAGCAGGCCATCCGGGTCATCCGGGCCGCCGCCGACCTGGACATCAAGTGGTTCGAGGAACCCGTCACGTCGGACGATCTGGAGGGCCTGCGCGAGATCCGGAACACCGTCACGCCGGACGTCGCGGCCGGTGAGTACGGCTGTGACCTGACCTACTTCCACCGGATGTGCGCTGCCGGTGCGGTCGACTGCCTGCAGGCCGATGTTTCCCGCTGCGGTGGCATCACCGAATGGCTGCGGGTCGCTGCCCTCGCGGCCGCGCATCACCTGGAGATCTCCGGGCACTGTGCCCCGCACTTGCACGCGCACCCGGCCATGGCCACGCCCAACGTACGGCATCTGGAGTGGTTCCACGATCACGTGCGGATCGAGCACATGTTCTTTGACGGCGCGCTGAACCCCCAAGGGGGCGTCCTGCGCCCTCATCCCACGGCACCCGGCCATGGGCTATGCCTGCGGCGCGACGTCGCCTCCCGATACCAGGTCGGCTCAACCGTGTGCCGTGAACGCAACCCGAGGTGAGGAGGTGCCCGGCGTGAGCGGGGCAGGCAAGGTCCATGACGCGGTGACCGGCGGGGAGCATCTGCTTGACCGGATGGTCTCCAACATCTCCCACGGCCGGTTCGAACGCTCCCTGTCCGGATTAACGGCACTGTCCGCGCTGGTCACGGGCGCGGAGGTGTACTTGGAGCATTACAAGGCCAGCTTTGGCAACAAGTGGATGTGGAGCCCGGTTGTGCTGACCCCACCCCTGGTGGTGGCGGGAATCGGGGGAGTGTTCTCCAAGCGCTGGGCAAAGACGATGCTGCCGGTAACCGCGGCGGCCTACGCGGCGAACGGGTTGCTGGGGGAGTACTTCCACGCCCGTGGCGTGGCCCGCAAGCCCGGTGGTTGGCGGTTGTATTCCTACAACCTGCCGATGGGTCCGCCGATCTCCGCACCCGGATTGATGGCGATGGTCGGCGGAATGGGCCTGCTCGCCGCCATCCTGCGCAGGGAGAAGTGAGCAGGCGTGCCCGACGTTTCTCGCCCCGACCATCTCCCCAACCGCCGGGCCGGCAGGCAACCGCCGCACCCGTCCTGGCTGCCCCGGCAGCGACGCGGCACCACTCCGCAGATGATCGGGCGCTACCCCGACTACGACGTGCTCGACGCTGTTGACACCTGGGACGAGGCAACCAGGAAGGTGGTGCTGGCCCGGCTGAAAGCCCCCGGGCCGCTGCGGTTTTTCACCGCGCAGGAGGAGCCGGCGCTGCGGGCGTTCTGCGACACGGTGCTCGCCCAAGATGGTGCGCCGCGGATCCCGGTCGCCGAGATGGTGGACGCCAAGCTCGCCGACGGGCGCCTGGATGGCTACCAGTACGCCGACATGCCCGATGACCGGGACACCTGGCGGCTGGTGCTGCGCGGGCTCGACCACACCGCCACGCAGGGCTACCAACACGACTTCGCCAGCTGCACCGAGGCCCAGCGAGAGGCGATCGTCTCGGAGTTCGCGCAGGGCCGCCTGGTGGGTGGGGCGTGGGACGAGTTGAACGTTTCTCGGGCCTGGACGGTGGTGATGCGGGCCGCGCTGGCGGCGTTCTACTCCCACCCCTGGGCGTGGAACGAAATCGGGTTCGGGGGGCCGGCCTACCCGCGCGGGTTCATGCGCCTGGGTGGACCCGGTGGTGCCGTCGGGGTGCGGGAGCCGTTCGAGAAACCCGGTGCCACCCACGAGGACCCGGTGCAACTCGTCAAGCGCTGGGAGCGAAGCTGATGGGCACCTTCTGGCGCGGGTTGCTCAAGGGTGCGGTCGGTCCGCGGGACAACGACTCCCGGTACTTGCTCGACGTGCATTCCCGGGATCTGCCCGGGGAAAAGACCATGCGCCGCTACGCCGAGTCCGACCAGGTCGACCTGGTGATCGTGGGAGCCGGTGCGGGTGGCTCAGTGCTGGCCCAGCGGCTGGCCCGGCACGGCTGGCGGGTGGTGATCCTGGAGGCCGGGCCGTTCTGGCATCCGGATGATGACTGGGTCTCCGACGAAGCAGGCAGCCACCCGTTGTACTGGACCCAGAAGCGGATCATCGGCGGCGCCGACCCCATCGAGCTGGGTAAGAACAATTCCGGGCGCGGCGTGGGCGGCTCGATGGTGCACTACGCCGGCTACACCCCACGTTTTCATCCCAGTGACCTGTCGACCTACACCGACGACGGGGTGGGCGCGGACTGGCCGATCAGTTACGAGGACCTTCGCCCGCACTACGAGCGTGTGGAAGCCGAGTTACCGGTGGCGGGGCAGAACTGGCCCTGGGGATACCCGCACCGGTACCCCTTTTCCCCACACCCGGTCTCCGGCGCCGCAGCGAAGCTGCGCGAGGGCGCGCTGCGCTGCGGCATCGAGATGCGGATCGGCCCAGTCGGGATCGTCAACGGCACCTTCGGCAACCGGCCGCACTGCATCTACCGTGGCTACTGCCTGCAAGGCTGCAAGGTCAACGCCAAGGCCAGCCCCTACGTCACCCACCTACCGGACGCGCTCGCGCACGGCGTGGAAATCCGCGCCAACTGCATGGCCCTGCACGTCGAAATCGATGACGCCACCGGACGGGCCCGCGGGGTCTCCTATCGCGCCGAAGGCGAACAGGTCAACCGTTTCCAGCGGGCCGCCTTCGTCGCCGTCGCCGGCTACTCCATCGAGACCCCGCGGCTGCTGCTGGCCTCGACCAGCCGGCGGCACCCGCACGGGCTGGGCAACAATGAAGACCAGGTCGGTCGCTACATCATGGTGCAAGGCGCCGCGCAAAGCGCTGGCCGCTGGCCCGAAGAAGTCCGCATGTACAAGGCGCCGCCCCCGGAGATCTCCTCCGAGCAGTTCTACGAAACCGACCCTCGCCGCGGTTTCGCCCGGGGATTTTCTATCCAGACCGTGTCCCCGCTGCCCATCGGCTGGGCCGAGCATGTGCTGGCCGACGGGCACTGGGGCCGGGCGCTGCGCGAATACATGCGCGACTACAACCACTGGGCCACCATCGGTGTGCTCAACGAGCTACTTCCGCATCCCGACAACCGGGTCAGCCTGGCTGATGAGACCGACAGGTACGGCCAGCCCGTGGCGCGGATGGACTACACGCTTTCCGACAACGACAAGGCCAACATGGCCTACTCCACCCAGGTGCTCACCAACATCCTGCACGCCGCCGAGGCCCAGGACGTGCTCACCATCCAGCGTTTCGCCCACCTGATCGGTGGCGCGCGGATGGGCAGCAGCCCGCAGACCTCGGTGGTGGACGCCAACCAGCGCGTCTGGGAGGTGCCCAACCTGTTCATCGCCGACGGCTCGGTCTGCCCCACCCAGGGCGCCGCCAATCCCGCGCTGACCATCATGGCGCTGGCCTCCCGACTCGCCCAACGGATGGCCAGCGGCGCCGCCATGGAAAGCGACCCCGCGGCTCGGGTGGGCCGCATCCGCGCGATGACGGCAAGCCGGCCATGACCGCCACAAGCCTGCAGTCCGCCTGCGCATTCGTGCCGCATGTGCTGCGGGAGTACGCGCTGCTGGCCGACGGCGAGCGCGGAGTCCTCGTCGGGCCGCAAGGGGAATTCGCCTGGATGTGCGTCCCCCGGTGGGACTCCGACGCGGTGTTCTCGTCATTGATCGGCGGTCAAGGCGTCTATGCGGTGACCCCCACCAAGCGACATGTGTGGGGTGGCTACTACGAAAATGGCAGCCTGATCTGGCGCTCCCGGTGGACCACGACCTCAGCAATCATCGAATGCCGCGAAGCGCTGGCTTTCCCCGGTGACCCGCATCGGGCAGTCATCCTCCGCCGGATCATCGCCGTGCAAGGCGACGCCCGGGTCCATGTACTACTGGAGCCCTCCGCCGGCTTCGGCCGCGCGCAGCTGCGCGAGCTGCGCTGCGACGACGGCGGGGCTTGGCATGGCCGGGTCGGTGATCTCCTCCTTCGCTGGACCGGTGCCGGATCAGCACAGCTGGATGGCGCAAGGCATCAGCTCAGCACCACACTGACCGTTCCCGAAGGTGATCACCACGACCTGATCCTCGAGCTATCCGAGACGCCACACACCGACCGCGCACCCGATCCTGACTGGGCCTGGCAGGCCACCGAGACCGCGTGGCGCGAGGCCGTGCCCCGCCTCGGGAACACCATCGCACCGCACGACGCCCGGCATGCCTACGCGGTGCTGCGCGGGCTGACCAGCGCCGGAGGCGGCATGGTCGCAGCTGCCACGACGAGCCTGCCGGAACGGGCCGCACAGGGCCGCAACTACGACTACCGCTACGTGTGGATCCGTGACCAGTGCTACGCCGGTGTGGCAGTAGCCGCCGACGGCCCGCACCCACTGCTCGACAATGCGGTGCGCTTCGTCGCCGAACGCCTGCTTGAGGACGGCTGTCAGCTCATGCCGGCCTACACCACCACCGGGCAAGCCGTCCCCGACCAGCGACCACTGATGCTGCCCGGCTATCCCGGCGGCACCGACATCATCGGCAACCACGTCAACGCCCAATTCCAGCTCGACACGTTCGGCGAAGCCCTCCTGCTGTTCGCCACCGCCGCCCGCCACGATCACCTCGGCTCCGAGCACTACCCAGCCGTCCGGGCCGCCGTCGCCGCGATCCAGACCCGCTGGCAACAACCCGACGCCGGGATCTGGGAACTTGACAACCAACGCTGGGCGCATTCCCGACTGATCTGCGCCGCCGGCCTGCGCGCCATGGGCGCCAGCGGCGCCTCCATCGCCGACGCGGCTACCTGGAGCGCACTAGCCGACTCCATCATCGCCGACACCGCCGCCGACTGCCTGCACCCGACGGGCCGCTGGCAGCGGGCCCCAGGCGATCCCCGAATCGACGCGGCACTGCTGCTTCCGGCTCTGCGCGGCGCGCTGCCCGGCAGCGATCCGCGCACCGTGGCCACCTATCACGCCGTGCACGAACAGCTCAGCGACGAGGGCTACGTCTACCGGTTCCGCCAAGATCCCCGATCACTCCGGGAGGCCGAAGGAGCCTTCCTGCTATGCGGCTTCCTGATGGCGCTGGCCGCACACCAGCAGCGAGATGCCATAGCGGCGGCCCGCTGGTACGAACGCAACCGGGCCGCCTGCGGCCCCCCAGGATTGTTCTCCGAGGAATACGACGTCAGGCAACGCCAGCTGCGCGGCAACCTGCCCCAGGCCTTCGTGCACGCCCTGATGTTGGAAACCTCCGCCCGGCTCGCCACGGCACCGGAGGTCCTTTCATGAACACGGTGCCCGGGTAGGCACATTTCTCATCTACGACGTCGGCCTACCACCGATCGACCGCGACACGGAGAGTCCTTGCCGCTCTCATTTTCCCGTGAACCTCGTTTACCCGACGTTCATCGGGGTATGCCGCCACCGTAGCGTACATGGGGAGATATCAATGTCATTGTGCGATCGGATTGCCAAGCCATGGGGAACCCGCACACCCTATGGTGCCGGTGAGACCTGGCCAACGCGAATCGATAGATATCTCGCCGATGGCGTCAGCGCCGATCAAGTCGACCAATGGATCCAAACTGCTTCTGTTCTGCATTCCAACGGAGACGCGATGGACGTCGCGGTGTCCGGCGATCGGATCGTCGGGGTCCGTGGTCGCGGAATCGACCGGGTCAACCGTGGTCGTCTCGATACCAAGGACCTGTTCGGATGGCAGGCCAATACCGCCGCAGACCGGCTCACCATTCCGCTGATCCGGGACGGCAATCGGCTGGTGGAGACTGACTGGCAAACCGCGATGGGTCGGATAGTGCAACGCAGCAATGAATTACTCGAAGAGCAGGGTCCGAGCGCGCTCGGCTTCTACACCACCGGACAGCTGTTCCTGGAGGAGTACTACACGCTGGCAGTAATCGCACACGGGGCAATCGGGACCAACCATGTCGACGGCAACACCCGGCTGTGCACCGCGACTGCCGCCGAAGCGCTGAAGGAATCGTTTGCCTGCGACGGCCAACCCGGTAGCTACAGCGACGTCGACCACGCCGATGTCATCGCGCTGTACGGCCACAACGTAGCCGAGACGCAGACCGTGTTGTGGATGCGCATGCTGGACCGGCTGGCCGGACCGAACCCGCCCAAATTGATCTGCGTGGATCCTCGGGAGACACCGGTGGCTCGGGCGGCGACAATCCATGTGGCACCGGTTCCAGGCACCAACGTCGCCCTGATGAATGGGCTGCTGCACGAGATCATCCGCAACGATTGGGTAGACCACGACTACGTCGCCGCGCATGCAGTCGGCTACGAGGAACTGGCCCAGCAGGTCGAGAACTACCCACCTGACCGGGTGGCGCAAATCTGCCAGGTGCCGCCGGAGCAAATCCGTGCCGCGGCCCGTATCTTGGGGACCGCCAAGCGGTTGCTCTCCACGGTGTTGCAGGGCTTTTACCAATCCCATCAGGCCACTGCCGCAGCGGTGCAGGTCAATAACATTCATATCATTCGCGGTATGCTCGGCAGGCCAGGCGCGGGCGTGCTGCAGATGAACGGCCAACCCACCGCGGAGAACACCCGGGAGTGCGGTGCTGACGGTGACCTGCCTGGCTTCCGGAACTGGGCGAACGACTCCCATGTCGCCGAACTGGCCCGCATCTGGAACATCGAGCAGACGCAGATCCCGCACTATGCGCCGCCTACCCACCTCATGCAGATGATGCGGTACGCAGAGCAGGGCACCATCCGGTTTTTGTGGATCAGTGGCACCAATCCGGCGGTGTCCTTACCCGAGCTACACCGAATCCGCTCGATCCTGTCCCGGCAACAGCTGTTCCTGGTCGTGCAAGATCTCTTCCACACCGAAACCACCGAGTTCGCCGACGTGGTGCTGCCCGCGGCCACGTGGGGAGAAAAGACGGGCACCTTCACCAACGCCGATCGCACCGTGCACCTGTCGGACAAAGCCGTCGAGCCGCCTGGCCAGGCGCGTCCCGATCTCGACATCTTCCTCGACTATGCGCGGCGGATGAACTTCCGCGACTCCACCGGGGCACCGCTGCCTGCCTGGCATGACGCCGAATCGGCGTTCGAGGCATGGAAACGGTGCAGCGCCGGCCGTCCATGCGACTACACCGGGATAACGTATGCGAAGCTGCGCGGCGGCAGCGGTATTCAATGGCCCTGCACCGCGGAGCGCCCTGAGGGCACCGAACGGCTCTATGCCGACGGTCAATTTTGGAGCACACCGGACTACTGCGAAAGCTACGGCAAGGACTTAATCACCGGCGCCCCCCTGGAACCGACCGAATACCGTGCACTCAACCCCTCCGGAAAAGCGGTGATCAAAGCGGCCGAGTACCTACCGCCGCACGAGTCGCCCAATCCCGACTTTCCTTTTTCTCTGATTACCGGTCGGACCCTGTTCCACTTTCACACCAGGACCAAAACCGGGCGGGCACCACAGTTGCAGGCGGCCGCGCCAGACGTGTGGGTGGAGATGTCACTTAAAGACGCGGCCGAGCAGAGTATCAGCGAGGGTGATGTGGTCAACGTCAAGACTCCGCGTGGCATGATCCGCGCTCGAGTGCGGATCAGCGGTATCCGCGACGGGGTTGTGTTCGTGCCGTTTCACTATGGCTACTGGGATATTTCTGATGGTGAAAGCGCCGATCACCACCGCGCCGCCAACGAGCTCACCATCACCTCCTGGGACCCAGCATCCAAGCAGCCGATCTACAAGACGGCCGCTGCGGCGGTCAACTGGGTAAGTACCGGAGACGGCAACCCCGCACCGGCTCCGACGAACACCGCATCACATCCCGTCATCGCCGGTGTCCCAGCCACACGTGGTGGACCCACCGCCAACGCAGATGAACATTTCACCGGAGGGGCGCAGTGAAGCTCGACCTTGCGCTGCGCGAACTGCATCGCGCAGAGAACTCCTTGGCCGCAGACCTATTGAAGGTAGCCGACTGGCATAAGGTCGATCACGAGATCTATCACGTGGCCCGTGACCTGGCTCGCTGGTCCCAGCAGCACGTGCATGAGCTTGCCGAGATCGGTCCGCGTTATGGCCTGCACCTGAAAGATGATTCCGAACAGAACTCTGGGCTGCTGGCCACCGCGCGCAACAAGGCCAGTGAACTCGTCGGCCACCGCCCGGAACCGGGTCTGCTGTTACTGGCCGACCTACGCCATCTGTATCGCGCCGCCGCAGGAGTTTCGCTGGACTGGGAATTACTCGCCCAAGGCGCCCAGGCCGTCAAGGACGCTGAGCTGCTTGCGCTGACCAAGCGCTGTCACCCGCAGTCGCTGCGCCAAATGCGATGGGCTAACGCGATGCTCAAGGTCCTCTCACCTCAGGTCCTCGCAAGCTAGATCCCGCCCGTTGACCTGGTACCGGCATAGCTACGCCGCAGTGCGCCTCCACGCCGGTTCGCGGCGTCCAGACGTCCATATTTGGTTTGGCGTCTGACGCCTACGTCGTGCACGATCGCGGCATGTCCTGCGCTTTGGTGAGCTGGTGGTGGGTGCCTGACCGGCGACCCTGACCGACCATGTCCCTGGGCTGCCTGTCGTGGCAGCCACCGCAGAACAACGCAGGACCGGCAGCCCGACGGGTCGGCCTCCGCACCCCGAGGAGACCATCCCCATGTCTGAGCACACGGCATCTCAGCAAGCGGCATTGGCCCGCAGCGCCGAACTCGAGCAGCAGGTTCAGGAAGACCCGCAGAAGTTCCGCGTCCTCACCGGCGACCGACCTACCGGGCCATTGCACATCGGGCACTACTTCGGCAGCCTCACCAATCGCATCCGGCTGCAAAACCTCGGCGTCGAAGTCATTGTGCTGATCGCCGACTACCAGGTCATGACCGACCAAGTGGCAGGCCACCAGCTACCGGCCACCGTCCGCGGCATCGTCGCCGATTACCTCGCCGCCGGCATCGATCCCGCTCGGTCGACGATCTTCACACACAGCGCCGTCGCGGCTCTCAACGAGCTCGTTGTGCCGTTTCTCAGCCTCGTCAGTGACGCCGAGCTACACCGCAATCCCACTGTCAAAGCCGAGACCGACGCCACCGGCAAACCGCCGACCGGCCTCATGCTGATCTACCCCGTCCACCAGGCTGCCGACATCCTGTTCTGCCGGGCCAACCTGGTGCCCGTTGGCCTCGACCAGCTCCCGCACTTGGAGATCACCCGGCTGATCGCCCGCCGGTTCAACGACCGCTACGCCGACCAACCTTTGTTTCCCGAGCCGGAGGCCCTACTCACCAAGACTCCGCTGCTCATGGGCCTTGATGGTCACAAGATGAGCAAGACCCGAGGCAACGGGATCCCGCTTCGAGCGTCCGAGGACCAGACCGCGGCTGTGATCCGGCGCGCGCCCACCGACAGCGACCGGCACATCACCTACGACCCCACCGGCCGACCTGCGATCGCGAACCTGCTCGAGCTACTCGCCGCCGCAACCGGTGACGACCCCCAGCGCCTTGCCGACGATATCGGGTCCCGGGGCGCGGGCCATCTCAAACGAACGCTGACCGAAGCGATCAATGAGCTACTACGACCACTGCGCAACCGGCGCACCGACATCACCGACGATCCTGCCTACCTCAACCAGGTACTGACCACCGGAAACCAAAGAGCACGGTGCATCGCCGAACACACCCTGGCCGAGGTCCACAACACCCTCGGCATGACCTACGCCAACCTAGCCGATGACGGGGCTTGACGACTGACGCGCAACAGTGGCGGCCTTGACGATCGCATCGAGACGGCGGCTGTGTGCGCCGTGCCAGTAGACCCGAGCGCACGCCTGGCACCGGGCGAAGTCGTCGTAGCACTGCCGGGTGCCCGGTTCGAGCTGGTCGGCGACCTGATTCTTGGGCACGCGCGCCAACTCTCCATTGCAGCTGGTGCATCGCGTCCACGGGTTCAGCGCGAGGGCGAACCGGTCCAGAACGTCGGCCAGCTGATCGTCTGGTTGCCTGCCGCGGACGTACGCCCCGGCCCACAACGCGCGGCGCATGAGCAATCCGCGATCTTGGGTGAGCAAGACCCGCTGCTGCTGCGCGGCTTGGTCAACCAGTGCATCGTCATCGGCGTCGTTGGAGTAGGCAGTGTCGATACCGAGCACGCGCAACCGCCGGGCCAGCGTCCCCAAGCCAACATCGAGCAAGAAGCCAGTCGCGCCCTGCACCCGTTGTGGCCGCGACACTGGATGGACCTCGACCGTGGCTCCAGACCGCGGGCGACAGGCCGTATCCACCAGACTGCGGTTAACCAGCAGGGCACCGACCTCAGGCAACGGAACACCCAGCGCCTGGATCACGTGCCCCAGCGATGCCCGGCCGTCGTAAGGCACCTCGACGTGCTCACGCCGCCGGCGCGGCGTCACAAACAGCCACAGCTCAACGGCCAACAGCAGCACCAGCACCTGCACCGTCCCTCGCCGCCGGGATCACACCAGCGGGCGCACGCTTCCGGTGATCTTTCAGCATAGTCCGGCAGGTAACCTTCCGATGGCGTCGCTGACGAGCTCCCCGCTGCCTGGACGGCTCAGTGGCGCGCCTGCAACCGTAGTGCGGTGCTGATCTACAAGATCCTCTTGCCCACCCAGTGGGCCGAGTTCGAGGCCACCGGACGCTTCGACGGTTCGCCATTCGACCGCAGCAGCGGTTTTATCCACTGCTCCTCCCGTGAACAGGTGGGCGGTACGGCCATGCGGGTGTTCGAGCAGGAGCCGGCGCTGGTGGTCATCGCCCTCGACACACAAATACTCGGGAAGTCCGTGCGCTGGGAACAAGCCTCACACGGTGGCCTTTACCCCCACGTGTATGCGCCTTTGCCGCTCAGCGCCGTCGTCGCGGTGCACCAGGTCGCCGGTGCGTCGTCGGTAGACGACGTGTTACCACCAGTTACGCACGGCTAGACCGGTACCGCCCTCCGTACAGCGACCGCGGGACGCGTCGCCGGGACGGATCGGATCAGTGCCCGGACATGCCGCCGTCTACGGCCAGTGTGCTGCCGGTGATGTAACTCGACGCCGGGCTTGCGAGAAAGATGATCGCGGCGTCCAGCTCACGCTGCTCTCCAACTCTGCCCAACGGGCTGGACCGGAGGATATTCGTCAACATGTTCTCGGGAATGTCAGCCGTCATCTCGGTGGCGAAGTAGCCGGGGGCCACGGCATTGACCCGGATTCCCCGCCGCCCGGCCCATTGCTGCGAAAGGTCGCGGGTAAGGCCGATGAGACCGGCCTTGCTGGCGGCATAGGCAGCCTGGGGCGCGAATGTCTTGACCAGTCCGAGCACGCTCGAGACGTTGACGATGCTCGAGCCGGGCTGCATAACCCTGGCGCAGGCTTGGGCCATCCAGTAGGCGCCATGGAGATTGACATCCATGATGTGGCGGAACACGTCGGGGTGTTCCTTGAGCGCCGGCAGTGCGTAGCCCACTCCGGCGTTGTTGATCAGAACATCGACCTTGCCGAAATGGGTCATGGCCTTGTCGACCAGCGCTGTGCATTGCGCCGGGTCGCTGACGTCGGTGACGACGGGAAGGGCCCGCTGCCCGGTGCCGACGACATCGGCGCTGACCTTGTCGAGCCGGTCCGCGCGGCGGGCGCCGAGCACGACGTCTGCTCCGGCCTCGGCCAGCGCGACGGCAAAGCCGGCGCCGAGTCCGGAGCTGGCACCAGTGACCACGGCGACCTTTCCATCAAGCCGGAACAGATCCAGCACTCCAGCCATCGAGTTTCTCCTCTCCCGGCACCTCGGCCGCGGGGAACCCGGCGGCTCAGAAGTGCCGGGCGATGACGTTCAGCCCGGCGCAGGCAAGCAGCGGCACCGCCTGACCGACGTTCTCAAAGCCTGGGCCCAGCGTGTGCCCGCTGGTGTAACGGGCGTGGATGCCTTCGGCGATGACCGCGATCTTGAAATAGCCCAGCCCCTGGTAAAAGGCCAAGCTGCCCAGGTCACGGCCGGAAGTAACGGCATAGCGTTGGACCAGATCGTCAGCGGCGGGCAGGCGCTCACTGGTGGAAGCTGCCGAACCACCCAGGACGTGGTCGATCGCCGGATCTGAATAGACCAGGTACAGCCCGACATCGGCGAGTGGGTCCCCGAGGGTGGCCATTTCCCAGTCGACCAGCGCGCGCACCGTGGCGGCATCAGCCGGGTCGAGGATGGCGTTGTCGATGCGGTAGTCGCCATGCACGATCGAGGCTCCGCTTTCCCCCGGGCAGATCTCGGCGAGCCGCCTGTGCAGGGTTTCGATGTCAGGCAGAGCCCGGGTGCGCACCCGGTTCCACTGATCGTGCCAGCGGCGGATCTGGCGCGCCAGGTAACCCGCCGGCCGGCCGAACCCGCCGAGCCCGACCGATTCCGGGTCGACGGCGTGCAACTCGGCCAGCACATCCATCAAGGCGTATCCGCACCGTGCGATCTCCGCGTTGGGCAGCGCGTGCAGGTCGTCCTTGGTCCGGATCACCCGCCCTGGCACGTACTCGACCACGGAGAATGGCACGCCCAGTATCGACAGATCCTGCCCCAGCGCGACCGCGCGCGGGACTGGCACGCCGGTGCCCCCAAGCCCCGCGACGACCTGGTACTCGCGAGCCATGTCATGTGCCGAGGGGGTGAGCGTGCCCAGCGGCGGCCGGCGCAGCACCCAGCTGGAGTTCCCATCCGTCAGCCGGTAGGTCAGATTCGATCGGCCGCCGTGCAGCAGCTCAGCGCGCAGCGGCCCGCAGACACCAGGCACCGTGGCGTCGAAGAACTTCTCCACCGCCGCCAGGTCCAACCCGTCAACGATCATCGGGAGCTGTCCAGGTAGCGGCGCACCACGCGGCGAGCGATGGCCCAGCGATGGGTCTCCGAAGGGCCGTCGTAGATCCGGAACGGTCGCACCTCGCGCAGGAACCGGCCTAGCGGCACGTCCGCCGATATCCCCAGCGCTCCACAGATCTGCACCGCCCGGTCGACCACCCGCCAGATGGCCTCAGCGCTGAAGGTCTTCGCGATCGCGGTCGACTGCGTGCCGGAGCTGCCCTGGTCGAGCTCCCAGCAGGCCCGCAGAATGAGCCCGCGGGTAGCGGCAATATCGATCTCGTTGTCGGCAATCATCTGCTGCACCATGCCGAGTTCGGCCAGCCGGGAGCCGAACAGCTGCCGGTCCGCGGCATGGGCCACCGCAATGTCCTGGGCCCGCCGCGCGATCCCCAGCCAGCGCATGCAGTGCGTCGTTCGCGCTGGCCCGAGCCGCACTTGGGCGTAGTCGAACCCCCGGTCCACCTCACCGAGCACCGCCTCGTCAGGCACCACGCAGCCCTCGAACAGGATCTCCGCGTGCCCCGCGAACAGGCTTTCGTCAAGTGAGTCGATGTGCCGGACGATCTTCAAGCCAGGGTTGGCGGCATCGACCAGGAACATCGTCGCACCGCCCCGGTCACCGGCGTCACCGGACGTGCGAGCCATGCAGATCGCGTAAGCCGCACCCTCGGCTCCCGTGATGAACCACTTACGCCCGTCGATCTGCCACCCGTCCCGGATCCGTGTCGCCCGCGTGGTCAGCGCTGCCGGATCCGAACCGGCACCAGGGGAGGGCTCGGTCATCGCGAAGCAGGACCGCACCTCCCCGGAGATCAGCGGCCGCAGGTAGCGCTGCTTCTGCTGCGGCGTGGCAATCGCCTCCAGCAGGTGCATGTTGCCCTCGTCGGGTGCGGCGATGTTCAGCGCCAGCGGGCCGAGCAGCGAGTAGCCGGCTTCCTCAAAGACGGCAGCGCGCCCGCGCATGTCCAGTCCCCGGCCGCCGTACTCGACGCTGACATGCGGGGCGAACAGGCCGGCATCTCGTGCTGCACGCTGTAGCTCAACCCGGACGGTGTCACAGCCGGTGATGCCCTGATGGGCTTGTTCCACCGGGATCACCACGTCGCGGACAAACGCCGCAGTGCGGAGTGCGAGATCGGCCACGTCACGATCGGGGGCGAACTCGACGGCCACGACGCCTCCCGGTCAACCCAGGGTGAACGGGTCGCGGGTCTGCCCGGACAGCTCGACCCACACGGCCTTGGTCTCGGTGAACTCCCGGATGGCATCGGCGCCGTTCTCCCGGCCGATGCCACTGGCACCGAAGCCCCCGAAAGGAACGTGCGGGCCCACGACGCGGTAGGCGTTGATCCAGACGGTTCCTGCTCGGATTTTCGCGGCCACCCGATGAGCCCGGTGCACATCCGTGGTCCATACCGCAGCGGCCAGCCCGTACCGGGTGCTGTTGGCGATCTCGACGGCCTCGCTCTCGTCGCGGAACCGGATCACCGCGAGCACCGGCCCGAAGACCTCCTCCTGGACCGCCCGCATCGAGGGGGTGACGTCGGTCAGCACAGTCGGGGTCACGAAGAAGCCACCCAGGTCCTCGACCCGCTGCCCACCACACGCGATGGTGGCACCCTGCTCGCGAGCAGAGTCGAAATGGCTCAACACCTTGTCGAACTGTGCCCCGTTGGCCAGCGGACCCATCTCGGTCTCGGCGGCTTTCGGGTCACCGATCTTGATCGTCTTCGCGCGGGAGACGATCTTGTCGACCAGTGTGTCTGCGACGCTGTCGTGCACGACCAGCCGCGACCCCGCCATACAGGTCTGACCGGTGGCGGCGAAGACCCCGGCGATCACCCCGTTGGCGGCGGCATCCAGATCAGCGTCCGGGAACACCACCTGCGCCGATTTACCGCCCAGCTCCAGGGTTATCCGGGTGAGGTTGTCCGCGGCGGCGTGCGCCACCGCGATACCGGTCGCCGTGGAGCCGGTGAAGGCGACCTTGTCGACATCGGGGTGAGCCGACAGCGCGCTACCGGTTGCCGGGCCCCAGCCCGTGATGACGTTGACCACCCCCGGAGGGAAACCGGCCTCCCCGACAAGGGACGCCAATTCCAGCGCGCTGACCGGGGTGTGCTCACTGGGCTTGACCACCAGGGTGCATCCCGCGGCCAGCGCCGGCGCCAGCTTCCACATCAACAACAACAGCGGCGAATTCCACGGGGTAATCGTGGCGACCACGCCGACCGGTTCGTGCCGGGTGTAGACAAGGTAATTGGGCTTGTCGCTGGGAATGACACTTCCCTCGACCTTGTCGGCCAGCCCTGCGTAGTAGTAGCACCATTCCGGCACGGCAGCGAGCTGGCCGGCCATCTCGCGAAGCAGCTTGCCCGAGTCACGAGTCTCCATCTCGGCCAGCCGCTGGGCATCACGCGTGATCAGATCACCGAGCCGGTGTAGCAACTTCCCCCGCTGGGTCGCAGTCATCGCAGCCCAGGGTCCGGACAGCGCCCGGCGAGCGGCCGACACCGCCCGATCCACATCGCGCCGATCACCATCGGGCACCACCGCCCACGGCTGCCCGGTGAACGGGTCGATGGTCTGGTAGGTGCGGCCGGAGCAGGCGGGCTGCCGTTCCCCGTCGATGTACAGCCGGTATTTCGCGAGGTGCTCACGCGTTGCGGTCGTGCTGGGGGATGTCGTGGATGTCACTGCCGCCTCCTCCACTTGCTACAGACCGGGATCGGGCCCGAAGGCTCCGGCTTTGGCCAGTTCGCGAATCATCTCGGGGTCGTAATCGAGTAGCCGCTCGCACAACTCCACGGTGTGCTGTCCTCGGGCCGGTGCGGCACAGTGCTCAGCGCGCTGCGTTCCGGCGCGCGCCGGACTGGCCGGCGAGCGGACAGTGCCCCACACCGGCGACTGCGTCTCGACGATCATCCGTCGCGCGTGCGTCTGGGGCTCGGCCAAGGCTTGGCCGATGTTGTTGACCGGTCCACAAGGCACGCCGTGCTCCCCCAGCAGTGTCAAGCAATCCGCGCAGCTGCGGGAGGCCAGTTCTTCGGCCAGCAGAGCAATGAGCTCCTCGCGGTGCCGCAGGCGGTTCTCGAACCCGATGAACCGTTCTTCTTCGAGCAGGTCCATGCGGTTCAGCGCGCGGCACAGGCGATGGAAGAACTTCTCCTTCGGGCAGGCCACCACTATCCAGCCATCTGCGGTGGCGAAATTCTGGAACGGAACCAGCGACGGGTGCGCCGAGTGGCGGGTGCGACGCATCTCCTCGCCGGCGTGCAGGTACCACGTCGCGGGATAACCGATCATCCCCAGAGCGGTGTCGAACAGGCTGACGTCGCAGTCACCACCAACACCGTCCCGGCGTGCCGCGTGCACGCCCACCAGGATCGAGAGGGCCGCGACCAGACCGGCTGAATAGTCCACCGTGGAAAACGCGGTCTTCTGCGGTGGCCCGTCGGGTTCTCCGGCAGCGCTCATCCAGCCCGCCAGGCCCTGCACGATGTAGTCGTAGCCGGCGTCGTCGCGCCGTGGTCCGTTCTGCCCGAACCCGGTCAGGGCGCAACACACGATGCGCGGGTTGACCGGGGCAAGGTCCTGGTACCGCAGCCGCAGCCGGGCGGGCAGATCACCGCGTAGGTTGCAGAACACCACGTCGGAGACCCGGACCAGGTCCTCGAACACCGCACGGCCGCCTGGCATGGAAATGTCCAGGCTGATCGACAGCTTGTTCCGGTTGAAGGTCTCGAAGAACAAGCTGGATTCGCCTTGCTGGTAGGGCGGCACGTAGCGGCCGACGTCACCGCCGCCGTCCGGATTCTCCACCTTGATCACCTCAGCCCCCAGGTCGGCGAGGTGCAGGGTGGCGAACGGTCCTGCGCCGTACTGCTCGACCGAGATGATGCGCAGGTCCGACAGCGGGAGCCCGGAGGTTGGCCTCACAGGGAGAATCCGATGGCGCGCAGCTGTTCTCGCCCGTCCTCGGTGATCCGGGCAGGGGTCCAGGAAGGGCTGAATACCCAGTTCACGCGGTAATCGCGGACCAGCCCGGCAGTAACCAGCGCGGTGCGGATCTGATCCTCGATGACCGTGGTCAACGGGCAGGCCGGCGAGGTGAGGGTCATGGTCAGGGTGGCGATGTGCTGGTCATCCAGTTCGACGTGGTAAACGAAACCAAGGTCGACGACGTTGATACCGAGGTCGGGATCGATGACCTCGCCGAGGGCCGCCAGCACGTCGTCGGTGGTCGTGCTCGCGCTCGTGGTGGGTTGGCTCACGGCAGGTCCCTCCTCAGGCATCCGTGCCATTGTGGTCTCGGCGTGATCGTTCACGGAGGACGAATTTCTGGATCTTTCCGGTGGATGTCCTGGGCAGTTCGCTGAACACGACACGTCGCGGTGCTTTGAAACGTGCCAGGCGAGTCCGTACGTGATCGATGATGTCTCGTTCGGTGGCGGTCTTGCCGTCCTGCAGAGTGACGTAGGCAACCGGAACCTCTCCCCATTTGTCGTCCGGCGCAGCCACAACCGCAGCCTCCAGCACCGCTGCGTGTGCCGCAATTGCTTGCTCGACTTCCACGGATGCGATGTTCTCGCCGCCGGAGATGATGACGTCCTTGATCCGATCGCGCAGTTCGACATAGCCGTCCGGGTGCACCACGCCCTGGTCTCCGGTGCGAAACCATCCGTCCGGCGCAGCTGCCGCCGTCGCCTCGGGGTCCTTGAAGTAGCCGAGCATGACGTTGTTGCCGCGCAACGCGATCTCACCGACCGACTGCCCATCGGCCGGGACATCCGCACCGTCCGGATCGACCACCCGCACCTGCTGGGACACGATGTTGCCAATGCCCTGGCGAGCCTTCAGCCTGGCCTGCTCACTGACCGGAAGCTCGTCCCATTCCGGTCGCCACTCGCAGACCACCACGGGACCGAAGGTTTCGGTCAGCCCGTACAGGTGAGTGACGTTCGCCCCGAGCGCGGACATCCGTTCCAGGAGAGTCGGCGACGGCGGTGCGCCTCCGGTGCAGACCCGCACCGGAGGCCCGGTTCGGCGGCGAGGTGCCTTGGGTGCCGCGGCCAGCATGGTCAGCACGGTGGGTGCCGCTTCGAGATGCGTGACCCCTTCCTGCTCGATGAGCCGCCAGACATGATCAGGCTCGAACTTCCGCAAACAGACATGCCGGGCAGAGGCCGCGGTGACCGCCCAGGGGAAGCACCACCCGTTGCAGTGGAACATCGGCAAGGTCCACAGGTGTACCGATGACAAGGTGAGCCCAGCGTGCACGACCATCGCCAGGGCCTGCAGGTAGGCGCCACGGTGGTGATACATCACGCCTTTGGGGCGGCCCGTCGTGCCGCTGGTGTAGTTGATCGACAACAGGGACCGTTCGTCTGCAGGGTGGCGAGCGAGCCGTTGCGCCGTGGTGAGCGCAGTCTCGTATTCGTCGCGCGCTCCGCCGCTGCGCACCATGAGCACGCCGGACAGCCGGCGGGCCACAGACCGCGCCGTCGGCTCGAGCTCAGCGTCATAGATCAGCACCCCGGCTTCGCAGTGGGCGACGATGTAGGCCACCTCATCGGCAGACAACCGGGTATTGATCGTCACCAGCGGCACACCGGCCCACGGCACCCCGAAATGCGCCTCCAGCAGCACATGGCTATTCGGGGCGAGGACCGCCACCGGCTGCTGCCCTAGCGAGGCGAGCGCACCAGCCAGCCGTTGACACCGATCCTGCAACTGCGCGTAGGTCAACCGTAGATCGCCGTCGATGACCGCCAACCGGTCGCCATGCGAGTGGGCCGCTCGGTCCAGGAAACTGAGCGGGCTCAACGGTTGGTACGACAGCTCTCCCACCATCGCTCCGAGGCTTGCTCGCTTAGTGACACCACGACGCTGGCAGTATGTCGGGGGCAATGGGCATTCCGCCGCCGTCGGTGGCCGGGTGCACAGGAACGAAGCGAATCGCAGCAGGAACCAGATAGCGCAGACAACCCAGTGAGCCGGCTGGCCGCCGGGAGCCCAGCGCCGGTGCCCGCTCGCTGCGGCCAGTGGTCGGGCCGTCACATCTCCACTCTGTGATCAGTATGCTGACCCGACCATCCATCCGGGTGGCGGTCTTTCCGCAGGCAGCCACTCGACCTGAAAGGGCGTAGCTGGCTGTTACCTCTTGGTGCGACACTCCGAAGACCGCTCACCCGTGCGCAATGGCGCGCTCGGGATGCGGCGCGTGGAGGTATGGGCGATGTCCGCTCTGGAACTGTCCATGGAAGAACGTCTCACCGCCGGCGACCTCATCGCCGAGCTCTCTCGGATGGCAGCCAGGGTCGGACCCAACGAGTGCGCCTGGCCCGGATTGACCACCTACCGGTTCACCAGCCCGCAGCCCCTGCAGTGGGAAGAGGTGCAGTCGCTGGCACTGTGCTGTGTGGTGCAGGGCCGTAAGCGTGTCGTGGTCGACGGGGTTGACTACTTCTACGACCCGTTCCGCTACCTCGTGCTCACCCGCGGCATGCGCTTCCAGGTAGAGGTTCTGGAAGCCAGCCCCCAGTTGCCTTTCCTGTCGCTCGTGCTGCAGATCGACCCTGCCGTGGTCAGGCAGGTCTGCGCCGATATGGCAGACCGGACGACAACTACTTTCCACCGACCTCCTGGGCACAGCACGGCGCAGGCCTATGTCTCGGCGGTCGAGCAGAATCTCATGGGCGCGGTCCTGCGCTTTCTTCGGTCAATCAGCGCCGGCGCCGATCGCAGGGTGCTCGCACCCGGATACCTGCGCGAGATCTCTTACCGCCTGATGCAGGCTGAGCAGCGCTCCCGGTTGCTCGCAGCGGCGATGACCGAGCACGAGAACAATCCCGTCACCGCAGTGATCCGGTACGTGCGAGACCGGATGGCCGAGCCGGTCACGGTCGCCGAGCTGGCCGAGCACGTGTTCATGAGCCCGTCGGCGTTCGCGCACCTGTTCCGCGAGGTGACCGGGATGGCGCCGTACCAATTCGTCAAGACGATGCGGCTTGACCGTGCCCGGGTGCTGATCCTCGAGGAAGGACTCGCCGTGGGGGAGGCTGCCCGGGCCGTGGGGTACCCGAGCCTGTCGCACTTCATCAACGAGTTCAAACGCTACTTCGGGGTGACACCCGGGACTCTGGCCTTACAACGCAATGGAGTGCGGTTCCGGATAGAGCGCGCGACCTCTGCAGCGGAGGGATCGGCCGTGCGGGGATCCCGGTAATCGGCACAGCCATTACCAGCGGAATGCGCAAGTGTTCAGCAGGATCTCACCTAGTCGATCTCCACTCGATTCCCTACCGTCGGTGCCCGCTGGAGTTTGCACAAGCATCTGGTTGGAGCTGCCCATGCCTCGCTTGCTGTTCCTCGTGTCGAGCGCCAGGGAAATGCCTCTCGCTGACGGCTCACCCCATGTCACCGGTTTCTTCGCCGATGAGGCGTTGACGCCCTATGAACGGTTTGTCGAAGCCGGCGTCGATGTCGTCGTGGCAACCCCAGACGGCCAGCCGCCCTTCGCCGACCCTTACGGACTCGAAGAGATCTTCCACTACCCGGACGACGACAAGGATTTCCTCGGTTCCGTGGTCCGGTCCTTCGCCCACGACGTGGACGACATCAGACTGACCCTGCGCCACCTGACCGAACTGGGCATGGTCGGCGCCCGCCGGGTCTTCCTCGCGATGCAGGAACACGGTGTCCCGGCCAAAGAAGCGCGCAGGCTGGTCAACCAGGCTGCGAAGATCACCTGGCAGCAGGACCGGCCGTTCGCCGACGTGCTGGTGGAAGAGAACCTGTCCGGTCCGCTGAGCCGCGCCGAGGTCGAGGCTGCCATCGCGGAGGTGATCGCCGACAGCAAGAAAGAGTCCGACGAGGTGGCCCGCAAGCTCGCGGAAATTCCCGGCTTCCAGCGGCCGGCGAACCTTTCCACGATGACCGACGCAGAGATGAGCGAGTTCGACGCCGTCTTCGCGCCGGGCGGGCACGGCCCGATGGTCGACATGGCGAACAACCCGCAGATCACCCGGCTGCTCGGCCTGTTGCACGCCAAGCGGGCGCCGATCGCCTCACTGTGCCATGGTCCTGCGTTCCTGCTCGCCGCCCCGGCAAACACCGATGGCCAGTGGCTGTTCGACGGGTACCGGATGACCTCGTTCACCGACGAGGAGGAAAGCCAGACACCAAGCGGCAAGCACGGAATGCAGTGGTACCTGGAGACCGAGCTGCGCAACGCCGGCGCTGTCTTTGATGACGCCCGCGCCGCGTGGACCTCGCACGTGGTAGTCGACCGCAACCTGATCACCGCGCAGAACCCCAACTCGGCTGACGCGGTCGCCGACGCAGTCCTCAAGTCACTCGACCGGCTCTAGGAGGTGTCGAGGTCCATGACAGCGTCACCAATGACTGGATCACAGACTGGATCACAGCAAGTCGACCCGGTAGCGCAGTTCTGGCGAGCCATCGCGGACGGCGACGTCGACACGGCATTCGCCCGGGTAGCCGACGATGCGAAGGTAGAAATCCCGCCCGCGGGGATCCTCGGTACTGCGAAAGAGGGACGTGAATTCTTCGCGGCCACCGTGACCGCGTTTCCCGACCTGCTGCTGACCATCAAGAAATCCTTTACCGGCTCCGATGGCGCGACCATCACGGAGCTGAAGTTGGAGGGCACCCAGGCCGCGGACTACCTCGGAGCGATCAACCAGGAAAAGCATCTGGACATCGACCAGGTGTGGATGCTGCGCACCGACAACGGCGCAATTCGCTCGATCACCGGCTACTGGGACCAGAACATGCTCTACCGCCGGTTGGCCGTCAAGCGGCTCGATCAGGTCGCGCTCGTCTGACACCGGCGCCGAAGGGAGATGAGGACATGACGCTCGCCGGTGAAAGGCGCGCCCGCTCTGCCGCCAGTGCAGCAGGGGTCGTGCAGGAGTTCTTCGACACCTACCGGCGCCAGGACGTTCACACGATGGTGGATCTGTGCGCCCCCAACGCCGACTTCAGCTACCTGCCGTTCGAGATGTGGCGCAAGCAGATCGTGCTGCGCGGTGACGGCAAGGTGAGCACGGTGGGGAAACCGATCTGGGCCGGACTGATCCACGCGTTCCCGGATCTCACCAACGAGGTTCGCTCGATCACCGCGGACGACAATGGCAACGTCGCGGCTGAGGTCGTGATCGGCGGCACCCAGGCAGGGCCCTGGGGACCGATCGCCCCGCGCGGCCAGGCCTTCTCCGAGCCCCATCTGTTCGTATTCCACGTCAACGAAGAAAACAAGATCGACAGCATAACCGGCTACTGGGACAACGCCAGTATCTGCCGGCAACTCGGCCACCTCGAAGTCGACTAAGGGGAGCAGGTCTGATGGCGCTATTGAAGCGGGAGGAGTGGCAGGGCATCGTCCGGGACGTCGACTGGACCTTGAAGTACGTCGATGACGAGGCGGTGTACCCCGAGTGGCATAGCGGCACCGGAAAGGTGCCCCGCGACGCCTGGCAGAAATGGGAGGAAAGCTACAAGGTCAGCTACCCCGACTACGTCGCCACCCAGCGAGAGAAGGAGAATTCGGCTTACGCGGTGCAGTCCGCGCTGAAGCGATCGAAGGCGTTCGAGACGCTCGACGAGGGCTGGAAGTCCGCGACGAAGATGCACTTCGGCGGCGTCGCCCTGGTGGAGGGAATGGCGACCCTTGCCGAGCTGAAGATGGCCCGGTTCGGGCTGAGCCCCGCCTGGCGCAACATGTCCATCTTCGGCGCGCTGGACGAGATGCGGCACACCCAGATCACGCTGCTGTTCGGCCACGAATTCGTCAGCAAGGACCCCCAGTACGACTGGTCGCACAAGGCGTTCCACACCAACGACTGGGTGACCGTTTCCCTGCGCAGCTTGTTCGACGCGATGATGACCGGGGCGAACGCGGTCGACATGGCCATCCAGCTGCCGCTGACCTTCGAAACTGGCTTCACCAACCTGCAGTTCGTCGCGCTGTCCGCGGACGCCCTCGAGGCGGGTGACATCAACTTCGCCAACATGATCTCGTCGATCCAGACCGACGAGGCGAGGCACTCCCAGCAGGGCGGTCCGACCCTCGAGATCCTGGTCGAGCACGACCCAGTCCGGGCACAGTGGACGGTCGACAAATTCTTCTGGCTCTCCGCACGCGCCTTCGCGGCGCTGACCGGGCCGTCGATGGACTACTACACGCCGGTCGAGCACCGCAAGCAGTCCTACCGCGAGTTCATGGAAGAGTGGATCATCGACCAGTTCATGCGGACGCTCTCCGATTACGGCCTGAAGAAACCCTGGTACTGGGACGAGTTCATGGAAGGCCTCGACATCTGGCACCACTCGCTGAACATGGGCCTGTGGTTCTGGCGGCCGACCCTGTGGTGGAAACCGGTGGCAGGGGTGGACGAGGCCTCCCGGCAATGGCTCAACGAGAAATACCCGAACTGGGAGACCGTCTACGGCGACAAGTGGCGGGTGATCGCCGAGAACATCAACTCCGGCAATATGGAAGCGACGCTCCCGGAAACGCTGCCGTGGCTGTGCAGCATGTGTCACCTGCCGACCTGCAACGCCAACTACGGCCGGGACGGCAAGTGGCGGGTACGCAACTACTCGCTCAAGCACAACGGGATGACCTACCACTTCTGCACCAAGGGTTGCCGGCAGATCTGGTGGGAGGACCGCGACAACCTCAACCACACGACGGTGGTCGAACGGTTCCTGCTCGGCGAGATCCAGCCGATGGACGTCCCGGGGGTTCTGGGTTACATGGGCCTCACCCCGGATGTGATGGGTGACGACGCGCACAACTACCACTGGGCCAGCTCGTTCAGCCAATCCGAGCCGGCCGGTACGGCGGGAGGGCGCTGACATGACCGAGACGGCTGAAGCGACCGAGACAGCTGCCGAGCCGCAGCTCGTGCCGGTCAACGCCATCTTCGCCGATGACTTCGTCGAGATCCTGGTGGCGATCACCACCGCGGACACCATCGCAGAAGTGGCCGGCAAGGTCGCCTATCACGTCGAGGGCAAGCGGGTCCGCGCCCGCGACGCCGAGAAGGTCGTCTACCACAACGACCGGGCGCTGACGCCCGACCTGACCGTGGCCGAGGCCGGCATTGCACCGTTCGATCACATCCGAGTCGATTACGCCGACGCCTAGGAGGGAGCGCGATGGACAACGCGGTGGGACCCATCCTGCGGTCAAGCGATGAGGTCGATCAGGTCGTCGCCGCCATCTACGACGACAACCCAGGCACCGAGATTGAAGTAACGGACCGTGGAGCTTACGTGCGGATCCACGCGTCCGACCACCTGCGGGTGACCGCGGAATCGCTCAAACGCCACCTGGGACCGGACTTCGAGATCCGCTCGTTGGAGGCGATGATGTCCGCCTTTGCGGGGCGGATCAACACGACATCGGACGCCGTCGAGTGGTCGCTCGGCCCGGCCAAGGCACCAGTTGGTTGAGGGAGAACGACATGTCAGCGACAACCGATCAGCCAGCCAAGCGCCGCTTGCGCACGTGGAGTGCCTTCGGCGACATCAAGCGCCGCCCGTCCGATTACGAGATCGGCACGCAGGGCATGAACTACACCCTGCGTGAGGGCCGGAAAGCCCCGTTCGAGCAGAACCCGTCGTCGCCGGCCAACCTGTGGATGCAGACTTACCGGGATGACTCCCCGCTGCAGGTCGACGACTGGGAAAGCTTCCGTGACCCGGACATGCTCAGCTACCGGGCCTACGTGACCCAGCAGCACGAGCAGGAGACAAAGGTCGGCGGGGTACTCGAGCAGTACGCCGCGGCAAACGCCGACGCCCAGCTCCCGCCCGAGTGGCGGGCAACGTTGGCCCGGCTGTTCACCACGACGCGGTACCCGCTGCACGGTGCCCAGCAGGTGCAGGCCTACATCGGCTTGATGGCACCGTCGCCCTACATCACCAACCCCGCAGCGTTGTCCGCCGCCGACATGCTGCGCCGGGTGACGCTGGTGTCCTACCGCACCCGGGAACTGCAGCTGGCCTGGCCGGACGACGGCTTCGCCACCGGCGAGCGAGCCATCTGGGAGTTGGACGAGGCCTGGCAACCGACCAGGCGTGCCATCGAGCTGGCACTGACCGCTTACGACTGGGGCGAAGCGTTCACCGCGATGAACCTCGTGCTGCTGCCGTCGCTGGACGACGTGCTGCTCCGCCAGCTCGGGGAGGTCGCCAGGGACAGTGGCGATGACCTCACCTGGCTGCTGACCTCGTTCCTGCAGCGCGACGCGCAACGGCGGGAAAGGTGGAGCGGGGAACTCGCCCGCTTCGTGGTCGCGCAACGACCTGGAAACGCCGGCGTGCTGCGGAAGTGGATCGACAAGTGGTCGCCGCTGGCAGACGAGTCGGCAGCGGGGCTGGGCTCGGTACTCGAGAACTATTCCCTGCGGGGCCGGGCAGCCTCGGAGGTAGCCGCAGCGGCCGCTGCTGCCCGCGAACGGTTGCTCGCCGGAGCCAGCCCCGGCCTCGCATCGGCCGATCCCGCCGCAGCGAGCTGATCATGACCGAAGCCCAGCAATGGGTGTGGACCCCGGTCATGGAGCTCGACGAGCTGTGGGAGGGCGACCTGACCGGGGTCCAGGTCGGTACGGCGAAGATCTTGCTGGTCAACGTCGACGGCCAGATCCGCGCCTACGAGAATCGTTGCCCGCACCAGGCATGGCCGCTCGACCAAGGTGATCTCGACGGCCGGGAACTGACCTGCGCGAACCATCACTGGGTGTTCGATGCCCTCACGGGCAAGGGCGTCAACCCGGACGATTGCGCGCTGCGTTCCTTCCCCGTGAAGGTGGACGACGACGGGATGATCTGTGTGGCGGTGCCGTGACCACACCGGTGTTCGTCATCGTCGGTGGAGGCCCGTGCGCCGCCTCCGCGGCGGCGACCCTGCGCTCAGCCGGCTTCGACGGCCGGCTGGTCGTCGTCGCGGGCGAGCCTGTGGTGCCGTATGAGCGGCCACCACTGTCCAAGGATTACCTGACCGGCCACCTCGACGGCGCTGAGCTACCGGTGCGGCCCGCGAGCTGGTATGCCGAGCAGGGGGTCGAGCTGCGACTCGGTGAGCGCGCTGAGGGGATCGACGATCGCGAGCGGGTGGTCCAGCTGGCGGGAGGCGAGCGGCTGGGTTACGACGCGCTGCTGCTGGCCACCGGGGGACGGCCGCGGCCGTTCGAGGGCCTCCAGGGATCGGCGGGTGGCGAGCGGGTGGCCTACCTGCGCACCCGCGGTGACGCCGATCGGCTGGCCGAACGCTTGCGGCAGGGCGAGCCGCTGGTGGTGCTCGGCGGCGGGTTCATCGGGTGTGAGGTCGCTGCCTCGGCCCGCCGGCTCGGTGTCGAGGTGACCGTGCTGGAGATGGCACAGGTTCCGCTCGAGCGGGCACTCGGTGCGCAGGTCGGCAGCCAGCTGGCCGAGATCCACCGGGATGCCGGCGTCGACTTCCGCACCGGAGAGCAGGTGCAGTCGGTGTCCGAGACGGCGGACGGCCTGGTGGTGACCACCGATCGCAGCCGGCTGGAGTGCGGGTTGCTCCTCGCCGCGGTCGGGATGCTCCCGAATACCGAGATCGTCACCGGTACCTCGGTGAAGTGCCACAACGGCATCGTCGTCGACGAGCATTGCCGCACAGCCGTTCCCGGCATCTACGCCGCGGGCGATGTCGCGGCGCACTACCACCCGCTGTACGGGCGTCACCTGCGCGTCGAGCACCATGACAACGCGATCAAGCATGGCGCGGTGGCGGCCCGGAACATGCTCGGCGAGGACATCGCCCATGACGATCCGCACTGGTTCTGGTCTGACCAGTACGAACACAACCTGCAGTCGGTGGGGTTCAACGAGGGGTGCGACGAGGTGGTGGTGCGCGGATCGATCGCCGAGCGATCGTTCGCCCGGTTCTGCCTTGCGGATGGCCAAGTCCGTGCCGTGGTCGCGCTCAACCGCGGTCGCGACGTCATCGCGGCTCGCAAGCTGATCGCGTCCGGGCTGCGGGTCAGCGCCGCGGCCCTGCGCGACGAGTCCGTCGACCTGCGGCGCCTGGCCCGAGCTGTCGTGAGGTGAGGACACTGCGCACCGGCGGTGATGTGCCCATCGAGGCCAGCAGGTTGCCCGAGACGACGGTGATCGGGCATAACAGCCAAGCCCGGTTGAGCAAGGCCGAGGCCCGCCACGTCCTCGCCCGCGTGCAGGGTATGACCGCAACCGAGGCGCTGTGGGCATTGCGGTTCGCCGCCGGGACGGTCTGCGCGCCGGTGGCCCGAATCGTCGCGCAGGCCGTCGTGCAGGCTGAGCGCACTTTCGGCGTCGGCCCAGACTCGCTGGTGATCACCGCCAGCGAAGTCGGCGACGGCGAGACCATCGTCCGGGTACGCCGCCAGGCGCACGGAACAGCTGGCTGGATCACGACCGAGACCACCGACATCAGGGTCAAGCTGCGCGTGGTGCGGGGCCGCCAGGCGCACGCGCGATGAGCGACGAGCCGATACTCCTGCCGACGTCCGGATTCTCTCGATCGACCGCTACGCCGCGGGCGCCTTCCGCGTCCAGCCGGCAACCTATTGTCGAGGTACTTGGGAGGCCCGTGTGACAAATGACCATGAAGTTGTCGATCAGGCCGTTGTTGTGATAGCCCACTACCGCGCGCAGGAAGGCGCCGAAGACACCGTCGCTGCGCTTCTCGCCGAGTACAGCGGGTTGGTCCGGGCGGAACCGGGCTGTGCGGCCTTCTCCGCGCACCAAGCCTACGAGGACCCGCGCGAGTTCGTCTTGTGCGAGCGGTACCGCGACCGGACTGCGTTCGATCAGCACTGCACGTCGCCGCATTACTTGTCGATCGCACGAGACCGCATCCGTCCACTGCTCGATCGCCGGGATGTCACGCTCTACAAAGGCACTCTGGAGCCGTAATTCGCTCTCGGCGTCATGGCCATCCCAGGCCGGTGTCCTGGTACGGAGGCTGTGGCGCCGTTGGCATGATGTCGGAGTCTTTAGCTCGGCACGACGCGTCAGGTTTATCAATACGTAGCGGTGGTGACTAGCCTCTGGCACTCGGGTGCCTTACCAAACGCGGCCATTACCTCCGGGCTGCTTGTCACGCCTTGCAAACGGTTGGCCGTCGTGTCGCCATTCCGGGTTGGCGGGAGGGGCACAGCATCTCGGGCATGAATCCGTGCCTGCGGTGGACGCCGGCGGTAAAGGACCTCGGCTACGAGAAGTTCGGTGCCGCGCTTTCCCGGTACAGATCAGCCCGAAACCTAGACGGCCCGGCGATGGCCTGATCCCCGCAGCAGTGCACGCAACCGATGCCGGAAGTACCGGCGACCCGCGCGCACCAGCAACACGCCCACCGACAGGTTGACCAGTGATGCGGCCGTAGAGACGACCAGCCCGATACCAATGGCGTCAACGGGTTGCGGGTGACGGAGCCGGTCGACTGCGGTTCCCGCGATGCCGACCGCAGCCACGAAGATCATCATGCCTTCGGCGCCGGCCGACAGGTACTCGGCCTTGGTATGGCCGAAGGCGTGTTCTTCGTCGGCTGGTTTGCTCGCCCAGGTCAGCGCGGCCAAGGCAATGACAGCTGCCACCAGGTTCACCAGTGACTCGGCAGCGTCGGACAGCAGCCCGACCGAGCCGGTCAGCAGCCAGGCCGCAGTTTTGAGACTGATGGTGACCAGCGCCGCGGCGATCGACAACCACAGCAGCCGAAACGGTCGTCCACCCGGCGTGACCGGCGCGGGGTGGCCGGCGGTCGGGACCGTCACAACAGCTCCTTGACGCGTCGGCACGTACCCGGCTCGGACGAAGGAAAGCCGAAGGTGATGGCCTGCACCACCACGAAACGAAACTGCTCTTCGCTACAGACCGTGGCTTCGTCATGGTCAACGATGGCCCCGGTACAGCCGCTCCGCTCAGCCGCGCCTTCAGCCTGGCTTGATGAACTCGGTGATGGCGGCGGCGAGTTGGTCGGGGGCGTCGAGCATGACGTAGGTGGCGCTGTCGGGGATCGTGACCAGGATCGAGTTCGGGAAGGCGTCGCGAAGTCGTTCGGCGTGGGACAGCGGGAAGAACAGGTCGTCGTCGGTCGCCCATGCCAGGAGAACCGGCTTGTCGAAGTTCTCGATGGCCTCGGATGCGGCGAGGGTCAGCTTGGGGTCGAGGGTTGCGGTGGTCCGCACAGCTTCCTTCCGGCTTGCTTTGCTGGTGGCGAAGGCGCCGAAGACTTCAGCCTGTCGGTCGGCACTGATGGGCTTTTTGCAGACGGCTTTGAGGAACACCTGCCGGCCTCGCTTGCCCGCAAATCCGGCGAGGATGACGCCACCGATGCCGGCGCTGGCGCGGCAGATGTTCACGATGGGGCGGAATGAGCCGGGTGGGAAGTGTTCGTAGCTGTCGCAGTTGGTCAGGACCAGCCGTCCGATGCGGGACAGATCGAGTGTGTGGTCGCCGAGCATGGTGAGGACGAGGCCGCCGCCGGTGTCGTTGGCAACGATCGTCACGTCGTCCAGGTCGAGTTGCTCGACGAAGTGGGCAATCCGGCGGGCGGACGCGGCGGCGCCCACGTCGGCATCGCCGGCCAGCTGGTCCTGCGCGCCCAACGGCCAGGTCGGGGCAATGCACCGGAACCGATCGCTCAACCGCGCAGTGAGGTCATCCCACAACGCTCCAGTGACGTAGACACCGTGCACGAACATCAGCACGGGGCCCTGGCCGATGTCGGTGTAGGCGACCGGAGCACCGTCGACTGTGCAGGTCTTCATGGGCGTTCCCTCCGGTGTCAGGCTCGGTCGAAACCCGACCGAGCCGAGGACATACAGCCTGTATGTCCTCGACCCTAAGGAAGGCACCAGGAGACCGTCAAACCGCGCCGGGACGAGCCGCGTTCCCGGGAAGGCGGTCATTCGGCCGGCGTGGCCAGTCCACGCAGGAGCCGGTCGACCGTGCCCACGGCTTGTTCTTTGGCCGCTTGCTTGTCGTCGGCGTTGGCGATGAACAGGGCCGCCTCGTCGACGGCTGCCAGCAAGACGTGGGCCAACGCGTCGATGGGCTGCGGGGGCAAAGTTCCGTCGGACACGGCGAGCTCGAGGAGGGAGCGGATGACGCCGAGTCCGTAGCGCTCTTCGAGTTCGCGCCACTCCTGCCAGCCCAGTACGGCTGGTCCGTCGATGAGAAGAACGCGTTGTACCTCGGGTGTCAGGGAGGCGTCCAAAAAGCCCAACAGGCCACCCCGGAGCACGTCGAACGCGCCGCCTACCGGTGGGATGTCGCCGGCGGCAGCTATCAGGTCCTGTTCCACCTGCTCAAAGACCGCCAGGAACAGCGCACGCTTGTCCTCGAAATGGTGATACAGAGCGCCACGGGTACCGACCCCTGCAGCTGCCACGATCTCCTCAGTGCCTGTGGCGAAATACCCCTTCTCGATGAACAATCGCCGAGCTGCGGAAACCAATGCTGCACGGGTCTCCGCCGCCCTTGCTGCCACCGCCGGCGCCCGGGGGCTACCAGCTTGCTCGCGCCGCCGGCCGCGCTTCATGTGTCCCAGTATCGGTGCTCAGAACTGGTCGACGATGACAACTCCCCCAGGCTCCGAGAGCTCGAGCTGCGCGACAACAGCGGCGGGCCGCCGGCTGCCAACCGATGACCGGCCGTAATCCGACACTCCCCAGCCTGAATTGATCAACGACACCTCGGAGGGCCGGGTGGGTGTCCAGGGATCCCACCGATGATCGGGAGTGTCCGACGGGCGTGGCCCCGGCCCGAAGCGGTACGCCAGATCCGCAGCCTGCGACAGTACCCGAATTAACCATGCGTTGAATTTGCCAGTTCCGTAATGTGGCGGTGCGCCGAGGGTGGCCTGAATCGGGTGGGCCGCCGCAGCAAACGCGGGGAGGCCACCGAGGTCGTCACCGACCACAGTCACCGGGCCGTGCTGCATCAGGGTCCTGGCGCTAACCGGCATCACCCGCGTCGGTTACCGCCGTGGTCCAGCGAGAACGTGTGCCGGGTGCCAGGGTGAAGCTCGACGGTCTGGTTGCGGACCAGGATGGTGATGGGCGCCGCCGGGCCGGAGCGGGAACTGACCTCCAGGCGGTCCTCGGTGAACGCGGCCTCCACGCGGTGGCCCCGGTAATGGACGCTGAACCGCAACCGTTTGACCTGAGGCGGCAGCGCCGGCTCGAACCGCAGCACCTGCCCGCGGGCCCGCAGCCCGGTCAGGCACCGCAGCACGAGATCGACCGTGCCGGCCATCGCCCCCAGGTGAATGCCCTCGGCGGTGGTTCCGCCCTGAACGTCGGCGACGTCGCTGTCCAATGCCTGCAGCAGGAATCGCCACGCCTCGTTCGGGTGGTACCGCGCCAGGACCCAGGCGCTGACCACCGCGCTGAGGGTCGAGCCGTGCGAGGTTCGCTCCAAGTAGTAGCCAACGGTGCGGGCCAGCTGCTCGTCACTGACCTCGTAGCCGAGGTCGGCCAGCAACTGGCGTAGTTCGTGCCGCGACAGCAGGAACAGCAACATCAGCACGTCGGCCTGCTTGGACACCTTGTAGCGGTCGGTACTGTCGCCTTCGGCCTCGAGCACGCGATCCAGCCGCTGGATGTTGCCGTACTTCGCCCGGTAGCCCTCCCAGTCGAACTCGGGCAGCTGCTCGTAGCCCTCGAACTGGGTCAGCACACCGTCGGCGTGGAAGACGACTTTCATCTTGCGGGTGATGTCGCGCCACCGGGCCAGCTCCTCATCGCGGATCGTCAGCTCCTCGATCAGCTCTTGGCAGTAGTGCGGCGGCAGCTCCTCCAGCGCCTGCAACGCCCGCAGTAGCACCCAGACCACCATCACGTTCGTGTAGGTGTTGTTGCGCAGACCCTGCTCGTCGGAGCCCGGGTAGCCCTCGTGATACTCGTCCGGGCCCATCACACCGTGGATCTCGTAGCGGTCAGGCTCGGGGCGGTATGTGGTGATGCTGGACCAGAACCGGGCGATCTCGATCAGCAGCTCGGCGCCGGAGAAGCGCAGGAAGCCGATACTGCCGGTGACCATGTAGTGCTGCCAGACGTTGTACGCGATCGCGATGTTGACGTGACGTTGCAGATGCGTGCGGTCGGGCAGCCAGCGCCCGGACTTCGGGTTGAGGTGCAGCTGCTGGGTCTCCTCGCGCCCGTTGGAGCCGCTTTGCCACGGGAACATCGCACCAGCGAAACCCGCCTCCCGAGCCGCCGCCCGCGCCGCGGCGATGCGAGCGTGCCGGTACTCGAGCAACGTGCCGGCCAGCGACGGCCGCTGGAAGTTGAAGAACGGGAAGATGAACAACTCATCCCAGAAGATATGACCCCGATAGGCCTCTCCGTGCCAGCCCCGAGCCGGCACCCCGACATCCAAGTGAGCCGTGTGCGGCGAGACGGTCTGCAGCAGGTGAAAGATGTGCAGGTGCAGGACCGTCTCGGTCCACTCGTTGGCGCTGTCCATCTCGATGTCGAACCGGTTCCAGGCGGTGCGCCACGCGCCCTCATGGCGGGCGAGTAACCCGGCGAAGTCGTCGGCACGCGCAACCGCCAGGCGTGCGTCGTGCCGGCTTTCAGCGATCGCGCAGTCCCGGGAGGTGTACAGGGCGACGATTTTCTCCACGGTCGCCGGGTGTCCCTGCTCCAGCGGGATGGTGAGCTGGTGAGCCACGAAGCCAGGCTCCACAAGCAGGCTGCGATCGACCTCGGTGACCTCGCCGTCACGCAGCAGCCTGGTACGGGCCGCAAGGGCGATACGCACACGTGACTGGGTTGTCTCGACGTAGAGGTCGATCGTTTCGTTATCGACCTCGGCTTGGCCCAACGTCGTCAGGTGGTGACCGTTGAGGTCGCGGTAACGCTTGACGCCCGCGTTGATGATCCTGCCGTCGAGGCCCGAGCGGACCTCGAAGGTGCCCGACCAGTTTTCGGCGGTGAACTCCGTGGTCAGGCCGGCAAGGTGCTCATCCTTACGGCTGACGAACCGGCGCTGGACCACGCTGGTTCGCCGGCCGTCGGCGTCTGTCCAGGTCAACTGGCGGGTGAGCGTTCCGTGCCGCATGTCCAGCTCGAAGCGGTGCTCCTCAACGTCGGCCTGCCCGACGTCGAACCAGGGCCCGCCGGTGATGCGGAACCGCAGCGGGAGCCAGTTGGGCACGTTGACCAGATCCTCGTTTTCAACCTGCCGCCCGGCGATGTCGCTGACCAGCCGGTTGTAGAGGCCGGCGACGTAGGTCCCCGGGTAGTGGATCCGGTCAGCGTCGACCTCGGGCAGGGCGCCACGAGTGACGAAATACCCGTTGCCCAGCGCGCACAGCGCCTCGCGCAGTCCCTGGCGCGCGGGGTCGAAACTGTCGTAGACCAGCGTCCAGACGCTCGGTGGTCGTTCCGCGTGCCGACGCCTGATCTCCCCGGCGGCCCGCCGCTCCTGCAACCGGCCCTCGGCGAGCGCTCGCAGGGAGACGTCATCGAGGGTGGTCACCACCAGGTCGGCGCCGGCTCGGGCGAGCAACTCCTGGTCGCCGAGGCGGGCCACGCCGATTGCGGCCATGCCCCCCGCTTTGGCGGCCTGGACTCCGCTCGTGGCGTCCTCGATCACGAAGCAGTCGCCGGGTGGCAGACCGAGTTCCTCGGCGGCAGTGAGGAAAATCATCGGGTCTGGTTTGCCGCGCGGGAAGTCCCGGCCAGAGATATCGGCGTCAAACAGCTCCTCCAGAGTCATTCCCTCGTGAACGAAGTCATAGCGGAGGCGCTGTTCGGCGGCGAAGGTGTCAAGCCGGATCCGTTCGAGAAACAGCTTGGCGTTCTTCGACGAGGACGCGGCCGCGACCCGGAGGCCGCTGTCCTTGACTGCCAGGATGAACCGCAGCGCGTCGGGGAAAGCCATGAACCGGCCCTGCTCGATGAGCGCGACGATGTGCTGCTGCTTGGCCGCTGCGTACTGCTCAGCCCGGTGATCCACGTCGGGTACCCCGAAATACTCCAGCGCGGCCCGGGCCCCGGCCATACGCGGCTTTCCGGCCATCACCTGCTGGTACACCGCTGGGGTGAAGCGTTCGGCGGTCCAGCTGGTCTGATCGCGGATGGCGCACCAGTCACCCTCCATCAGCTCCTTGAAGGCCTCGCGCCAAGCGAGCTCGTGCGGCGAGTCCACCAGCACCCCGTCCACGTCGAAGATCGCACCGCGGTACGCCATGAACCTCACCGATCCTTCGGTTCTCCGATTTACCGCCCCACTGCGTTATATTTCTCGGCCGGTTCCTGGCTCGCAGTGCAAAGCTGGCATGCCGCCTCTGATATAACTCGGCAATTCCTGTGGGAGTGTGCCTGCCGCTTGACTCGGGGAGATTGGTGTTCGTCGGCCACCGGGCCGAGGGCAGTGCATGCAGCGTCATCCGTGTCGTCGCGCCGCCGCCCGATCGGGTGTCCCATCGGTGGTGCTGCTGGCCGGATTAGAACCAGTGAGTAGTGGGCATCTCAACATTCGGCGTTCGACTCACCCGCTAGGTGAGCGAGTGTCGAGCACCGTAGCTGACTACAGGTCGAGCCGAGGTCGACATGACTATTGACGTGGACACAGCTCACCAGGCTGTCCTGGTGGTGCCGGATCTTGTCGACGGTGACGTCGAGAAACTCAGTATCGAGGCCGAGGAGCTACATGCTGCCGGTGTCCCCGGTGAGGAGTACGTGGTCTGGGGTCCGGAACGGTCACCGGCGTTGAGCCAAGCCCGCCAGGGCCCGGAGCTGAGCGCCTCGGCTGACTCGGTCCGGGTATATCTCCAGCAGATCGGCAAGATCGACCTGCTCAGCGCCGAGGAGGAGGTCGAACTCGCCCAGCGCATCGAAGCCGGGCTCTATGCCGCCGAACGGCTGCAGCGGGCCGAGCGCTCAACCGAGAACCTGCCACCGCAGCTACGCCGGGATCTGCGGTGGATCATCCGGGACGGCCAGCGCGCCAAAACCCACCTGCTCGAAGCCAACCTGCGCCTGGTGGTGTCGATCGCCAAGCGCTATACCGGCCTGGGCATGGCTTTGTTGGACCTCATCCAGGAAGGCAACCTCGGCCTGATCCGTGCGGTGGAAAAGTTCGACTACACCAAGGGCTACAAGTTCTCCACCTATGCCACCTGGTGGATCCGCCAAGCTGTTAGCCGGGCCATCGCCGATCAGGTCCGCACGATCCGGATCCCGACGCACATCGTCGAGGTGATCAACAAGGTCGGTCGCATCCGGCGCCAGCTGCTCCAGGATCTGGGCCGCGAGCCCACCTGCGAGGAAATCGCCAAAGAGACCGACCTCACCCCGGATAAAGTGCGGGAACTCCAGCACTATGCCCGGGAGCCCATCTCGCTGGACCAGACCATCGGTGATGAGGGCGACCTCGCGCTCGGCGACCTGATCGAAGACGTCCAGGCCACGGTTGCCCTCGACGCCGTCTCGTTCATCCTGTTGCAAGACCAGCTGCGGTCGGTGCTGGCCACCCTACCCGAACGCGAAGCCAGCATCGTCCGGCTGCGCTTCGGGCTCATCGATGGCCAGCCACGCACCCTGGATGAAATCAGCCAAATTCACCATGTCACCCGGGAGCGTATCCGCCAGCTCGAGATCAAAACGATGGCCAAGCTGCGCCGCCACTGCCAGTCCGAGGCCCTCCGCAGTTATCTCGACTGACGGCTCCGCAACTAACTCCGATACCTCCTTCGCTTTATGGACAGTGATCGCCGGGACGTTCCCCGGTGAATATCGTGGGAGCATGAGGACATGGTCGCGGCGGCCGTGAGCGGCGACGCTGCAAGTTTGCGCTATCCCCGCCGGTTTCACAGTGCGCGGCAGCGCAACGAGCGGTTGGCCCGGCTACTGCGCCTGGTTGCGCGGGTCGAAACGGTGGATGAGGGGTTACTCGACCGGTTGGGGCGGGGGATGTTCGCTCGCGACGAGCTGGGCGCCCAACTGGTCGCGCCGATGCGCCGGGCGCCGGATGACCCGCAGCGGGTCGCCATGACGCAGTTCAAAGCTGCCCTCGCGGAGGGGATCGAGGCCGTGCCGGACGCGCCCTCGGCGCTGCGCCAGTTCTTTGCGGTGATCGATGACGTGCCGGACTGGGTGGACTTTGATCTCCTTGAGCAAGGGGCGCGGGCGTTTCGGCGATTCGGGCGCAGCCGTGACGACGTGCTGCTGCAACTGTCGCTGATCGGTGGATACCGATTCGCTGGACCGGCCGATCTGCTGGTGCAAACCGGCGGCCTCACCGGCTCCGGCGCCATGCGCCGGCTTGGCCAGACCCAGCTCTGGGCCGACGCGGTCAGCGCACCTGGAGGGATGCGCCGAGACGGCGAGGGTTTCAGGCTCACCGTGCACGTGCGGGTCATGCACGCTCTGGTCAATCACCAGTTCGAAACCAATGGTCGCTGGGACATCCACCAGCACGGGCTGCCGATCAACCAGAGTGACCAGGCCGGCACACTAGGACTGTTCAACAGCACGGTCCTGATCGGGATGCGCATGCTCGGGCGCATCGTGGCCAAAGCCGAGTCCCTGGCGGTCATGCACCTGTGGAAATACGTGGGCTGGCTGATGGGAGTCGATGAGAACTGGCTGTTCGACACCGAGCGAGAGCAGAACTTCTTCAACTACCACGTGCTGCTCGCCCAAGCCGGCGCCACACCAGCTGGTGCCGACCTGGCTGCGGCACTGGTCGATGGACAACTCACCCAGCACTACGAGCACCTGAGCAGGGTCCGCGGCCACTACGCGCGGTTGCGCTTGCTGAGCATGCTGCGCTACTTCCTCGGCAAAGAAGGCCTCGGCGACCTGAACCTGCCCGTCACCCCTGCCTGGGCCGTCCCACCCATCATCGTGGCGAACCTGCTCGAATCGGGATTGATCGCCCGCACCGACCTCGGGCGCCGCTACCTGGACCGCGCAGCCGATCGAAGCTCACAACGCCTGCTCAAGCTCAGATTCGGCAAAGCGGCCGCAGAGATCGGCGCGCTCCCGAACCTGCACCCCGGGGCTTGTCCGAGACGTCCTATCCAGCGCGATCGTGTGACCTGATTGGCGGGTAACCCGGCGGCCAGCCACACTGACTGGCATATGCCAGCGACAGGCCACCCGGACGGCACCTTGAGTACCGAGTCCTTTCCTCAGCCTGCAGCAGAGACAGCGCCGAAACAGCTGCGTCCACTGATGCGGTTGCAGCTGCCGGCCGACCCGGTGGCGCCCTCGGTGGCCCGGACCCAGGTGCGCCGCTGGCTGACCGCTCTGTCCTGGCCAGCGAGTCAGCTGGATGTCATCCTGCTGGCCGTCAGCGAAGCGGTCAGCAACGCCGCAGAACACGCCTACCGGGACCGCGCGCCGGGGATGATCGAGCTTTCCGGGAGAGTCGAGATCACCCCAGGCGGGCAACGCGGGGTCTCGCTGACCATCCGCGATCATGGGCATTGGCGCCCGCCACCCCGCGAGGACGACGGCCACCGTCGCGGGATCCCGCTGATGCGGGCCTGCATGGACAGCGTCACCATCGGACCATCCGCCGACAACCGAGCGGGTACCGAGGTCGTCCTGCGCAGCCGGGCCATTCCCGCGGCGAACGGGTAAGGCCGATCGACCCTCAACTCAGGCTCGGGTGACGGGCTGCCGGCGCGCGCAGCGGCGTGCCCGGCCGTCATTGCGCCTGCGCGATCGCCCAGGCCGCGTTGACCAGACCGATGTGGCTGAACGCCTGCGGGAAGTTGCCGAGCAGGTCGCCGGACGCCGGGTCCACCTGCTCGGACAGCAGTCCCACGTCGTTGGCGTAACCCACGGCCCGCTCGAACACCGTGCGGGCCCGCCCGACCTGGCCGGACACCGCCAGCGCCTGGGCTAGCCAGAACGTGCAGAGCAGGAACGGGCCCTCCGGCCCGGCCAGGCCGTCGGTGTTGTCTCCGGTCTCAGTGCGGTAGCGGTGGATCAAGCCGCGGGAGTCGGTGAGCCGCTCGGCGACGGCGTCGATGGTGGCCAGCACCCTGAAATCACTGGGCGGGAGGAATCCGACGATCGGGATCATCAGGTTCGATGCGTCGAGGTCGCTGGATCCGAACGACTGGGTGAAGGAGTTGGCAGAGTCACTCCAGCCGTGGGTGAGGATTGCGTCGCGGATCTCATCGGCGGCCGCCCGCCACCTCGCCACACAGTCGTCGGCGCGCAGCGTGTCAGCCATCGCAATCGCACGGTCGAGGGCAACCCAGCACATCAGCTTGGAGTACAGGAAGTGCCGCGGCTGCCCTCTCATCTCCCAGATCCCCTGGTCGGCCTCGCGCCAGCGGCGGGCCGCCGCGTCTGCGCAGGCGATAAGAAACTCCCGCCACGGGCCCGCGCCGGGGTGGTCTGGGTTGAGCTGCTCGACAAGGCGGTGCGCCGAGCCGAGTAACTCGCCGTAGACGTCGATCTGACGTTGCTGCCACGCCCCGTTGCCCACCCGGACCGGGCGGCTGTCCCGCCAGCCGGACAGGTGCCCGAGCTCGCGCTCGGTCATGTCATGCTCGCCACCGATACCGAACATGATCTGGAGGTTGTGGCCGCCGCGGACTTGCCCGGCCGAGCTGGCCGCCAGGTAGTCGAAGAATTGGTATGCCTCATCTGGGCAGGCGGCGACCCACAGTGCCTCAAGGGTGAAAGACGTGTCGCGCACCCACGAGTAGCGGTAGTCCCAGTTGCGCCCCCCGCCAACCTCCTCGGGCAGCGACGTCGTCACGGCGGCCACCACCGCACCGGTCGGCTGGTAGGACAGCGCCTGCAACACCCGGCCGCTGTGGTGCACCAGGTCGCGCCACGGGCCTCGATAGCTCTGGTGCTGCCGGGACCACGCCCGCCACGCTTGCACGGTCGTCGCCAACGCCTCGTCCAGCTCCCCGGCACCGGAGGGCTCGAGGTACGGCTCGGACGTGGTGCGGTGCTGCAGCCCGAGGGTGACCCGCTGGCCGGTGCGCACGGTCAGCGTGCCGGTAGCCGAACACGGGCCGATATCCAGGGCCACCGGGCAGCTCAGCGCCAGCACATCCGCTCCGCCGCGCGCCATGACCCCACCCGGCACCGCCCGCAACAGGGGCTCCACCAGCCCGTACTCCGAGCGCGGGGAGAACTCGACGGCCACGGCGACCGAACCTGAGCGGCATTCCAGCGACCGAACCAGTAGCCGAGGCGCCCGCGCGCCCAGCCCGTGCGGATCGTCGGAACTGCCAGTGGCCAGCGCGTCACGCACGACCAGCGTGCCTGTGCTGGTCTCCCAGGTGGTCTCGAGCACCATCGTGTCGTCCAGGTAGCGGCGGCTGCTGCCGGCCGGCCCCTCAGCTGGGCGGACCGAGAAGTGCCCGGCGTCGTCGTCGAGCAGCCGGGCAAACACCGACGGCGAGTCAAAGCGGGGCACGCAGAACCAGTCGATCGAACCCGCCCGGCTCACCAACGCTGCTGTGTGCCGGTCAGACAGCAACGCATAGTCCGCAATCGGGGTGCTCGGCATGGTCGCTCCTCGCGGTATTACGCGGTCCGGTCGCCGTCAGGCCACTGCTGGAGGATTCGCAGCAGGCGCAGTGCGAAGCCAACCACCGTCTCTCAGCCCGCCTCAACATGATCGCGAGCATCGACCTCGGCGGCGACCCGGACCTGGGTTATCGCGACCGTTCTGCGCACCGGCGCAGCAGTGGTGTGATGCGGTAGCTCACGAGTTCACGCATGACCAGCGCGGTGTTGGTGCGCTCGACGCCGGGGATGGCCAGGATCTGCCCGGCGATGCGGTACAGGTCGTCGGCATCGGTTGCGACCACGTGCACGAGCAGGTCGATCTGCCCGCTGATCCCGTGGACCTGCAGCACCTCAGGGATACCGGACAGCGCATCGGCCACCTCGTCCAGCCGGCGTTGAGTGACCTGGGTGGTGATGAAGGCGGTGAGCGGGTAACCGAGCATCGCGGGCGGGATCTGGCGCTCGACCGAATCGAGCACCCCCTGGTGCTCGAGCTTGGCCAGCCGGGCGGCAACGGTGTTGCGGGACAGCCCCGTCTGGCCGGTGAGCGCGACAGCCGTGGCGCGGGGCTGCTCGACCAGGGCGAGCAGCAGTCGAGCATCGGTCGGGTCAATGCACTTCTCGTTAAGCACAATGCTCACCTTCAGCAGACCAAGTTCCGGGTGGAATGTGCGTTCTGCTCAATATTATCGCACCAAGTTGTGCAGCACGTCCCAAGATGCTGGGATATGAGGCTGTTCTGCACACACTTACCCTGCTGAGGCTGGTGGGCCATGACCAGCATCGCTGCTGTTCAACCGCGGCCACAGACCGACCCTTGGGGCGCTCTCCGGGAGGTCGAGCGCCAGGTGCTGTGGCTGTCGACGGCGATCGTGCACGAGGCGAACCGGGTGCGGCCCAACCAGTCCGGACTGAAGGTTGGCGGTCATCAGACCTCCAGCGCGTCCATGGTGTCGATGATGACGTCGCTGTGGTTCAGGCACCTGCGCCCGCAGGACCGGGTGTCGGTGAAACCGCACGCCTCTCCGGTGCTGCACGCGATCAACTACCTGCTCGGCGAACTCAGCGAGGAGTACCTGGCGACGCTGCGCGCCTTCGGCGGGCTGCAGAGTTACCCCAGCCGGTCCAAGGACCCCGATCCGGTCGACTATTCGACCGGATCGGTGGGCATCGGCGCGACCGCGCCGATCTGGGGCGCGCTGGCCCGCAGGTACATCGAGGCAACGGTCGGTGGCGCCGGCACCGGGCGGCAGTACTCGCTGCTCGGCGACGCCGAACTGGACGAGGGCGCGGTATGGGAGGCGATCCTCGAGCCCAGTGTCGCAGAGCTGGGCGAGATCGTCTGGGTCGTCGACCTCAACCGGCAGTCGCTGGACCGCGTCGTGCCCAATATCGCGGCCGGCCGGCTGCAGGGGATGTTCGCCAGCGCCGGCTGGCAGGTACTCACCGTCAAGTACGGGCACCTGCTGGAAGAGCTGTTTACCCGGCCGGGCGGCAACGAGCTGCGCACGCGCATCGACCAGATGCCCAACCCCGAATACCAGCGCCTGCTCCGCTGCACCCCCATCCAGCTGCGAGAACGGCTGCCAGCCGGCAGCGCGCCGGTCGCCGCACTGATCAGCGAGCTCGACGATCAGACGCTGGCCGCGGCGATCCGCAACCTGGGCGGACACGATCTGGCCGCCCTTGACCAGGCATACACCTCCATCGACGACACCCGGCCCACTGTGATCGTCGCGTACACGATCAAGGGATACGGGCTGCCCACCCAAGGGCACCCGCAGAACCACTCCGCGCTGCTGACCACCGAGCAGATGCAACAGCTGGCCAGCCAGCTCGGAACCGATCCCGACCACCCATGGAGCCGGTTCGCCCCCGGCAGCGACGCGGGCCGGCTCTGCGCCGCCACCGCGCGCCGGCTGCGGCGACCCGCTTACCACCTCCGCCCGGTGCCGGCACTACCGGCGGACATCGGCCGCACGCCGTCGGGCACCGCGTCCACGCAAGCCGCGCTCGGCCGCGCCCTCCTCGACCTGACCAGGGAGGCTCCGGAGGCTGCCCGGCGGGTGGTGACGGTCAGCCCGGATGTCAGCTCGTCGACCAACCTCGGCGGCTGGATCAACAAGGTCGGCGTGTGGTCCGCCGGCGACCGGGTCGACTGGTTCGCTGACGACACCGAAACCGTCCTGCACTGGCGGGAGAAGCCGACCGGCCAGCACATCGAGCTCGGCATCGCCGAAACCAACCTCGCGGGCCTGCTCGGCGAGCTGGGGGCGACCTGGAGCCGCTGGGGGCAGCCCCTGCTGCCGATCGGTGTCCTGTACGACCCGTTCGTCGAACGGGCTCTGGAACCCTGGTCGTTCGGCATCTACGCAGGCGGCCAGTCCATCCTCGTGGGCACCCCCTCCGGCGTGACGCTCGCCCCGGAAGGCGGCGCACACCAGTCGATCACCACACCGTCGATCGGGATCGAGCAGCCAGGCTGCACCAGCTACGAACCCGCCTTCGCCATCGACGTGGAGTGGGCGCTGCTGGCCTGCCTGGCCCAGCTGGGCAAGCCCGGCGGCACCTCGGCCTACCTGCGGCTATCCACCCGCCCGGTCGACCAGACCCTCGCCAACGTGCCGCCCGACCCGGCCGGCCGCGAGCGCCGGCGGCGGCAGGTGGTGGCGGGCGCGTACTGCCTGCGCCGCACGCCCAAACCGCAGGTCACCATCGCCGCGATGGGGGCGATCGTCCCCGAGGCGCTCACCGCCGCCGAGCGCCTCGACGCTGCCGGCACCCCCGCGGACGTCATCTGCGTGACCAGCCCCGGCCTGCTGTTCAAGAGCCTGCTCGCCCGTCAGGGCCACACCGAGGCGCCGACCTGGATCCTGGACCAGGTGTTCCCGACTTCCCGCGCCACCCCTCTGGTCACCGTCCTCGACGGCCACCCGCACACGCTGGCATTCCTGGCCACCATCAACCGCGTGCCCAGCACCTGCCTCGGCGTGACCCGGTTCGGCCAGTCAGGGTCGCTTGAGGACGTCTACCGCTACCACGGCATCGACGCCGACAGCATCGTCCGCGCCGGGCTCGACGTCGCCACCGGCTAACGTGCCGCGATGTTGCGCTCACCGCAGGGTTGCCCAATCAGCGAAGCGCCGTGAACTCGACGAGACCGACATCCAAGGCACTTAAAATGTCGCTAGCGTCGAGTTCACGGCCGCCAGATCGCGTCCTGCAATGGTGATCGGGCTGGCGGACGAGAGGGGAACCGAGCATGCCGAGCGCACCGGCCGGATTGCATCATGTGACCGCGATCGCCACCGATCCGCAACGCAACGTGGATTTCTATCGAATGTTGGGGTTGCGGCTGGTCAAGGTGACGGTGAACTTTGATGCGCCGGATACCTATCACCTCTATTTCGGTGGCGGGTCGGGCCGGCCCGGCACGCTGATCACGTTCTTCCCGTGGCCCGGGGCTCCGCGCGGGCGGCACGGGGCGGGACAAGCCACCACGGTGTCGTTTTCGGTGCCGGAGGGTTCGCTGGGCTGGTGGCGAGGCCACTTACAGGCCCACACGATCGAGGTCGGGGCGGTGGCAAGCCGAGCGGAGGAAGAGGCGTTTTCGGTGCGTGACCCGGACGGGTTGGCACTGGAGTTGATCGCCCACACCCAGCGTGAGCTGGCGCCGGCCTGGGAAGGTGGCCCTGTCCCGCCCGAACACGCCATCCGGGGCCTGCATTCGGTCACGCTGACCGAGGCCGGCTACGAACGCACCGCCGAGCTACTCACCGGCACGCTCGGTTTCCGGCTCGCAGCCGAGCAAGGCGACCGCTTCCGGTTTGCCACCGCCGAGGGCGGGGCCGGGTCCCTGGTCGACGTGCTGTGCCGGCCCGAGGCGCCCCAGGGGCTGGTGGCCGCGGGTACGGTGCACCACATCGCCTGGCGAACTCCCGGCGAGGCTGAGCAGGTCGAGTGGCGCACCACCCTGCTCGGGCAGGGACTGAACGTGACCCCGATCATCGATCGGCAGTACTTCCACTCGATTTACTTCCGTGAGCCCGGCGGGGTGCTGTTTGAAATCGCCACCGACCCGCCCGGGTTCACGATCGACGAACCGCTGATGCAGTTGGGCCGGGCGTTGAAGCTGCCACCGTGGCTGGAACCGTCCCGAGCCGAGATCGAACACGCCTTACCGACCCTGAAAGTCCCCGGGCCTGACGAGGAACTGGTCCTCGGCAGCGCCGGCCGGGCAGGCGGGACATGAGCACCAGTGGAGTAGAGGCGTTCACCCACCGGTTCATCCCGCCGCGCACCCCTGGTGCGCTGACCTTGCTGCTGCTGCACGGCACCGGCGGTGACGAGAACGATCTGCTCCAGCTCGGCCATGCTTTGGATCCGCAGGCGGCACTGCTGTCACCGCGCGGCCAAGTCAGCGAGCGAGGCGCGAACCGGTGGTTTCGCCGCTTGGCCGAAGGCGTCTTCGACACCGACGACCTGCTCGCCCGCACCGATCAGCTCGCCGCCTTCATCACCGGCGCTGTCGAGCACTACCGGCTGGGTGCTTCCCGACTGGTCGCGGTGGGGTTTTCCAACGGCGCCAACATCGCCGCCACGCTGCTGTTGCGCCATCCCCGCCTACTGCGGGGAGCCGTGCTGTTCGCTCCGATGGTCACCCTCAACGACCCGCCGATGGCTGACCTGTCCGGGATAGGGGTGTTCCTGGCCGCCGGGCGCGACGATCCCATCGCGCGACCCGAACAGGCCGAACGCCTCGCCGAACAACTCATCGAGCGCGGCGCGGCCGTCGAACTACGGTGGCACCCCGGTGGGCACGGGATCGACGCCCACATCCTCGCCCAGGCCACCGCCTGGCTGGGCAAGCTGCGGGCAGCCACCGGCTCCGCCCCACTGCCCTGAAACCCGGGGAGTTCCTGGGAGAATCGGCGCAGTGCAGCCTGCCACCGTTGCCAGCAACGGCATTGAGATCGCTTACGAAACCTTCGGTGCACCGGATGCCCGCCCGCTGCTGCTGGTGATGGGTCTGGGTGCCCAAATGCTGGCCTGGCATCCCGAATGGTGCGCAGAACTGGCCGCCAACGATTTTTTCGTCGTCCGCTACGACAACCGCGACGTGGGGCTTTCCACCCACCTTCACGACGCGCCCCCGCCGGACTTTGTCGCGGCGTGGGCCGGCGATTTCTCCTCGGCGTCCTACCGCCTCGAGGACATGACCGAAGACGCGGTGGGGCTTCTGGACGCACTCGGCGTCGACCGGGCCCATGTGGTCGGTGCCTCGCTCGGCGGAATGATTGCCCAAACGATGGCCATCACTCACCCCGAGCGTGTTCGCAGCCTCACCTCCATCATGTCCACGCCCTGGGTCGGCATCGGTTCGCCCACCCCCGAAGCCCGAGCTGCTTTGTTGGCCCCGGCACCGAGAAACCGCGCGGAGGCAATCGAGCGTGCCGTGCGGAATCAGAGAGTTCTCGGCTCGCCCGGTTACCCGATGGACGAGGCTTGGATCCGCGAGGTAGCCGGGCAGGCCTACGACCGCGGCTTCGACCCGCTCGGCGTGGCCCGCCAGCAGCTGGCCATCTGGGCCTCTGGTGACCGCACCGAAGCATTGGCCCACGTCACAGCACCCGCCCTGGTCATCCACGGCGACGCCGACCCACTCATCCAGCTCCCCGGTGGCCAAGCCACCGCCGCAGCCCTGCCCGACGCCGAGCTGCTGGTGATACCCGGTATGGGGCACAACCTGCCCCGTGCCGTCTGGCCGACGCTGGTAGCGGCCATCAGCCGACTCGCCGACCGCGCCGAAGCGCACCACCGGTAAACAAGTACTTGGATCGGGGGAAGTCGACGCTTGATCTCGCGACAGTGCCATCCAAGCTGGGAGGATTACCGACTAAGAAATAGGGTCACTTGGGAGGTAACCATGGCGCGTACTCCGCAGGAAATCTTCCAGCACCATGGCGCTGCGCTGGTCGCCGGAGATATCGATGAAATCGTGGCCGACTACACCGACGACGCCGTGTTCATCACGCCGCGCGGGGTGCTACGGGGCAAAGAGGGCGTCCGAGAGGCCTTCACTCTCCTGCTCGAGGACCTCCCCAATGCGAAGTGGGAAATTCCGACGCAAATCTTCGAGGGTGACGTCTTGTTCATTGAGTGGAACGCGGTGTCGGAGGCTACCCAGGCCATGGACGGAATTGACACGTTCGTCTTCGGCGAGGACGGCATTCGTGTCCAGACGGTCCGCTACACCCTGGAGTCCACCACGTAGCTGCACCACAAACTACGAGGGTCGTGCCGGCGACCCGCGGCAGCGGACAACAATCGCCTGGTAGCAGTCCTCGCAGGACCGCCCAAGTCCACCTCACGGGTCCCGGCCCGGCGAGCGTGCTGGCAACAGGATCTGCCTGGCAGCCGAGCAAAGCATCCAACTGCGGAGGTGTTCAGGCCACGGCGTTGAGCTGATGGTGAGTGTCGCCATCGAGTTCGATGTCGGCGACGGCCATGTTTTCTTCCACGTGGCGTCGCGACGAGGTGCCCGGGATGAGTAGCACGTTGGGCGCCACGGTCAGGGTCCAGGCCAAGACGACCTGGGCCGGGGTTCGACCCAGCCGTTGCGCAGTGCGGCTGACCACGTCGTTGCCCAGGACCGGGTTGTCGCGAGCGAAGCCGGAGCCGAGCGGGAAGAACGGGACGAAGGCGATGCCACGCGCGGTGCATTCGTCAAGCACCGGCTGCGAGGACCGGTCGATGAGGTTGTAAGCGTTTTGCACGCAGACGATCTCGGTACGCTCCAGCGCGAACAGCAGGTGCTCACGGGTGATGTTGCTTAACCCGATACCGGCGATGAGACCCTCGTCGCGGGCTTTGATCATGGCGGTCAACTGCTTGTCGAGTTGCTCGCGCCGCAGCTGCCCCGGCTGGCGGTGATCGGCTGCGTCGCTGTCCATCACTCGCAGATTGACCGCGGCGAGTTGGTCGAGGCCTAGGGTGTGGAGGTTGCCTTCGATACCGCGGCGCAGTTCGTCGGGCTCGCCAGCGGGTAGCCAGGCGCCGGTGTCGTCGCGGCGGCCGCCCACCTTGCTGACTATCACCAGGTCGTCGGGATAGGGGTACAGCGCCTCGCGAATCAGTTCGTTGGCGACATTGGGACCGTAGTACTGAGCGGTGTCGATGTGGTTGACGCCCAGTTCCACCGCGCGCCGCAGCACCGCCAGGGCTTCGTCATGGTCCCGGGGAGGCCCGAAAACCCCCGGTCCGGGCAGTTGCATGGCGCCGAAGCCAATTCGTGCCACAGATAACTTACCTAGCGAAAAGCGTTGCATGACGGTCATACCTCCACCATGCGGCAGGCATCAAAGGGCAGCGAGACCTTCCGCAGCCATTGGAACGCCCACGTGGTGGCCGACTACGCCCACGCCGCCAAGACCATCCACCATCCCGAGGTAGGCAAGCTCGAGTTGGACTGCGACGTGCTCACCACCCGGCACGGTGATCTGCGCATCGTGGTGTACACGGCGCAGCCCGACAGTGAAGCGGCCACCAAACTGGCCCTGCTAGCCACCATCGGGACGCAAGCAATGGCACCCGCCAGCGCGCGAACCGACTAGCGTTGCGACGACGATGTGGCCGCGGTTAATCCACCCGGTCATGCCTTCACCGTGTGCAGCATGAGTTCGCTGCACGTCCTCACCGTCGAGCCATCGTCTCCGCGCTCCGCCCAGCAACCGACACCGTCCGCGCCAGTGACGGTGCTCATCGACGGATCACGCGCCTTGCCCTGCCGGGTCACCATCGGGTCGCGCAGGTCGTTGGCACGCTCACCCAACACCCGGTCACCCACCACGTCCTGACCCGCAGCCCGCACGGTGGCGGAGGCCGACACCGCCGGCACTACCGCAGCAACCGCGACCACCACCGTCATGACGAACCCCGACCTTGCAACCCGCATGCTTCCATCGTCCAGAAACATCAGCGCTTGCGCGAGAGCATGTTGACCTCGCGCGTATGAAATCACGCGTTAAGCCAGGCAATGTTTTTGCGCTTGCGCATCTGCTTCCACGCAGCGGGAAGGTCTTTTTCGGCCTGTTCGGCGCGGGCAGCTTCGGATGCGTACATGAGGCCGTAGGTGAAGCCGTTGCCGCCCTCGAGGTGAGCTTGTGCGGCAAGCTCGCGTAGCACCGGTCGCGACACAGCGGTGTCTTGGTGGTCACCAAGGAGCTGCTGGACAGCCTTGAGACGTTTGCGCAACCGGGTCGCCGGTTTGCCGAGCGTGGGCTCGACGGCCTCGGTGGCATAGCGCAGACGCTTGGCGGCCTTGCGGGTTTCGTGCAGGGCCACGTCCCGTTCGGGCCCGGAGGATTGGCGGTCGGCGTCGGCCATCCGGGATTCGACGCGACGGTAGGCGCGCCGGACGCTTTTCGGCAGTTCCCGCTTGGCTTTGCGGCCGGCGCGGATGGTGAGCGGCGGATCGGCGAGCAATGCGTCAAGCAGGTCATGCAAGGCCAGGTAGCGCTCACTGTCCAGGGCCGCGAGAGCGACGGCGCGGGCGTCGGCCTGCCGGCGCTCAAAGGAGCGGGTGAACGCAGCCTCGACAGGTCCGAGCTTGAGCTCGTCGGGCAGTTCCGCGAGCATCGCCGCGAAACTCTCAGCCATCACCTCGGCGTCCCGGGCCCCGCCCAGCTCGCCGGCCACCCACTTCAGCTCCGTGGTGACGTCCCGGGTTCGGTCCCGGTCGAGGATGCGACCAAAAGCTTGCAGCGCGCTGCGCATGCGGCGAGCGGCCACCCGCATCTGGTGAACCGCGTCGGGCGCGTCCTGGCGCACCAGCGGGTCATACCGCCGCAACTGCTGAACTTGCGACGCCAGGTAGGCAAGCACCACATCGCCAGCCGACCGAGCCCGCTTGGCTTTGACAGTAGTGCCAGCGGCAGGTGTTCGGTCGGCCAGCAACCGACCCAGCTTGGACGACGAGCCCGCACGCTGGGCGCCCAGCTGGAGCAGCCGGCGTTCGATGCGGTCCAGCAGTTTGGCCTGGGTGTGCTCGGTGAGTTCGACTTCCACCTCGCGCCAGGACAGGGTGGTGGTCTGCTCACCCATGCTTCGAGCGGTGACGTGGTCATCGACGAGTTCCGCGATTGCCTGCCCGCCGTCGTCGGCGAGCACCCAGCGACGCCGGCGAGTCGTCAGCTCAGCTACCGGGGCCAGCGCGGCACCGCGGGTGTAGACCCGGGTCAGCGCCACCAGCTCAGCCGGCGGGCGACGAGTGCCGCGTCCCAGCGGAACCTGCACCTCCTGGCGGCTGTCCGTGCCTGCCGGCAGCTTGAGGTGCCAGCCCGCGTCCGACCCGCCTTCCCGACGCCGCAGCGTGATGCCCTCCCGGATCAGGCGCAGGTCAGCGGTGTCGAAGTACACCGCCGCCAGCTCCTGTTCATCCGGTCCGGTCCCGGTGGCGAAGCCGAGCAACCCTGCCGGATCGACCAGCTCCCAGTCGTCGACTGCCTCATACTTGCGCTCGGTCTCTCGCATCATCGTCACGCTGCCTCGCTTCCCCATCATTCTAGAGATACTCCATCGACCGCCGCTTCCGTAACCCGCGCGTGGTCGGTTGTTTGCCTTTCATTCACCTTTGTCCGCCTTTGGTGCCGTCTAATGCGTCCACCTGCACGCCGGTGCTCAGTGATCGGTCGCCGCGGCGGCCACAGTTGACTCTATGACCGTTTGCGAAATATGGTCATTCCGTCAGGAACGTGTGGCGGATGGCGGTAGCAGTGGTGGTCAAGCCCGAGGAGCGAGCCGGGCGGATCTTGGACGCGGCTGCTGAGTTGCTGCTGCGCTGGGGTTACAAGCGGGTGAGCATCGAGGAGATCGCCCGCCACGCCGGAATTGGCAAGGGCACGGTCTACCTGCATTTTTCCACCAGGGCGGCACTGTTTATGCGCGTACTGATGCGCGAGTCAGTGGGCCTGGTCGATCAGCTGATCGCCGCGATGCATGCCAACCCGGCGGCAATGCTACCCGCCGAGCAGGCACGGTTGACCTACCTGGCTGTGATGGCCCGCCCGCTGCTACGGGCCATGTTCGGCCGCGACGTCGAGGTGCTGGGCGAGCTGGCCGGGGATGCGGCCGGGCAGCCGCTGCGCGCACTGAAGATTGATCTGGCCGATGCGCTGTTCGAGCTGCTGCGCGAACGTGGCCTGATGCGCACCGATCTGGACGCGCAGACACAGCGCTATGTGCTCAACGCGATCCAGACCGGGTTCTACCTCTACCCCCCGGTCGCGATGCCATCCCTTTCGCCGGAGGTGGCCGCGACCGCGCTGGCTCACACCATCCGCCACGCGGTGCAGCCGCCGGGACCGCCCGATAGTGGTGCGCTGGCCGCGCTGGCTCCCCGAGTGATCGCCATGTACGAGCGGTTCCGGCACAGCATGGCAATCGCGGCGTCCGGCGCCACGCCGGCCCGAAGAGAGCCGGCGTGAGCTGTGACCTCCCTGTTCCCCACCCAAGGACATCCGCCATGCCCACGCATACCGCGTTGTTCTCCCAGCTGCGCAAGACCGACATTGACCTGGCCGGCGGCAAGGCGGCCAACCTGGGCGAGCTGACCGCGGCGAGGTTCCCGGTCCCGCCCGGATTTGTGCTGACTACCGCGGCCTACGACGAGTTCGTCACGGCCAGTGGCATCAGTGCCGACATCGTCGCCCTGGCTTCGCTGGCCGCGGATGCCGAGCCGTCGGCTTACAAGCGGGCCGAGGAGAAGATCCACGCCCTGCTCGCCAGCCACGACCCGCCCGAGGCGCTGGCAGCCGAGCTGGTGGCGGCCTACCGGCGGCTGGGGAAGAAGCCGGCGGTGGCGGTGCGTTCCTCGGCCACCGCCGAGGACCTGGCCGAGGCCAGCTTCGCCGGCCAGCAGGACACCTACCTCAACGTGCGCGGCGAGCAGGCGTTGCTCGTCGCGGTCAAGAACTGCTGGGCATCGTTGTGGACCGCGCGGGCGATGGCCTACCGGGCCCGCCACGGCATCGACCCGGCCACGGTGCGCCTGGCCGTCGTCGTGCAGACGATGGTCGACGCCGACGCCGCGGGGGTGATGTTCACCGCCAATCCCGGCAACGGGCGCCGGGATCAGCTGGTGATCAGCGGCGCATGGGGGCTGGGTGAGTCAGTCGTGTCCGGATCGGTCAGCACCGACAACTTCGTGCTCGACAGTGCGGCGGGAAAGATCCTGTCCCGGCACATCGCCGGCAAGACGGTGATGACCGTCGCTGCCGAAGGCGGCACCGAGGAGATCGCGGTGCCGTTCGAGCGTCGCAACCGCCCGGTGCTCGGTGATCGGGAGGTGGCCCAGCTGGGCGGCATCGGCGCGCGGATCGCGGCGCACTACGGCTGCCCGCAGGACATCGAATGGGTGTACGCCAACGGGGAGTTCTTCGTCGTGCAGTCCCGGCCGATCACCGCCTTGCCTGAGCCCACCGGTGATATCCCCACCGACTGGCCGGTTCCTTACCCGAAGGGGATGTATTTTCGGGCCAGCATCGTCGAGCAGCTGCCCGACCCGCTGACGCCCCTGTTCGCTGACCTGATCGACGGGTCGGTCACCCGGTCGCTGGGCGCGCTGATGGAGCAGGTCTTCGGCACCGGGATGCTGCACGACCGCGACATCGCGTTTCCCGCGATCAACGGCTACGCCTATTACTACTACCGCACCACCGCGCTCTGGCGATTGCTGCGCCGCTCCCCGACCAAGCTGATCAAACTTTTCACCGGCGACGGGAACCTGGGAGTGGCAGGGTGGCGAGACCACGCCCACCCGCGCTACCAGCAGACGGTCGCGGGCTGGGCCGCCAAGCCCGTCGCCGCGCTGTCCGACTCCGAGCTGCTCGACGCGGTGTCCGCGCTGCTGGATGCTGGCACCCTCTACTACACCGCCGTGCAGTCCGTCGTGCCGATCGCGGCGACCAGCGAGATGGCTTTCCGGACCTATTACGAGCGGCTGGTCCGCCGTGCCGGCGACCCCCCTGCGGTGACATTCCTGCTGGGCTACGACAGCGCACCCATCCGGGTTGAGAAGTCTCTCTACGACCTGGCGATGTGGACACGGCAACACCCGGAGCTGGCCGGCGCGCTGACCCAGACCGAGCCGGATGCGCTGGTCAACGCAGTCCGTACCGGTACTGCTCCGTCCGGCGTGCCCGGCGAGCTGTGGCAGACCTGGCACACCCGGCTGCGTGAGCACCTGCAGCGGTACGGGCACGTGGTCTACAACCTCGACTTCGCCAGCCCGGTGCCGGCCGACGACCCGGCCCCGGTGCTGGACACCCTGCGGTATTACCTGCGCGGGCACGGTAATGATCCGTACCGGCGCCAGGCCGACTCAGCCGCGCGTCGCGAAAAGCAGACCCGAGTGGTCCAGGGACGGCTCGACCCGGTTCGCCGCGCCGGGTTCACCCGGCTGCTGCGCTGGGCCCAGGCCACCGCCCCGGTGCGCGAGGACGCCCTGGCAGATATCGGCCTGGCTTGGCCGGTGATGCGGCGCATGCTGCTCGAACTGGGGCAGCGGCTGGTTACGGCCGGGGTCATCACCACCCCAGCAGACGTGTTCTGGCTGCGTCGCGCCGAGCTGGTGCCCGCTGCCGGAGACTCCGCGCCGATCTCGCTCACCGCGGAGGTGCAGCAGCGCAAGATGCTCTGGCGCGGTCAGCGGATGGTCACCGCCCCGCAGCTGCTGCCCGAGATCGACTGGATGACTCGCGCGTTCGGCTGGGCCATGCCTGCGGGTGATCAGAAGCAGACCGAGGCCACCATCACTGGAATCGGCGCCAGCTCCGGGCAGGTCACCGCCCCGGCCCGGGTTCTCGCCGGCCCCGAGCAGTTCGGCCAGATGCAACCCGGTGACGTTCTGGTCGCCCGGATGACCACCCCGGCGTGGACGACGCTGTTCGCGATGGCCTCCGGTGTGGTCACCGACGTCGGCGGACCGCTAAGCCACAGCTCGATCGTGGCCCGCGAGTACGGCATCCCTGCCGTGCTAGGTACCGGTGTGGCCACCCAACGGCTGAGCAGCGGCCAGCTCATCACCGTCGATGGTGACGCCGGCACCGTGACGCCGGTATAGCGTGCCCTGGGGGGTGCGGTGCTAACGGATAGCGTGCTGCGCGATCTCGCTGCCTTCGGCCCGTTCTTCGCAGTGCAGACGCATTCCCCACGCTCCCTACCAGATCAGCCGTGGCATCCGATGAGCGAATTGGTCGGCGACCCGCGAATCCTCCGAGATCGGGTGGCCGCCGTTGGCGCGCGGCTGGCCACCACCAGCGGGCAATCAGCCCCGGCCGTGGAGTTGCGGGTGGCTGCGTCCGTGACCCACCTGGGTCTCGTCGCTCGCCTGGTCTCGCCGGCACTGGCCGTCGCTGTCACGACAGGTGAGCTATTGACGCTTGACCTAGGAAGCGTGCGGTGGCAGCCGACGCTGGGCGGTGCGTTTCCCTTATCGGTACCGCGGCCCGCCGGCACCGGTACCGGCGGCTACGACAGGGGACTGCTTGCCTGCCTGCTGGCTCGCCAGATTCTGGATGGCCCGATTCGGGACCTTGTTCAGGCCACTGTCCCATTGTCGGTGTCTCGACGAATTCTGTGGGGCAATGTCGCTTCGGCAGTCAATGGGGCGCTGTCGGTGATCGCAACCCGTCAACCACGATGGGCCGAACAGGCACGGGCGCTGTTGTCACGCTTGCTGGACCAACCACCCCTGCAGGACACCAGCATCACGACGACCACCGGAGCCTTCCGTCGCCGGAGCTGTTGCCTGATCTACCGAGCGGCACCAAGGGCCACCGCCGCTGTGTGCGGCGACTGCATACTGTCCCGCGACCCGCTTTGAGCGGCCCAGCCCTGCGCATCGGTAACCACAGGGGACGCAGTGGCAAGAATTTTGCGCCGTATGGCGCTGGGCGCTCGGGCAACGGTAGGGCGCCCGTTAAAGCCGGCCGGACACGAGCAATGATGGGCGTGCGGTGTGGTAATTGGCGTAATGAGTGCAGTCCGTCGGACTAATGCGGAGACGCTCGTCGCGCGAGACGGTCACGTGGACGACGACGACCTCGTAACGCTCTTAGGTGCATGGGCTGCACGTCGGCTCGTTCATACGGTTCGCCGATGCGACAGCAGCCACCGACGATCTCACCCGTAGCGCTGACGCTCGACATTTGCCGACGGGTTGCTCGATGAGCGCCACAATCATCATGCTGCGCCGATCCAGCCGGCGCAGCACTCACCCCGTGACGCAACCACCGTCACCACATCTGCCGCCGATCACCGTGTCTCGCGCCGAGCCGCAGAATCGAGTGCTGGCCGCATCGGCGCGACCACAAGAAAGCGATCACCGTGAGCACCACATCCAGGTCTGATTTTCCACCGGCTCGCCATGACCATATTCCCATTGCGCCGAGCCTGGTCAACAAACGCGATGACTACACCGCCGCAGTACCTCAGCCCCGCTTTCCAGAGCTGTGCCGGACCGACGATCCTCACGGTGGAGCCGCCGCCTGGGCGCTACTGGCGGTCGGTATGGCCTTGCTGACCTGCGTCTTGTTCGCAGTGGCCTGGGCAGTCGGAGTCTGGTAAACGCTCGCCATCGTCACCAAGCTAGGTCTTTGATTGCTCCTCGGGAGCCGAGGACAGCTTCGCCATCCAACCCTCATTCTGAATGGAAATGATTCGCTCACACTGCAGAATGAGTTGGTCAACTTCAGTTGACGATGTGGTTGCGGCAGCGTCGCGCCGCAATCTATTTAGTTCATCTGCAGTACGCAGGTACTCGATGAGCTGGTATTCATAACGCGCGGCGCCGACGTGCGCCGCGACCGTGCCACTGATGGTGGTCACTACGGCGATCCACGCGCTCACATTCCACTGAGCGAAGCTGGCAGCCAGCGCGCCGAGCACCACTCCGATCACCGCCAATCCCACCTCTACGCGGCGGAACTGTCTCAGGCGTGCCCGCAACCGTCGCGCCCGCGGCCGGTAATAACCGTCAACCTGGCCACCGACGCGCACCTTCAAGTACGAGCTGTAGTCACAGACGTCGGGTAACGAGCGTTGTACCGGTTGCAGATCGACCGTATGTTGCAGCAGGTCCGAGGCGTCCTGCTGGGCTTTGTCAGTGCGGGCTTTGAGCCGGCAGTCACGATCGGCGCTCCGGTAGTCTCCCGCTCCGGCCAGGTACAGGTAGGTCTCGCTTTTGAGGGCCTCGGACACCGAGCGGGCGCGGGTCCAATCACGGAGCGCTCGACCGCTGTACCGCGGTCGCAACACGGGCACCAAGCCAACGAAGATGGCCGCCGTCACCGCCAGCACTGCTGTCAGAGCATGCTTTCCCTCCGGCAGTTGGGCGGCCAGCGTGGCCAGAATTGCACCGCCAACGGTCAGCATGAGGCTGGCAGATCGAGCCCGATCGACCGAAGCTTTCATCCGGTTAGCGGTCTGAGACCAGATCGATTGCCGGTCCCACACCTCTGTGATCAGCGCCTCACCACCGCTCACCGGTTAAGCGTGCCACAAATGCCTGATGCAGTAGTGGCGCGATCGCGGCTGCGTCCTCGATGCGACGGGCCGGCATCGCGCCACCGGTATGCACAACCGATTACATGGAACCGCGCGGATTATCCCTGGGCTGCACGGCCGAGAGGGAAACACAGGCGACGGGATTACCCGCCTGACCCGCTTGACCCGGAGCTGTATTGGTCACCTCTGCGTCGTACAGCACGACTGCTCCTGGCCCTCGATCGGTGAAGACAAAGGGCAGGGTGGTACGCGAGGTACCCGAGCCACTCGCGTCAGTGCGCACGTCTAACCAAACCTCGTTGCTCGGATTGGCGTATTCGGGATTCGTCGACTTCTGCTGGCCGATAGCTGTCGGGTTGACGGCAGGATCGATCCGGTTCTGGTAGGTCGGTCCTTCGGCAGCGGGGTTGGGACTGCAGGCGTTGACGTTGCCGTGAGCTGCATAACCCCGGTTGGGCAGCAAGCCGGAGACGGTCATCTCCGCAGTGGTGGACTCCTCATGAGGTCTCATGAGAACGCTCACATGCGCTCCCGGCGGCGCCAATGCCGGGTTGTAGGTAATTGCCAGGGTGCCGGTATTGGGTCGTGCGGCCGTGTCTGCGGTCGGCTGGGCCAGCGTCCCGTCGGCATGGAGGGTCATCGCCGTCACCGAGTCCAGGGAGAGGCCCTTGTAAGCACACGCCGTTGGCATGAGGGCCAGGGCGGCTGTGATTGCGGCGCGTGTGAGCCGTCGGCGTCGCAATCGACTAACGGCAACCGGTCGGTAAGGTTCGGCTACTGTGCGGGCAGTGTGATATGGATCGCGCGAAGAATGTCCCCTCATAGAGGTATGATGCGATATTTTCTCTCAGCTCACCAGGGGTAACTTTTTGGCTCGCAGCTGGCTTACCCGCGCATCACTCGAATAGCGGTATGAACGGGCTCGTATTCCTGGCTAGCAGTGCAGCGCCCGAGACCGTACGCAGATCGGACGGGCTAGTCATCAAACGGCAACTCACCGCTTGTGTCGCCCCGCTGACCGCAAACTGCACAGCGCGGGTATGACGCGGCGCCTTTCTTAAGTGAACTATGCGCCATGGGTAGACATAGCGCCCGAAAGTCAAATACTCGTAAAGCCGGTGCTGCTGTCGCCGGCGCGGCAGCCGTTAGCGCAACCGCATTGCTCGCCGGCACTGCACACGCCGACGTCAACTGGGATGCGGTGGCGGCCTGCGAATCAGGCGGAAACTGGGCCATCAACACGGGTAACGGATTTTATGGTGGCTTGCAGTTCACCCTGTCCACGTGGCATGCAAACGGCGGCGTCGGAATGCCCCAGAGCGCATCGCGCGAACAGCAGATAGCCGTGGCCAACAACGTATTGCGTACCCAGGGTATCGGTGCGTGGCCCGTCTGCGGCAAGAGAGCTGGCAAACCGGTCACGATTGCTGCCGCACCAGCGCCCGCCGCACCGGCCCCCGCTGCTCCGGCGCACGCCTTCACCGGCCCCACCATCGACTACACCATTGTTCCGGGTGACACGCTCAGCACAATCGCTGCCGCGCACAATGTCACGGGCGGATGGGTGCAGCTGTACACCATGAACCATGCCCTGATCAGCAATCCGGACATGATTTACCCCGGCCAGATCATCAAGGTCCCACAGCCCTGAGCAGCGCACCAGCAACTGACCGTCAATCCGCCCGGTTACGCCTCCTGAGGCCTCTTCCCGCCCTTTTCGGTTGCCGGTGACGATCGTTCGACGGGTAGGCAAGACGGGTGATTCCCACGATCGTGCCGACGATTCCGATGAGCAGCAGAGCGCTGGTCAGACCTAACGTGAAGACGAGAGTCGGCACTGTGGTCACCCCGTTACTGGTACCGGAGAGCTTGGATCGGGCGTAGCCGGGCGGCGCGGTAGGCCGGGTAACCGCCGGCAATGAGTCCAATCACGAGGCTCACCGCAAAAGCCACCAGCACAGGCGGGGCAGACAAGACAGGGCTGAAACCGGCCAGCGCGCCGGAGGCAGGGGCGATATTCGGTGCAACGGCGCGGATGAGAAGGGACAGTCCGATTCCGAACCCGACGCCGAGCAGCCCGCCGAGGCCGGCCAGCACGGTGGATTCCAGAAGGAACTGTTCCAGGATCGCGCGGCTGGTGGCACCGATGGCTTTGCGGATGCCGATCTCGCGGGTTCGTTCGGTCACCGAGACCAGCATGATGTTCAGCACCCCGATGCCCCCGACAACCAGCGACAGCCCGGCCACAGCCGGCGTGAACAGCACCAGGATCGTCACGATCTGGTTGAAGCTGGCCAGCCGCGACCCCAGAGACTGAATCTGGAAATCGCGCATCTGAGGGTCGGCGATGTGATGGCGGGCATCCAAGATGCGGTTGATCTCAGCCATCGCGGCGGGCACCCTGGCCTGCTGGGTGGCTTGCACGGTGATCTGGTTGACCTGGTCGCCGGTGCTGCCGATGCCCAAGCCGATGAGGTAGCGGCGGGTCGTTCCCAACGGGACGACTGCGGTGTTGTCCTGCTGCTGACCGTAGCTGGCCATCACTCCGATGACCCGCAGCAGCACATGGTTGATCTGCACGGTCTGATCCAGCGCCGCGGCCGGGTCGCGACCGAACAGGGTGCGCGCGACGCTGGGGCCAAGGACCACAACCTTGGCCGCCGAACTGGCCTGGTTTTCGTCAAAGAAGGACCCGGCGGTGAGGGCGCGGTTGTTGGTGATAACCCACTGGTCGGTGGTCCCAATGACATTGCCGGAGAGAAATTGCGCCGAGCCGGTCTGGATAGTGGTGGTGCCAGTGGAACCCGCGACAGCCGGGGTGACGGTGGCGATATCAGGCGCATCCTGCAACGCCGCAACGTCAGCCTCGGTCAGCGGCTGCGCAGTCGGTGCTCCCGGAACGTCAGCAGCCTTGGGCACGATGGTGATGTTGTTGGAGATCGGTTCGATGCGGGCATCGACGGCGTTTCGCACCCCAAGTCCGCATGCGGACAGCAAGACCACCGCCGAGACGCCGATGATCAGACCAAGCATGGTCAGCGCGGAGCGCAGCCGGTGAGCGCGCACCGCGCGCAGCGCGATAATGAACGCCTCTTTCAGGCTCATCGGGCGCACCTTCCATCCACACTCAGAGTTGCCGACCGCACACCCAGGAAGTACCTGTTATGGGCGTCACATGCAAGGAATCCAGCGAATCTCCAGGAAGTTCGCAGCGTATTCCCATGTTGATCATAAGGACTCAAATGATTGCCGGCTACTATGCACGGAAAATGACGCAACAGGGCTAGCCGGGTCTATTTGCGCCCTCCTGATCGGGCGCCGGGAGGGTAATCTGCGAGCCGGGCTGGCCGTCGTTGCCGAATTTCCCGTCGGAAGAGGGGACGGTTTGCTGCGTGGTCGGCCGGGAACCAACTGCCGAGCTCGTCACCGCAGGCCCCGATCGAAGCAGTAATGCTCCCAAGGCAGCCAGACCACTGATTCCAGTGGCGATCAAGAATAGGTCGTCGATGGCACCCACAAAAACGTGTTGCTGGGTCTGCTGGTAGACGGCATAGATGCTTAACCAGTCGGGAACTGATGGGCCACCAATGTGCGGTGTAGGGGTATTGGCGGGAACGAGAGCGGCGCGTCCGGCGAGTTGTTCAGCTCTCTGGCTGGTGAGGATGGCGGTGAGCACAGCCAGCCCGATCGCGCCCGAAACGCGTTGGACGACGTTGTTCAGGGCGCTGGCGGCGCTGGTTCGGTTGAGCGGGATGACCGCGACCCCTCCGGTCAAGATGGGCATGAAAGCGAGGCCGAGTCCCGCTCCGAGCAGTGTCATCAACCACATGACCTGCTGACGGGCGGTATCGACGGTGAGAGTGTGGAGCAGGTAGGTGCTGACGGCCACGGTGGTGAGGCCGATGGTCGCCGGCCAGCGAGGTCCGATGCGGTCATAGATCCGGCCGGCCAGCGGCATGAGCACCGCCATCACTGCCGCTTGCGGTAACACGGTAAGCCCGGCGTCAAATGCGCCCCATCCTTGAACTAGTTGCAGGAACTGTGGAACGTAGAACAAGATCCCGTACATGACCGTCATCAGCACGGCGATCAGCACCAATGAGTTCGTGTAAGGAAAGTAGCGGAATATCCGGATGTCCAGCAACGGGTCGTCGACTTCGAGCTCAATCACCACAAACAACGCCAGGCTGAGGATGCTATAAGTGAACAAGCCCAGGACTTGGTAGGAGCCCCAACCCCAGTTCTCACCTTCAGAAGTTGCCAGCAGCAGCGTGAACAACCCGCTGCCCACGGTGAGGAAGCCTAGGGCGTCGAAACGTCGTCCCGCCAAGCGGGGGAATTGCGGCAACACCAATGTTGCGGCCAGCGCACCCAGGATACCGATCGGTACGTTGATGTAGAAAATCAGCCGCCAGTTGACGTATTCCACCAGGTACCCGCCCAATACGGGTCCGATTCCGGGAGCGAACACGATCCCGAGCCCGTACAGGCCCATGGCGGCTCCCAGCTGGTGGCGGGGGACAATCCGCAACAATATGGCCAGGGTGATCACCGGCAGGATGCCGCCGGGGATCGCTTGCAGTATCCGGAAAATCACCAGGCCGTTCAGGTTTCCGGCAAGTCCACACAACGCCGACCCGGCGGCGAATGCCAGCAGCGCGAGGTTGTACAGCTGTTTTAATCCAACCCGGTCCCCGAGCCATGCGGTGATCGGCACCACCACACCCAAGGTTAATGTATAACCAGTAACCACCCACTCCACATCGTCGGTGGTGCCCCCAAACTCGTTCTGGATGGTGGGGATGGCCACGTTGACGATACTGGTGTCAAGCACCGACATGAACATTCCGATGATGAGCACCAGCAGGGGCAATCCCCATCCGTTTTGAGCGTCCTGCCTGGCGGCCGCTGCACCGGTGGGCCGAACTGGTGCCCTCGCAGGCGAGCTCACCTGCAGCTCCGTAGAGTGCTCCGTCGCTCACCCGCCGACAATTCTACTTGCTTCATACAACTAACGTAACACTTTTATATGCGTCGGCAATGTGGCAGACGTTTTCCAGCAGTTCTTGCACTGAAAGCGAAAAACTGGCTACTGACCGTGTCGAAATTGATCGAAATTGCCCATCGGCGGGCATTGCGTGACTGCGCCACGGATCTGCTGGGAACCCCCTACCGGTGTCCGCCGATCAGATCTCGCACCGACGTCAGCTTGCTCCGGCGTGCTGAGTCGCGGTGGGGGGACCAATGAGGTTTAGTTCAGCGGCTGTAGGGGCATGGCATGACGGCTCGGCGACGGGCGAGTGGTCACCAACATCATCGAAAGGGAGCCGGGACGGCGGGGAGGTGTCGCGGTGGATCGAGTGCTGGGTGAGGTGCTCCGGGCAGCGGTGTGGGATCGGCTGCATTCGCTCGAGGAAGTGGCAAACTGCGCTGACGACGACTCAGTGCTGGTGGTAGTGCGCAGCGAGCTGCCTCGATTGGTCGCTGGGTGGCGAGCCGTGCTGGCCGATCATTCACCGGATATCCGGGGTCACTGCCCGGCATGCTCGAGCTTCTGGCGCCCCTGGGTAGCGCCGTGCACAGTCTGGCTGTCCGCGTACAAGCACCTGGTCTACGCCGAGAGCTTGAGCTCGGAACAGTTTGAAGAGTCGGCCGCGTCGAGAAGTTGACCCCTCCGGTGCGCGAAACCACGTTGAGCGCACTCTCCCCTCGGCGCTACTGGCGCAAGTGCTGCGAGTAGCACTCCGGGATCACGCCGTAGCCACCCGCATTAGCTAAATACTTCTACTCTTGAAGTATCGAGCCAAGCCATGGCTGATGGCGGGCACGGCATTAGGGGGCATTCGCCAAGGTGACCCAGATCGCCAAACCGGTGTTGTTGACGGTAGACGATGACCCAGGTGTGTCCCGGGCGGTGGCGCGGGACCTGCGTCGCCGTTACGGCGAGCAATATCGGGTGGTCCGGGCCGAGTCCGCGCTGGATGGCCTGGACGCGCTGAAAGAGATCAAACGCCGCGGTGAACCGGTCGCGGTGATCCTGGCGGATTACCGGATGCCGCAGCTCAACGGCATCGAGTTCCTCGAGCAGGCGATGGACCTGTTTCCCCGGGCTCGCCGGGCGCTGCTGACGGCCTACGCCGACACCGATGCGGCAATCCAGGCCATCAACGTCGTCGACGTGGACCACTACCTGCTCAAACCGTGGGATCCCCCGGACGAAAAGCTCTACCCGGTGGTGGATGCGCTGGTGGAAATGTGGCGCGCCGTCGGGGACACCAGCGTCGAGGAAACCAAGGTGGTGGGGCACCGGTGGTCGGCGCCGTCATTCAAGGTGCGGGATTTCCTGGCCCGCAACGCGGTTCCCTACCGCTGGTTCAGCGTGGAGGAACCGGAGGGCCAACGGCTTCTCGACGCAGCCGGGTTGGGTCCCGCGGACATCCCCGTGGTGATCACGCCGGAGGGTCATTCCCTGCGCCAGCCCACCGGCGGGGAGATCGCTGCCGCGGTGGGGCTGTCCACGCAGCCGGCGGCCGAATTTTATGACTTGATCGTGGTCGGTGCCGGTCCGGCCGGTTTGGGTGCGGCGGTCTACGGCGCCTCGGAGGGGCTGCGCACGGTGCTGGTGGAGCGCCTGGCCAGTGGTGGCCAGGCCGGGCAGAGCTCGCGCATCGAGAACTACCTGGGTTTTCCCGACGGGGTCTCGGGCGCGCAGCTGACCGACCGGGCCCGCCGGCAGGCGCAGAAGTTCGGCGCGGAGGCGTTGTCAGCCCGCGATGTCGTCGGGTTGGCGGCCCGTGGATCATCACGGGTGGTGCAGTTCGGTGACGGCAGCGAACTCGCCGCGCACGCCGTGGTGCTTGCCACCGGCGTGTCCTACCGCGCGCTGAACGCGCCCGGCGTCGCCCAGCTCACCGGCCGCGGCGTCTACTACGGCTCGGCGATGACCGAGGCCGCTGCCTGCGCCGGTCAGGACGTCTACGTGGTCGGGGGCGCCAACTCCGCCGGCCAGGCCGCGGTGTTCTTCTCCCGCCACGCCCGTCGGGTGGTCTTGCTGGTGCGCGGCGACACCCTCACCACGTCGATGTCGCATTACCTCGTCCAGCAGTTGGCCACGCTGGACAACGTCACGATACGCACTTGTACCCAAGTTGTTGCGGCGCACGGTGATGAGCACCTGGATGGCCTGACCCTGCGTGATACTCGTGCTGCCGCTACCGAAGACGTTGCCACCGAGCACCTGTTCATCTTCATCGGTGCAGCGCCGCGGACCGACTGGTTGGACGGGGTGGTAGCCCGGGATTCGCGTGGATTTATCAAGACCGGCCCTGATTTACTGGTCGACGGGCGCCGCCCACCCGGGTGGGGCTTGGACCGTGACCCCTACTACCTCGAATCCAGCCTGCCGGGGGTGTTCGTGGCCGGTGATGTGCGCGCCGAGTCCGTCAAGCGGGTCGCCTCTGCCGTCGGCGAGGGAGCCATGGCGGTGACGTTGGTGCACCGCTACCTGGAGGACCAATGACCAGTACTGCCCCGCGGCTGTCCCGCACGGAACTGCGTGAACTGTTTCTGTTCGCCGACTTGACCGATACCCAGCTGGACTGGGTGCGTGACCATGGCGACATCGTGCCGGTCAGCAACGGCGAAGTCGTTGTCCGTGAAGGTGAGCCGGCCCGCTGCTTTTACGTGCTGCTGTCGGGCACGATCCGGATGACCCGGTTGGTTTCCGGCGAGGAGGTGGAGATCACCCGCACCGACCAGCTCGGGGCCTACTTCGGTGCGGTGCAGTTCTACCTCGGTGATCAGGTTGACCAGATCTACTCGGCGTCAGTGCGGGCGCTGTCCGATGGCACGGTTCTGGCGCTGCCCAGCCGCGAGTTCCGTGAGGTGTTCCACCACTGGTACCCGATGGCGGTGCACCTGCTGCAGGGCTTGTTCGTCGGCCTGGCCAATACCAACGCCTTGGTCGGGCAACGCGAACGGCTGCTGGCTTTGGGCAAGCTGTCCGCAGGGCTGACTCACGAGCTGAACAATCCGGCGGCCGCGGCCAGCCGGGCGGCCGAGACATTGCGGGAGCGGTTGGCCGGGATGCGGCACAAGCTGGCCGCGCTCGCCCAGGGCCGGCTGGACAAGACCATGCTGTGCTCCCTGACCGAACTGCAAGATCGATTCGTGGAGTTCGGGGACAGCGCGCCAACGCTGACCGCGCTGCAGACCGGTGACCTTGAAGACGAGCTGGCCGACTGGCTCGACGACCACCAGATCAGCCAGGGTTGGGATTTGGCGGCGGTGTTCGTGGCAGGCGGGCTACGGGTGCCCGACCTGGAGGAAGTTGCCTCCGCCGTGCCCGACGAGTCGCTGGAGGGCGCGCTGCGCTGGCTGGCCTACACGGTGGAAACCGAAAACCTGCTCCGCGAGATCGGCGACGCCATCGGGCGGATCACCGCGCTGGTGGACGCCGCCAAGCAATACTCCCAGCTGGACCGCGCCCCGCACCAGGACATCGACCTGCACGACGGCCTCGATGCCACCCTGGTGATGCTGGCCCGCAAACTCGGTGACGGCATCCGGGTAGTCAAGGACTACGACCGCGAGCTACCCGCCATACCCGCCTACCCCGCCGAGCTCAACCAGGTGTGGACCAACCTCATCGTCAACGCCATCGACGCCATGCAGGGACACGGCACTCTGACCGTGCATACCGCACGCGATGGTGAGTTCGCCCTGGTCGAGATCGGTGACACCGGATCCGGTATCCCACCCGAAGCCATGCAGCGGATCTTCGAACCTTTTTTCACCACCAAACCCGTCGGTCAGGGCACCGGGTTGGGGCTCGACGTCAGCTGGCGGGTGGTGGTCAACCGCCACCACGGCGACATTCAGGTGCAATCCCGCCCTGGTGATACCCGCTTCCAAGTTCGTCTTCCGCTGCGAGAACCGGCGCAAGGGTCGTAAGATCTATCGCCGGAGGAGATCATGGGGGCGAAATCTACGGCGGGCACTGCACCTGGAGCATTGCCGTTGCTCGGTCATACTTTGTCATTGTTGTCTGATCCGCTGAGTTTTTTGACTTCCCTGCCCGAACACGGCGATTTGGTGCGTATCAGGATCGGTCCTTTGCAAGCGATGGTGGTATGCACGCCAGAGCTGGCTCGCCAGGTTATGCTCAATGACCGCATCTTTGACAAAGTTGGTCCTATCTTTGACCGCGCCCGAGACGCATTCGGTGACGGCCTCGCCAGCTGCCCACACAGCCGGCACCGACGGCAACGTCGCCTCGTCCAACCAGCCTTCCACCCGGCGCGATTTCCTGGGTACGCCCAGGTGATGACCAAGCATATCGCCGAGGTCACCGAATCCTGGCAGCATGGCCAGATTCTCGACGTCGTCCCCGAGATGATGGCTCTCACTGCGAGGATTGCCGTCGAGACGATGTTCTCTGACGCGCTGGCTCCAGCCGTCCTGCAAGCGGTGCTCGATGATTCCGACACGATCCTGTCGGGTATTTACATCCGCACGGTCGTCCCGCCGCCACTGGACAAGTTGCTTATTACGCGGAATCGCCGCTTTGCCCGGGCCCGCGTCCGCCTGCGTGAAGTCATCAGCGGCGTGATCACCGACCGCCGGACCCACGGGGCCGATCGTGGCGATCTGCTCTCAACGCTGTTGACCGCAGGCGACTCCAGCGAAGATCAGGGTCTGTCCGATGTCGAGATATTCGATCAAGTTATGACGTTTTTCGTGGCCGGATCAGAAAGCACCGCCAATGCCTTGGCCTGGGCGGTGTATCTTCTGGCAGGCCATCCCGACGTTGAAAGACAGCTCCACGCCGAAGTCGATGCAGTCCTCGGAGGGGCAGCCGCCCGCTTTGAAGACCTACCGAAGCTGGAGCTTGCTGGCCGGGTCGTCCTCGAGACTCTGCGGATGTACCCGCCTGGGTGGACGCTGCCTCGCACCGCCGCCACCGATACCCGCCTGGGCGAGCATTTCATCCCAGCGGGGACCATCTTGGTGTGCAGTCCCTATCTGCTTCACCGCCTTCCTGATCGGTACCCCGAGCCCGACCGCTTCGATCCCGACCGCTGGGCCGACGGGCACGATGCCCTGCCATCGCGCGAGGCTTTTATCCCCTTCGCCGCTGGGGCGCGCAAGTGCATCGGCGATACGTTCGCCCTCACCGAAGCCACCTTGGCTCTGGCCACCCTCGCCGCTCGCTGGCGCTTACAGCTGCTTCCCAGCCAGCACATTCGCCCTACGCCATCCGTCGTGTTGCATCCACGTAGCCTACGGATGCGCGCAATCCAACGAGGCGAGTGGCGCAACGAGCTGTGACCGCTAGCGGCACGAATTGGCTAGTCGGTAAGGGCCCTCCTACGGTAAGGGCTCGTCATCAAAAAGGTTCGGCTGTTGCTGGCGGTAACGGGTGCGATCAACCGACTTGAGGTGTTCGAATTCAGGTGGCCGGAACAACCCGTGCAAGCTACAGCGGGGAGCGAGCGAGCCGGCCGCGTCGAGGAGGGCATTAACCGCCTGGCGAGCACCCTCATTCGCTCCTTCCATGGTGGCGAGGTTGATGTCGGTGCGGACCCAATCACCGGCAAGGAATAGATTCCGGATCGCGGTGGCCGATTCGGGCCTGTCGGCCCAGGAACCTGCGTTCTGGATGAACAGTGGCTCGTCGTTGGCCACATGGGAAGTGCCGGAACCGGTGATCGCCGGGTCAAGAAACCACGAATGAAGCAGATCGTCGGTCAGCGTATTCTCACCGGTATCGTTGAGGTGCGCCTTGATCTGCGCCCACACCTCCCGGGCAATCTCGTCGGGGGTGCAGTCCTTGGCGGGCTTGTTGTTGACGCTTCCAGCCGTGTTCCAGTCGGAGATTATCGTGGACAGGCAGTCCAGGGCAGCGCCATCGCCGTAATCACGAAAGTCGCGCCGCCAGAACTGGGCTTGGCTGATCGAGGTAAGCGCCCACGGTGAATCGACATAATTGACATGTCCTGGCGCCAGCGGCAACCTGCGACGTAGATAGAACATTAATCCGTTCATCCAGTCGGTACGGAGTTGGCGTATTCTTTGCAGGCCCGGGTCCGCGGCAAGCACTTCAGGATTAAGCAACTGCCCGAAACGTTCGACCGGGACCGCCGACACGAACCAATCCGCAGTAATGGGCCGAGTTTGCCCTGCGGGATCACGTACCGTCACCGCAGCTATTTCATCCTTCACCACGTGCAGTCTCTCGACTTTATGGCCTACGCAGAAGTCAACGCCCAGGGCACGCAAACGGGCTACCCATGGATCGACCAGTCGCTCACTGGTGGAGCCATTGAGCAGCCGGTCCACACTGCCCCCGGGCTCGTTACCTCGACCCAAGGAACTCCATATGACGGCCTCACCTACCAACCCGACAGTATGTGCACTTGCCTCGTGCGCCTTGGTAGCCACCAGATTTTGAGTAGCGCCGTGTACGAATAATCGGCGGTACTCCTGCGACATTGTGTCAGCACGAAGGAAGTCACTCCAGGTGACATGCTCCCACTGGCCGAATCGACGCTCGTCACAGCTCGTCACGTACACAAGCATCCGGCGTGCGAAGTAAGCAGCCTCCTGAGCAGGCAGCCGGAATGCTTCGCGCAGCCCCGCCGCAATACTCTCCACCAAACTTTCCGGCGTATAGAACACCGGATTAGGCGAAGGCGAGAACGGTAAGGGAACTGTTAAATCGGGGCCTGCTGAACGGGAGAGCCGGTATGCGCTTGCATGGACCAGGTTACCCCAGGCGCCTTGTTGATTTCCCGCGAACGGGATCCGGCGCATGGTGTCACCAAGATTCCAATAAAAGCCAGGAAAAAACCGGAATCCATGCTCGCCGGGTAGCGGCCGACGGCCGGAAGTCCCACTTCGCGGCACTGGGATGCTCCGCGCCTTCCCGCCCAGCGCCTTGCGCTCATAGACCGTGACCCGGAAGTTTCGCTCGGCCAGTTCGAGCGCCGCAGACAACCCAGCCACTCCGCCGCCGAGTACAGCCACCCGCGGTCCGGACGGTGCTACCCCGGCCGATGCTGGTATGCCCACCGACCCGGACATGGTCGCCAGACCCGCCAATGCCGTACCGCGGAGAAACTGCCTGCGCGACCGACCTGTATGCACTGGGTCTTGCCACATGCTAGCTGCTCGCCCCCGCCCCATGCCCGCTGAGTGACAGAGAAATCACGCACAGTTGTTTTCACCAGGCGCCGGACCTTATCGCGACTGCTCGCTGGGCCTATTTGCTGGGACGCGAGGACACTGCGGTGCACCTCGAGGACGGTCCAACTGCCTTCGGTCCGCGCACCGGAGGCAGCCGGACCTAGCTTGTGAGTTTGTCACGCTGGCACTGTGGGCAGATCTGGTCGGGATCTGATGGCGATGCGGCCAGCGCGAGACGGTCATAGGGCAAGGGCCGGGGCTTGAAGACTGCGCCGCACACGGCGATCACCTGACCATCGGGTTGCAGGTCGCCGTAGTGAGTGTCCCGGTCAGCGAGCGAACGCAGGTACCACGGCATGAGATTCTCCCCCAGTGCTCTATTTGTCCGGTACGTACCGGTGCGCGTGCTATTGCACGTACGGCGCAGCTGTCCGGTCAAGAGGCTGGCAGGTTGGCTTGACGGTGACGCGACCGCGCCTTGCAGTGTGCTCAGGGGAGGACCGTGGCGGCGGCCGTGGCCATAGAGCTCCATGCTGCGGTCAGGGCATCGGAGCCGTTGCGCGCCATACGGCCGTGACTTACAGGCCCACATCACTGCCAGCACCAACCTAGATCGTTACGCTAGCTGGCAACATGAGTGCCAGGTGGCTACAAATGATCCGGAAACTGCTGGCACGCATTGTCGCCGGCAGCGCGGTGGTCCACCGGAGGTGACCGTGAACGCGGGCGTGCTCGTATTCGACGGGCGGTGTGGATTCTGTACCCGCAGCGTTGGGTGGCTGCGCCGGCTGGATCGGCACCGGCGAATCGAGCTGCTGCCGCTACAGCAGCCGGGTGCACCCGCGCGGGTAGGAGCGACGGTTGAGCAGTGCTTGGCGGCGGTGCGCTGGCTCGGCACCGATTTGTCACAAGCCGCAGCAGCCGAGGCCATCAACGCCGCATTGGCCGCGGCACTAGGCACCCGCGTCCCGCTGCTCGTATACAAGCTGACTCGCCCGGCGCAAGAGCGCCTATACCAGTGGGTGGCCAATAACCGCCACCGCCTGCCAGGCGCCACACCTTGGTGTGAGCATCGCCCCGCCGACTGCGCTGAGGGCTTAGGCGTGCCGAAAACGGGCTCATAGGATGCTCGGGAACCTCGGCAGCTGGACGGGCGGTAATTCATCTGCTCAAAGGCGGCCGCGCGGTCGGAGATTCTTGACTCCGATCAACGGGCAGGCAGGGCGATGAGAGTTCTTATTGATGGCGAGTTGTGCGCTTGCTCAGGCGTTGATATGCCTACTGCTGGCGATGCCGTCCTCGATCGGAATAACAGTCGCGTTGGTGGCCAGGCTTGCCATATTCGCCACAATTGCCGGTTCAGCACACAACGCCTTGGTGACTGACTTGGTCCCTGTGCAGTACCTATTGCGGGCAAGTTTATGATCTCTCGCATTTCCTTTGACCAATTCGCGCTGTTCACCCAGCTCGGTCTCATACCCATATCCGGTGGAGATTCCCACTAGAAAAGACCGATAACAGAATCTACGGCACAGTGGTGAGCTCAGGTTGTTCGGCGCCGTGGGGAATGTCGATGCGCTCCTCGCCCGTGCGCAATGCACGCACAATCACCTGAGCGACGTACTCGGGTCGGTGCGCGATCATCCCCGGTCGAGCCTCCTTGCCCACCTGGTACCGGCCACCGCCAAACTCGGTCCCGGTGATCGACGGCAACACCAGCGACACCACGATGCCGTCGGCATCCAGTTCCTTGCGGGACACCAACGTGAGCATGTTGACCGCGGATTTCGTCGCGGCATACCCTCCAGCACCCGGCAGCACCGTTCGCGTGCTGCCCGAGCTGATGTTGACAATCCGGCCTGACCGTTGAGCCCGCATTGCCGGCAACACCGCCTGCGTCATGGCCACGACGCTGACCACGTTGAGGGCCAGCACGCGGGTGAACTCGTCGAGATCCAACTCGTCCAGACGCCCGTACAGGCTGACACCGGCATTGTTGACCAGCCCGTCGATGCGGCCATGCCGGTCCAACGTCGCCTCGACCAACCGCTGGATTGCCGCACGGTCGGTGACATCAGTGGGCACCGCCAGCGCGCCGGTGAGTTCGCTGCTCAATGCCTCAAGCCGGTCACCACGGCGGGCCGCCAGGACGGGGTACCCACCGACCTGATGCAGCAGCCGTGCTGTCGCCGCACCGATCCCCGAGGACGCCCCGGTAACGATCACAGTCTTGCCAGCCGGATCCCATTGCTCCACAACCCCATACTGCCTGCCGTGGCAGCGAGCAGGCACGCCACCTGGAGATCACCTCGCCAGCAGGACATCCTCCGCGGCGTCACCGACAATGTGTGCACATGGAGATCGGATACACCCTGATGACCGAGCAATCCGGGCCGAATGACCTGGTGCGCTACGCGGTGGCTGCCGAGCAGGCTGGATTCACCTTCGAGGTCTGCAGCGATCATTACTTCCCGTGGTTGGACGCGCAGGGCCACGCCCCGAACGCGTGGACCCTGCTGGGCGCCGTCGCTCATGCCACCGAGCAGGTCGAGCTGATGACCTACGTGACCTGCCCAACCATGCGGTATCACCCCACCGTGGTGGCCCAGCAAGCGGCCACGATGGGGCTGCTGTCGGGAGACCGGTTCACCCTGGGCCTAGGGTCGGGTGAGAACCTGAATGAGCACGTGGTGGTGCATGGCTGGCCGCCGGTCTCGGTGCGCCACGAGATGCTCATCGAGGCGGTGCACATCATCAGTGCCCTCTTCGACGGCGGTTACGTCACCCGGCTCAGCCCGTTCTACCAAGTCGACTCCGCGAAGCTGTGGGATCTGCCGGCGCAGCGGGTGCCGATCGCAGTGGCTGTGTCGGGCGCGGAGTCGTGCGAGTTGTTCGCCCCGCTGGCTGACCACATGGTCGCCGTCGAACCGAACGCCGAACTGGTCAAGATGTGGGATGCCGCGCGGCGTGGAAAGAGCACCAGCCGCCGAATCGGTCAGTTGCCGATCTGCTTTGACGCTGATCGGCAGGCCGCGATTGCTCGGGCGCACGAGCAGTTCCGCTGGTTCGCCGGGGGCTGGAAGGTCAACGCCGAGATGCCCTCAACTGCTGGGTTCGCCGCCGCGACCCAATTCGTCCGGCCCGACGATGTCGCCGACAACATCTCCTGCGGGCCAGACGTCGAGGCGCATGTTGCGGCAGCGCGGCCCTTCGCCGAGGCGGGGTTCACCCATCTCGCGCTGGTGCAGATCGGCGGCGAGCCGCAGCACCAGGAGCCGTTTCTCGACTACGCGCGGGACAAGCTGCTGCCCGCGATGCGTGCCGAGTTCACATAACGCCCGAACGGGGCGGCAACAGGACCTGCGCCGGCAAGCAATACGCGCACGATGCAGGTGCCGGTGTCGCCGTCCCGCGCCGGGCTGAAAATCTTCGCGGCGAGCGCAAGCACCTCGAGATCGAGAGTTTGATCGCTCCGGACATCGACCCGGTCACAAGCGGTATCGTCCAAGTCCCCGCTCCCTTTCGCAGTCTGGATGCAGACTGCGATGTGAGAGGCCTCGATAACCGCAGTCTGCATCCAGACTGCGGTAGGTTGAGTCGCCAACCTTGGAGAAACGTTCATGACGGCAAACGAGCAACTGAGCACCTACCTCAATGACCACCTGGGCGGCGCCAACGCTGGCGTGGAGATGGCTCGTAAGCTTCACGACGAGATCCAGGGAGAACCGGAAGCCGAAGTGCTCGGCCGGCTACCGGAAGAGATCGAGGAAGATCTCCAGACGCTGCGGGATCTGATCGACGCGGTCGGTGCCGCTAACCACCCCATCAAGCAGGCCGCAGGATGGGTGGCGGAAAAGGCTCACCGATTGGGAATCGCGGAGCCGCGCACCGGAAGCCCGCACCTGAGCCGGATGTTGCAGGCCGAGACCCTCGCCCTGGGTGTGGAAGGCAAGCGTTGTCTCTGGCTGGCGCTGAGCGAGGTGACATCCACTCACCCGCAACTTGCCGCTGTTGACCTGCAAAGACTCCTCGACCGGGCCGCGGATCAGCGTCAACGCCTTGAGGTGGTGCGGCGGGCTGCCGCGCGGCGAGCTTTCGCGACCGCCGACTAACGCCGACTAGTCCGGCGCCCTCAGCCCCACGCAAAGCGGTTGGTATCCAGCGGCGGGCGTCCGTGCCGCCGCCACGCCCAGTTCAACGTCGCCACCACGGCCTCGATCCATCCCGGGCGCCCCTGTAACCGGGCAGGCAGCGGGCGGCTACCGGCCAGTTGCTCTGCGGCGTGACATTCCGCTTCGATCAAATCGTCGTAGGCAACTTGGAGTCGTCGCGTTACTGGCGACGGCGCAAGGCGCCATTGTTCGGTCTTCGGCTCCACAATCGCCAACCAGCGGCAGGTTTCCACCACGCCGGCGCCGTACCAATCTGGTACGCCGCGGCGGAGTTGCTCATCGTGGAACTGCTCGGCCGCCTGCCACAGCGCGACGAATTCGGCCCGCGAGACCCGCAGATTACTGGCAGGAATCTTGGCGACGTCGGCTGGAGACACTTTCACGCCTTTGATACTCACATGCCCGATAACGGACATCCAAGCACCACACAGCAGCGTTTTCCCAGGAGTAACAATCCCGTAACACGGTCCTGTTAGTGAAGGAATGACCACGAATGGTAGCGGATTAACTCACCGAGGATCAGGCGCTGCGCTCGGTGATGCCAAGCAGGTGAGTAGTCAGCCAATGCACGGTTTCCCGCACGAATAACGCACGGTTACTGGTACTGAGAATTTCGTGCCCATCATCGGCCAGCACCAGGTAGCCGGGGGAAGCGCCGTGGTCGCGCAGTGCCGCAACGAGTTGCTCGGCCTCGATGGTGGGCACGTTGGTGTCGTGCGCACCATGCACCACCAGAAGGGGCGCTCTCAACTGCCCAATGCGGTGGATCGGCGACAGCTCACGCAGAAGTTCCGCATCTCGTCGGGGATCACCGTATTTGGTCACGGCGGCTGCGGAGATCCACGGCTCGGTATGCGTGTAGAACGTGTGAAAGTCGGAGATACCGCATACATCGACACCGACCCGGAACAGCTGAGGATAAGTCACCATCGCGGCAACGGTCAGGTAACCACCGTAGGAACGGCCACCGCAGCCAATCGCGGCGGGATCAGCGAGCCCGGCGTCCACCAGGTATCGGACCGAATCGGAGACATCGTCGATCGCGGCAAACCGCAGAGAGCCGATGTCCGCATTGACGAACCGGTGCCCGAAACCCGAGGAACCACGCACGTTGGGCGCGAATACCGCAACGCCATGGCTGACCAACGCTTGATAAAGAGGGTTGAAGATGGGCCGCTCCTGCGCCTCTGGACCGCCGTGCAACCAGATCAGCGTGGGTACTGTTCCCAGAGCCCCAGCCGGCCGGTAGAGCCATCCGGACAGCGTGAGGCCGTCTTGGGCCTGCCACCGATGCAGCTCCGGCCGGGCTGGCGCATCCGGCGGCCACGGGGCAGCCGCGAAGGGAGCCATCCGCACCGACTCAGCAGGCGGCAGTGGGTAGCGCAGGACGTGCGGTGGTTCGGCACCAGATTCCACGGCAAGAACCAGCGACCCACCGTCCTGGGCGAAGGCGCAGCCGGTCACCACCTCGGCCGGTGGCGGCGGCAGCACCCGATCTTCCCCGCCGGCCAAGTCGATGAGCTCCAGCTCGCTTCGCCCCTCGACGTTCCACACCGCAAGAATCGCCCGGCCGGTCGGCTCGAGGGCAAACCTGTCCAGCTCGACGCTGTCGCGTGCGGCAATCAGCTCGGCAGCATCGGGATAGCCGGCAGCCACTCTCGGCAGCGCCAGCAGCGCAGTGAACTCGCGACCTGCATCGGTATGCAGGTAGATCGTTCGGGCATCAGGCGCGAAACGCGCGTCGGCGACGGTGGCATCGGCACCGAGCAGCTCAACGCAGCTGCCGGCTCGGGTGTCGACGAGCAGCAACCGGCGGCCACCACGGCGGCCGACGCGCACCACGGCGTAACGCCCGTCGTGGCTGAAGGTGCACACCACCGCGGCGGTGCCACTGACCAGCGGGTGGCGACGTGCCGAGCACACGTCGACCGCGTACGCGGTAAGCCAGGCCGGGTTGGTGTCGCTGCTTTCCACCAGGCCAACGACACGGCCGCCAGGCTGCCAGGGACCCAGCGACGCCATGCCCGCCGGAGTTCCCGCGATGATCCGGGCATCGGTGCCGTCCGGGCGCAGCGCGCGGACCACCGTGCGCTCGCCGCCGCCGGCCGCTGTGGTCAGGCACAACCACTCGCCATCAGGTGACCAGCTGACCGCCCGGACATAGTCCGGGCCGGTGTCCAGCCGCACCGGGGGACCGGACTCGGTGACCGGGGTGAGCCAAACGCGGGGAGCGCCATCCCGGTCGGAGACCACGGCAAGGGTACGACCATCTGGGGACAGCGCGGGCGAGATACAGGTCTCGGCGGCGAGCCAGTCAAGGGACGGTGAGGCGGCGGCCAGCCGGTCCAGCCGGCGGCGTGCGAAGTCACTGGCCCTCTCCAAGCTCGCATCCACCTAGATCTTCCTCTCCTGTAACCACATTTCCAGCAGGGCGACCTGCCATAAGGCATTGGATCCCAGCGTTGTCCGCTCAGTGTTGGGACTGGCAAGCATGCGATGCAACCAGTCCGGGCGGAAAAGACCGCGATCCTTGGCCACCGGATCGGTCACGGCATCACGAACCCGGTCCAGCAACGATCCCGACAGGTGGCGGATGGCCGGTACCGGGAAGTACCCCTTGGGCCGATCGATGATCGTATCCGGGATCACACCACGGCTGGCTGCCTTCAGCACGCCCTTGCCCCCGCTGGCGAGCTTGAGCTCGGGCGGGCAGGCGGCGGCGAGTTCCACCAGCTCATGATCGAGGAACGGAACCCGCGCTTCGAGTGCCCACGCCATGGTCATGTTGTCCACCCGCTTGACCGGGTCATCGATCAGCATGATCGTGGTATCCAGCCGCAACGCCGCATCCAGCGCGGTGTCAGCGCCCGGCGCGGCGAAGTGGCTGTCAATGAACGCCTGGCTGTGATCCCGGGTAAAGAAGTCACCGGCGGCCAGCCACTCGGGCTCCAGCAAATCGCTCATCGCGCTGTGCGGGCGGTCGACAAACACTGCCGCGTACGCTGCGGCGGCCTGCTCCCGCGGCACGTTGGCCAGCGGCGGGTACCAGTCGTAGCCGGCGAACACCTCGTCGGCTCCCTGCCCGGACTGCACCACGGTCACCGAGCGGGATACCTCCTGCGCCAGCAGGTAAAACGCGACGCAGTCATGGCTGACCATCGGTTCACTCATCGCCTCGATGGCCGCGTCCACCGCAGGCAGGAGACGATCCGAGGTGATCATGATCTTCTGATGGTCGGTGCCGAAGTGCGCCGCGACCAGGTCGGAGTACTGGAATTCGTCCCCCGACTCCCCACCGGCAGCCTCGAACCCGACGCTGAACGTGCGCAGCTGCTGGCCGCCCTCCGCGAGCAGCGCCACCACCAGGCTGGAGTCGATCCCACCGGAAAGCAGGATGCCCACCGGGACATCGGCCACCATGCGCCGCTCCACCGCCACCCGCAACGCAGCCAGCACTGCAGCCGGCCAGTCGGTGATATCGGAGCGGCGGGAGAACACCGGCCGCCAGTACTGGCGGTCTTCTTGACGGCCGTCGGGGTGCACGGTGCGGACCGTGGCCGGGGGCAGCTTGCTGACTCCGGCGAGGATCGTACGCGGAGCAGGCACGACGGAGTGGAAGCTCAGATAGTGGTGCAAGGCCACCGGATCGATCGAGGTATCCAGCCCACCTGCGGCAAGCAGCGCGGGCAACGTCGAGGCGAAGCGCAACCGGTTGCCGGTCTGGGTCAGGTACAGCGGTTTGATCCCGAGCCGGTCACGGCCGAGCACCAACCGGCCACTGTCGCGTTCGAGTACCGCGAAGGCGAACATGCCCAGGAAGTGATCCACGCAGCGGGTGCCCCACCGGTGATAGGCCTTGAGCAGTACCTCGCTGTCGGAATCGGAGAAAAACCGGTAGCCGGCGGCACGCAGCTGCGCACGCAGCTGGCGATAGTTGTAGATCAAGCCGTTGAACACCACGGTGAGCCCCAGCTCCGGATCCACCATGGGCTGCACCGCCCGATCGGACAGGTCGATGATCTTCAACCGGCGGTGTCCGAGCGCGGTGCACCCGCTTGCGTGGATGCCCCAGCCATCGGGGCCGCGGCGGCGCAGCGCGGCGGTCATGGTGGTGACCGCATCGACGTCGGCCGGGACGTCGTCGAATCTGATCTCTCCGGTGATGCCGCACATCAGCAAGCTCCTTTCACCGCAGGATCCAGGTGTCCTTGGCGCCGCCGCCGCGCGAGGAGTTGACGATCATGCTGCCGTGGCAGGCGACCCGGGTCAGAGCGGCCGGCGGCACCTCAGCCCGTTCACCGAGCAGCACGAACGCGCGCAGGTCGATCGCGCGCGGTTCCAGACAGTCGCCCGCGAACGTGGGATGCGTGGACAGGGAAATCAAGTCCTGAGCGACCCAGTTCTCCGGGTGCGCCCGGACGGCGGTGGCGAGTTCGGCCAACTCTGACCGGTCGGCAGCCGGTCCGATAACGACGCCGTGCCCACCGGAGCCGTCCACCGGCTTGAGCACCAGCTCGTCGAGCCGGTCCAGCACGTGGACAAGCTGCAGCGGGTCGGCGCAGGGATAAGTCGGCACCTGGGGGAGTAGCGGCTGTTCACCCAGGTAGTACGTGATCATGTCGGGCACGTAGGCATAGACGCGTTTGTCGTCGCCGAGCCCGTTGCCCAGCGCGTTGAGCAAGCTCACCCGGCCATCAGCCAGGGCCGCGCAGATCGCGGGCCCGATGCGCCGGCCGTCCGCCCCGGTCGCCTCGAGCAGGGTCTGCTCGTCGAGCCGCCGGTAGAGCACGCACAGCCGCTGATCCCCGGCGTACACCCCGCTATCGGTAACGGTCAGTTCTGCCGGGGTCACCAGCCGCAGACCCATCTGGTCGGCCAGCAGCTGATGCTCGTAGAAAGCGGCGTCGATCGGGCCGGCGCTGAGCACGGCGATCGTGTCGTCACAGGCGCCTTCCGGAACTGCAGCCAGCAGCGTCTTGCGCAGCAGTTCGGGCACCCCTTCCAGGGGAACGACGCCGGCGGGTGGCTCCAGAGCGGGTAACACACTGCGCACCAGCCGCCGGCTGGTCATCGCGTACCCGATGCCCGAAGGCACCCGCAGGTTGTCTTCGAGGACCAGCCAGCGGTGGGCGCTGTCACGTACCAGATCGATACCGCTGACGGCGGCCCGTACCGTGTCTGGAGCCGCCAACGCCCCCAAACGGCTCCAGCCAGGCGAACTGTCGACCACCGACGCCGGTAACACCCCATCCCGGATGGCCGACCGCCGGCCGTAGGCGTCATGCAGGAACGCCTCCAGCGCACACACCCGCTGGATCAGACCCGGCGTCAGCATCGCCCAGTCCTCGGCGGTCACGATGCGCGGTACCAGATCCAGCGGGAACAGCCGATCCGGCTCGTCGTCGGACACCCGGAACGTCACACCCCGAGCCCGCTGCTCGGTGTGCATGGCAGCAACCGCTGCATTCATGCCCGGTGCCCCCAACCGGTCGAGTGCTCGGAACAGCCACCCGTAGTGCGGCACCACGCGACCGCCTACCTCGACTGCCTCGTCGTAACCGGAACACCGGTATCCATTGAGCAAAGCCGGCGTTACCGGCACCGTGATGGGTGGGGTGCGGGGCAGCGATTCTCCGCGGGTCAGCGCCAGCAGATCGCGCACCACGTCGGTGAGCTCACCGCGCCGGCCGAACGTCCGGCGCTGGCGAGCTGCTGAGCTGCCCGCGGCAAGCGAGCGCTTGGACAGCTCAGCGACCTGCTTCCAGTCGCCGAAAGCATCCAGCTCCGGTCGCAACTCGCTGACCAGGCGTTCGATCAGCAGCGATGGCGGCACGAGAACCGGCCTGCCGTTACCAGCAAGGTCGACAAGGTCCCCCTCCAACCCAGACCGGGCGGCCCGCCAGGTCGCCGCCCGCAGCAGCTCATGGCGGATCTGGGGAAACGGCTTGCCTTCCTCGACCCATCCGCGGGCCCGCTGCACCAGCGCCCGGAACAATCCGGCGATGAGCACGACGTCATCCACCATCGGGCAGGCATCACAGATCCGCAATTCGACGGTGGGCAGGTGCGACGACGGGCGGATGTCGAAATACACCATGCCGGGGTCGCTGATCGTTCCGGAGGTAACCAGGTCAGCCACCATGGCGTCGTAGTCGGCGGCGTTGCGCATGGGCCCTGGTGGCCCGGCGGTTGGCCAGCGCTGCCAGACCATGCAGCGGTAGCTGGCGTAGCCGCTGTCGATCCCGCGCCAGTACGGTGAACTGGCCGACAGCGCAAGGAACAGCGGTAGGTAAGGCGACACGTGCTGCACCACGGCAACCGCGACGTCCCGATCGGGCACGTCGACGTGCACCTGAGCGCCGCAGATGTGCTGCTCCCGGACCAGCATCTGGTACTCGTGCTGCATCCGCTCGTAGCGCGCGCCCGCCGAGATGTTCGTGCCGACCAGGTCCACCAGCGGGACAGCGCCGGCTGCCACCACGCCCAGCCCGAGTGGATCAGCCACTTCGGTCAACCGGCGGCGCAGCCGGCACAACTCCGCCCGCAGCTCGTCGAGGCTCTCACACGGCAACGTGTTGGCCTCAACCAGCGACCGCTGCAGCTCGGGAAAGAAAGAATCGCCCTCCAACTGCGCGAGCATGGCATCGACAGCCGGCGTGGCTTCGCACGTCTGCAGATCGACGAGGTGAAACTCCTCCTCAACACCGATACGCGGGATCGCAAAACTACCCATGCCTGGTCACGCTAGGCGACTGTTGTTACCGCTACTTTGCCTGGCGTCAGGCTTTCCTCGTGCTGCCGAACACGAATGAGGACGCCAAGCAGCCAGCGAACAGTCGGGACAGGGCCACTACTGCCCGCGGCTGGCTGGGTCCACCCTGGCCCAGCGGAGCAAATCAGTGATCGTGAATGTGCCGGGAGCCTGCCTGGGTAGCGACGGCCGGAAGCCGGTGTTGAGGTAGGAAGACGAGTCGAGCTGGAGCAGACCGATGATCGCCTCCGCGACGATCCTGCCCCCCACGGGGCCCAGCTGCGCGCCGTTGTGGAAGACGCTGGCCTCGCGCAGGATGTAGTACCACAGCGGGGTGCTGGCATCCAGGCCCAGGCGGTATTTCCGCAGCTCGGGGAAGTGCTCGGAGCCGAGCACCGGTGATCCCGTCGATGCGGCGATGCGCTGGCCCGATGGCATCGACCAGGTCAGGTGCCGCAGCAGGGTGCGCTGCGGTAGCGCGGTCGGCCCGTTGTGGCTAGGAATGGCCGCCAGCGGCAAGCGGAACAGCGGTGAGGAGATATTGGTGTCGATCAGCTTGTTCGGCCGGACGTGCTGAGTCTGATCGCCGCCGAAGTCGAAGAAGGTCTGCCAACCGACGAACCGCCGCCGGGCCCGCGCTCCACCGCGCAAGTCGACCGGGTCGTCCTGGTGCTCGCCGGCCGGATCGAAGATGAACCCGAAAAATGCGGGCGCACCGGTGGCCGGATTGCCGCCAGGATCGCCGTGCAGGTTCACCCGGTAGGAAGGCCGGACAATGCTGTGCCCGAACCGGTAGGCACCGGTTTGAAATTCCACCGGCATGCTCGGCTTGGTGAAGCGGTACCAGCGCCGACCGTTGCGCAGGATGTCATCCACCAGCGAGTGCCCGACGACCTGTGGCAGGAACTGGTTCACCACGATCCACTGCCAGTGCAGCGTGATCAGGCGCCGGCTATCGGCGAAGGCGTCACCGGGCCGGTGGTCGGCCCGGTGCGCATCCACGGCCCGGTTGTGGGCCAGCAGGAACGCCGCGTGCAGGCCCGCGACGATGAGGTTCTCGTCATTGCGCGGGTCAGCGATGACCGCGGTCATATCCCGGTTGCGGGGCAGGTCTTCGAATAGCCCACCACTTTCCACCCGCAGCTTGGCGCGGTCGGATGCCTCGTACAGGTGCGGGCTGACCGCCGGCCCGCCACCGTAGATCGAGTCGAGATCGAACGTGGGAACCCGGGTGTTGGGAGTCGCCGCGGGGTCGGCAACCACGCCTAACCGGGAGGTGTTGTCAAAGGTGATGTCGTGGTCGAGGAATTGCCCGAGAAACGTCGTGCCCGCGGTCATGTGGTGGACGTCTTGGTCGCGATTTCTCGGACTGAGTTCCGGGTTGGTGATCAGCCGTACCGGTCCTTGGTTCAACGGATCTGCAGCATCCAACAATCCACCAGGCTTGCCGATATCGATCATCGCATCACGGACCGCCGAGGATCGCGGATCGGCGAAAGCGGGAAGCTGGAACATCCGGCTGAATCGGGGATCCGGCGCCGAGTTGGGCACCGGTCCCTCCACTTTCTCGGCATGCGCTTCCACGTTGTTCAATACCAGCGCACCGACCGTACCGACCCCAAGCCCGGTAAGAAATCGACGCCTGCCGATCCCACACCGATCTACCAGTTCATTACCCGATCTGGACATTGAGGGCTCCGGGATGATTAATTTGGTGGATTAGATTTTTGCGGTATGCGCAAAATGCCGTCAAATTAGGTAAATCAGGGGAGGGCGCAACGTCAGCGTGGCACAGCGCGCGCGAGTTGATCTCATACTTCCAACCCCCAGTGCGTGACGGCGGGTGCCGATCGGCGTCGGCTCGGCACTGTGCTTGTCGCTAACACGTGGCGTAACGTTTCATAACAATACGTGATCAACAGGCGGGCTCACCGCAACCCACGCTGGCGAGTAAGGTGCTTGCGGTACAGGCGCTGGAGGTTTTCGTCGAACGTGTACCGGCAAGGTCGAGGTAGACCAGCCACGATGTCCCGCCCAGATCGGCAAGCGTTCGCCCGGCGATGGGCCGACGCGATCACCGGCACGAGTTACGTGTCGATGGAACGCGATGAGCTCATCGCACACCTCGCCGGGCTGGTCGACCGTCTGGTTGCGGCAGTGCTGGTCCGCGAGCTCGATCCGGACGCCGGCAACCGTATCGGCGCTGGACTTGTCGCCACGCACTTCACGAGTACCGACACGCTCGGTAAGACGCTCGCGCTGATCCTGGAAGGGTTGCCGGATCTTCTGCGCGGCGCAGTACCAGAAGCCGCAGACGTCGCGATCGAGGCCCGCATCGCCCAGCTGACCGGCGACATCGCAGCGGGTTACGCCAGTGCGCTACGTGAGCGCAGCCTCGATGAGCAGGACGAGATCTACCGCGCAGCGCTGCGCGCGCGCAGGCAGGCCGAACAGGCGTTGGCGTCCAACGAGGCTCGGTTCCGGCAGGTGTTCTATTCCTCTCCGGTAGGCGTCGCGATCTGCGAGCCCAGCGGAGAGATCATCCAGTGCAACCGGTCGCTGGAGGACATCCTCGACTACGCCCCGGGGGAACTCGTGGGGCGCGATCTGAGCGAGCTGTTCTCGCCAGGTGATCGCTCTGCCATGCGCGAGCGTTATTTCGACCTCATCGCCGGGCGGCTTCCGCGGTTACGGGGCCGCTTCCCGTTGCGCCGGGTCGACGGTGAGCCGGTCTGGGCCAACCTGGACACGTCGGTGTTGCCTGATGCCCAGGCCGAGCCCAGATACGTCGTAACGATGGTCGATGACATCACTGACTTGCAGTTGCTCGAGCAGCGGCTGCAGCACCAGACGCTGTACGACCTGCAGACCGGCCTACCGAACCGGCAGTTCCTGCTGACTCACCTGGAGGCGGTACTCGCCCGGTTTGAGCCGTCAGCCACTGTCACGCTGTTGCACCTGGATCTGGACGGCTTTTCGGCGATCAACGATGGCCTGGGTTACGGCGCAGGCGATGAACTGCTCGACGTCGTGGCGCGCCGGCTGGAAGGCGTGATCGCGGACCGTCCGGGCATGGTGGCCCGGCTTGGCGCCGACGAGTACGCAATCTTGCTGGAGCCCTCCGGGGAAAACAGCGCTTCCGCACCTGACATCGGAGTGCTCGCCGAGAGCATCAATACCGAACTGGCTGAGCCGCACTACATCGACGACGTCGGCATCGCGCTGACCGCGACGATCGGTATCGCACAGCTGCCGGTCGGCAAGTGCCGGCCCGAGGAGTTGATGCGCGCCGCCGGCGTGACCCTGCGCCGGTTACGCAACCAGGGCACCCGGCAATGGGCGCGGTATGACCCCGACACCGATCGTGCCGAGCGCGTGAAGCTCCAGCTGGCCGCGGCGCTGCCTGGTGCGCTGGAAAACGGCCAGCTGCAGATCACCTACCAACCAGTGGTCACCTTGGCTGATCACCACCTGGTGGCCGTGGAGGCAACTCTGAGCTGGGACCACCCGCAGTTCGGCCGGCTGTCTCACGAGCGCTGCGCGCGTGCCGCCGAGCGGACGGGGGCCAGCTACGCGCTCGGCCGGTGGCTGCTCGAGACCGCGGCACGGCAGGCGACCACCTGGCGCCAGCAGAGGACGACTGTGCCACCGATCGCGGTGAACCTGTCCCTGGCACAGGCTCAGGATCCGGATTTAGTCGCCACTGTGACCGCAGTCCTCGCCGAGACCGGCCTGCCGGCGGCCCAATTGGAGTTACGCGCGCCAGTTGCCGCGATCCGCACTGACGGCGGGGAATTTGCCGGCAGCGGTGGCGGTGAAAGCGGCGCGCAGGCCGAGGACAACCTTCGGGTGTTGCGTGAACTCGGCATCCGCACCGGCCTTGACGACTTCGCCGGGGGCATCGGTGCGTTGCGCTGCGTGGCAGAACTGTCGCCGCTCACCGTGCGTCTTGCCGCGCTGATGGTGGCCGGACATGGCCTGGGCCCGGTCCTGTCTGAGGCGGCCCACACCGCGGTGCGCTTGGTCCGGGTTGCTGGTGCCAATGTGATCGCCTACCCGACGGACAGCGGTGAGCAGGCTGCCTACTACGGCTCCATCGGGGCCAACTGGGCGGTGGGTGCGCTGTTCGGCGCACCGGGCCCACCCCAGGGCATCGAGGCGCTGCTCGCTGCGCAGGCCAGCTGAGTTAAGCGCTGCAGGCGGTGTCGATCTCGGCATCGCGTGCTTGGACGGCATCGAAGGGTTGGCCGGGGCCCCCGACGATGTTCTCTTCGGCGAGGTACGCGATCACCCGCTTGAGGAGCTCGTTTTCCCGCTCCAGACGCCGCTTATCCCTACGCAACTGCGCGAGTTCACGTTTCTCCGCACTGGTCAACCGCGAATCGCTTCCGTTGTCGTCGACGTCGGCCTGCACCACCCACCGGCGCAGGCATGACTCGCTGATCTGCAACTGCCGGGCTACCAGGGCGATCGGTCGATCGCCGCGACGAGCCAGCTCTACCGCTCGCCGGCGGAACTCCGGCGGGTGAGGCGTGGGCACGATCATGTCGTCTCTCCCGGGGCTGTGGTCGCGCAGCACCCGCAGGCGCTGCGCGACCCCCCCGACCGCGAGACGCGGTGCGGCCCCCGGACATCAACCTCTTTAGTGGCCTGCCCGGCAGCACGGGCTCCCAATATCCGCCGCCGGACCGGGTCACCGAGACAGTCGAACGCAGGCACCTCCCGACTGTCGCACCATGGCGCCGACCAGTCAATACGCAGATACGTTTATCGAAGCAATTTTTCCCCGCTAAAGCGTAATCATAGCCCTACAGCATCCGCGGTCGCGGGTAATCTGCTGCGCGGGCCGTACGGCGAGCGCGTGATCATACTTGCCCAGCACGGGATCCGTGATGAGTAAAGCCACGCCGTCACCGCACCCGCGCGATGAGCATCCAGGGCAATTGCCGGATTTCGGACCTGTGCTGACCTCGTCTGGTGGCACCGTCTTTTCCTCATCGGGTGCCCACAGGGGGTCCCACCAGCCCGTGCCGGCTTGGTCCGGCGCACGCCGGACCCCGACGATCTGCGCCGCGTCGTGCTCGCCGTGACCAGCACGACAGCCAGATGCTCGGCAAGATCGACCCAGACACTGCCCGCCGCTTGCAGTCCGTGCTGACCACCATGGGCTCGGCCGCCCAGCGGGTCCTTCACCGAGGTCCTCAAAGACACCCCGCGGCGCCTGGCCTGCTAGCAGGCAATCCCCGATCCGGAGTCGATACGGCACTATCAGGGAGTGACCGCAGCGCCGCATGCCGCGACCGTCCCTGACGTCTTGTTCGACGACCCGGAGGCGGAGGCCCGCTGGCGCGCTCGATTCACCGCTCCCCGGGTCAGCCTGCCCCAATGGGCCCGCGACGTGCCGGATCGCTGCCTGTATACGTCCAACGCGTCGGGCACCTGGGAGGTCTACGCCTGGGATCGGCTCACCGGAACCCACCGGCAAGTCACCGACCGGCCGCACGGCACCCATATCGCGACCCTGACACCCGACGGCGCGCAGGTGTGGTGGTTCGCCGACATCGACGGCGACGAGTTCGGCAACTGGGTGACCGAACCTTTCGCGGGACGACCGAAGGATCAGCCTCCTGTGCCAGCGCTACCCGGCACCGCCTTGGGCTACCCGGCCGGGATGGATCTGGGCCGGCACACCGCAGCGGTTGGTTCCGCCACCGACGAGGGCACCACGGTATGGATATCCCGCCACGGCCATGCCGAGGTCGTGTACCACAGCGCCTACGACGCTGGAGTGGGCTCGCTATCCCGCGACGAGCAACTGCTTGCGATCGTGCATTCGGAGCACGGTGACTCCCGGCATCCCGCGGTGCGGGTGCTCAGGGTGGGTCCCGGTGACCCCGTCGACGCCGTCGCCGAGAAGTGGGATGGCCCGGGCAAGGGCCTGGAGGTCCTGGGGTTTGCCCCGGTGGACGGCGACACCAGGCTGTTGCTGGCGCACGAACGGCGCGGCCGCCAGGAACTGCTGCTCTGGGACATCGCCACGGACACCGAGACCGAGCTCGCGTTACCGCTTACCGGCGAGCTCACCGCCGACTGGTATCCCGACGGCACGGCGCTGCTGGTCGAGGACCAGTACGCGGCCCGGTCAACGCTGCATCGCTACGAACTGGCGTCTGGTGCGCTGAGCGCGCTACAGATTCCCCGCGGAACGATCGGCGGTGCCGCAGTGCGCCCTGACGGCACCGTCGAGTACGCCTGGTCCTGCGCTGCCGAGCCACCCACCATCCGGGCGCTGCACTCCGACGGCACCGACCGCCCACTGTTGCAACCGCAGGGCGAGCCGGCACCGGGTTCGCAGCCGCTCGTCGATCATTTCGTGCCGATCTCGCAGGGTTCGGTCCATGCACTGGTGAGCCGGCCGCCAGGCACACCAGATGGCTCCGCCGGCCGAGCCCTTCCGACGGTGTTCCTGCTGCATGGCGGACCGCACGCGGCCGACGAGGACCGGTTCTCCGCTCACCGGGCGCTGTGGCTGGACGCAGGTTTCGCCGTGGTGCACGTCAACTACCGCGGATCCACTGGCTACGGTTCGGCCTGGCGTGATGCCATCGAGGGCCGGCCCGGGCTGTGTGAACTGGAAGACGTCGCCGCGGTGCACGACTGGGCCATCTCCAGCGGGCTTGCCGACCCGGCGCGGTGCGTGGTGGAGGGCTGGTCGTGGGGAGGCTATTTGGCATTGCTTGCCCTGGGCACGCAGCCGCAGCGGTGGGCCGCCGGGGTGGCCGGGGTGCCGCTGGCCGACTACGTCACCGCCTATGCCGATGAAATGGAACCACTGCGGGCTTTCGACCGCGCCCTGTTCGGCGGCGGACCCGACGAACTGCCCGAGCAGTACACCAGATCGTCCCCGATCAGTTACGCTGCTGATGTCCGGGCACCGGTGCTGGTGCTGGCTGGGGACAATGATCCGCGCTGCCCGATCCGGCAGATCGACAACTACCTGGCCCGGCTCGCCGAGCTCGGCAAGCCCTACCGCTACTACCGCTACGACGCCGGACATGGATCGCTGGTGGTGGCCGAGAACTTGCGGCAGGCAGCCGCGGAAGTGGCTTTCGTCCGCGAGGTGCTGCGCAGCGTTTGACTTTACCCTTGGTCAACGTGGCCGTAACGCCACTGGAGCAGGATGGGTCGGGAGGTGGTCACTGTGACCCTGTGGCGGCTGCACGTCGACGTTGCCGATCAGCCAGGCCAGTTGGGCGCCCTCGCCGCCGCGATCGGAGGCTGTGGGGCGAACATCGTTTCTTTGCATGTTGTCGGGGAGCCTGCCCAGGACGGGGCGGTCACCGACGAGTTACTCGTGCGGGTGCCGCGACAGCTTGCGGTGCCCGATCTGGTGGAAGCTGTCGAGGCCAGCGGGTTCCGGGTGACCGTGGTGGTGCAGGCCGACGCGCAGGCGCTGGCTGATCCGGTGAGCACCGCGCTGGCGCTGGCGCACTGCGTCGCCGTCGACCCCGGTAGCGCCGCGCAGGCCGTGGCCGCCCTGCTGCGGGCTGACCTGGCCGGTGACGGAGCTCCGCCAGCGGCCCACCACGCCGAGATCGGCACCGGCCCTACCCGGGTGCGGTTACGCCGCAGCTGGCCGTTCACCGCCACCGAGATTTCCCGGGCCGCCGCGCTGATCGAGCTGGCCAGTAGCTCCGACGGGCGGCGGCCACCGCCAACCCGGATCAGCGTGCAGCTGACCGACGGGGCACAGGTCCTGCTGCGTCCGGCGACCGCCGCTGATGCACCACTGGTGGCGGCACTGCACGCGCGCTGCTCACCCCAGACCCGATCGTTGCGTTCCCTGCCCACCAGGCCGGTACTGAGCGCCACTGTGCTGCACCAGCTCATCGGCGCCGACGGCTCCGCCAGCCTGCTCGCGGTAACCCCCGATGGCGGGGCCGCGATCGGGTTGGGAAACCTGATCCGCTCCGCACCTGACACGTCGGAAATCGCGCTGGTGGTGGAGGACGCCTGGCAGGGCCGGGGAGTGGGCACCGCGCTGGCGCGCAACCTGGTCGAGCTGGCCCGGGGGGATGGAGTCACGGAGATCGTCGCGCTGTCCCAAGCGGGCAACAGCGCGTTGACGCGGGTGCTGCGCCGCGCCGGGTTACGCCCACGTGGCCGGTTGGAAGGAGGCGCTTTGCGCGTCCGCGCCAGCCTGCAACCCGACGAACCCCTCCCGGCCACGTCCACCCAGGCCAGCATGGCGTAGCTGCGCTGGGTAACCACAAGCTGCCGCGCTGCTGTCCTGGCAAGCTGCTCCAAAAAAAATGCTGTATCAGGGGCAGTCTCAATGTTCTCATAATCTCTGAGGGGTCCATCACGCGTAAGGACGGATCAAGATGTCTGCTAGGGGACGGACACAGTTGATTTGTTCAGTGCTGCTTGGCTCGCTAGCTATTTCCTGTAGCGCGCCCCCCCGTACACGGGGCACCGCAACCCGTACCGCAGGACGCACAGCAACAGGTGGACGATCAGCAACCGGTAAGAGGCGGTGAGCAACAGGTGCCCGACCAGCCGGCGCCGGCTGAGCCGCAACAACCCGTCGAGCAGCAGCAACCGGCCGAGCACCAGCAACAACCGCCCCGCGCAGCGCAACCAGAACCTGGCACCGCAAACCAATCGAAGCCCTCGACGGGGGTGCAATCGCGACCGTCAAGCGACCCTCCCGGGATCAATAACTCACTTCCCACCATAACGGCTGACTATGCACAGAAAGCCGACTGGTAGAAGTCCCGGCGCCAAGCATGCAAAGACGCCCTCGGCCCGGGCCACGATAACTGCATAACGTTCCAGTACCAATGGTTCGAAGAGACTGAACCGGGGAAGTTCGGCACCGGGCACGCGATCAGCGACCCCACACCAGATTATCAAGACCCGCCTTACACAATGTGCCAGGTAGAGAAGATGAATCCCCCGAGCGGCCACCCCGTGCCGGCCGGTACGGTAATAACCATAAAAATCGGTTGTTCCCCGCCTCGACAGCAGGCGCAATCAGATGATAATCAAAACACGGTGAACACCAAGAGTCAATCGAACACCCAGAACCAGCAAAAAACTCAGGTGGAGAACCAGCACAATCACCAGCAAACCAACCACCAGCAAACCGAGGGAACGAAGCCACATAATAACCAGCAAACTCAGGGGACGAACCAACACAACTGAGAGGGTCCAGAGGGTGACTGTCATCGCATCGGCACCCGACGGTAGTTCCGCCCAACCGTCGCCCGAAGCGACATCATCCTCTGACCACGCCGGCCAGCAGGAAACCAGCACCCTCAAGAATACCGACTTCGAAGCCGCTGCCGCACTGCCCCAATTTATGAAGGTTGTCGGGACTATTGTCGCTCCCACAACCCTCTTGACGGCCCTCATGTTCTACTTCGGGTTGATGTTCGCCATCGGATACTTCCGGTATTTCGGGGTGAATTGGACGGTCCTCAACCTCCCAGTCCAAGACTATCTGATCCTCAGCGCGAGCAGTGGAATCATTCCATTGATGTATCTCGCGGGCATCATGCTGGTCGTCATCTGGCTGTACCAGCTGCCACTTCACAAACTGTCCACCAGGACCCGACACATTGTGCTGCAAGTGTTGATGCCATTCGTAGCCATTACCGGGTTGTTCTTGCTCGGCGTGGCCATGGTTGACGTCTGGTATCCCATACTCGGTCTGAGTTTTCCCCTGGAAACCCGGGGGATCAGTCTTTCCATCGGAGTGCTGCTCCTGGCCTACGCCGCCAGGCTGCGCCGGATGCTCGCCGTAAAGCAGCGAGCCGTGCCGTCACCACCGCACGTTCCGGTAGGAATGATCGTGACCAAGTGGGGCGCAGTCTTCATCCTGATCAGCGTCGGTCTGTTCTGGGCAGTCTCCAGCTACGCCCTCAATGTGGGAGCGACGAAAGCCCAAGGCCTCGCCGGCGCTTTGTCCTGCGAAACGGATGTGGTGCTCTACAGTGAAAAGAGCTTGAACCTGCACGCGCCAGGCGTGCGCGAGGAAGGCAAGCAAAGTTCTGACGCGGCTTACCCGTTTCGCTATGAGGGCCTCAAGCTCCTGCCACAGTCCGGGAACATGTACCTTTTCGTGCCGGCCAATTGGACGTATGGCAAAGGTGTAGCTATGCTGCTGCCGCGTAGCGATAAAATTCGACTAGAGTTCAGTCAGCCAATGGGGGCGCAAAATGGAATGTGTTGACGCTCGCTACTGTTGACGTCGCTGTTCACCGCGGCGTAAGTCGTGGATTGGGATCTTTGAGCACACGCGGGTTATGCCCCAGCGCGAATTCCACCACTTGCTCGCCGATGGTGCGCAGGGTGCGCTCGACGGTGGGATCAGAGGGCATGCCGTGCGCGTCGAAGGCAACTTCGCCGGAGTTCAGCGCCGCACCGAGCGGTGTGGGCCAGCCGCGCAGCGCGTGCACGATCGAGCGTAAGGCGGTCAGCGTGGTCACCGCCGCCTGCCAACCCAGCGCCATCGCGACGCAGCCGATCGCCCGCCCATCCAGGTAAGGCCGGGTATCAGAGCGCAAGTCCTCGACGTAATCCAGCGCGTTTTTCACCAACCCGGAGACCGTGCCGTGATAGCCGGGAGAGACCAGCACCACCCCGTCGGCCTCGCGCAACGTCTCGACCAGCCGAAGCGCCGACCCGCTGCGCTCGAGCACCGCGGGGTCATAAAACGGCAGCACCAGGTCCGTACCGGTGATCGCGAGGGTGTCCGCGCCCGCAAGGCGGGCGCTGTGCAGGACAACGTTCAGGGCACGCTCGGTCTGGGAGTCCGCACGGATCGAACCACCGATGCCGACCACGGTGATTCCCATACTGGTTGACCTTACGCGGCGACCACACGAGGCCCCTACGAGCTCTGCTGTCGGCTCACAGACGGCGAGGGCCCGGCAACCCCCAGTCTTGCCGGGCCCTCGACTGTTGACAGGTTAGGCCTTGCTCTGTGCGGCTGAGCGGGCCGGGTTGGTTTGCTCGGCTGCCTTCGGGTCCTTCTCGGACTGCTTGGCGCGAACTCCCTGCTCGACCCGATCGCCCAGATCCTTGTCCACGTTGCGCCAGTACTCGAAGGCACGGACCAGGATGGGCTCGGTCACCCCGTTGAGCAGGTGACCGACGATGTTGTCCACCAGCCTGCCCCGGGCCGCGTCATCGAGGACTTCCCGGACCATGGTGCCGGGCTGGCGCCAGTCGTCATCTTCGGCGTGCGGCGTGTAAGCGGCGCGAACCATGTCTCCGTCGGCGTGCCAGCCCGCCGGCTCGCCGTAGCGTGCGGTGTCAGCCTTCGGACCGCCGTAGGAGTTCGGCGCGTACACCGGGTCGGAGACGTTGTGGTAGCGCATCGCGCCCTCTTTGCTGTAGCTGTGCACCGGCACTTGCGGCGTATTGACCGGAATCTGCTGGTAATTCACACCGAGCCGGGCCCGGTGCGCGTCGGCGTAGGAGAACAGCCGAGCCAGCAGCATCTTGTCCGGGCTCGGACCGATCCCGGGCACGAGATTGTTGGGCTGGAAAGCCGCCTGCTCCATCTCAGTGTGGTAATCGGTCACATTGCGATCCAGCGTCATCCGGCCGACCTCAATGAGCGGGTAATCGCCGTGCGGCCATACCTTGGTCAGGTCGAACGGATTGAACCGGTAAGTCTTGGCGTCCTCAAACGGCATGATCTGCATGTTGAGCGTCCAGCTCGGGTGATCGCCCTTGGCGATGTGCTCGTAGAGATCACGCTGGTGGTAATCGGTATCGATGGCGGCCATCTGGTCGGCCTCGTCCTGGGTGAAGAACTCGATACCCTGGTCGGTCTTGAAATGGTACTTAACCCAGAACTTCTGCCCTTTCGCATTGACCCACATGTAGGTGTGGCTGGAATAGCCGTTCATGTGCCGCCAGGTACGCGGGATGCCCCGGTCGCCCATCAGCCAGGTGACCTGGTGGGCAGATTCCGGGGACAATGTCCAAAAGTCCCACTGCATGTCGTGGTCACGCAGGTTGTTGTTGGCCCGGCGCTTCTGGGAACGGATGAAGTGCTGGAACTTCAACGGATCCTTGACAAAGAAGATCGGCGTGTTGTTGCCGACCATGTCGTAGTTGCCCTCAGTGGTGTAAAACTTGATCGCGAAGCCACGGGGGTCACGCCAGGTGTCCGGGCTGCCCCGCTCACCGGCCACCGTGGAGAACCGGATCACCAGATCGGTCTTGGTGTTCGGTTGGAACACCGCGGCCTTGGTGTACTCACTGACGTCCTTGGTCACCTCGAAGCGGCCGAAGGCGCCGCCCCCCTTGGCATGCGGCTGGCGCTCCGGGATGCGCTCGCGGTTGAACTGCGCCATCTGCTCGATGAGATAGTGATCCTGCAGCAGGATCGGGCCGTTCGGGCCGACGGTGAGTGAGTGTTCGTCGCTCTCGACCGGGATGCCGGCATCTGTCGTCGTCGGCTTGGGGTTGGTGGTGGTCACTACCGTCCCTCCTCGTGGTGGTTTTAATCCTTAGCGCTACTCCGGAGCAGATCTGCTCGACGGGGGCGTGTGGGTGGCCGGCCGCCCACTGCAGCACAGACTCGCGGGGTGCGGTCACCCGCAAGCCTGCCTGGCGTAGCTGGTACTTGATCTGGTGAGAGGACCATGCCGCAGGTCACTATTCCGCGCTATCTGGAGTCAGTCAAGAAACCAACGGGTGGGTATGCGACTCAGGACACGACCAGGAGGTGATCTCCCAGCGGGGCCAGTTCGCCGATCACCGCAGCACCGGGGACTTCGCCGGCTACCAGCAGGCCACCGGACGTTTGCGCGTCGGCGAGCAGCAGCAAGTCATCCTCGCTCACGGAGGCCGACGCGGACAGGTGCGGCCGGACCCACTCCAAATTGCGCCGGGTACCCCCGCTGACATAGCCGTCGGCTACCGCCTGGCGAGCGCCGTCCAGGTAGGGCACGGCGGCCGCGTCGACCACCGCCGATACTCCGCTGGCCCGGGCAAGTTTCAACAAATGCCCGAGCAAGCCGAACCCGGTGATGTCGGTGGCACAGCGCGCGCCAGCCGCAACCGCAGCCGCCGCGGCGGTGGCGTTGAGCGCGGTCATCGTCTCCACAGCCTGCGGAAACACCTCACCGGTGGCTTTGTGCCTGGTGTTGAGCACCCCAATGCCCAGTGGCTTGGTCAGCGACAGCGGCACCCCGGCCACGCCGGCATCGTTGCGCAAGATCACCTGGGCATCGGCGACACCCGTGACGGCCATGCCGTATTTGGGTTCCGGGTCGTCCACGCTATGCCCGCCGGCCAGGTGGCAGCCGGCGCTCGCGCACACGTCACGGCCGCCGCGCAGCACCTCGGCAGCGAGTTCGAAGGGCAGTACGTCGCGCGGCCAGCCGAGCAGGTTCACCGCCACCACCGGGCGCCCACCCATCGCGTACACATCCGACAGGGCGTTGGCCGCCGCGATACGGCCCCAGTCATACGGATCGTCGACGACCGGGGTGAAGAAGTCCGCGGTGGCGATGATCGCAAGCCCGTGCCGGATCTGCACCACCGCGGCGTCGTCGCCGTCATCCAGACCGACGACCAGCTCCCCGGCTGGATCGACCACGTCTGCGCCGATCAGCCCAGCCACAACCGATTCGAGCTCACCGGGAGGGATCTTGCAAGCGCAGCCACCGCCGTGCGCGTACTGGGTCAGGCGGGTTCCGGTAGCCGTCATAACGCCTACCGTAACCGCCCCGGACGCACACCGCGCCACAAATGCCAGCCCACCCACCAGCCGGCAATGCCGCCGAGAAATGGTCAACGCTGGATTGCACTGCGCAACCAGGTAACAACCTCGTCGTCGGAACTTTGCGAGAAGTCTGAGTACCACATCCCGATCGCTTGCAGCTGCGGTGGGGTGATCAGCGCCACGAACTCGTCGGCGGCGTCGGATAGCGCGCGGACCCAATCGGCGGGCGCCACCGGGACGGCCAGGACCACCCGCGCTGCGCCCTGCGCGCGAGCGACCTGGCAGGCGGCGCGTGCGGTTGACCCGGTCGCGATGCCGTCATCGACCACGATCGCGGTACGCCCGGTCAACGGGATCCGGGGGCGATCGCCGCGGAACCGCTCGGCACGGCGCTGGAGCTCAGCCCGCTCCCCGCGTTCTACGTTTTCGAACGCCTCCGGCGTGACACCTGCCCGGTGGACCGTCTCGGGCAGCACGATCCGCACGTCACCCTCGCCAAGGGCGCCCATAGCCAGCTCGGGCATCGACGGGACGCCGAGTTTGCGGACGACGATGACGTCCAACGGGGCGTCGAGGGCGGCTGCTACCTCGGCCGCCACCTGCACGCCGCCGCGCGGCAGGCCCAGCACCACGGGGTCAGTGCCCCTGAGGTGCAGCAGCCGCTCACCGAGCTGCCGGCCCGCGTCAGCTCGATCGACGAACACCGCATCGTCTCTGTCCACCAGTATTGATTATCCCCGTTTTAGACCGGGGTACACGCTGATCAGGGGTGCGGTACGACGGTGAACGTGGCGGTGAGCTGTTGCGTGCCGCAGGTGGCAGAAACCGGGAAGGCTCCAAGAGGCGCATCCGGGCGTACGGTGGCAGTTCCGAACAGGTGCCATGGCTGGTGGCCGTTCGGGTCTGGCTGCAGCGCAGCGACATCAAGCACCGGCGAGCGCACCGCACCAAGGTCGTCCAGGCATGCCACATCGAGCTTCACCGTTGCGTTTCGCAAGCCCTCCTGCGGCGACAGCCGCAGCCAGCTCCCCCCGGAAGTGGGCGCTGGAGTCGTCGCCGGCACCGGCGATGTGGTGGTCCGGCTCGGTGTGGACCTGACGTCGGTTCGGCTGGCGGCTCCTGCGCATGCCGCCGCCAGCATCCCCACACTGGCGATGCTGACACTTGCCACCACGATCCGCACTCTCATGTCCCGGCCAGCATGCCACCCACCGGCCTCCGGCACGCTCAGCCACGCCAACCCTGCCTCAGTCTGCGAAAAGTGGCGGGCTCAGCGGAGCATGTTGGCGACGGGTGCCAGGCGGGGAGAACCTTCGTCTTCGTGGTAGTCGGCTGGGTCGGTCTCATCAGTGCCGTTGAACAGGCGGAGCTGGCGGGCCACGATCGTCACCACCGCCGCAACGACAAGATTGCCGATCAGCGCAACAAAACCCACGTAAATCTGCGTCAGCGAACCGGCAAAGGGGTGCCAGCCGGCGATCGACAGCTTACCCAGCGCGAGCGCGGAACCACCGAAGTGCTGCCTCCCGGTCGCAGGATTGGGAATGCCGTAGAGCATGACCAGCCCCCAGCCCATGCCGGCTACCCATCCGGCGAGCAATCCCCAGATATGGAACCAGCGCGTGTACAGCGCGATGGCCACCATGGGCAGCGTCTGCAAGATGATCACACCACCGATCAGCTGCAGGTCGATCGCATACTGGGGATCGATGACGACGATGAACAGCACCGCGCCGAATTTCACCACCAAGGAGGCCAGCTTGGCTTGCTGCGCCTCGGCCCGGGAGTCGGCATCGCGACGCAGGTAGGCCTTGTAGATGTTGCGGGTCCACAGGTTCGCCGCGGCGATCGACATGATCGCCGCCGGCACCAGCGCACCGATCCCGATGGCAGCGTAGGCAATGCCGGCAAACCAGTCCGGGAACTGGCTGTTGAACAGGACCGGGACGATCGTGTTGGAGTCCGGCCGGCCGGTGGCCCCGTTGACGATCGGCCGCGTGTTCGCAGCGATCGCCACGTACCCCAGCAACGCGATCATCCCGAGCAGCAGCGAGTACGCCGGCAGCGCCGACATGTTGCGTTTGATCACGTCCCGGCTGCGGGAAGCCAGCACCCCGGTCACCGAGTGCGGGTACAAAAACAGCGCGAGCGCCGAGCCGAACGCCAGCGTTGCGAATTGCAGCTGGTTGTTGACGTTGAGCAGCAGCCCGTCAGCGGGCGTCGCCGTTTTGGTGAACTTCGTGTCCGCAGCACCGAAGATGGTGTCCCAGCCACCGAGCTTCGCTGGCAGGTAGAACACCGCCACCGCGATCACCAGGTAGATCAGCACATCTTTGACAAAGGCGATCAGCGCCGGGGCCCGCAACCCGGACCGGTAGGTGTAAGCGGCGAGGATAACGAAGGCCACGATCAACGGCACGTGCCCGACGAGGCCGGTACCGTTGAGCCCCATCGTGCGTAGCACCGCTTCCAACCCGGCCAGCTGCAGCGCGATGTAGGGCATCGTCGCGACGATCCCGGTGACCGCCACGAGCAGCGTGAGCGTCGGCGCGCCGTAGCGACCCTGCACGAAGTCGGCGGGTGTGACGTACCCGTGCACCCGGGATACCGACCACATCCGCAGCAACGGCAGGAACACCAGCGGGTAGGCAATGACTGTGTAGGGCAGCGCGAACAAACCCAGCGCACCTGCGCTGAACACCAGCGCTGGGACGGCGACGAAGGTGTAGGCGGTGTAAAGGTCGCCGCCGATGAGGAACCAGGTGATCCACGAGCCGAACTTGCGGCCGGCGAGCCCCCATTCGTCCAGATGGTCCAGCCTGGTCGGCTGCCCCCACCGCACCGCGATAAAACCAAGCAGGGTGACCAGGACAAACAGTGCAGCGAAAACGATAATCTCAGTCCACTGTGGGTTCATCGTCGATCACCTTGTGTTTTCAGGTACACGACGATGGTGCACGACACCGCAATCGGAATCCAGAGGAATTGGTACCAGTAAAAGAAAGGAAAGCCCAGTACGCGTGGCTCGATACGGTTGTATACCGGCGTTATCAGCATCAATAGCGGCACGAGCAGCAGCAGATTCCAATTGCTCCAGCGCTGCGACGGCGAGCGGGGCGGCATCCCGACATTATGCTCAGTGCTCTTGACCGCTTACGCAGGGCCGTTCGTGTACTTCCTGCTGACCTCCGCCGAACCTTAGCCTGGGTAGGTTGTTTTCTGTGACCGCGCGCTGTCAAGGAGGCATCAGTCTTGCTCAACCCAGGAACGGCGCTGGCTCGCGTGCTCGTGGACGAACTGGCGCGGGGCGGGGTGACCGAAGCGGTGATCGCCCCAGGTTCGCGGTCAGCGCCATTGGCGATTGCCTTCGCCAGTCATCCGGGGATCCGGCTCCATGTCCGTATCGATGAGCGCTCAGCCGCCTTTCTGGCCCTCGGCTTGGCCAAGGCATCGGGCACCCCCGTTCCGGTCGTCTGCACCTCGGGTACCGCCGCGGCCAACTTCCACCCTGCCGTGCTCGAAGCTGCCCACTCGAGGATCAGCCTCGTCGTACTGACCGCGGACCGGCCGCCCGAGCTCCGTGGTACCGGCGCCAACCAGACCGTCGACCAGATCAAGCTGTACGGGGATGCCGTCGGCCTTTTCGCGGAATTAGGTATTGCCGAAGCCCGGACCGGTTCGGTCGGCTACTGGCGATCGGTGATCTGCCGTGCCCTCGCGGCCGCCACCGGCAACGGCCCGGTCCATCTCAACGTGGCGTTCCGGGAACCGCTGATACCTGATCCCGCCGACGAGGAATGGCCAGAGCCATTGGCAGGGCGACCCGACGGCAAACCGTGGACGGTCATACACCCGGTTTCCGCGCCAGCCGAAATGGTAGACGAATTAGTGGACCCGCCACAGCGAGGAATTCTTGTGGTGGGAGATGGCACCGGGCAGCCCGACGATGCGGTCGCTTTCGCACAAGCAGCGGGCTGGCCGATATTCGCTGAGCCCATGAGCGGGGCGCGGATCGGCCCGAACGCGGTCACGACATACAGCCAGCTCGTCGCTACGCCGGAGATCGTCAGCAGGTTACGCCCTGAGCTGGTGGTCACGGTGGGCAAACCGGGATTGGCTAAATTCCTGCACAACCTCTACTCACAAAGCCGGCACATTGTGGTCGATCCGAATGCGCAATGGGCGGATCCCACGCGCACCGCACGAGAAGTAGTCTCCACTTTGCCCACGCTGAAAAGCGCCCGGCAATCATCCGCCCGACAATCACCGGAGTGGCTTGGAGCGTGGCAGCACGTGGAGGCCGCCGGGCGCGCAGAATTGGACCGGATCCTGGGCCGGGAACCCGAGTTGAGCGAACTGCGGCTGGCCCGAGACATGGCTGAGCTGGCAGGTCCGAACACGATGTTTTTCGTTGGCTCCAGCATGCCGATCCGTTGCCTCGACCTGGTCATGCGCGCCGGAGCCGGGCCGTGGGTGCTGGCCAACCGGGGCGTCAGTGGCATCGACGGGTGCATCTCGACCGCCGTCGGCGCCGCTCTGGCACACCAGGCGACCGGCGGTGGTCCCTCCTTCGCGATGCTCGGCGACCTGGCGGTCATCCACGACCAGAACGGTCTGGTCATCGGGCCGGGCGAACCGCGGCCTGACCTGACCATCGCGCTCGTCAACAACGATGGCGGAGGGATTTTCTCCTTCCTGCCTTACGCGGGCATGGATCAATTCGACAAGCTGTTCGGCACACCGCATGGTGTCGACTTCGCCCACATGGCTGCCGCTGCCGGGTGGGACTACCAGCGAGTGGCCGGCGCCGACGAGTTGTCCGGTGCCCTCAAGGGCGGTGGCACCCGGCTCCTCGAGATCCGCACGGACCGGGAGGCCAGTGTCGCGTTCCAGCGGCGGCTACGCGCCGCCATCAGCAAGGCGGCGCTGGCTGCACTGGATGGGTAGCGGTGGACAGCCGCACCTTCAGGGCGTGAAGTTCGTCGCGCAGCGTGGTGGGCAGCGCGTCGCCGATCGTGGTGAACCACTGCTCGATGAGGGGAACCTCGGCTCGCCACTCGTCGGAGTCCACCGCCAGGGCGGCGCGCACGTCTTCGATCGGGGTATCCAGCCCGGACAGGTCGAGTTGATCGGGGCTGGGGACCCGGCCGATCGCGGTGTCGACCGCTCCGCAACGGCCCTCGACCCGCTCGAGGATCCACTTGAGCACCCGGCTGTTCTCCCCGAAGCCCGGCCACAGGTAGCGACCGTCGGCACCGCGGCGGAACCAGTTGACGTAAAAAATCTTCGGCAGCTTGCTCGCATCGGCTGCCTTGCCCACATCGATCCAGTGCTGGAAGTAATCGCCGGCGTGGTAGCCGATGAACGGCAACATCGCCATCGGATCGCGGCGCACCTGGCCGACCGGACCGCTGGCTGCTGCAGTCTTCTCGCTGGACAGCGTGGCGCCGAGAAACACCCCGTGTTGCCAGTCGAAAGCCTCGTTGACCAAGGGAATGGTGCTCGCCCGGCGGCCGCCGAACAGGATCGCCGAGATCGGCACACCCGCCGGGTCGTCCCATTCATCAGCGAGCACCGGGCACTGCGCCATCGGCGTGCAGTACCGCGAGTTCGGGTGCGCGGCGCGCTGCCCGCCGGCGCCGTTGGCTGGGGTCCAGTCCTCGAGCCGCCATGAGGTGAGGTGCTCGGGCTGGCCTTCCATGCCCTCCCACCAGATGTCCCTGTCGTCGGTGAGCGCGACATTGGTGAAGATCGAATTACCCAAGCAGAGCGTGCGCATGGCGTTGGGATTGGTCTGCCAGCTGGTGCCCGGAGCGACCCCGAAGAACCCGGCCTCGGGATTAACCGCGTACAGCCGGCCATCGGCCCCGAATCGCATCCACGCGATGTCGTCACCCAGAGTCTCCGCTTTCCAGCCGGGGATGGTGGGCGCGAGCATCGCCATGTTGGTCTTGCCGCAAGCAGACGGGAATGCCGCTGCCACGTAGTGCACCTGTCCCTGCGGGCTGGTCAGCTTGAGGATGAGCATGTGCTCGGCGAGCCAGCCCTCATCACGGGCCAGCACCGAGGCGATCCGCAGCGCGTAGCACTTCTTGCCCAGCAGCGCGTTGCCTCCGTAGCCAGAGCCGTAGCTCCAAATCATCCTTTCCTCGGGGAAGTGGCTGATGTACTTGATGTCGTTGCACGGCCAGGGCACGTCCGGCTGGTCAACTTCCAGTGGATAGCCCACCGAGTGCAGGCACGGCACGAACGGTGCATCGCTGCCGTCGGGTCGGACAAACTTGCGCAGCGCGGCGGTACCCATCCGCGTCATGATCCGCATCGAGCACACCACGTAGGCCGAGTCGGTGATCTCGACGCCGAGCTTGGGTTCGGGGTCGTCCAGCGGGCCCATGCAGAAGGGCACGACGTACATCGTCCGGCCGCGCATGCAGCCTCGGTAGAGCCCCGTCATGATCTGCTTCATCTCGTCGGGAGCCATCCAGTTGTTGGTCGGCCCGCAGTCGCGCTCCGCCCGGGAGCAGATGAAGGTGCGCTGTTCCACCCGGGCTACGTCCGATGGATCAGAGACAGCCCAGAAGGAGTTCGGTTTGTGGTGCAGCCGGGTGAAGGTGCCCGCGTCAACCAGCTGCGCGGTGAGCCGTCGCCACTCCAACTCGGATCCGTCGCACCACTCGATGCAGTCAGGCTGGGTGAGCTCGGCCGTCTCGCGCACCCATTGAAGCAACTGGGCATGACGGGTAGGGGTGTGATCGAGGCCTGGAATGGTCGCGATAGTCACTGCCGTCTCCTTGCTCGTGTCCTCCGGAGAGCCAACCGGCTCCCATCCGACCGACGGCGTTCGCCGGAAACGCCGAGGACCGCCGCATGCTGCGCACGGGCGGTGGACGTCGAAGGGATCAAGAGTCACGGTAGTCCGGGAGGTGAACGGCCGCCCCTCATTTGAGAAATTCCTCACAAAAGACTGCCTGTGGCGCTGCTCACTCGCAGCAGGTGCTGTGCCAGTGCCGTAGCTGCCGCCCCGAGAGCCTGCGATTCCAGCAACACCGCCAGGGGTATCACCGGCACGTCGATAGCAGTGCGATCCGAGACAAACTGGCGTTGCACACTGATCACCTTCGCCACCGGAAGATCGTCGACCACCAGGACCTGGATCGTGCCGACCAGCGCGCACACGGTGAGCTCACTACCGGACGTGACG